>OFHG01000663.1_pt1 | contig 13394 bp, 15 predicted proteins | sample 1521931 | NCBI WGS metagenome assembly OFHG01 (sample SAMEA2468438, study PRJEB22500) | soil metagenome | biome: Glassland; feature: Farmland; material: Clay | place: Australia | collected 2013-01-31 | depth 0.55 m
CCGAGCACAGCTCCGCGGCCAGCTTCATCGCACCCCGCGACCAGGCGCCAGCCCTGGCGAAAGGCTTGCGCCTCGAATTGCCTGGTGCAGGTGAATTCCCTGGCGCTGCGCGCGTGTTGCATCGTTCGACCGCGGGAAGTTTATCACAGGAAGGCGGCCTTGGAGGTTGCTTGACAAGTTCGCAATTTGCGAATCTAATAGGGTTGAGGTGACAATTGCACGTCATCAGCCGCAAGACGCTGCTCGAAGCGGCGGCGCGCCACCGAGAGCTCACCGCTCCTCTGGATATCTGGTACCGCATCGCCAAGAAAGCAGCATGGAGGAATCTGATAGACGTGAGGCGCACTTTCCCTTCCGCCGATGCCGTGGATGAGTTCACGGTGTTCAACATCAAGGGAAATTCGTATCGCCTCATCACAGAAATCAACTACCCAACGGGAAGAATCTTCCTGCGGCACGTGCTGACACATGCCGAGTACAGCAAGGGAGGTTGGAGAAAATGAGCACGGTCACGGCCAGTCCGGAGTACGCGGCGCTTCTCAAGAGATTTCCGCCCAAGGTCATTCGAACCGAGGCGGAAAACGAAAACTACGCGGAGGTCCTTTACGACCTCGACCGCCTCAGCAGGACACTGACGCGGGCGGAAAAGGAACTGGCTGACCTTCTCACCTTGTTAGTGGAGGATTTCGAAGAAAAGTGTTACGCGCTCCCCCGCACAGGTCCTTTGGAAGCCTTGCGCTTCCTGATGGACCAGCACGGGCTTAAGCAAAAAGACCTGGCGGATGTCTTCGGAACGCCCAGCATTGTCTCGGAAGTCCTGAGCGGCAGGCGGGAGCTGAACAAAGATCACATCAAGCGCCTCAGTGAGCGCTTCCACGTTTCGCCGGAGGTGTTCTTCTAGGGGCAGTCCTGGGACCGCAAAGCCGGGAGCCCGGGATTTCCGGCGCGCTTTACGCGCCATTCCCCGAAGCTAGCTTGACTGTTCCACCTGTGCCGTCTTCAGGCGCGCAGCCTTGCCCCGCCGCCCGCGCAGGTAGTAGAGCTTGGCGCGGCGCACGCGGCCCGGGCGCGTCACTTCGATTTTGTCAATGACCGGGGAGTGCAAGGGAAAGATGCGCTCCACGCCGTGCCCGAAGGAAATCTTGCGCACGGTAAAGGTGGAGTGGTTGGCGGCGCGGCGCAGGCTGATGACCACACCTTCAAAAACCTGGATGCGCTCCTTGTCGCCTTCCTTGATTTTCACGTGCACGCGGACGCCGTCACCGGCGCGGAACTTCGGCAGGTCCTTCTTCATTTGCTGCTGTTCGATTTTCTCAAGCGCTGTCATGGCGGTTCAACTCCTGAACTTGAATTGAAATGGGCCGTCCCTTCGAAGGACGGTTACTTCATCGGCGCGGCAGGCTCCAGCGCTGCGCGCTTGATCTGGTCCAGCATCGCCTGGTCTTGCGGATCGAGCGGCGCCGTTTGGAGCAACTTCGGGCGCTGGCGCCAGGTCTTTTCCAGTACCCGACGGCGGCGCCACTGGCGAATCTCCTCGTGATTTCCCGAAAGCAAAACTTCCGGGACTTTCCATCCCCGGAATTCCGCCGGGCGGGTGTACTGGGGAAAATCCAGCAGCCCGGCCGGGGCGGGCGGACCTCCGCCTTCCGGTGATTCCGGGACGGCGAAGGAATCCTGCTCGCTCGAAGCCTCGTTCCCGAGCGCGCCGGGAATCAGCCGCGTCACCGCTTCCATCACCACCGCGGCCGCGAGTTCCCCGCCGCTCAGCACGAAGTCCCCGATGGAAATCTCGTCGGTCGCCAGGTGCTCGGCGACGCGCTCGTCCACTCCCTCGTAACGCCCGCAGATCAGCGCCAGGCGCGGGTGGCGTGCAAGCTCCCGCGCCACGGACTGGGTGAAGAGGCGTCCCTGCGGCGACAGCAGCACCACGGGAAAATCGGCACCCTCCGCCCGCAACGATTCCACGGCGCGGAAAACGGGCTCGGGCTTGAACACCATTCCCGGCCCGCCGCCGAAGGGGCGATCGTCCACGGTTCGATGCCGGTCGTCGGTGTAATCACGCAAATCGTGCAACCGAATCTCCGCCTGTCGCGCCGCGCAAGCCCGTTTCAGGAGGCCGTGCGCGACGATGCTTGAGAAGAAGTCGGGAAATATGGTGACGACGTCGAAAATCATTGTCCGAGGAACGCGCCCGCCGGGGCGCCTCTACGAATTCAGTTCGAGCAGATCTTCAGGCGGCTCGATCCAGATTTCTTTCTTCCTTGTATCAATGCGCGTGCAGATGGTTTCCGCCAGCGGAATCAGCAACTCGCGCTTCGCATCCCGCTCGCCGGCAACGTGAAGAATATCCCCGCCCGCGGTTCGTTCGACTTCCGTGACAGTTCCGACTACTTCCAGGCCCGCTCCGGCGTTCCGTATCACACGGCAGCCCGCCAGTTCCCAAAGGTAATAAGACCCCTCAGGCAGCTTCACGCGTTCCTGCCTCGGGATCAGGACGTGCCTGCCGCGTAGCCGCTCCGCGGCAGAAATCGAATCCACGCCCGAAAACTTCAGAATTATACCGCCCTGGTGCGGCCAGGCGTTTTCGAGCTCGGCGCTCTCCGGCGGCCCGGCGGGTGTATCCAGCCAAACGCGCTTCAGTTTTTCAAAGCGCTGTGGAAAGTCAGTGAGGATTTCCGCCGCCACCTCGCCCCGGCGGCCCTGCGGTCTCCGGATCCGCGCTACGGCCAGGTAACGCTTAGCCTCCTTCAACGTACGCCCAAACCTCCGGCGGCGTGGAGCCTATTCCAGAATCTCCAGGGTGTAGCGCTTCTTCAGCTTCATGCCCGCCGCCCCGAGTATGGTGCGGATGGATCGGGCCGTGCGTCCCTGCTTGCCGATCACTTTTCCCAGGTCGGAAGGGTGAACGCGCAATTCGAGAATCGTCACTTGCTCGCCCTCCACCGCCCGCACACTCACTTGATCAGGACTATCCACGAGAGCTTTCGCAATCGCTTCAATCAGTTCCTTCATGGGGCCCTCCCGAAACGACAAGTCTGCACGCAACCGTCACTGGATAATTCCTGTGGGAGAGGCAGAGCCGGAACTCATTGGCCCCGCTGAGTTCCCGCCAACCGTACCCAGCCTAGCTGGGGTCCTTGGCTTCTGGGGCTTTCTTTAGGAAGCTGCGAACCGTCTCGGAAGGTTGAGCTCCGCGGCCGAGCCAGAAGTCTACGCGGTCGCGTTTGAGAACCAATTCCGGCGGATTGCGCCGAGCGTTGAAGTGGCCGAGAATCTCCACAAAACGCCCGTCGCGCGCTCTCTCCCTATCAATCACAACAACTCTGTAACTGCCTTTTTTCGTGGCTCCGGTTCGAGCCAGCCTTATTCTCAGCAATCGACCTCCTTCAAGTCTCAGGAAGCGTTCCACCGGGCCGCTCATGGTCCTCCGCACCCCAGGAAGAACGTTCCACTCAGTTAGATGGCGAACTTTGGCTAAGTGTTCACTCCGCTTTAATTTGTTGGCGCCTTCATCCGGCTCAACTGCCGGCCGAAGAGTCCCTTGGTCATGGTCTTCATCATCTTGCGCGTCTGGTAGTACTGCTTCAGCAGCCGGTTGACATCCTGAACGCTGGTGCCGCTGCCCTTCGCAATGCGCTTGCGGCGGCTGCCGTTGATGATTTCGTGGTTGGCGCGCTCTTTGGGCGTCATGGAGTTGATGATGGCCTCGATGTGGACCAATTCTTTTTCGTCCACGTGCGCCTTGCCCGCGTCTTTGAACATGCCGACCTTGGGAAGCATCCCGAGCATCTGGTCGAGGGGGCCCATGGAGCGCATCTGGCGAAGCTGGTCGCGAAAATCCGCCAGCGTGAAGCTGTCCGTTTGAATCTTGCGGTGGACTTCCAAGGCCTTCTGCTTGTCAATCGTCTGCTCGGCCTTTTCGATCAGCGAGAGCACGTCGCCCATCCCGAGGATGCGCGAAACGATGCGGTCGGGATAGAAAACCTCCAGGGCGTCGTATTTCTCGCCCACGCCCATGTACTTGACGGGCTGGCCGGTGACGTAGCGGATGGAAAGCGCCGCGCCGCCGCGCGCGTCGCCGTCCAGCTTGGTCAGGATAACGCCGGAAGTTCCCAGCCGCTCGTGGAATTCCTTGGCGCTGCGGACGGCGTCCTGGCCCACCATGGCGTCGGCCACCAGCAGAACTTCGCTGGGTCGCAGGCGTGTGCGCAACTCGCTGACTTCCTGCATCAACTGCTCGTCAATGTGCAGGCGGCCGGCGGTGTCCACGATCAGGACGTCGTGGCCGCGGTCGGCGGCGTCCTTGCGCGCTGCCAGAGCCAATTGAATCGGGTCGCTGATGCCTTCACCGGCAAAACACGGAACCTCGATTTCCTTGGCGATGATGGCCAATTGCTCGCGCGCAGCAGGGCGATACACGTCGGTTGATACCAGCATCGGGCGCTTCTTCCGTCGCGCCAGCCACAGAGCCAGCTTGCCGGAGGAAGTCGTCTTGCCCGAGCCCTGCAAACCCACGATCAGGAAAACGGTGGGGTATTCTTTCGAGAAGGTCAGCAGCGCCGCGTCGCCACCCAGGATGGCTACCAACTCGTCACGGACGATGCGCACCACCTCCTGCATGGGCGAGAGGCTGGAGCGCACTTCCTCTCCCATCGCCTTCACGCGCACGCGTTCCAGAAGCTCCTTGACGACGTTCAAATTGACGTCGGCTTCGAGGAGCGCCAGCCGCACCTCTCGCAAGGTTTCGTCAACCGCTTCCGGCGTGAGCACGCCCTGGATGCGGAGCGTCTTGAAAACCTTCTGGAATTTGTCTTGCAGCGCGTCAAACATTCGGTTTCTTCAGAGAAGCAAACTTCACCCCTGGGCGCCGCACAGCCCCGGCAAACCCATTAAATCAAAATAACTTATTTTACTTTGCCCCGGACTGGAGGTCAAGGCAATGTCCCGCCCCGCGCGGCTTCGACGATTATCTCCCATGGACCCAACGCCATCCTGACGGCCTGCCGGGCCCCGTACGCCGCCGGTGCCGAACGACTCAGGGTCTACCCTCCGTGCTCGAAGCTCGGGTAAAGGGTCATGCCCCCGTCGGCGATGAGCGTGGCCCCAGTCACGTAGTCGGCGTCGTCCGAAGCCAGCCAGGCGGCCACCGAGCCAATATCCTCGGGAATGCCGACCCGGCCACAGGGGATCAGCTTCAGCAGGTTGGCCTCGGCCTGAGGTGTGTCCCAGGCCTTGCGGTTGATGGCGGTTTTGATGGCGCCGGGGGCGATGCTGTTCACCCGGATGCGCTGGGGAGCCAGCTCCTGCGCGATGGTTTTCATAAACATCATGATCCCGCCCTTCGACGCCGCATAGTCGCAGTGACCCGCCCAGGGGATGATCTCGTGCACGGAGCTGATGCAAATGATTTTTCCCGCCGCGCGCGAAACCGACGGCACAACTCCGCGCCGCACGAATTCCCGCGCCGCCTCGCGCGCGCAGAGGAAGTATCCCGTCAGGTTGACCGAGAGCACGCTATTCCACTGCTCGAGCGTCATCTGCAGAAACGGCGCGTCGCGCTGAATTCCGGCGTTATTCACCAGGATGTCCAGCGTGCCGAACGCTTGAATAGCCTTCTGGAACATCTTCTGGACTTGATCTTCCCGGCTGACGTCCGCCTCGACGGCCAGCGCCGTTCCGCCCGTGCTTTGGATATCTGCAACCACTTCGTCGGCGGGTCTTGAATCGCCAATGTAATTGACGACCACTGCCGCGCCCGCTTGCGCCAGCGCTCTCGCAATGCCTCGCCCGATTCCCGACGCTGCGCCCGTGACCAGCGCCTTCTGTCCCTTCAACCGCTGCGAATCCATAAGATTTGGCTCCTTGAGAAGAGGATTGTATAAACGCAAAACAAAACTACTCAGCAAGAGTTCAATGGACCTGCCCACGCCGCGGCGCAAAGGACCCCCACCGAAGTTCGAGCCTTCCTTTTGTCTTTCTATTCCTGCGCGGACGCTGTGTTCGGAAGACCCGGGTAGTCGCCCTCGTGGCTGCCCAAGGCCCGATTGAGGTTGAAAGCCGCGCTGATCAATCCCAGATGTGTGAAGGCCTGGGGGAAATTGCCCAGCGCCTCGCCGCACGAGCCCGTTTCTTCCGCGTAGAGCCCCAGGTGGTTTGCATAGCCGAGCATTTTTTCGAAAATCAGGCGCGCTTCTTCCAGGCGCCTCCGGTCCACGCGTCCGGCACGCGTCAGGGCTTCCACCAGCCAGAAGGTGCACATATTGAAGGTTCCTTCTTCGCCCGCCAGTCCGTCGGCGGATTCTTTCAAGTCGTAGCGGTAGACCAGGCTGTTCGACATCAGCCCGCCCTGGGAGCGCGATTGGTTGATGGCGTCGAGGGTTTTGAGCATGCGCGGATCGGTGGGCGACATGAAGAACACCAGCGGCATGATGAGCGCCGCAGCGTCCAGCGAATCGCTGCCGTAACACTGCACGAACGACTGGCGCTTGCGGCTCCAGCCCAGCGAAAGAATCTCTTGATAAATCCGGTCCCGCGTGGCCAGCCAACGGTCGCGGTCGGCGGGAAAGGAGCGCTTGTCGGCCAGCCGCAATCCGCGGTCGAGCGCCACCCAGCACATCAACTTGGAATAGACGAATTGCTGTGGCCCGCCGCGCACTTCCCAGATCCCATAATCCTTCTTTTGCCAGTTCTCGCACACCCAGTTCAGCAGCCGGCTCAGGTCGCGCCACAACTGATAGGAGATCGGGCTGCCGTACTTGTTATAGAGATAGACAGAGTCCATCAGCGCGCCGTGGATGTCGAGCTGGAGCTGCTGGTAGGCTGCGTTCCCGATTCGAACCGGCTTCGAGTTCCGGTAGCCGGAAAGATGGTCGAGAGTTTCTTCGGTGATCCGGTGCCCGCCGTCCAGGCGATACATCGTTTGCAGCGAGCCGTCCTCTTTCAGCTCGTGGCAGCGGTCTTCCAGCCAGTGCATGAATCTGGACGCTTCTTCGGTGAAGCCGATGCGCAGAAGGCCGTAAAGCGTGAAGGCAGCGTCGCGAATCCAGGTGTAGCGATAATCCCAGTTGCGGCCTTGCCCCACGGATTCGGGCAGGCTGCAAGTCGGCGCTGCAACGATGGCGCCCGTCGGCTCGAAGGTCAGCAGCTTCAGCACCAGCGCCGAGCGGCACACCATCTCGCGCCAGCGCCCCCTGTAGGTGCACTTCGAAATCCAGCGCCGCCAGTAGCTTGCCGTGTGGACAAAAAGCTCGTGCACTTGGGAATCGTTAAGCGCCGAGGTGCAATCGGCTCCCTGCGGAATGTCCTCCAGAAGGAAATTGGCGCACTCTCCTTCGCGCAGCGTAAACTCGGTCGCGACGCCGCCGCGCCCATCCTGCTTGAGCGGCAGGCTCGTCGCCAGGCCGAGGCTCAGGTGAGTAGAACGAAATGTGACGCCTTCTTCGCCACACAACTGAATCTCGTGCGGGTCACGCGCGTAGTTGAAAGCCGGACGGCACGCCATCCGAAACGACATCGTTCCTCGGACCACGCCCGCCCGGCGGATCAGCTGGTGGCGGTCGCGCCAGCGGTCGGGCTTGTCCACCGGCATGAAATCGGTGACCTCGCCCACGCCGTCCGCGGAGAGGAAACGCGTCAGCAGGACATTGGTGTCAGGCCAATAAAACTGCTTGTGCGTTATCCCCTCACCGCAGGGCGAGATTTTGAAGTGCCCGCCCTTCTCCTCATCCAGAATGGCGGCGAAAACGCTCGGCGAATCGAAGTGGGGGAAACAAAGCCAGTCGATGCACCCGTCCATTCCTACCAGCGCGACTGTCTGCAGGTCACCGATGACACCGTGATCTTCGATGGGTTGCTGCCCCATGGTCGCCCCTCCGAGAGATTCAGGCTGAGTTTTCATTATGGCGGGTTCAACCTTCAGAACACAAGTTCTTACGCGCGTGACCGGCCATCCCGGGAAAGTTCCTCTCCCACCAAGCCACGGTCCAAGGCCGGGCTTGACATCCTCTGCAAAGGCGGTAGGATGGAGTCGAACGGACGTTCGAACGAAAGGCACGAATTTCAGGGCGTTTCGCAACAGGCAAACTTCAAGGCGGCGTTCGGGGGGGCGAATCCGTGGCCGATCGCAATTCCGCCCAGTTCGACAGTAATCTGGACCGCATCCTGCGCCGTGCGGCGGAGGTCTTCTGCGCGCGCGGCTACCACCGGGCTTCCATCCGCGACATCTCCCGCTCAACCGGGGTGAGCCTCGCCGGCCTTTACTACTATTTCTCCAGCAAAGATGAGCTGCTCTACCTGATCCAGCGCCACGCCTTCGAGACGATCCTGGCCCAGGCGCGGGCGGCGCTTGCCGCCGTCGAAGATCCCGAGGAGCGCCTCCGTACTCTCGTCACGCTTCATTTGAGTTATTTCATCCGGCACCCGAACGAAACGAAAGTCCTTACGCATGAGGAAAGTGCCCTCGGCGACAAATGGCGGCACGAGGTTCACACGATCAAGAAGAGCTATTATCGCTTGGGCTGGGATGTAGTCAGCCAACTGCGCCAGGCGCGCAAGCTGAAGGGGATGAACACGCGCGTGGCCGTTCTTTCGCTGTTCGGCATGATGAACTGGATTTACACCTGGTATAACCCCAGGGTGGATCCGGACGCGGCGACGATGGGAAGCGAAATGGCGGACTTGTTTCTGCACGGGATTTGTGGACGACGGCCCGGCTCACAACAGAGCCCTACGCGGCGTGCTCCGCGCCGTTTGGGCAGCGCACGTTCCGCGCCGATTCTCGCGTGCGCCGGCAAAGTCAATGGTTCGGCTCGAAGGGACGTTGCGTAGGCAGATTCGAGACTTTGAGGAGGTCAGCAACAATGGCATCTACCGCACCGACGATAACCGGGGTTCTGGTCAACTACCGCGTGGAAGGAGGGCTGGCGTGGATTGAAATGAACGACCCGCCCGCCAACACCTACACCTACGAAATGATGCAGCAGCTTGACAGCGCCATCCTGACCGCGCGCATGGACGAGTCCGTGCACGTCCTCGTGCTGCGCGGCGCGGGGGAGAAATTCTTTTCCGCCGGAGCCAACATCAAGATGCTGGCCAGCGTCACGCCGGAGTTCAAGTACTATTTCTGCCTGCACGCGAACGAAACGCTCCTGCGGCTCGAGCACACGCCAAAACTGGTGCTCGCCGCGCTCAACGGGCACACGGTGGGCGGCGGACTGGAGATTGCTCTCGCCGCGGACATTCGACTGGCGCGGCGCGACGCCGGAAAGATCGGCTTGCCGGAAGTGGCCCTCGGCGTCCTGCCCGGCACCGGCGGCACGCAGCGCCTCTCACGCCTGGTCGGCAAATCGCGCGCCATCGAGCTGATGGCCACCGGGCGCACGTTCTCCTTTGAGGAGGCGGAGGAAATTGGGCTGGTGAACCAAGTCTTCGATCGTGATAACTTCTTTGAGGAAGTCACGGCGTACGCGCAGCAGTTCGTTCCGCCTGGTAAAGCGGCGCGCGCCGTGGGCCGAATCAAGCGCTCGGTGTGCTCGGGCCTCGAAATGCCCCTCGCCGAGGGCCTGGCGCTCGAACGCGAGTTGCAATTCGACCTCTTCAAGAGCGAAGATGCGCACGAAGGGCTGGAAGCCTACGTGGACAAGCGGACGCCCAAATTCAAAGCCAGGTAGAACGAGAGACGACCATGAAAATCGCCATCTCAGTTGGGAAGAAGGAAAGAGCCAAAGGAGCGAAGTCGCCCTACTTCCGCGCGTTGCGCAGCATGGGCGTAAGCGCGGAGGAGCTGATTCTGCTGAGCGCCGCCGACCGGAATCGCGCCAAGGCGGAGGAATTCGACGGCATCCTGTTCACGGGCGGGGAGGATGTGGACCCGTCGTTCTACGATGAGACGAAGAAATACCCGAGCGTGGTGACCGACCGCGCGCGGGATGAGTTCGAACTGACGTTGCTCAAGGCGGCGCAGGAGCAACAACTTCCGGTTCTCGGAATTTGCCGCGGCATGCAGGTGATCAACGTCGGCTTCGGCGGTGCCCTCTATCAGGACTTGAAGCGGGATCCTTATGGAGAAACCGGCCTTCGCGTCGAACACAAGCAGGCTGGAAGCCGCGGCGAGTCCACCCACGCGGTGACCCTCACCGATCCAGATTCGCATTTAGCGGCGGCCTTTCACGGAAGCTGCCGCGTCAACAGCTTGCATCACCAGGCCGTGCGCCGCGTCGGGCGCGGGCTGAAGGTGACGGCTTATTCCGAGGACGGGCTTCCGGAAGCGCTGGAAGACGCGGGCGACTATCCGTTCCTCGTCGCCGTTCAGTGGCATCCCGAGGAAATGGCCAGCCAGCCCGAGCAAAGGAAGCTTTTCGAAGCGTTTCTGGCCAAGTGCATCGAACTGGCGGAGAGGCGCGCCCATGCCCCGCGAACTGCCTGATTATCTCGTTGTGGGACTGAAGATTGTCTTCGTGGGCTTCAACCCCGGCGAACGCTCGGCTCACTTGGGGCATTATTACGCCGGACGTGGCAATCAATTCTGGCCGCTGCTCTTTGACTCCGGCTTGCTCCCGGAGCGGCTGGGGCCGGAAAACGACCGTCGCATGCTCGAGTTCGGTTACGGGCTGACCGACGTCGTCAAGCGCTGGTCAAAATCGGCGAACGATCTGACGCCGGAAGATTTTGAGCGCGGGGTTCCCGAGTTACGCGAGCGGTTGCGCGGCGCAGCGCCACGAGTTGTGGCTTTCAACGGCAAAATGGGTTACCAGAAATTCCGCGGGCGGACGCTGGGACCAATCAAGCTGGGTTGGCAGCGGGAGGCATTCGAGGGCGCGAAGGTATTTGTCCTGCCCTCCACCAGCGGAAGGAATGGAAGTCTGACACGGGCGCAAAAGCTCGCATGCTTTCGCCGTCTGGCGCGATGGGTGAAACAAAATGGCCGATGAGAAAGTGCTGCTCACACGACGAGATTCTGTGGCCACGCTCACGCTGAACCGCCCGGAGTGCTTGAACGCGCTGGACCACTGCTTGCGGGCCAGTCTGGCGGAAAAGTTGGAAGGGGTCTCGCGCGATCCTGCCGTTCGAGTCCTGGTGATCACCGGCGCGGGGCGCGGCTTCTGCTCGGGCGGAGACATCGGGTATCTGGCGGAGCTCAAGCGCAATCATCAGTCCGTCGCTTTCCGAGATTTCCTTGAAGCAGGGCATCGTGTGGTGAGGAGTATTCGAAGCCTCCCCGTGCCCGTCGTGGCCTCGGTCAACGGCCCGGCCATGGGCGGCGGAATGAATCTGGCCCTCGCCTGTGACTTGAGGATCGCATCCGACCGCGCCATTTTTTCGCAAGCTTTTGTGAATATCGGGATGCACCCCGACTGGGGAGGGACCTTCTTCCTTCCGCGAATGGTCGGAACCGGCCGCGCCCTGGAAATGTTTTTCCTGGGAGATTCGATTAAGGCGGAGCAGGCACTCGGACTGGGACTGGTGAATTGCGTTGTTCCCCACGAAAATCTGGAGAGCGAAACGCGAAAGCTCGCCGAAAGGCTGGCCGCGGCTCCCGTGCTGGCGATCGGACATATGAAGCAGGCCCTCTACGAAAGGCTTGAGACGCAGCTTGACTCCATGATGCAGCACGAAGTCGAGGCGCAGATGAAATGCTTCGATTCCGAGGACTGTGAAGAAGGCTTGCGGGCTTTCCTCGAAAAGCGCAAGCCGACATTCAAGGGAAAGTAACCACCCACCGCGTCGCGCAGGGCAACTAAAAACTACGGGGGTAAGCATATGCTGAAGATATCAACTTTCGATGACTGGATTGATTATTTCTACGGCTGGCAAAAGGATATCGGCCTCGATGCCCCCGAATTCAAGCAGTACCGCTTTGAGGCCAAATACGGCCAACTGCCCGTCAACGAAATCGAATTCGGTGACTACAAGGGACAATTGAGATGGAAGACGCTGATGCACATTCCCGACCAGCGCATCCGCGACGCGGCGCAAAACCTGATCGTCTATCAGGGCGACACGGAGTTTGCCAGCGTCGAGCAGCAGAGGCGCTTATTTGAGACCGCGCCCAGCCGCTACGATTACCTGAGCCTGGTGCGCGTGATGACGGAAGAGATGCGGCACGGCTGGCAGATGAGCCACTTATTGATTACGCAATTCGGCCGCGGGGGGCGCATCGAAGCCCAGAAACTGCTGGAGCGGCGCGCCTTCACCGACGATCGGTTGCTCGGCGCCTTCAATCAGCCCGTGAACGACTGGCTGGATTTCTTCACCTATACGCAGTTCGTGGATCGCGACGGCAAGTTTCAGCTCACCATGCTTTCCTACTCCGCCTTCCAGCCGCTTGCCCAGAGCATGCTGCCCATGCTCAAGGAAGAATCCTTCCATCTCGGAACAGGAAACAACGGCCTGCACCGCATGGTGAAAGCCCGGAAGGTTCCCGTTCCGATCATTCAACGCTACTTCAACAAATGGCTGCCGACTTCCTTCGACCTGTTCGGAACGGACCATTCCTCCTCAGCGCAATGGGCCTACGTCTGGGGGCTCAAAGGCCGCTACGATGAGCGGACCGCCGGCTGTGAGGCAGAGAAGGAAAATCTGAACGATTCGGCGCGCAAGCTCTATTACCAGGAAGTCCTGAAACTCACGGAGACCATCAACAAATTGATTCCGGAAGGACAGCCGAAGATCGTCGTGCCGGATTTGAAGTTCAATCGCCAGATCGGCGAGTACGCGGGAAAACATTTCGATATCCGGGGGAACCCGCTGACGACGGCGGAATTTGAAGCGTACCTTCCGACCGTGGTTCCCACGGACCGGGACCGCGCGATCGCGCCTTTCCTTGCTTATGATTCGGATCCTTATTTGGTGGTCGGCGACGACGGCCATCTGTACTGGATTCATGACGCCTACACCACGACCAACCGGTACCCGTACGCGGAGCAGGCCGACACCGACCAGGTGGAGGACGGCACCGGCCTCGACCACGCGTTCAACTACGTCCGCAACTCGGTCAAGGCCGTCGTGGACACCTACGACGGGACGGTGGACTTCTACATCGTCGATCCCGACGACCCCGGGACCAAGATCCTCGACGCTCACCGGATGATCCTGGAGGACCAGGTCGTCCTGGGCGAGATCGCGGGTCTGATCGCCGATGAGCGGCTTTCGGCCGACTCGGCCGTCCGGCGCGTCTTCCGCTCGTTGACCCAGCAACTGGAGGCGTCCGACGCCGAGTACCTTCGCGGGCGCGCCGTGGACCTGCGGGACGTGAGGCGCCGGCTCCTGCGCCATCTCGGGGCGGGTCCCATCGAGTCCCAGGGATTGCCGAGCAGGCCGGTCGTCATGGTCGCCCATGATCTGACGCCGAGCGAGACGGCCTCGCTGAGCCGCGATCGGGTTCTCGCCTTCGTGAC
>OFHG01000664.1_pt1 | contig 13370 bp, 13 predicted proteins | sample 1521931 | NCBI WGS metagenome assembly OFHG01 (sample SAMEA2468438, study PRJEB22500) | soil metagenome | biome: Glassland; feature: Farmland; material: Clay | place: Australia | collected 2013-01-31 | depth 0.55 m
CTCGTTTATCGCGGGCAGGTTGTAGAAGGTGCTCATCGGCACATCCACCTCATAGCCCACGCCCTGCACGTCGACCAGTATCTGCGGCGGGTTCTTTTCCAGCAGGATGCCGGCCAGCCTTCCTATCATGCCCGTCTTTCCATCGTCATCGATCCTTACACCAGCCTGCCGCCGCGCACGCGCAAGCCGCGCGTGGCCAGCGCGCCCAGGCCCATGCCGCCGTGCGCATGACAGATGGCGCAGGCCAGCGCATCCGCCGCGTCCGGGCTGGGACTGCCATCGAGCTTCAGCAGGCGCTGCACCATGTCCTGCACCTGCCCTTTCTTCGCGTAGCCGTTGCCGCCCACCGCCCCTTTCACCCCCAACCCGGGGTCTTCCCCCACCGCCCCCCCCACCAGCACCGCCCCGCCCTGGCCACCGCCGATGCACAGCGTGGCCAGGCCCAGCCCGCCGCCCGTATCGCGCCTCAGCTGGCGCAGCAGCGTCAGCACCAGGCGGGCACCGGTCATGCCGACCGGATGACCCGTGGCCACGGCGCCGCCATGCACATTCAGGCGCCCGGGATCGGGGGCGCCCATCGGCGCGGAGGCACCGAGGTAGCGCTCGGCGAAGGACTTGGATTCCATGGCCTTCACGCAGGCCAGCACCTGTGCCGCGAAGGCCTCGTTGATCTCCACCCGGTCCATCTTCTCCATGGCCATGCCACGGCGGGACAGCAGGCGGTGGCTGGCATGCACCGGCCCCAGGCCCATGCGTGCCGGATCGCAACCGACATACTCCCAGTCGTGCAGGTAGCCGAGGATCGGCCAACCCTCGGCTTCGGCCTTCTGCCGGTGCGCCAACAGCAGCATCGCCGCCCCGTCGGTGATCTGCGAGCTGTTGCCGGCCGTCACCGTGCCGAGCGGCTTCTCGAAGGCCGGCTTCAGCCTGGCCAGCGCCTCCATCGTCTGCGCCGCACGGATGCCCTCGTCGCGATGCACCGGCACATAGCTGGGCTCGGGAAAGGCGTGGATGACCTCCTCGTCGAACCATCCCTCGTTCCAGGCCGCATCGGCGCGCTGGTGGCTGGCCAGCGCAAATGCATCCTGCTCGTGCCGCGTGATGGCGAACTCGCGCGCCAGCACCTCGGCGGTCTGCCCCATGCCCAGGTTCACGGTCGGATCGGTCAGCCCCTCGAGCAGGGACACGCGCGGCTTCCAATGCGCCCGCGTGAGATGCATCAGCGCCTCGGCCTTGGCACCCATGCCCCTGGCGCGCTGCAACGCCCCCAGGGCCACGCGGAAATCGTCGTGGAACAGCAAGGGGGCGTGCGTCATCGACTCCACGCCGCCGGCCAGGACCACCTCGGCCCGGCCGGCCAGAATCTTCTCCGCCGCATCGGTGACCGCCTGCATACCCGAGGCGCAATTGCGGTGCACGGTGTGCGCCGGTACGCGGCGCGGCACGCCGGCAGTCAGGGCGATGACGCGCGCGATATTGGGCGCCTCGGCCGGCTGGATGACATTGCCGATGATGACCGCGTCCAGGGCATCGGTACTGACCGGCGTACGTGCCATCAGCTCACGGATGGCCATCACCGCCAGGTCGACGGCGGTCAGCTGCGCGAAATAGCCGCCGAACTTGCCCATCGGCGTGCGCACGCCGCCGACGACGACGATCTCACGGGTAGCCGTGCCTTGCCGGGAAACCGAACTGCGTTTGACCGCCATGCATCACCTCATGCTAGGTAAGTAGTGCAACACCCTTGGCCCTGCAAGGCCTTTCGATGCAGCCATGCAAGCGCATTCGCGGCAGGCGGGCAAGTGCAACCGCATCAGGAAGGAAGATGCGGGACACCCTTGTGCGTGGAGAACTCGTGCGACAGGCGTTCACCCGGCCGGCAGATGGGAAACAGGGCGCGCACGGCCACCGCCGCCTCGGCAAAACCGGTGACGAGCAGATCGTACTTGCCGGGGTAGTTGACGAGATCGCCGACGGCATGGATACCGGGGCGTGCGCTTGCCAATGTCGCGGCATCGACCGGGATGCGCCCATCGACCATGCCGAGCCGCCAGTCGGCCATCGGCCCGGCATCGCTGAGCACGCCGAGCATGGCAAGCCAGATATCGGTGGGAAGGTCCAGCTCCCCATCCGGGGTACGCAGGTGCAGCGAACTCAGCCGGCCTTCTCCCTCATCGCCGGAAACCGCGCGCACCGTTGCCGGCACCAGCATGCGCGCCCGCCCGGATCCGGACAGGGCCCGGACCCGGGCCACGGTGCGCGCATGCGCGCGGAAGGATGCCCGCCGATGCACCAGCGTCACCTCGGCCCCGAGCTCGACCAGGCGCACCGCCCAGTCCAGCGCCGAATCGCCGCCACCCTGCACGACGATGCGTTTTCCCGACCAATCGACGGCCTTGGGCACGCTCAGAAACAGGCTCTTGCCCTCATAGGGCTCGGCGCCGTCGATGCCGGGCCGGCGCGGCTTGAATGCCCCCTTGCCGCCGGCCAGCAGCACAGCGGCGGATTCCAGCACCCGCCCGGATTCGGTATGGCAGCGCATGGCGCCGGGTTCTCCCTCGACATGCACGACACGATCGCCCAGCACGAGATTGGGTTGTGCCGGCTGCATCTGCTGCTTCAGGTGTTCACAGAACTGGCCGGCCAGGATGTCGGGAAAGCCCGGCAGGTCGTAGATCGGCTTGTCCGGATACAGGGCCGCGAGCTGGCCGCCAAGCTCGGGGAGGGCGTCGACGAGATGGCAGTTCAGATCGTGCATGGCGGCGCAGAACACGCCGTACATGCCGACCGGCCCCGCCCCGATGACGGTCACGTCGCGTGCTTGGGAATCACTCATGCCAGGGTGTTTAGCCTTCGGTGCATCCGGTCGCAAGCAACACCGGCCGGCATTCAGCCCTTGAGGCCCAGCACGTCGCGCATATCGTACCAGCCGGGGCCCTGGCCCGTCAGCCAGGCGGCGGCGCGCACGGCACCGCGCGCGAACACCATGCGATCGGAAGCGATATGGTTGATCTCCACCCGCTCCTCGTCGGCAATGAACATCGCCTTGTGCTCGCCGACGATATTGCCGCCGCGCACCACCGAGAAGCCGATCGAGCCCGGTTCGCGGGGGCCGGTGATGCCCTGGCGGGCATAGACGGCCTTGTCGTCCAGATTCACGCCACGGCCGTCGGCCAGCGCCCGGCCCATGGCCAGGGCCGTACCGGATGGGGCATCCACCTTGTGGCGGTGGTGCGCCTCGAGGATCTCGGCATCGTAATCAGGGTCGAGCACGGCGGCGGCGCGACGGATCAGCTCCAGCGCCAGCGTCACCCCGACCGAGTAATTGGCCGCCATCACCACCGGCGCACCGTCCAGGGTCTTCCTCAGCGTATCCAGCATCGCCGGCTCGAAGCCGGTGGTGCCGATGACCATGCGCATGCCGCGCCGGGTGGCGATGGCGGCATGGGACAGGGTGGCCTGCGGCGCCGTGAAGTCGATGACGGCATCGGCCTTCGGGCAGGTGGCGAGATCATCGGTGACGGCGGCGCCGAGCTCGGAAAGCCCGGCCAGGATTCCCGCATCCTGGCCAATCCAGCCGGAGCCCGGTCTCTCGGTGGCGCCGGCCAGCTCCACTCCCTCGGCCTCGCATACGGCCCGGATCAGCATGCGCCCCATGCGGCCGGAGGCGCCGGCGACGATGATGCGCATCATTTGACCTCCCCGGCCAGCTCGTCCCAGAAGCGCTTGGCCTTGTCGAGGAAGGAGGAGCGCTCCGGATACACCTCGTCACCGGTGACCTGAGCGAACTGGCGCAACAGCTCCTCCTGTTTCGGCGTCAGCTTGCGCGGCACGGCGATGCGGGTCTTCACATACAGATCGCCCTTCTGGCCGGTGCGCAGATCCAGCACCCCATGCCCCTTCAGGCGGAACACGCGTGCGTCGTCGGAACCCGCGGGGATGCGGATCTTGATGCGCCCGGTCAGCGTCGGAGCCTCCACATCGGCACCCAGCGCCGCCTGTGGGAAGGTGATCGGCATGGCGCAGTGCAGGTCCGCACCCTCACGCTCGAAGATCGGGTGTTTCTTCAGCGATACCACGATGTACAGATCACCCGCAGGCCCGCCCTGCATGCCGGCCTCGCCCTGGCCGCCGACCCGAACCTGCGCCCCATCGTAGACCCCGGCCGGGATCCGGACCTTCAGCTTGTGGCTCTGGCGCACCCGGCCAGCGCCGCCGCAATCCACACAGGGCGACTCGATGCGGATGCCCCGCCCGTGGCAGGCCGGACAGGTACGGCGCACGGCAAAGAAGCCCTGGGTCATCTGTACCTGGCCATGGCCGCCGCAGGTGGAACATGGCACCGGATGCGTGCCGGGGCGCGCGCCGGAGCCATGACAGGTCTCGCATTCGACCTGTTTCGGAATCTCAAGCTCCACCTCGCGGCCGGCCGCCGCCTCCTCGAGACTCAGGCTCAGATCGTAGCGCAGATCGGCGCCACGGTTGCTCATGCGCCCACCGCCCCCGCCGAAACCGAACAGATCGCCGAACACATCGCCGAACATATCGCCGAAATCGCGGAAGGCGTGCGAATCCTGGAAGCCGCCATGGCCCCAGAAGTCCTGCATCTGGGCATCGACGCCGGCATGGCCGTACTGGTCGTAGCGGGCTCGCTTGTCCTTGTCGGACAGCACCTCGTAGGCCTCGGTGACCTCGCGGAAGCGTTCCGCCGCCGCCTGGTCATCCGGATTGCGGTCCGGGTGATACTGCATGGCCAGCTTGCGGTACGAGCGCTTGATCGCGTTCAGGTCCGCATCGCGGGCCACGCCCAGAACTTCGTAATAGTCGCTCTTGGATGCCATTGCTGTCCCCGTTATCCCTTCATTGCTTCACAAAGCAACGGGAGCAGAGCGATGCCACCCTGCTCCCGCGCCCGCCCGCATCGGGGCTTATTTCTTGTGCTGGTCGTCCACGACCTCGGCATCGACGACATCATCAGACGACGCAGCACCGGAAGAGGCCTGGGGCTGCTCGCCGCCCTCGGCCTGTCCCTCCTGCTGCGTCTTCTTGTAGATCGCCTCGCCCAGTTTCTGCGACTTCGTGGCCAGATCCTCCTCGGCGCTCTTGATGGCCTCGGTATCGCCGCCGGCGATCGCCTTCTTCAGCGCCTCGAGTGATTCCTCAATGGCCTTGCGCGTCGCCTCGTCGACCTCGCCGCCATGATCCTTCAGCGCCTTCTCGGTGGAGTAGACCAGCGCATCGGCGCGGTTTTTGACCTCGATCTTCTCCTTGTGCACGCGATCCTCTTCGGCATGCGACTCCGCGTCCTGCTGCATGCGCTCGATCTCCTCCTTGGACAGACCGGAGCCGGATTCGATGCGGATCGAGGTCTCCTTGCCCGTGCCCTTGTCCTTGGCGGATACATGCATGATGCCGTTGGCATCGATGTCGAAGGTCACCTCGATCTGCGGCATGCCGCGCGGCGCCGGGGCGATGCCCTCGAGGTTGAACAACCCAAGCTGCTTGTTGGCCGAGAAAATCTCGCGCTCGCCCTGCGCCACCTTGATGGTCACCGCCGTCTGGTTGTCGGCAGCCGTCGTGTAGGTCTGGCTCTTCTTGGTCGGGATCGTGGTGTTCTTCTCGATAATCTTGTTGAACAGCCCGCCCTCGACCTCAATACCGAGGGATAGCGGCGTCACGTCGAGCAGCAGCACGTCCTTGACCTCGCCGGTCAGCACCGCGCCCTGGATGGCGGCGCCGATGGCCACGACCTCATCCGGATTCACACCCCTGTGCGGCTCGCGGCCGAAGAATTCCTGCACGCGCTTCTGCACCAGCGGCATGCGTGTCATACCGCCGACCAGCACCACCTCGTGGATCTCGGAGGCCTTGACGCCGGCATCCTTCAGCGCCTGCTTGCACGGCGCGATGGTGCGCTCGACCAGATCGGACACCAGGGACTCGAACTTGGCGCGCGAGACCGTCACCTGCAGGTGCTTCGGGCCCTCGGCATCGGCGGTGATGAACGGCAGGTTGACCTCGGTCTGCTGGCCGGAAGAAAGCTCGATCTTGGCCTTCTCCGCTGCCTCTTTCAGGCGCTGCAGGGCCAGCTTGTCCTTGGTCAGGTCGATGCCGCTCTCCTTCTTGAACTCGTCGGCCAGGTGCTGGATCAGCACGCGGTCGAAGTCCTCGCCGCCCAGGAAGGTGTCGCCGTTGGTCGACTTGACCTCGAACACGCCGTCACCGATCTCCAGGATCGAGATATCGAAGGTGCCACCGCCCAGGTCGTAGACGGCGATCAGGTGGTTCTCGGCAGTCTTGTCCAGGCCGTAGGCCAGGGCCGAGGAGGTCGGCTCATTGATGATGCGCAGCACATTCAGGCCGGCGATGGCGCCGGCGTCCTTGGTGGCCTGACGCTGCGAGTCGTTGAAATAGGCCGGCACGGTGATCACCGCGTCCTTGACCGGCTCACCGAGGAAGTCCTCGGCCGTCTTCTTCATCTTCTGCAGCACGATGGCGCTGATCTCCTGCGGGCTCATCTTCTTGCCATCCAGCTGCACCCAGGCATCGCCGTTGTCGGCCTTGATCACCGGATAGGGCACGAGCTCCTTGTGGTGCTGCGTCTCCTTGGCGTCGAACTTGCGCCCGATCAGGCGCTTGACGGCGTAGAAGGTGCGCTCCGGATTGGTCACCATCTGGCGCTTGGCCGGGCTGCCGATGAGGCGTTCGTCGTTCTTGGCGAACGCCACGACCGACGGCGTCGTGTTCTCACCCTCGCTGTTCGGGATCACCTTCGGCGTACTGCCTTCCATATAGGCGACGCAGGAATTCGTCGTTCCCAGATCAATACCGATTACCTTTGCCATATCTCTCTCCATTCCACTTCATTGAATCAAGCCGTAAAACCGCGCTTCACCGACTGTATGGGGACGGATGCCCGGGGTTTCAAGCCCCCGCTTCGCCCTCGTCCTTGCCACGCGACACCAGCACCTTCGCCGGACGGATCAGGCGGCCGTTCAGCAGGTAGCCGGCCACATGCTGGGCCACGACCGTGCCCTCCTCCGACTCGTGCGGCACATGCGCCAGTGCCTCGTGCTGATGCGGATCGAAGGCGCTGCCCTCGGCCTCGACGCGCTCCATGCCGAAGCGGCCGATGGCGGACATCCAGCTGTCCAGGGTCAGCTTCACGCCGTCGCGCAGCGCCTTCTCGTTGCCCTCCGGCACAGTCAGGGCCCGCTCCAGGTTGTCCACCACATCAAGCAGGGCCACGGCGAACTTCTCGATGGCAAAGCGGCGGGCATCCTCGACCTCGCGGCTGACCCGCTTGCGCAGGTTCTCCATCTCGGCATGGGTGCGCAACACATCCTCGCGGGCCTGACTCAGTTCGCCCTCCAGCTCGGCGATCCTGGCCTGCAGGGCCTCCTCGCCGGCCTCCGGGGCCTCGGGCTGAGCCTGTTGTTTCTGCTTGTCCGTCACTGACTTCCTCCTAACATTCGGCTGACCCAGCGGGCCGTGCAATCAACGATGGGCAATACGCGATCATAGTGCATGCGCCGGGGGCCGATGACCCCGAGCGTACCCACCACATTGTCGGCGCTGTGATAGCGTGCCAGCACCATCGATACTTGTTCCATGTTCACCAGCGCATGCTCGCGCCCGATGAAGATCTTTACACCGGTCTCGGCCCGTTCGACCTCATTGACCAGTTCCAGCAGCCTCTCCTTCTCCTCGAAGGCATGCATCAGCGAACGCACCGTATCCAGCATGCCCAGTTCCGGGAATTCGAGCAGCTGCGGCTGCCCGCGCACGAGAATCTCGGGCTCCTCGATCTCCGGACGATCCGCCCATTCCTTCAGGCTCTCGATCAGCTCGCGCACCCGCAGGCGATCGGACTGCATCTCGCTCACCAGGCGCCGGCGCATCTCGCCCAGGCTACAATCGCGGAGCAGGTCGTTCAGGCGCTCGCTGGCCTGGGCCAGCGCGGCATCGTCCATCTGCGATGGGCGGGCCAACAGGCGGTTCTGCACCTCGCCGGCATCGGAAACGATGACCGCCAGGATGCGCTCGGAGGCGACCGGAATCAGGCTGATGCTGCGAATGCACTGGATGCGCTTCTCATGCACCGTCACCAGGCCGGCGAAATGGGTCAGGCGCGCCAGCTCGGCGCGGGCCCTTTTGAGCACGCCCTTGGGGCCGGCGGCACCCGCCAGGCTCTGCCCCACCTCGACATTGAGGCGGGCACTGATATCACTGTCGACCACCATCAGGCTGTCGACGAAATAGCGCAGGCCGCTATCGGTGGGCACGCGGCCGGCGGAGGTATGCGGTGAATACAGCAGGCCGGCCCGCTCCAGATCGTTCATGACGTTGCGGATCGTCGCCGGGCTCAGAATCACCTCCACATGTTCGGAGACCGTGCGCGAGCCCACCGGCTGGCCGGTGTCCAGATAGGCCTTAACGACCTCGCCGAGGATGTATTCGTGACGCTGTTTCACGGCGGCATACGCTCCTGCAATCCACGATTCGCATGGCCGGCCTCCATGCCGGTGACCGGGCCTGGCACTCTACCATCACGAGTGCTATGCCGACAACCTGGTGCGAGCCCTGCACAGGCGCCCCGAGCGTTTGACATCAATCCCTGCCGGCATATACTGCGCCGCCTTACGAATAGCCCGGAATGGAGTAAAACGCATGCGCACCTGGACCGTCCGCCCCGGCGACATCGAGCCCGACTGGTACGTCGTTGACGCCAATGATGTGGTGCTCGGCCGCCTGGCCACCAAGATCGCCACCATTCTGCGCGGCAAGCACCGCCCGCAATATACGCCGCACGCCGACTGCGGTGACCATATCATCGTCATCAATGCCGAGAAGGTGCGCGTCACCGGCGGCAAGGATGACAAGAAACTCTACCATCGCCATACCGGCTATGTCGGCGGCCTGAAGACCACCTCGCTCGGCGAGATGCGCGCCACCCATCCGGAGCGCATCATCGAGAGCGCCGTCAAGGGCATGATGCCGAAGAACCCGCTGGGCCGCGCCATGCTGCGCAAGCTGAAGGTCTATGCCGGCAGCGAACATCCGCATGCCGCCCAGAAGCCCCAGACACTGAACCTGGATTAAGGAAGAGGACCGAACATGGCACAGGCACAAACGCAATACCGTGGCACCGGCCGTCGCAAGAGCAGCGTGGCCCGCGTGATCATCAAGCCGGGCAATGGCCTGGTGAAGGTCAACGGCCGCAACGTCGAGGACTACTTCCCCGTCGAGATCGTCCGCCAGGAGGCCCTGGCTCCGCTGTCAAAAACCCAGATGAGCGGCCGCCTGGATGTCACCGTCAACGTGTTCGGCGGCGGCTTCTCCGGTCAGGCAGGCGCCGTGCGCCATGGCCTCGCCCGCGCCCTGATCTCCTACGATGCAGGCCTGCGCCCGGAGCTGAAGCTGGCGGGCTACCTGACCCGCGACGCCCGTACGGTGGAACGCAAGAAGTACGGCCTGAAGAAGGCCCGCCGCGCGCCGCAGTTCTCCAAGCGTTAAGCCGCGGGAACGCCAACGACCCAAAGGGAAGGCTTCGGCCTTCCTTTTTTTTGGGCTATTTGCAATCTAGGGTTGGACGGGTTCGAATTTGGAGGATCACCTCGCCGTTTGCCTAGACGAAGGATTGGTTGGAAACGGTATCGAAGTATCGACCAGCCTTCCTCCCATTCTGGTTGGAAAAGACCAACGTCCTCGGCGCGGTTGTTCACAGAATGAGTCATTGGCAAGCATGCGATCGTATGCTATAAAGCACCAATAGTATGACCTTTGCTTCATTAGAGGAGGCCGCATGGGAACCGTACGCAAGACCATCACCCTGACCGACCAACAGGACGCATGGGTTAAAGCTCAGATCGATGACGGCGGCTACACCAACGACAGCGAACTCATCCGCGACCTCATTCGCCGCGAACAAGAGCGAACCGCCGAAATCGATCATATCCGGCAAGCATTGATCGAGGGCGAGAAGAGCGGTGAACCGCAAGCTTTCGATGCTGAAGGATTCAAGCTTCGCATGCAGTCGGCGCATGGCTGAATACCGGCTTACGCCCGCAGCCGAACGCGACCTTGAGGCTATTTGGAATCACACCCACGACCAATGGGGCATCGAGCAGGCCCCCCCCTACACGGATATCCTCATCGCTGCTTGTGCGGCATTGGCCGAAGCTCCCAAGACAGCGCCCGCCTGTGACCACATTCGGTCTGGCTATCGCCGGCGCGGCGTCGAGCGCCATGTTATCTACTACCGCATCACCACCTACGGAATCGCTGTGGTGCGCATCCTGCACGACCGCATGGACGCCGCGCGAAACCTTTAACCTGCCCTCCTACTCACCGAGAAGGGTCAATTGGGAATCCAACCGTTCCTAAAACCATGGACAAACGTTCCATCAGCATGGAAGTTGATCCACGACGTTCCCCGAACAGTGCTGGGAACGATTCGCGCCACGGGATCGCGCCGTGGAAGATCGGGGAGCGCACTCCGACCGCGTTGCCGGGGTCGGAGGCGTGAGCATGGTGCTCAACCGATAGTGCGCTACATGCGCCGCTTTGAGACTTCTCCGCACATCCGACCAGAACGACCATACATGCTTCGCCCGATTCCTCACGGGTAGGGCGAAGGTGACGTGGCTGCCATTGCGAGCCGGCACGATGCCGGTTCGCACGATCGGGCGTTCGGAGAAACCCAATCCTCGACGGGCGATGGCGAAGGCTGCGCCCTGATGAATACTGATGCCATGACGTTGCGCGTGGTTCACCGCGCCAATGACCGACGTGTATGCGGGATTCACCTCGATCACCTCAATGCCAGCCCGGAAGCATGCAGCCTTGATCCCGGCGACGACCTTGTTGCAGGCGAACGAGGAGAGCATCCTGGCCATCTTCGGTTCCGACGCTTCCAGCCCGGCCTTCTTCTTCCGGAAGCCCAGCTTTTCGATCATCACCGGCTTGCCGGCTACCTTCGCTCGCTGAGCAACGGCGGCGCATGCATCGCCGATCAGCGCCATGGCCTGGTCGGTGCTCTTGCCATAGGTATGCAAATCGATCCGCTGGCTTGAAACAAGATTGCCGTACCTGTCCGTTTCGGAGACTGCCAGGTGGTCGGCATTGATGTCGATGCCGATGGCTCCGGCCTGCCTGTCGGAGATCTGAGCCGCGGTATGAGCCTCGACGCTGACGAACACCCGCCAGCCTTTTCCGTCGCGCTGGAAGCGATAGCTGATCGCGGCACCGACCCGTTTCACGGTTGGCTTACCTGTCTTCGTGATCGTGTGGACACGCTGGCCGTTCTGGATCGCCTCGACGATGGCCTCATGCCCGTAGGCGAAGCGCAAACTGGAGATGCCAACGACATCGCCACCAAGCGCATTGGGTAGTCTCAGGCGTAGGGTAAGCGAGCCGTCGTCCGCTACCGATGCCTGGCAGGTCTGGTTGCCCGCCGTTTCGTCTCCGCTGCCCAGCACGAAGAACTGGTTGGAGCGGGATGCCTGCCAGTCCGCTTTCCATGCAGTGTGGTCGGCATACCCGTTCGCTTCAGGATCGAACTGGGCGCGGAAGAGCTTTCGACTGCCGAAGCACAGGCGTATCGCGCCAGCGTCGTGATCCGCTTTCATTGAGGCATGCCGAGCACGAAGAGTCGTCAGCCGTCGCTTCTTCTGATGGAGCTTGTTCGAGTCATGGGCGCTGAACGCCAGCTTCGCGATTACCTTCTCCGCGCGCTTGATGCGCGTCTCGGCCTCGGCGATCAGTTGTGGGCGGCGTTCCTTGATCGAAGCGATACGCCCCTCCAGCCCGACTCGGATGGCGTTGAACTGCCTGGCGGTAAGGCCGAACCGGCCCAGGAAATCGCGCTTGAGATCGTTGATCGATCCACCGGACTGAAGTGCAGCGAACAGGCTGTGCTCGGCGCGATTATGCAGATCCGCATAGGCGGCCAGCACGCCGTCCAGAAACGGATCCGCGGACAGCCTTGTCTGGTAAGTGAATACCCGGCGCTTACTCATGACAACGAATCGACATACCTGTCCATATATGGCAATGTATTATTCAACTGCTGCCAACCCCGTTATTGGCCGATTTCTTCGAGCAGGCTGACCAGGTCGTCGGCATGTTCCTCCTCCATGGCGAGGATGGTTTCGAGCATGCGCCGGCTGGTGGGATCGTCATTGCCCAGATAGGCCACCATTTCGCGGTAGCTGTCGATGGCGATGCGTTCGGCCACCAGATCCTCGCGGATCATCTCCACCAGCGAGTCGCCCTCGATATATTCGGCATGGCTGCGCGTCAACAGCCCCTCGGGTGAGAAGTTCGGCTCCCCTCCCAGCTGCACGATGCGCTGGGCGATCTGGTCGGCATGCACCTGTTCCTCGTTCGCGTGCTGCAGGAACTCCTGGGCCGCGCCCTGGGCATTGATGCCGCTGGCCATGAAGTAGTGGCGCTTGTAGCGCAGCACGCAGACGATCTCGGTGGCCAGGGCCTCGTTGAGCAGGCGCACGACGGTGGTGCGGTCGGCCTTGTAGCCCTCGGTGACGGCGCCGTTCTCGATGTGCTTGCGGGCGCGCTTGCGCAGGGTGCGGATATCGGTCAAAAACGGTGTGTCGCCGGATTTGCTTGCCATACAGTCTCCTTGGGGGTCTATGGATTGAAGGCCATGGCCGTGATCCGGTCAAGGGCCATGCGGTCAAAGAGAGCGGGCTCTGCAGGTGGTGGAAGGCCGGCCGGGGGAAAGCTCCTCCCGGCCGGCACAGGCATCAGTCGGCCAGGAGGGCGTTGATGCGGCGCACGAAGCCGGCCGGGTCCTCGGGCAGCGCCCCCTCGGCCAGCAGGGCCTGGTCGAACAGGATCTGTGCCCAGTCGCCGACCTTCTCCTTGGAACGCATCTTGGCCAGGCGCCGGATCAGGGCGTGATCGGGATTGATCTCGAGGATCGGTTTCATCTCCGGCACGTTCTGCCCAGCCTCCTTCAGGATGCGCTCGAGGTTGGTGCTGATGTCGAAGGTATCGGAGATCAGGCAGGCCGGAGATTCGGTCAGGCGGTTCGTGATGCGCACGTCCTTGATGCGGTCGCCCAGGGCCTCTTTGAGCTTCTCGGCCACGGGGCCGGCGGCCTTCGCCTTTTCCTCCTGTTCCTGCTTCTCTTCTTCGCTTTCCTCGCCGATGCCGGACAGGTCGAGCTCGCCCTTGGCGATCGATTTCAGCGCCTTGCCGTCGAATTCGCTCAGGTGTGCGGTCAGCCATTCGTCGATACGGTCGGAGAGCAGCAGCACCTCGATGCCCTTCTTGCGGAAGATCTCCAGATGCGGGCTGTGCTGGGCCGCGCCCAGGGATTCGGCGGTGGTGTAGTAGACCGTATC
>OFHG01000665.1_pt1 | contig 13369 bp, 12 predicted proteins | sample 1521931 | NCBI WGS metagenome assembly OFHG01 (sample SAMEA2468438, study PRJEB22500) | soil metagenome | biome: Glassland; feature: Farmland; material: Clay | place: Australia | collected 2013-01-31 | depth 0.55 m
AGATGAAAAGGCTGATGGAAGAACTGTCGAATGACGGGGTTGGCTTCGAGCAGCGCGCGGTCCAGGCAGCGTCCGGGAACGACGAAGAGCTTCTGGATGCGTATTCGCGGGCCGTTGTCGGCGCCGCGGACAGGGTGAGCCCCTCGGTTGTCAATATAGAAGTATGGCATCGCGGGCAGCAGGGAGACAGGGAGATGCAGTCGGGCGGCTCGGGCTTCATCTTCGCCCCTGACGGCTTCATCCTTACGAACAGCCATGTTGTGCAGGGTGTGAGTCGGATCGAGGTGAGCCTTCTGGATGGCCGCCGTTTTCGGGCGGAACGAGTGGGGGACGATCCGGGGACCGATCTGGCTGTCATCAGGATCCCTGCTTCCAGCCTCGTTGCGGCGCCCTTGGGCGATTCACAACGGGTCCGCGTGGGCCAGCTCGTCGTCGCGATCGGCAATCCCTATGGCTTTCAATACACGGTGACGTCAGGCGTGGTGAGCGCGCTCGGCAGGTCCCTCCGTTCCCTGTCCGGCAGGCTGATCGACAACGTCATCCAGACCGATGCCGCGCTCAACCCGGGAAATTCGGGCGGTCCGCTGGTCACGTCCCGCGGGGAAGTGATCGGGGTGAACACGGCGGTGATCTCGGCCGCGCAGGGGATCTGTTTTGCGATCGGCAGCAATACGGCGAGGTTCGTCGTTTCCAGCCTGTTGAAATACGGCAGGGTGCGCCGCAGCTACATCGGCGTGGGAGGCCAGAACATCACGATCCCCCGCCGGGCCGTACGCTTCCATGGTCTTTCCGCGGCAACAGGCGTCCTGATCGAGTCGGTCGAACCGGACAGCCCTGCCATGCGCGCGGGTCTCAGAAAAGGGGACATCATCGCGGGTTTCGGCGGGACGGACGTGCCTGACATCGATGCGCTCCATAAGCTCCTGACCGAGGAGACCGTCGGCACGACCTTTCCTCTGGTGGTCCTCCGGAGTGCGGAAAAGCTGTATGTGAATATCATCCCCGACGAGGTCGGTACGCGGACCTGACGGGAACCCATTGGAGGGAAACCAAATGGGGCCTGGTCTTGAAATTTCACTTTTCGCTTGAGCGTTTTTCCCGTCAAGGCTGAAGGGCTGGTTGTGTAATATCGGCTGCGGCCTACTTGACCGCGGCTGTGTTGTTTAAGATAGTTCCTTCCGTTGAAGTCGAACCTCGCCGTTCTCTCCCTTGACTCGCTTGTATAATTCCTCTATGCTCAAATCATCGGGAGACGATGATCGGTCATTCCTGCTTGTGGATTGCGGCGTGTCAGTCCCGGAATGCCGGAACGATCTCCCAAAAGGTGTTTTCCAATGAAAATTAAAGCAATCATAACCGGGGCCACGGGCATGGTCGGCGAAGGCGTTTTGCATGAATGTCTTCTTCATCCTGATGTGGAATCCGTTCTGTCCATCAGCAGGCGGCCCTGCGGTGTGCGCCATGAAAAGCTGAAAGAGGTCCTTCATCGCGATTTTTCCGATTTCAGCGGGCTCGACAAGGAACTGACCGGCTACAACGCCGGGTTCTTCTGCATGGGCGTTTCTTCCGTCGGCATGACGGAGGAAACATACCGGCACCTCACCTACGACCTCACCATGGCCCTGGCCCGCACGCTTGCAAAACTGAATCCGGACATGACGATCTGTTACGTTTCCGGCATGGGCACGGACAGCAGCGAACAGGGACGCATCATGTGGGGGAGGGTAAAAGGAAAGACCGAGAACGATCTGATGAAGCTCTCCTTCCGCCGGGCCTATATGTTTCGTCCTGCTTTTATACAGCCCACAAAAGGCTTGAAGAACGCCCATGCGTTCTATCGCGTGCTCGCTCCGCTTTTTTCTCCGGCAAAATTGCTGTTCCCGAACTACCTGTTGACCCTCGAAGAGATCGGCCTGGCCATGATCAACAGCGTCGAAAGGGGGCCTGACAAGCGGGTGCTTGACGTGCGCGACATAGCGATGCTGGCCCGGCTGTCCCAGCGCACATAGTTTATGCCGTTCTCTTTCGGCGTCCTTTTCTCGGCAACCTCCGCCACTAGTCCGTCAGGTTGTGATAAACTTAAAAAAACTTCATTTTACCGCAGAGAGAGTCGTCTGCTCCGGGCATGAACAACAAGGGCGGGAGCCATGAAAAGAGTTCCTTGAGGCGCGGATTACGGTTCCGCGAGGTTGTGGAGCCCGGGAATGATCGAACGCGTAAACTATAGTCGGAGGATTGAGGGCCGTTTGTCAATATCCGGGACGCGCCCCCAACGTACTCTATGAAACCGCTCAATATGATCTTGTCCTTGCTCATCATCATCGCATCGGCCGTCTTATGCCAGCAAATTATTTCAAATTCAATTTCCAACCAAAAGAACAAAAACGACTACGCCGAACTCAATAATGTCACATACGGGCTGTTCAGTGTAGAAGAATGGAAAAAGCAAATCACGGTCATTCTTGACGAGGAGATCAATACGCTGTCTTTTTCCCGGATGACCCGGCGGGAGCTCAGAAAACACATCGAAGTTCTGTTGAACACGCTTATTGATAAAGTCTACAAAGTCATCAAGGAAGGGGGCTCGGGCTCCGCGGGGGGGCTGGTCAAACAAGCCTTTGTAAAGATATTCATCAATCTGGATGATATTAAAAAAGGCATTCCTGGGTATGCGGACGCCATCATGCATGAGATCACGAAGCCGAAAACAAAAGGTCAGATAAGGACCCTGTTGAACAAAGAGCTTAAGCAATATTTGAGCGAAACCTTTGCTGAACAGAATACCTCCCGGTTGAACCGCATCCTTCTGTCGACCGGCTCTCCGGACGTTGAAAGTGCGAGGGCCAAGCTCGGTACAAAGGTTTCGGCCATGCACGACCTGATCTCCAGGGATGCAGTCCTGCTGATCGTTCTGTCCGTGATCCTTTTTGTCCTCTCCGGCTTCAGCGAGCAGCCCCTGACCCCCTTCCGGCATACCCTCCTCCTTCTGTCCCTGGTCATCCTGCTGGCGGCCGGAGTCACCACGCCCATGATCGATTTGGAGGCAAAGATCTCACGGATGAGTTTTGTGTTGATGGGCCATCCCATCCATTTCGAGAACCAGGTATTGTATTTCCAAAGCAAGAGCATTCTGGATGTATTTTGGATCATGATTACTCACGAGGACCTTCAGATGAAATTTGTCGGGGTCTTGCTGATTACCTTCAGCATTATCTTCCCCCTGTTAAAAATAGCCTCCTTGCCGGCATATTATTACAATTATCACGATGCAAGGAAGAACCGGCTGATCGGGTTTTTTGTCTTAAAATCCGCGAAGTGGTCCTTGGCCGATGTCACGGTGATCGCCATATTTATGGCCTATATCGGGTTCAACGGGATCATCAGGAACCAGTTTAGTGAATTGAGCTCTGCAAGCCCTCAGGGGCTGGATATCCTGACAACGAACGGCACTTCCCTTCAGCCGGGTTATTACCTATTCGTGACATATGCCCTGCTTGCTTTGTTTTCGTCACGATTCCTGGCCGGAGAACCCCGGGTTGATGAGCATAAGAATCCCTAGGTTGATGGTTGTCCGCAAAGAAATAAAGGCGGAACACCTCTTCAGGTAAGTCCGTAATCCCTCAGGCGTTGCCGAGCGTGCCGCGCGCATAAGATCATATGCATCCTTAGTATCAGCATCGGTTTCCGTTTTGCCGTTCTATGAAGTATACTTTAAGTAAGCGAAGAGATATTTGTCGCTGACTCTTTCAGTGCACAGAGAGAGGGAACAGACATCCAGAGAAAGGAGCATAGATAAAATGAATAGACATGCGATAGCAAGAGCCCTTGTCGCCACACTCTGCATCATGGCCGCGCTTGTTTTTGCCGGTCCTGTTGCAGAAGCAAAGACAAAAGGGGAGATTGATGCCGGCGTCGCTGCGGCGATGTCCCGCTTCAAAAAGGACATCAAGGGCGGCACTGAGTATCTGAAGGCAGCGAAGGGCGTACTGGTGATGCCGAACATTACGAAGGCCGGTTACATCGTCGGCGGGCAGTACGGCCAGGGCGTCCTTCAGATCAACGGCGAGAACGTTCAATACTACAGCCTTGCGGCTGGAACACTCGGCTACCAGATCGGCGCCGAGCAGTATGATATGGTTATTCTGTTCATGACCGACGAAGCGCTGAATAAGTTCCGCAAGAGCGAGGGGTGGGAGGCAGGAGTGGACGCCGAAGTAACGCTTATCAAAGCGGGGGCAAACCTCTCCGTCGAAACGCTCAAGAGTCAGCATCCCGTCGCCGGGTTCATCTTCGATCAGAAGGGACTGATGGCGGGAGTCTCCATCAAGGGCGCCAAATTTACCCCCATCCACCCGGAGTAGCGCGTCCTTGTTCAGGGCAGTCATCAGCGAAATGACAGAGAACGTTCAGGGGGCGGATGAAAAAAAATCGCAGAGAACGGGATATAAAACCCGTTGGAGTTGCAAGATGGTCTCTCGCAACGGGCGCCTTTTCCATCATGCGCCCCCTGAATTCTTCTGATTTTTTGACAGGGAGATGGTACGATGAAAGATCTTGACAAGCTTGGAATCGATCGTTTTCGGGGGAGATATTCCGAAGAAGAATCGCCCGTGAGAAATCATGTGGCTTTTTTAATGGCTTCGCTTGTGCTTGCCGCAGTCATGCTGGCCGCGCCAATCGCAGCACCGGCACAGGTTTCCGTAGGCGTGTCGGTTACGTTCGGCCCGCCGGCCCTTCCCGTTTACGTTCAGCCTCCTTGCCCCGACCCCGACTTTATCTGGGTGCCGGGCTATTGGGCCTGGGACCCGGATTTCGGCTACTACTGGGTGCCCGGCATGTGGGTGCTGGCGCCCTTCCCGGGCGCATTATGGACTCCCGGCTATTGGGCATGGAGCGACGGCGTGTATATCTGGTACGAAGGCTATTGGGGACCGGTGGTAGGCTATTACGGCGGCATTGACTACGGCTATGGCTACACCGGTTACGGTTACGAGGGCGGTTATTGGCGCGGCAACAGGTTCTATTACAACCGCTCGGTAAATAACATCAGCGGAAGGAACATTACGACCGTTTACAGCAGACCGGTCAGAAACGTGCGCCCGAGCGGCGCCAGTTTCCACGGCGGCCGGGGCGGCACCACCGTTCGCCCCACTGCCGAACAGCTGGCCGCGGCACGTGAGCGACGCTCCTCGCTCAGCGGCGCACAACAGCAGCAGCTGCGGTCTGCCCGGACTGATCCAAGGCAGCGGGCGACGGTAAACCGCGGCCGTCCGGCCATTGCTGCCACACCGAAGCCGGGCGTATTCACCGGTCGTGGCGTTACAGGCGCCAGCCGGGCGGGAGCTCCTTACAAGGCGCCGCCGGTCCGCAAGGCCGCGCCCCACGAACGTGTTCTAACTCCGAAGCCCGGCGCTGAAATGCGTCCGCCGGGCACTGCTCCCGAACGCATAACACCGGGAACTCCGCGGAGAGCTCCTGAGCGCATAGCACCGGGAACTTCACGAAGAGCGCCTGAACAACGACTCAACGAGCCTCGCCCCGCATCGCAACGACCGGAGACAAGAAAACCGTTGCCGCCGAAGAAAGAGACCAGAGAGGAAAGGGAGGAACAGCGATAACGCCGTGGCGCGGGGCTGCACTACACGCGTAGAAAAAAAGCCATCCCCCGTCGCAGCAAGTGCGAAAACATCCTCATTGAATATTCGGAAAATTTATCTTGAGACCGAGGAGGGAACGTTTATGTTGAAGTGGTATGCCGGAAATCCGGATGATTTACCGTGAGGCTCAGGAAAGATTTGGGCGGGAGGTGCATTGCCGGTTTCGTGCGAAGAGTCATTTGAAATTGACATTCTCCCTTCTTTATTATAAGCTCATCTGACTCCCGACATCGACGTAAAAACGATCCGTGACAAACCATGAAACGAGAACTCTGAACTTTGAATTTTGAACTTTGAGCTCTATCATTCAGGAGGCCACTTCATGAACACGCATAAACCATCCCGCACCGTTCCTTTCGTCTTCGGATTGGTACTGGGCATCCTGGGCATGATCTTCCTGCCCAATTACGTGCGGCCCTACATCCCCGAATGGATAACGGGAAAAACGATTGTCGTCAAGGGGACCGTTGCGGCAAAACAGAAAAAGGAGAATGCTCTTCTCTTGACCGTGGATACGCCCGAAGGCGTGCTGCTGGCCACGTTCAAGAAGAAGGTCGACGAGATCAACCTTCTGATCAACGAAAAAGACGTGATCGAATTTACCCTGCCGAAGTACATGCCCTTTATCGACGACCCGAAGATCATACGGGTTGTAAAAGAACAGCAGGCAGCTCCCGAGCCGGCCCCTGAAGCAAAGCCTGAAGAGAGAAGCACAAAGCAAGTAAAACCGAAGAGGCAGGAGAAACCGCAGGCCGCTCCGGCCCCCGGGAGCGCGACAGAAACGAAACCGGAAGACCGGAAGTGATGAAGCTGCGCCAAAAACGCGCAAATGAACGCAGCACTATTTGGGGGATCGTCAGGATTCTGCAGGTATGCTCTGGAGGCGCCCTTTAAATGATTATCAAGTCTTTCTCATTGCAACTGACCCGAATTTTAAATGAGCACTATACAATGGTACGCAGACTTGATGACTCTAATGACTCGCTCATGACTGTTTCCTCATCCGCAGACAATGAGTATTGGACATCCCTTAATGAAGTTATTCAAGGCCTTTTCCCGTCCCGGCGTTCTCTTCGGTAAATGCATTTATTGAAGCTCCTGCAGAGCACATGAAGGTTCGTATAGGCATCTGCAGGGAATCTTCGACCCTCAAGGTGGCGATTTTATTCTATTCGCTCGCTAATCCCGCAGCAAGCTACGGGGTATTAGCGTTCCTCCTGGCTTCACTCCAATAGTCCACTTCGAGTGATCAAGGGAGGCAGGACCTCCCTCTTGACATACAGAGAGACCGGAGCTACCTTTAAATCAGGATATAATCAATCTTCAATTGAACGGAATTGATGAGGCGAATCGAACTTCTGCCCGGTGTCAAGGAAGGAGCCGCTGATTTGCAGCGCGGGTAGAGTGGTCGTTTTAAGAAGTACGCGGTGTCCACGTGACAGGAAATTCTGTAATGGTTGAAAAAAAAGAAAGAGAAGGTGTTTATGAAGAAAATTCTTCTTGCCATGGTTGTTCTTATGGCCGCGGGATGTGCAGCCTACATTACCCCATCGGGCACATACATCGAGCCCTTGCCCGGGGAAATCGTGATAGGACCGCCTGTGGTTGAGGCCCCGCCGCCGGGGATCGTTGTGGAGCCTCTTCCGCCCGTGTTCGTCGTGCCGGGCAGGCAACTTTACTACTACAGAGGCTTTTATTACTACAACTGGGAAGGCGGCTGGTACTGGGGCCGTGAGCAAAGGGGCCCCTGGTATAAGCTCCCGAGAAGTCACTGGCCTTCAAGAATGGAAAGGCGTGAACGCGGGCACGGCAGGCCCTCTGAGGAGAGGGAATACAGGTAGAAAATTGGTATTTTTTAAAGACGTCCTATCAGGATGTTGAAAAATTCCTTTTGCCGTCTTTGCGAAAGGTCACTGGCATGTCTTGCGAGCCGAAGGCGAAGCAATCTCTTTTTATGGCAGCGCGCACCCTAAGCCGTCGTCGAAAATCTGCAGGTTCGCTCATGAATGCCGTATTATGTCACCCTTTAACCAGAAAATGGCACAATTTTCGGGGGCTGTTTTTTGAGAACTGCTTAATTTTCCAGCGGATTAAAATAATAAAAAAAGGTGCGGAAATTGCAGTTATACCGGTGAATGGGTTTCCAATTTATGGCGGCGAAAACGCGGATCCATTCAAACTGTTACTCTTTAAACTAAGGAGAAACTATGGATTGCCCACTACTCTCAAGCAGCCGTTTGAACCCCTGCAAGTCTACCAGCGATCTGTTCGCGCACACTCTATTCTCATCGGATAAGTATTGTAAGGGCGTCTGGTTTAGCCTCTGCCCGCGGTTCCGCCAACAGCAATTCAAAGTATCTCTGTCCGCCGATACAGCGGCCTCAGTTACTCGCAGGGAATTAGCTCCGCAGTGCGATGCGTCGGAGCAGGAGTGAGCAGCCGGCGAGAATCAGGTATTTGATCTTTTCATTGCGCCCTCTCTTTGTCGTCTTCCCGAACCGCCCGCATTTTCCCGCTTGTTTTTGCCCGTGCCCCTGCGACAATAAGGGTATCATATCATCAATAACTCTCTCACGCTCCTGGTCTTACCATACAGACGAGGGAGAAATCGGGTCAGGTTTGATAAGGAAGGATACAGTAGCGACAACACCTGTGGTCACTTGTCCAGCTTGTTCAGTTTATTCAATTGGCGGGTAGCGGTGGCGACCGCTTTCATAACTCCCTTGTTATCCGGATAGAAGGGGAGGATCTTTTCCCACGTCGCAATGGCTTCTTCGAGTTTCTCTTCCCGATACTTAACGAGCCCCATTTCGGTAAGGGCCTCGGAGCACGCTTCGATCCGGCCGTTCAAATATGCCGGATTGAAAGACAATGACGCGGCGAAGTCTCTCGCGGTTATACCGCTCTTCAATAACATATGATAGATCAATCCCGCTTCCGGGTACTTCTTTTCCTGAAAAGCGGCATCGGCAATATTTCTCACTTTGTCCCCGGTAGAAATAAACTTGTCCCGCAATTCGGGATGCTTATCGTAAACGCTTGCATACGCATCAAGGGCTTTTTTGTATTCCCCGGCCTTTAAAAATCCCTCTGCCTGCCTGATCGTTGCGCCAGGAACGCCCGACATGATATCAATGCGGGCCGATGTGCAGGACAATCCGGGAAGAGACAGCATGATGCACAGGAACCAATACCGGCATGACCGGAAATTGCTCATCTACCAATCTCCTCGTAAAAACTGTTCATGGAATATCGGCTGAGTTTCGATTACCTGATGGAATATCTTCACCACCCCGGGGTGAAACTGCTTTCCGGAAAAGCGCATAAGCTCGCGGAGGGCATCGTCACACGAGCGGGGTTTCTTGTACGGACGGGCCGAAGTCATGGCGTCAAATGCGTCGGCAACTGCGATGATCGCCGCGTGAAGAGGAATATCATCTCCCCGGAGTCCGTCCGGGTACCCTTCACCGTTGTACCACTCATGGTGGTGCCGGACGCTGGGAATGTATTTCTGGAGAGAAGAGGCCCTGCTGAGGATTGCAGCGCCCTGTTCGCTATGGTTGGCGATTTCGTTCCGTTCCAACGGGTCGAGCTGGCCTTCTTTCAACAAGAGATAATCGGGGGTCCTTAGTTTCCCGACGTCATGGAAGAGGCTCGCAATTTCGAGGTCCTCAAGTTCGCCGGAGGACAGTCCCATGGCCTGGCCGATTTTGAGCGCTAATTTTGAGACACGGGTTGAATGGCCGAGTGTGTACGGATCGCGAGCATCGATTGCCGCAGCAAGAACCTTGACGGTCGATCGATACGCTTCCTCGAGTTTCTTTGCCGAATCTCCGAGGCTCATCTGCTGGCGCGTAATCAGTTCCGCCATCTGGTTGAAGCTCTCCGTCAAGTCGCCCAACTCGTCTTGAGAATAGATCCTCAATTGAGACCGCTTTCCTTTTTTCAGGTCTCGAACGCCCATCGACAGTTCTTGAATGGGCCGCGTGAGGAAGGATGACAGCACGATGGTGGACCCGATGCCGAGTAACAGGGCGATTCCGAGTCCGGCAGTGATCCTCTTCCTGGTCTCTGTTCCGGCCTGAAGCAAAACGGACTTATTGACCCCGATAATTACGCTGCCCACGTGCCGGTCCTTGAATATCATCGGGGTAAGAATTTCAAAGAGTTCTTTTCCATCCCGTACTTCATAAATGCTGGTTCCGTCCCCGGCTTTTTTGATCATAGTGCCGACCGGCGGTCTAAACTGCTCCCCTCTTTTTTTCACATCACTATGCGCGACAATTTTCATGTTTGAATTCGTAACGATTACATATTCGACATCCGGGTTTGCCGCTTTCACTTTGGATACGATATTATCTACGCCGAGAATGTCGCCTGAAAGAATGCTGTATGGCGCTACAGCCGCGGTGCTTTTACAGAGCGATTCCGCCCGCTTTATGACTTCGTCGAGTATGTGTCTGTTCATCGTCTGAACGGTCAGGAGAGTGAAAATAGAAGCGGTGATAAGAAGCAGAATTATGACTAAGAGGGCAATCTTGAATTTCAGTGTCTTGAGAAGATTTTTTATCATACTAAAGAAGTATTATCACAAAATTTGTACTACGTCAATTGTGTAAAAAAAGTATGATCTATTTCTGCAATATTTTGTTGCAAAGTGTAAATTAATGCAATTATTTGTAATTAATATATCCGCGAGAAAGTACACATGCGTATTTCCTTGATTGATAATTTTTTATGAATGTGTTCTAATACTGAAGGCGTAGGGAGAGTTCCTATTTCACGACTTAATAATCATACTAATAGGACAGCAAAGGGTTGGATAACGGGAAATACAGGGACATCCCGGCTGGTGCGCCAGATTTTAATTTCAGGGTAAGAGGAGGCAATTTTAATGAGTAAGAAGAAAAGATGGCTTTGCTTCCCTGATATAATTAAATATCGGCGGCTCTGCCCGGAAGACCACGGCCGCCTTTAGAAGAGGAAAATAATTCTATTTTATGAAGAAACTTGCGAGTATACTGCTCGGCGCATGGCTGATTTTGAGGGGGCTCATTACCCTGGCCGTTTTCAGTTTTCAGGGAAGCCAGACGGTCCTGGCCGTTGTGGCCGTTGTGGCGGGTGCGTTCCTGATATTTGCGGACTGGAGCGAGAAGTTTTCCACGCACATCGCGGACTTCGTCCTCGGAATATGGCTCATTCTCGCGGGTATCGTTCCACTCTTCAACATTCACTTCCGCGGAAGCCACGCGGTACTCGAAGTGGTCGGCTTGCTCGCGGGAGTGCTGATCATCATCCGCCGGCACTAAGGGGGTGCCATGAGCATACGCGTTCTGGTCTTCTCGGACTATATCTGACCCTTCTGCTTTGTCGGCGAAGGTATCGTCGAAAAGCTGAAGAAGGAGTTTGACCTCTCGGTAGAATGGCGCGGGGTGGAGATCCATCCGGAAACGCCGCCGGAAGGAACACTCATGACGAAGCGGTTCAGACCCGAGGACATCGAGCGCATGATGGGGCATCTTCGGAGCATGGGCGCTCCCTTCGGGATTGCGTTCGCTGACCGCCCCCTCCTGTCCAACTCCCGTCTGGCCCTTCAGGCGGCGGAATTCAGCCGCGAGCACGGTAAATTCGGACCCTTTCACGCGGCCCTGTTCGCGGCATACTTTTCGCACGGGCTCGACATCGGAAATCTCGATGTGCTCAAGCAGATCGGTCAAGACGCCGGTCTCGATATCGAGGCCATGGCGTATGACCTGCACCGCGGAAAGTATCTGCCGAAGCTCGCGGAGGCGCAGGAGGAGTCGGTGCGTCTGGGTGTGACCGGCGTGCCGACTTTCTTTATCGGAGACAAAAAGTCCGTTGTGGGCGCCCAGCCCCTTGATGCGTTCCGGAAGGTGCTGCGTTCCGTGTGATCCGGCGCCTCTTCACACCGTCGCGGCGTCAACCAGAACGAGTCGCCCTTCGGTTTCCTGACGAGCGCCAACGGGTAAACGTAACTGCCTTGCTCCTCCTGCCACACCTTGTCGTAAAAATCACACTTCTCGCCGTTCGCGTATTTTTTTACGAACGTGACCCGGACCTCCCTGAGACTCCCTGCAGTCCCCCAGTCGGGACTGCAGGGGATCTTGATTCCTGGAAAACCCCAAACCGAAATGAAGGTTCGTATAGGCATCCGCGGGGAATGCGCTCACTTCAGAACTCGTGGTCACGGGACCGGCGAGCCGTTAAGTATCTCATGTAACTCATGCCAACACGGGAGCTTTGATTTTTCCAGTTGACTTTTTGGTTCACTGTCTTTAATCTTGCTGCACATTGGAACTGCCGGCATGACCCGATCAGGAACTCTTTTCCCAACGTGCAGAGGAAGTTCCGCCCCCGCTTTTTTGTGCGGAAAACGAAAAATAGCAAAAAGGAGACCTGCCCCTGGTTTCTGAGCATAAGGCATATTAATCATGAAAAAAGCCATTTTTATTCTCCTGCTGATTTCTTTCGTGTTCCCGGCGCCCGTTCTGGCCGAGGAAGCCGCACGATCAGGCCCGGCCGAAGAAAACAAGACCTTGGGTCAACCCGCGCAGGACAACGGCCGGCGTCCTAAATTGCCCCATGCGGCGATCACGAGTCACCCCGCTCATCCGACGAACGCTACCTCGGCGAATTTCGCCTTTACTTCCACGAAGGCGAGTTCGAAATTCCAATGTCAGTTCGATGATGGCGCGTATTCCGCCTGTACCAGCACGAAATCCTACGAGGGACTTCTTGAAGGGTTGCACACCTTTAGGGTCAAATTGTCCGATGCGGCAGGCAACGCCGATCCGACCCCCGCGAGCTTCACCTGGGCAATAGACCTTACGCCGCCCCATACGACCATCACGAGTCAACCGCCGAAGGAAACGAACTCGAACTCTGCTCGTTTCAGCTTTACTTCCACCAAGGAGGGTTCTACGTTTCAATGCCGGCTTGACGGCAATGATTACGCAGGTTGTATGCAGGAGTATACCGGGCTTGCCCGAGGCTCACATGCCTTTACCGTCAAGGCGACAGACGCGGCCGGCAATATCGATCCGACCCCTCCGCAGTATACCTGGACCATTGACGCGACGCCTTTCAAAACGACCATCACGGCCCACCCCCCCAATCCCTCGCATTCAGAGAACGCCGTTTTCAGTTTTACGTCCAATAAGGCGGGAGCGACATTCCAGTGTCAACTTGATGCCGGGAGTTATTCGGCTTGTACATCCCCCCTGACCTATTCCGGGCTTGCCGGGAGCAGTCATACATTCAGCGTTAAAGCGGCTGATGCAACCGGGAATGAGGACAATGCGCCGGCGAGTTATACCTGGACGGTCAGCGTGGCGCGCGCGGCCGAGGTCGATATATCGGAGGCCTTCGGTGGGTTGGCGGTCCCCGAGTCTCCCGCATTCACGATGCTCGGTTTGACACCGGCGATCATGCGGCCCGCAACCCCCCGCGGCCTGGCAATGTCGTATATGGAAGGCATGGATTTCAACGGAGATATTCAGGACGCGATTGCCGTGGATATGGCCCCGTATTTGTTGTTCTCGGGGAAAGAACTTTCGCTGCAGCAGTATCGGGACAGCGCGAGGGAACGGGACCTATCAAGGATACAACTTTCAATCGCAATCGCAAAAGGCTCATCTGATAATGACAAAGCGCGACGCTTTGGCGCGGCAATGCGCTGGACGATCTGGGAT
>OFHG01000666.1_pt1 | contig 13354 bp, 19 predicted proteins | sample 1521931 | NCBI WGS metagenome assembly OFHG01 (sample SAMEA2468438, study PRJEB22500) | soil metagenome | biome: Glassland; feature: Farmland; material: Clay | place: Australia | collected 2013-01-31 | depth 0.55 m
CCCCTCAGGATCCCGATCTTCGCTTCGAGGACCACGGACGCCCCAGGGGCCGCCCGCGGCATAAAGCCGGCCTGGGAATGCCCCGCCGGGCCAAGGTTTTAGAGGGTCGGCCCTTTCTGCGGCCGCCCATGCGCCTCGACCTCCACAACCACACGCGGCACTCCCCCGACTCCCGCGTGCGGCCCGCGGACCTGGTGGCGGCGGCCGGGCGCGCAGGGATCGACGGCCTGGCGATCACGGACCACAATGCCGTGGCCGGCGTGAAGGAGGCCCAGGACGCCGCCGGCCCGGGGTTCCTGGTGGTCCCGGGCATCGAGATCAGCACGGCCTCGGGGCACGTCCTCGCGTACGGCGTGCGGGAGGTCGTCCCGCGGGACCTGTCCGTTGCGGAGACCGTCGAGCGCGTCACGGCCCTGGGCGGCGTCGCGGTCGCGGCCCACCCGTACCGCTTCTGGTCCGGAATCGGCGAGGCGGCCCTGCGGGAGGCCCCCTTCCCCGCCTACGAGACCTCGAACGCCCGCACGCTCCGCCGCGGCAACGTCCGCGCGAGGGAGCGCGCCCGAGAGGCCCGCGTGGGCGAGACGGGCGGGAGCGACAGCCACTTCCTCGACGAGGCCGCCCGCGCGGTCACCGTCTTCGAGGGCGAGGGCCTCTCCGTGGACGAGGTGCTGCAGGCGCTGGGGCAGGGGAGGACCACTGCCCAGGGGAAGGACCGCGGGGTCTCGGGCACCCTCCGGTACGTGCCCAAGGCGGTCTCCGAATGGATGCTCCGCGGCATGAGGCGGATCTGAGCCTCAGAGGTTTTCCTCGATCCGGCCCATGTACTTCTCGACGGTGCGCTTGATGCCGCTGGAGTCCGCGGCCTTCTCCATGCGCAGGACCATGAGCGCCTTCGGCCCGGCGTGGACGACGATCATCTTGCTGGAATCCAGGTTGATCACGACGTGGTCGAGGACCTCCTTGAGCTCGGAGGTCGAGTTCTCCGCGGCGCCGAGGAGGATCGCAAACATCGCCGCGAAGGTCTCGACGTGCACGCCCTTCGGCACCGTGCCCGCGATGTACGTGCCGTTGCGGGAGACCAGGATTGCGCCCTCGATGCCCTCGGCCTTCTCCATCTCCTGGAGGATCGCTTCAATCGCGGCGGTGTCGGCCATGATCCCGCTCCTGGCCGTGAGGCCCGAGAAGCGACGGTGATTGCGGGGAGGGCCAATAAAGACTTTGCGCCGCGAAGTTGCACCCGAGAAAACGACTAGAGGGCCCGGAGGAGGTCGTGCATGGCCTTCGCCGCATCCACCGCCCGCGACGCGGCGCCGATCCGGGCCCTCGCCTGACGGTCCGTCATGCCGGGCCCCGTGATCCCGAGCCCCACGGGCTTGCCCGTCCGGAGGCCGATGTCCATGAGGGCGCCCGCGGCGGCCTGCATGATCACCTCGTCGTGCTTCGTCTCGCCCTTGATCACGGCGCCCAGGGCGACCGCACCGTCCACGTCGCTCCGCTCCAGGAGGCGCTGCACCGCGGGCGGGATCTCGAACGCGCCGGGCACACGGACGACCGTGGTCACCTTGAGGCCGAGCTCCGCGGCGCGCTGGAGCGCGCGCTCCACCATGGGGTCCACGACCTCCCGGTTGAACAGGGAAGCCACGATCGCGAGCCTCATGGCCCCGCCCGCCGGATCGGGCCCGCGTCCGCGTAGCCCTCGCGCTGCCCCGTGCCCGCGCGCCGGCGGATCGCCTCCGGGCGGAAGAGCAGGTCGTACGCGTTGATCGCGTGCTCCCGCGTGCGGCGGTCGAAGAGCCACGCGAGCTTGTCCTCGTCCGCCGCCTCCTCCTCGTGGACCATGACTCCGATGATGTGCTTCCCGGTCGTGGCCTGGACCATCTGGAGCCCGAAGTCCGCCGCGAGGGCGCAGTCCTTGTCGACCGTCTGGCGCCCCACCATGCCCAGGGTCATCACGAGGTCCGCGCCGCGGTCGAAGAGGATCTTCGCGCCGGCGGCGAGGTCCTTGATCCCCGGGACCGTGTAGCGGAGGACCTCGAAGCCGCCGCCCTGCTTCTTCAGCTCGTCCACCGCAGCCGTCGCCATGTCGAAGCGGCTGAAGGACGTGTCCACGATGCCGATCTTCTTCAGGCGGGCGGGCGCCGTCCGCCTTCGACCGCTTGCAGCTTTTCTTGGAGCGCGAGCCATTCGGCCACCTTCCTCACGATTCTCCGCGTGCCGACGAGGTCACCTTCGAACTTGGGGAGACGGACGACCTTGGTCGGCAACCCCCGCTTGCGGCACTCCTCGAGAATCTTGTCCTCGTTGTGGATCTGGTCGAACCCGAGGACGATGATGTCGGGGCGGATCTCCTCCAAGATGTCGTAGATGCTCCCGCCCTCGTGGCCGAGGAGGGCCCGGTCCACGGGCTTGAGGGCCGCCACGAGCTGGACCCGCGAGGCCTCCGAGGTGATGGGCTCGTGCTTGAACTTCCGCGCCGTGCTGTCCCGCGCGACGACCACGATGAGCTCGTCGCCGAGCCGTTTGGCCTCCGTGAGGAAGTAGATGTGACCCGGATGGAGGAGATCGAAGACCCCCGTTGCCATTACACGGACCATGTCGCCCACGCCCGGAGGATGTCCCGCCCTTCCAGGAACACGAGATTGTGGTCCCGTGCATATGCCTTTGCATCCTTCCTGGAGCGGGCGCGGTCATCGTCCGCCATCATCTCGCAGATGGTGGCGCTGGGCGTGAGGCCGGCCATGATCATGAGGGCGGTCGTGAGCTCCGTGTGGCCCTTGCGGGCCGTGAGGAGGGGCTCCGCCGCGTTCAGGACGGGCACGTGCCCCGGGGAGCGGAACTCCTCGGCGAACGTGTGCGCGGCCCATCCGTTCTCGCGCTTGACCGCCTCCCCCGCGATCGCGGCGAGGCGGGAAATCGTGAGGGCGCGGTCCTGGTCCGTGATGCCCGTGAACGTGTCCTTGTGGTTGACCGTCAGGGAGAACGTGCTGTGGCGGTCGTACTTCAGGTTCTCCGCGGAGACGGCCTCGAGGATGGGGTACGTTCGCCCCGCGTCGCGGAGGACGTCCGCCATGAGCGGGAGCCCGATTTTCCGGTGGACGTCGCTGGAGAGGGTCACGCAGATGAGCCCGCCCGCCTCCTTGCGGAGCGCGCGGATGGCCGCCGGCGTCACATGCTGGCTCGCGATGGTGAGGTCTGTCTCCTCTTCGCGGCCGTCCCCGTCGTAGACGAGGATGAACTGCCCCTTGCGGAGCGCCTCGACGGCCCGGGCCACGTCGTCCACGATGGACGACGACGTCCGCGGCGTATATCAATCTTTATGTAAGAACCCATTTTCTGGTGAGGCACGACCTGTCCACAGGACTTAATGCGGCGCGCCGCATGTTCCCCGTGTGGTCCTCGAACTCGAGACAATCGCCCGGGTCGACCCGGGCGGGATGCGGGACATCATCGGGTCCTTCCCCGAGCAGCTCGCAGACGGGATCCGCCGCGGCCTCGGGATGCCCTCGGACCTAGCGAATGCGACCCGTGTCTTCATCGTCGGCATGGGCGGGTCGGGGATTGCGGGCGAGGTGTTCGCGGCGTGGGTCGCGAACCGGTCACGCATCCCTATCCATCCCATCCACGACTACCGCCTGCCCTCCTACGCGAAGCCGGGGGACCTCGTCATCGCGGTCTCCTACTCCGGGAACACGGAGGAGACGCTCGCGGCCACCGCTCAGGGAATCAAGCTCGGCTGCCGTCTCGTCGCCGTGACGTCGGGGGGGGCCCTCGCGAAGCTCGCCCAGGAGGCGGGTGCGCCGCTCGTGGAAGTCCCTGCGGGCCTGCCGCCGCGTGGCGCCTTCGGCCACCTCTTCGGCATCCTGCCCTCCCTGGGGGCGGAGTGGGTCTACGGGGACCTGCGCGGCGAGCTGGAGCGGGCCACCGTGCACCTGCGGGACCTGCGGGATCACCTGCGCCCCCAGAGCCCGCTGAAGCGGAATCGCGCCAAGCTGATCGCCACGCGGCTCAAGGGGACCACGCCCATCGTCTACGGGGCCCCTCCCTTCGACGCGATCGCGAAACGCTGGCAGACCCAGCTCAACGAGAACGCGAAGATGCTCGCCTTCTCTTCGACGCTCCCGGAGGCGGACCACAACGAGATCATCGGCTGGGCCTCCGACGCGAGCGCGCGGCGCTTCCGCGCCGTCATCCTGCGGGACGCGGACGAGACGCCCGAGATGCACCGCCGCCTGGACGCGACCGCGGCCCTGTTCGGCCGTCACGCGAAGGTCGAGCTGGTCCACGACGAGGACGACCAGCTCCTGGGCCGCATGCTCGGCACCCTGTTCCTCGGGGACTTCGTGAGCCTGTACCTAGCGGCCTTGCGGCGCGTGGACCCGTTGCCCGTGGAGCCGATCCGGGAACTCAAGGAACGCCTCAAGAAGACGCCCCACGCGAAGGGTTGAGCGCGCGTACGACGGCCGGGCCGAACGCGACGAGACGCTCGGGGGGAGATTTGAACTCCCGAGGGCTTGCGCCCACGGCGTTGCTAGCGACGGGCAGGCCCGCCGACTCCAGCGCCGCGCCCTACCGAGCTAGGCGACCCGAGCACCGGCACGTTGCGGGCGCACGATTGGCTCGGCCGTAATAAAGGTATTCAGCCAGGGATCGACTCCTCTCCGGCGAACGTGCGAGCGGCCTCGACGCGTTCGCCTCCGGGGGGATGGCTGTAGAGGAGCCACTTCTCCCACGGGCGCGGATGGGCGATGCTCAGGTTCTGATCGTGGAGCTTGGCCATGGCCGAGGCGAACGCCCGCGGATTCCGCGTGACCTCGAGGGAGAACCGGTCCGCCCTGGCCTCCCGGTGTCGGGACCATGCGAGCTCCGGCGGCCCGAGGATCGAAGAGACGATCCCCGCGTAGAGCACGAGCCCGGGGAGCCCCGCCATGTCGCCCAGCGAGGCAACCCCGAACGCGGGGAACGTCGCCGTGTACGCGAGCGCCGCGACGGACCACATGAGGAAGGAGATGGCGGCGCCCACCGCGACGCCCACGGACGAATCGTGGAACCGCTGGTGGCCCAGCTCATGAGCCAGGACCGTCTCGACCTCGTCGGGCGTGTAGGCATGGAGCATGGTGTCCGTCACGACGACGCGCCGCGTGCGGCCGAACCCCATGACTGCGGCGGTCGCCCGTCGCGTCTTCGCCGAGGCGCCCATCACAAAGACGCCGAGCACGCGAACGCCGGCCTTGGCCGCGAGCGCCTCGAACCTCGCGCGGAGCGCGGGATCCTGCAACGGCCGGAAGCGGTAGAACAGGGGCGCGAGGAGGACGGGCCCGAGGAACCCGAGCACGAGGGTCACGAGGATGCCGAGGGCCCAGGCGAGCAGCCACCACGCGTTGGGGAACGTCGCGAGGAGCCATAGCAGGACGTTCCCCGCGACGACCACCGCGGCAAGCCCGAGCGCGAATGATTTCAGCTGGTCGAACGCCCAGGACCGGCGGGACTGCGTCGAGAGACCGAACGAGCGCTCGAGCCAGTAGCCGCCTAGGTAGGCGTAGGGCCATCCCAGCGCGCTCCCGATCGTGTAGAGGAGGATCAGGAACGCGGAGGCCGCGGCCCATCCGGGCCATCCGAAGGAGGCGATCCAGGAACGAACGTCCACGGACTCCCGCGCCAGGAGGACGCCCAGGAAGACGAGGAGAACGCCTGTGTGGGACCACGAGTACCCGCGCCGCTTGCGACGGAGCTTCCGCGCCAGATCCTGGCGCCCCTCATCGAAACCCCAGGGGTCCGTCCCCATCAGAGTCACCGCCAGAGCTTCGGGTAGGTCCCGGGATTCATGAGGACCCGGGCGACGTCCGCGGCGACCCCGGACTTGGCGACCACGATCTCGTCCGTGGTCATCATGGCCTTGGCCAGCGCGACGGCTTCCTCCTTCCCGGTGAAGACGCCGACGAGCTGGCCGCGCTTGATGTGCGGGGAGAGCTTCGCGACGCCGGGCACGTGGACGTTCGCCCCGTGGCAGACCGCGTCCACGGCTGTGTCCTTGACCACGATCTTCGGGAGGTGGACGAGGAGCGACTCCATGGGCCGGAGGAGGGCCCGCAGGGGCGCCTCGTCCTGCTCCTCGCGCCAGTACACGAGGGCGTCATGGAAGGCGTTCAGCGGATGGGCTTCGGATTCGGGGAAGGACGCCGTCCGGGTGCGGCGCAGATCGAGCATGTTCGCGCCGACGCCCAGGGCCTCGCCGAGGTCCGCGCAGAGCGTCCGGATGTACGTCCCGGACTCGCATCGCACGCGGAAGAGGACGTTCCTCCCGGACAGCTCGAGGAACTCGAGCTCCTCGATGTGCCGCACCCTCTGCTCCCGCCGCACGGCGGACCGCACGGGCGGGATCTGGTAGATGTCGCCCACGAAGCGCTCCATCATGGACCGCACACGGCGCTCCTCGACGTCCTGGTGGAGCTGCATCACACCGACGTACTCCTTGTCCCCTTCGAGGACCGCGTCGATCGCGCGCGTGGCGTCCGCGAGGGCCACGGGGAGCACGCCGGTGACGTGGGGATCCAGGGTGCCCGAATGGCCCGCCTTGGGCACGCCGAACATGTCCCGCACCCAGGCGCTCACTTGATGGGACGTGGGCCCCTGGGGTTTGTCGACCACGGCCACGCCGAGGCGGATGCGCTCCTCCAGGGTCCGTTCGTCAGGCCGCGTCCCGTGCTTCGACTCGGGCGTCTCGTGGAGGACGAGGAGGTCGCTCATCCCTCCACCCGCGACCACACGAGCTCGACGATCCGGTCCGGCGTCTTGTCCGAGGAATCGATGACCAGGTCGTACATGGAGGTGTCCGCGAGCTCGATGCCGTAGATCGCCTTGTAGCGCCTCCGCTCGGAGGACTCGCGGCGGACGATCTCGCGCTCGGCCCGCTGGGCGTCCTTCTCCTCGCGGCCGCCAATCCGCGCCGCGCGGACGGCCAACGGGGCATCGATGAGGACCTTCAGGCTGGGCACGCGCCGTTGAGCGAGCAGATGGGCCTGGATCCGGCCGTCCACGATCACATCGCGGCCGGAAGCGTCCTGTCGCAGGATCTCCTCCAGGACGGCGCGGTCCAGGGAGCGGTCGATTTCCGAGTCGGCTTCCGCGGCCTGGCCGAGCGCGTCGAGGCTCAGGCCGCGGGCCTTGGCCAGCTCGCGGAACTTGGCGCCCGCGGACACGAGGGCGTACGCGTGGGCCTGGGCGAACCGCTCCGCGACCGTGGTCTTGCCGCTTCCCGGGGGGCCCCCGATCGCGACGATCATCGGGACGACCTCAGCTCGATTCGGGTGATTCAGGCTCCAAGGGAACGCCCATCTTGAGGAGTCGCTTCCGGAACCGCACGTACTTCAGGACTCGCGTGAGGATCTGACCGATGGGGATCGCCAGGAGGGAGTAGAGCAGGATCCACGAGGGGAAGAGGAACGGCACGTAGTTCACGTAGACGTCCGGGGCCCAGGGGACCGCGAAGTACTGCCCGCCGGTCACGAGGAGGGTCGAGTTGACGAACACGGAGAGCCAGGCGAAGAGGACGATGAAGAGGAAGAACGTCCACGCCAGCGGCTTCATCGAGTTGAGCTGGACGTCCATCTGGTCCTTCGTGAAGCCCTCCCGGATCTTGTTCAGCTTGTTCACCTCGGCCTTGTTCCCCTTCCGCATGGCCTCCCGGAGGGCCTTCTGCCAGGCGGACGTCGTCTTCTGCATCCGGACCATCTTGATCCAGTCCGTGTAGTGGTCACGGAGGATGGACGAGATGCCCGTGGTCAGGGCGCCCGCGAGGAGGACCGTGAGGACGGGGTAGCGGCCCCCGAAGCCGATGAGAGGGACGAGGACCAGGCCCGCGAGGTTGCCGAACTCCTGGGCCATCCCGGGCTGGAAGATCGTGACGATCGCGAGGAGGAACAGGAAGATCATGAGGAACCGGGTGAAGCTGCCTTTCGCGGGCTGCTTGACCGGCTGCTTCCGCGCGGTGAGGGCGGGCTTCGTTTCCTCCACCGAGGCCTCGTCCGTGGCGGTCTCCGTGGAGTCGTCCGCAGCCTCCTCCGATGTCTCGTCCGAGGCCTCTTCCGAATCCGGTTCGTCCGCCACGAACCTCGCCAAGGGACCTGCCGATATAAGGGTTTGCGGAGCCGGGAGGGGAGGGCTCAGTTTTCGTCCGACGCGGGCGCGGGCGCGCCACCGAGGGCCTGCTGAATCTTCTCGCCGAGCTGGTCGTATCGCTCGGAGAGGGACTTCTCCTGCTTCTGGATGGACTTCACGCGGACGGAGAGGGTCTCCTTGTGGTCCTCGAGCTCCTTCTTCAGGCTCTCCCGGTCGTCCTGGCGGATGAGGAGCATCCCGATGCTCTTGTAGACCTGCGTCTCCCCCGTGATCTTGTTCAGTTCCTCCAGGGTGCCCTCGATCTCCCGGAGCTTCGCCTCGAGTTGCAGACGCTGCTGCGCGAGGAGCTGAAGCTGCTGCTGTAGCTGCTGGTACTGGGCAATCTGGTTCTGCAACTGGGGCGATATCTCCTTCATGCTCATGGGCTCACCTCTCGCCGGACGCGGGCGGCCACGTCGGACCACCGCAGGTACGAGTTCACCGCCGCGCGCAGCGCGCCGGTGTCCACCGCATCGATCGTGATCGTGACCTTCCGCGCGGACCCCGACACGGAGACGCGGGCGCCGGGCACGTCGCGGCCCGCTTCAGGAGACAGGGCCTGCCGGACCACGGACGCCTCGGGTCCCTCCAGGGTGACGGTGGCCCGCGGCATGGTCATCGTGCCTTGACGACCTTCTTCACATTGGGCCGTTCCTTGTAGAAGATCTTGGAGCCGCACCGCTCGCACTGGATGCCGACCGTGTTGATGTTCGTGCGGATGGGTTCGAGGCACTTGGCGCACTTGTACATCCTCAGGCCCCCTCCGCCTTGGCGCTCTTCGCTTCCTTCGCGTCCTCGGACTTCCGCCCCTCCTCGGCCGGCTGAGCCTCGGCGGCCTCCCGTTTGAAGGAGGTCGTCACCACCGGCCGGTACGCGCCGCCGGCGAACACGTGGCCGCAGTGGCGGCACTGCCAGACGCCGGACGACCGGCGACGGACGGACGGAGCCTGGCACTTGGGGCACACGTGGCTCGCGCGCTGGGCCTCGTCGATCTCCTGCACCCGGCGGCGGATCCGCACGCCGTAGCGCGGCCCGAAGCGGCCGACGACGCCAACCTGTCGAGTGCGACGCGCCATGAGGAGCCTCAGGACTGCTGCAAGATGGGGCGAATCTGACGTCCCACCTTCTGAGACGTCTCGATGCACCGCTTGACTTCGTCGTAAGAGAAGCTTCCACTTAAGCCTTTTTGCATGGCCCGGATGTCGCCGTTCTCGTCCGTCGTCACGGTCAGGCGGGCGTCCGCCATCCGCTCCTCGTCCAGGCTCGGATCCAGGAGGATGAGGTCCTTGACCTTGGCGAACGTCACGCTGACGGGCCAGTGCTCCACGGGCAGGGAGAAGTCCTCCCCGACGCCCTGGGCCTTCGCGGGGACGAGGGTCGAGGCGATCGCCGCCACGGCGCCGTACGAGCCGGCGTCGAACAGGTTGCCGTCGTAGTCGAGGGCATGGATGTCGATGAACAGGACCCAGACCTTCTTCTTGGGTTCGATGCAGAGCTTCTCCACGTTGACCATCTTGGACTCGCGGATGCCACGGTCGATGACCCGGGCGATCTCGATGGCCTCGGGCTTCGGCGGTCCGGGCTCGAAGGTCGGGCTGGCCATGGGGACGAGCTCGAGGCTCGTCGAGAGGACGCCCGTGTCCGGCGTGTCGGGGTACGGCTCGCCCGTGGACATCTTGATGCCCACAAGAACGTCCGTGTTCCCGAGCCTGGCCCGGGCGCTTCCCTCCGCCGTGCCGACGTACTTGCGCGTGATCGCGAGCTTCCGCGGCTCGTCGAGCGCGCGGCCGTCGATCCGCTCGCCGCGCTGGGCGAGGCGGTAGATGTGCGCGCGCATGAGGTCGGACACGATCTCCTCGCTCATCAGAGTCCCTCCGGTCCGAAGTCGTCCTCAGGGAGCTCCTTGTCGCTGTCCGGGCTCGTGCCGGGCTCCTCCGGCATCTGCTCGAACTCCCGAGGCTCCTCGGGGGGCGGGGCCGGCGCCGCCGGCGGTGCCTCCCTCAGGATTTCCTCGAGTGTGACGCTGTAGCGGCGGCGGAGCGCGTCCCGCTGCAGCTCGAAGAGCTTGTCCGCGGCTCCCAAGGAGAGCTCCATGGCCTTCTGGAACTCGTCGTACGTGAGGTGGCCATCCATCTGAAGCAGGACGACCTCCCCCGTGCCGTGGACGACGGCCATGGGGCAGTCCGCGTCGCCGAAGTTGTCCTCTTCCTTGTTCAGGTCGAGGCAGACGACGCCGCCGATCTTGCCGGAGGCGCACGCGGCGACCAGGTCGCGCATGGGAACCCCCGCGTCGGCCAGGGCCACGGACGCCGCGGTGAGCCCTGCGCATCTCGTCCCCGCGTCGGCTTGGAGGACCTCGATGAAAATGTCGACCGACGTGCGGGGAAACTGCTCCTTGAAGACGACCGAGGAGAAGGCTTCCGAGATGACCTTGGAGATCTCCACGGACCGGCGGTCCGGGCCAGGCCGCTTGCGATCGGAGACGCTGAAGGGCGCCATGTTGTAGCGGCACTGGACCAGGGCCCGCGCGGGGTCCTGGATGTGCCGCGGGTGGGCCTCCCGGGGGCCATAGACCGCGGCGAGGACCTTGTTCCCGCCCCACTCGATGTACGCGGACCCGTCCGCGCGCTTGAGCACGCCCGCCTCGATCCGAATCGGGCGGAGCTCGTTGTACTTCCGGCCGTCCAGGCGGACGCCGTTCGCGTCGATCAACTTCATCTCTTTCTCGATGTGTTCCACGTCTTCCATGGCATTCCTCCCCTCAGGGGGATGTTCGGCCCGTCTTGCGGGCTTCCTTCTCCAGCAGGTCGCGGACGGCTTCCGTGAGGCCGAACGCCTGCGCGCGGTCCTCGATGAACCGGATGGCGAGGACCGCGGTCGCCGCCCCGTCGTCCGGGCCGTCGATCCAGATGCGGCCGTTCTGGCCCACGTAGATCCGCGTGCCCGTCATCTCCTTGATCATGGAGATCATGCTGCCCGACTTCCCAATCACGCGGGGGACCTTCGTGGGCGAGATCTCCACGAGCATCCCGCCGTTCAGCTTGCGGGCGTCCCGGTCCTGCATCGTGAGCTGGATGCGCTTGATCTCGTCCACGCTCAGGACGAAGGCCAGGATCGCGTCCCCGACCTTCATGTACCGCGCCGTGTCGCCGAACTCGATCCGCCAGGGCGACTCGGTCGCGTGGAGGGGCGCGGGATACGGCGCGTTGATGTCGACGAGCCAGTGGGACGGGCCCATGTCGATGACCTCGCCCACGACGGCGTCGTCGCGCTGCGGCAGGTACCGGCCGTTGAGCGGGATGACCGCCACGCTGCCGTCCCTCTCCGACCGCACGCCGAGCTGGGCCGCTAGGACCTGATCGCCCGACTTGAATGTCCCGGGACCGGGTTTCAACCCAGGTCCGCCGACGACCTCGCCTGGGATGACAATCTGGCGGGTCGCCGCCCCGCTTCCTTCCATTGGCAACTCTCTCTCACGCAGGGGCGTCGAAACGGAGGCGGCTACTTGAGCCTTTGCTTTGCCAGGCTCTCTCCGGCCCGGAGGCGACCATCGTCCGTCTCCTGTCGGCCCCGGACCGGCCATCCGGCGTCCTCACGGCCGGGCCCTCCCCCGGACGCGGTCCAGGCGGTCGACCAGCGGGGCGACCCGGCGGTAGGCGTCCGTCCCCTTCCGCGGCTCCTCGATTATGCCGAGCTCGTGGCCCTCGGGGTCGTGGAGGTAGGCCACGCGGCCGTACGGTCGGACGGTGGGCGGGCCGAGGAACTCCACCCCCCGGCTCCGCAGATCCTCGTACGCCGCCGCGAGGTCGTCGACCGCGAACATCAGGAATCCCTCCGGAGCCCTCGGCTCGTCCTCGGTGGGATAGCGGTAGATGGCGAGCCGGGCGCTCCCCGCGTCGAAGTGCAGGACGTGCTCTTGCTCGAGGAGGAGGGGCAGGCCCAAGAGGTCGCGATAGAAGGTCCGCGCTCGCTCCAGATCCTCCGAGTACAAGGCGACTCCTTCCAAGATCAGGGCGGCCATGCCGGTTCCCCCTCCGAGAGGACGGTCGGCCTCTTTATCCTGCGGCCCGGAGGCGCTTGCGGCGGGCCTAAATCCTCTGGTCCGCCTTCAGGACCTTGATCTCCGCGTTGCCCTTCGTCTTCGCGTTGATGCGGTCGAAGAAGTCGGTCTGCATGCCCGCGGGCATCTCCACGACGCCGATCCAGGCGCCCGTGGCGGACCACTCCTCCTTGAGGATCGTGCCGAAGGACTTGAGGTCGCCGTAGCACTTCGCGCTGTCCTCCGCGCTGAGCCGCAGGGCGATGCGCGCCTTCTCGAAGCGGATGGGGATGAGCGGGCGCAGGGCGTCCAGGATGTCCTTCACCTGCTCCTCGACCCCCTTGAAGGGGTCGATGTGGACCTTCGCCTCCTCCATCGCGCTCGCGACGCGCTGGGGCGGAGGCGGCGCGCCCGTCTGCGGGCTGATCGCGTTCTGGGCGATGTACTGCACGATCTGCTTGCGCTTCTGCTCGAGCATCGCCCTCCGCTGCTCCGTCGTCAGCTGGATCTCGCCGTGGCGGATGATCTGCTTCGCGACCGCGAGCGGCTCGAGCGTCCCGAAGAACTCCTGCATCTTCTCCTCGGACGCCTTGGAGCCCTTGTGGGCGTCCTTGAAAATCTGGTCGATGGCCAGCTCGGACATCAGGTCGATGTCCTTGCCGTCGCGCAGGCGCTGCACGGCGTCGGGCTTGACGAGGACCTCGAACTTCTCGCCCTGCTTCTCGAAGCGGGCAATCACGTATTCCTTGAAGATGTCGTCCCGGCGGTCCGTGCGGAGCTCCTTGGGCATTGGCCTCGCCTAGGCGGCGGTCGGCAGCTTGGCGAGGTATGCGGAGACTTCCTGCTCGCTCAGGCGGTGGAACTTCTGGCCCTCGGCCACGACGCCGACCTCGATCGTCTTGCCGTCGAGCTTCTCGCCCTCGGAGGCCTTCTGGAGGGCCTCGAGCCCGAGGAGGATCGCCTCGTCCTGGCTCATGCCTTCCTTGTACTTCTCCTCGAAGAGCTCCATGACCGCGTTGCGGCCCGCACCGATGGACCCGGCCTTGTACGACACGAGCGCGCCGCTCGGGTCCGTCTCGAAGAGGTGCGTCCCGAGGTCGTCCACGCCCGCCACGAGGAGCGCCGTCCCGAACGGACGGACGCCGCCGTACTGCGTGTAGT
>OFHG01000667.1_pt1 | contig 13350 bp, 14 predicted proteins | sample 1521931 | NCBI WGS metagenome assembly OFHG01 (sample SAMEA2468438, study PRJEB22500) | soil metagenome | biome: Glassland; feature: Farmland; material: Clay | place: Australia | collected 2013-01-31 | depth 0.55 m
ACGGTGAACGTTACGACGTTTCCGGAGGCGATTGGGCCGCTTGGCGAGACATCGACGCAGAATGCTTGCGCCAACGACCAGGGCACGAACCTGACCGGCGAAGACACGATCTGCTTCAATCAGTCCAGCGCGGCGTTTACGCCTGGCGTCCTTGCTTTCACGCGCATTTTTGCGGCCACGGCGCCGGGGCAAACCATCGGCGCTTCCACGTCGAGCTTCACCGGGCAGATTCTCGAAGCGGACATTCTGTTCCGCAACGACGGGCAAATCACCTTTGCCACGCCCGGGGCGCTGGCGGCTGACCCGAATTCCTACGATCTCGAATCGATTCTGATTCACGAGATGGGCCATTTCTTTGGGCTCGAGCATTCGCCCATCTGGCGCGCGGTGATGACGCCGTTCGCGCCGCCGGCCGGGAGCTATTGGGGGCCGCGTCCGAGCGCGACCGCGCCGGATGGACCGCTCAGCGACGACGACCGGACCGGGCTGCGCGTGCTGTATCCCGACCCTAACGACACGACTGACGTGGGCGTGATCACCGGGCGCGTGGTTCCGGCGAATCCGCTTTCGCTGGCCGGACTTCCGGCGACGGCAGCGGGGGAATACGTCACCGGGATTTTCGGCGCGAACGTGGTGGCGGTGGACGCGGATACGGGGCAAGTGGTGGCTGGGGCGCTGGCGGGGTGGTCGTGCGCTTCGGCGGCGTCGGCTCCGGTGTTCGACGGCACGTACACGATCGAGCGGCTGCCGCTTGGACGGACGTACAACCTTTACATTGAGCCGCTCGATGGGGCCTTCACGCCTTCCGACGTCGGCGGAACGGCCCGAAAGGGTGCTCTACGACCAACTCCACGCCCCGCTCCACCCCCCCGGGCAATACCGACTTCGGTCCCCCCGGTCGCCCCGCGGGGTGGAAAAACGTCCCTGGCGCGGCCCACGCCCTCATTGACTCAGTTGGCGAGCGGAGACTAAGATTCCCGCTCGGACACTCACCTTGTGACTATCGGCAAAACCCTAGGGCGTTATCGGCTCCTCGAGGAAATCGGGGCGGGGGGAATGGGTGTGGTTTATCGGGCGCGCGATGAGCGCCTGGATCGCGACGTTGCTCTGAAGATACTGAATCCAGGGGCGTTGCGGGACGATGAGGCCCGCAAGCGATTCCGCAGGGAAGCCCTCGCACTCGCCAGGCTGAATCACTCCAATATCGGCGCGATTTACGATTTCGATTCCCAGGAGGATACCGATTTCCTGGTGATGGAGTTCGTCGCGGGCCCCACGCTGGCCGCGCGCATCGCGGCCGGTCCCCTGCCGGAGAAACAGGCGGCGACCATCGGCATGCAGATCGCCTCGGCACTCGAGGAGGCTCACGGACAGGGGCTGATTCATCGGGATTTGAAGCCGGGAAACGTGATGCTGACGGCGAAGGGCGCGGCAAAAGTGCTGGACTTCGGCCTGGCAAAGATACTCGCGCCGTCCGGCAGCGGCGATGCCACGCGGGACTTGACCGAAACACGAGGCGTGATGGGGACCGTGCCGTACATGGCGCCCGAGCAGCTTCAGGGCGAGCCGGTGGATCCGCGGACGGATATCTACGCTCTCGGCCTGATTCTCTACGAGATGGCCACCGGCCGGCACGTGTATCAGGAGACGCTGGGCACGCGGCTGGTAGACGCCATTCTGCACCGGGCGCCGGTGGCGCCGCGGGCGATCCAGGAACGGATTTCGCCGGAATTCGAGCGAATCATTCTGAAATGCATGGAAAAGAATCCCGAGGACCGGTACCAGTCGGCGCGCGAAGTCGAGGTGGATCTGCGGCGACTGGTTTCACCGCCCAGTGGCACGGTGACCGCTCCGATCGTGCCCGTCAGGCGCTCGCGCAAGAAGCTGCTGTGGTCGATCGCGGGCGGACTGGGGCTGATCGCCCTGCTCACGGCGGCCGCGAGCCGGATGGGGCCGCACTGGCGGGAGCTGCTGTCGCCGGCGGCGTCCCGGCTCGCCATCAACTCCATTGCGGTTTTGCCGCTGCAAAACCTCTCGCACGATCCGAACCAGGAATATTTCGCCGACGGGATGACCGATGAACTGATCACAACTCTCTCGCAGATCGCCGGTCTTCGGGTGATCGCACGGTCGTCCGTGATGCGGTACAAGAACACGAACGAGCCCGTTTCGGATATTGCGAAACAGTTGCACGTGGCCGCCGTGGTGGAGGGCACGGTTTTGAGCGCCGGCGGGCAGGTGCGCATCACCGCCCAGCTGATCGAACCGTCGAGCGACCAGAACCTGTGGGCACAGAGTTACGACGGCAACCTGAAAAACGTCATCACACTGCAAAACAGCGTGGCCCGCGATATCGCCGATCAGATTCGCATGCGGCTGGAGCCGCACGTGAAGGCGCGGCTCTCCGGCGGGCAACCGGTGGACCCGCAAGCCGTCTATGAGGTTAAGGATGCCTCGCACGGCATGGTGCGGCAGGAAGTCAGGTCAGCTTCCGGCAAAGGCCACCTCGGTCATGTTTTTCCCGACGGGCCCGCGGAGAAGGGAGGCTTGCGGTATTGCATCAATTCCGCGGCGCTGCGCTTTATTCCCAAGGAAGACCTGCAAAAAGAAGGCTATGGCCAGTATCTGCGGCTGTTTGCCCCGAAAACCGACGACGTGTCTGAGGAATCCCCACCTGCCGCCCGCGGGGCGGACAGGCCCGCCGTGATTGCCGGAAGAAGCTCGCGGGCGCAGCGCAAGATGCTGACGTCGAAATCTGCCGGCAGCTCGCTGGCGACGTTGTGCTGCAGGCCGACGAACAGGACCCCTGTCGCCCCTGCGGCCAGCGTGGCGTCGATCCGGGCCGCGATGTAGTGATCCCGCTCCTGTAGGAGCTCGGCAGCACGTGCCGCGTAGACGCGCCGGGCCGCCTCGTCAGCCATGCTGGCTTTGAGGAGCTCGTATTCCTCCTGCAGGAGGACGGGATCCTCGGTGCCGACCACGTCGGCCCCCTGGCTGGCCAGCCAGCGCAGGAGCCGGTAATTGGGGCTGTCGACGTCGGCGACGACCCGGGCAACGATGTCCTGCCTGGCATCGGGAAGACCGTCCTGGTAGACACGGACTCCGTTCCACGCCCTGCCCATGGCGTGGAACTCGGCTTCGACCCGGTCCCAGTACCGGGCGACCTGCACGCCGTAGTCACCCGGCGGTGGGAGGCTGCTGGCCAGTGAACCCATGTCCTCGGGGCTGTGCAGCACCGGGACATAGATGAGAGAGCGCTTTTTCCCCATATGCACTTTCTGCTCGCGGCGCTGTTGGCCTCGTAACTGACCCTCAGACATGGAGCGTACGCGGTTGCGCGTGTTTTTGCGTGCCGCGCCCTCCCGGCCGCATGCTTGCCGCTGGTATATATCTCGTTATATCCGGGCGAACAGCCCCGGTGTGTGGCACTGGGGCTGCCGCTGTCACGCAAGTGTGAAAAACCGGATACTGCCTATCGTGTGAGTGGATGGTTTGGGCGCCACTGCCCACGGATATACACACAAAGATCACGCTGCCCGGAAGAGACGGCGTTTGCTGAGGGTACGACCCGGGTTAGTGCGTGGTCTGGTCTACGGGTACATCGACGGGGGGAGTTTCTGATGGCCGTAGAGAAGGCAATTGGGTCTTCGAGCCTGGTAGAGGTCGTCGACCGCATTCTGGATAAGGGGATTGTTGTCGACGCGTGGGTGCGCATCTCCCTGGTCGGCATCGAGCTCCTGGCCATCGAGGCCCGGGTCGTCGTGGCTTCGGTGGAGACGTACCTGAAGTACGCCGAGGCAGTCGGCCTGACCGCCACGGCGATGGAGGCGTAGGAAGCCTCGGCGCGGGGCCCAGCGGATGGGGACCTATAGCGGGTCGCCGGCCAGGCCAAGGCCAGTGCCTGGGCGGTGGTCAGCGCCCGGCTGGGCCAGCTGCCGCCCGGTGGTGACCGGGCGGCAGGACCGGGTCCACCTCGTTCGCTGGACCCCGCGCCGCGGCACCTAGCCCTGGCCGGCCGGGGTGGCGTCCCGCAGGCGTGGTGGGAGCCGGGGCACCGTCATGGGGCCGGCCGCTGGTGGCCGCCATCGTGCTTATGGGGGGAGATGACCAATGGCGCTCCTGGATGAAATGCGGACTTTGGTAGGTGACCTGGAGGCGGCCTTCTCGCGCCGCCTGGAGAACGAGCATGAGCGGCAGGAAACCGCCGCTCGGGACGCCCGGGACCGGATCAGCGCCGAGCATGAGCGGCAGGAGACGGCCGCTGGGGACGCCCGGCACCGGGCCGGGGCCGAGCGCAAGCGGCGGGCCGCCGCGGCCAAGGACGCCCGGGAACGCGCCGAGGACGTCCGCGAGCGGCACGCGATCTCCGAGCAGGAGGCCCGTGAGCGCCTCGCGCAGATATCCGTCCGGTACAACGAGGTCGCGGACACGGTGGAGGAGTTCCGCCGCCAGCGGCTCGCCCAGACCGCTGAGAACGCCCGTGAGCGCACGTCGGCCGAGCGCAGGCGGCGGGCGGCTGGCGCCCAGGACGCCCGTGAGCGGGCCAGCGACGAGCGCGAGCGGCGGTCGGTCGCCGCCCACGAAGCGCATGAGCGGCTGGCGGAAGTCCTCGAACTGGGGAACATCTGGGGCGTTCACACGGCAGCGATCGGCGGGCTGGGCGGCAAGGGCTTCCGGGTCGCGGTGCGCACGCCGGCCAGGCCTGCGCCCGGGCAGGAGCAGGCACCGGCAGCACAGGCACCGGCGCCCGCGAAGGCAGCGGCGCCCGCGAAGGCAGCGGCGCCCGGGAAGGCAGCGGCGCCAGGGAAGGCAGCGGCACCCGGGAAGGCACCGGCGCCCGCGAAGGCTGCCAAGCCTGCCCGGGCCAAGCCCGCGCAGGCTGCCAAGGCCAAGCCTGTCAGGGCCGCCACGAAGCCAGCGAAGCCCGGGCGTGGGGGGCCGGCGTCGGTCTCCGCGATTTCCAGCTATCTGGCTGATCACCCCAACGGGGTGAAGGTGGCGGAACTGGAAGGTCAGTTCAGCTCGTCCCGGTCCGTGCTGTCCCGGATTCTGAAGGAGATGATCGCCGACCACACCGCACGGCGGGAAGAGAAATCGAAGCTCTACTTCGCGGCCTAGCGGCACTGCAGGACGGTCCAGCGACGCGGCGGCCCGGGTCCGGCAGCAAGGATTCCGGTACCCACGCCACGGGGCCCGGCCCTCTATGAGCGCAGCTCATCAGGGTGGCACTGCCGTCGTGCGGCGCACAGTGCTGCGGCCATCCAGCTACCTGAATATTCCGAACGAGGTGTATGGAGTGACTGCTGTTGGTGCTTCTGTTATTAGGGCTGTTCCGCGGCCGGATTTTGTGGAGACGCCTTATGTGGCGGAGGTTACGGATCGGGCGCTGGGGTATGTGCGGGCGGGGTTCCCGGTGCATTTCCGTGGGCCGTCTGGGGTGGGGAAGACGACGCTGGCGTTGCATGTGGCGCATCGGCTGGGGCGGCCGGTGATGCTGATGGTGGGTGATGATGAGTTCGGGAGTTCGGATCTGGTGGGGGCGCATGCGGGGTTCCGGCGGCGGCGGGTGGTGGATAACTTCATCGCGTCGGTGCGTAAGACCGAGGATGATGTGGCGCCGCGGTGGGTGGATCAGCGGTTGACGATCGCGTGCCGTGAGGGTCTGACGCTGGTGTATGACGAGTTCACCCGGTCGCGGCCGGAGGCGAACAATGCGCTGCTGTCGGTGCTGGAGGAGGGGGTGCTGGTGCTGCCGTCGCGGCGGCGGGCGGAGACCGATTACCTGCGGGTGCATCCGGATTTCGTGGCGATTTTCACGTCGAATCCGGTGGAGTACGCGGGGGTGCATCAGGCGCAGGATGCGTTGTTCGAGCGGTTCGTGACGATCGATCTGGATGCCTTTGATGAGGCGAGTGAGTCGGCGATCGTGCAGGCGCGGTCGGGGGTGTCGGAGGCGGATGCGCTGAGTATTGTCCGGCTGGTGCGGGCGTGCCGGGTGGCGCTGGGGGGCGCTGACCGTCATACGGTGCGTAGCGCGATCGTGATCGCCAAGGTGGTGGCGCAGCAGGGCGCGGCGGCGCGGGCGGGGGATCCGGTGTTTGAGCGGGCGTGCCAGGATGTGCTGTCCAGTGAGGCGGGGCGGCGTGGCTGGAATGGGCTGAGTGCGGCTCAGGTGCGCCAGCGGGTGCTGGAGCTGGTGCATGAGCGGGCGGGCGGGCCGGCGAAGCGGGGCCGGGTGGCCCGCCCGGCGGGGCCGTGAGGGCGGGGGCCGGGGCGCTGCGCAGTGTGGCCGATGCCCGGACGGCGCGGAGTTTGCCGGTGCGGGCCGCCAGGCCCAGCCCCCGCCAGGCCACGCTGGCGCGAAATCGAATTCCCCTACTGACCGGGCATCGCAAGAGAATGGGGTGGGCTAGATGAACTCAAGCGGGAAGCGCCCTACGCGCCACGAGACCGAGGGTTTGGGAAGCCTGGGGAATCTCTTCAAGGGGCTCGGGGATTTCCTCAGCCTGGCCGAGCGGCTTGCCGAGCAAGGTGAGCAGCTGAGCCAGCAAAGGGAGTTCACCGCGCCCGGTGGTGCACGTGGCGTCTATGGCTTCTCGGTGCGCATGGGTACCGGTGGCACGCCCACCGTCGAGCGCTTCGGCAACGTGCGTGAGACCAGCGAGGGCCCCGTGGTGAGCGACACCCGGGAACCACTTGTGGACGTGTTCGATGAAGGAGAAGAAGTCCTTGTCGTCGCCGAGGTGCCTGGCGTGCAGGAAAAGGACATCCACCTCGACCTCTCAGGGGACGTGCTCGCGCTGTCGGCGACCGGGCCGAAGCGCAAGTACGAGAAGGAAGTCCTCCTCCCCTCCGCGGTGGATCCGGAAGCGCGCCGGCAGAGCTACCAGAACGGTTACCTGGAGTTGCGCCTGAAGAAGTCAGACGGCCACAAGAAGCCGGGCGGCCAGAAGAAGTCAGACGGCAAGGGCTGAGGCGTCCGGCATGGCTCGCTCGCCAGCACACAAGGAGGCGCCGTCACTGACCTTGCGCGTTGCCGAGGCCCTCCCGAAAGACGTTGGCCGTGGTATGGCGCGGCTGGACCCGAGCGGCATGGAGCAGCTCGGCGCGAGCATCGGCGATGTGGTAGCGATCACGGGTCATCGCTCGACCGCCCTCAAGGTGATGCCCGCCTACCCGGATGTGCGGGGCAAAGGCCTGGTCCAGATCGACGGGATCGCGCGGGAGAACGCCGGCGCGGGACTGGACGAGCGCGTACGGGTCGAACTGGCTCCGATCGCCGATGCCCGGAAGGTGGCGCTGGCACCCATCGGCCCGTCCCGGCTGACGCAGCAGGCACGGGACGCGACCTACGTCGGGCGCCTGGTCGACGGCCTCGTCGTCCAGGCTGGCGATCGCGTCCGCGTCAACCTCTTCGGCTCGCGGGCGCAGGACTTCACCGTGGCCAGCACCGCCCCCACCGGGTTCGTCCTGATCCAGGCGGGCACGCGCATCCAGATCGTCGGGGAGGCGGCGGCCGGGCGCCGCGTCATGAAGGTGTCATATGAGGATGTCGGAGGCCTGGGGCGGACGATCTCGCGCATCCGCGAGATGATCGAGCTGCCACTGCGCTTCCCCGAGGTCTTCGACCGGCTCGGGATCGATCCGCCGCGGGGGGTCCTGCTCTACGGCCCTCCCGGCACCGGGAAGACCCTCATCGCCCGCGCGGTCGCCAACGAGACCGCGGCGCACTTCATCCACGTCAACGGCCCGGAGATCATCCACAAGTTCTACGGGGAGAGCGAGGCCAACCTCCGCCGGATCTTCGAGGAGGCCCAGTCGAGCGCCCCCAGCATCGTCTTCCTGGACGAGATCGATGCGATCGCCCCCAAGCGGACGGAAGTCCAGGGCGAGGTCGAGAAGCGTGTGGTCGCCCAGCTGCTCGCGTTGATGGACGGGCTGAAGACGCGCGGTCAGGTGATCGTGATCGGGGCGACGAACATCCAGCAGAATCTCGACCCGGCGCTGCGCCGGCCCGGCCGCTTCGACCGGGAGATCGAGATCGGCATCCCCGACCGCAACGGCCGGCGTGAGGTCCTTGAGATCCACACGCGCGGCATGCCGATGGGCACCGATGTCGATCTTGAGCATCTCGCTGGCGTCACCCACGGCTTCGTCGGGGCAGACCTGGAGTCGCTGGCCCGCGAAGCCGCCATGGCGGCGCTCCGGCGGCTCATGCCCAGTATCGACCTGGCGTCCGCGGAGATCCCCTACGAGCAGCTGATGGAGCTCGAGGTGACCATGGCCGACTTCCTCGACGCTCTCCGTGAGGTGGAGCCCTCCGCGATGCGGGAGGTGTTCACCGAGGTGGCCGACGTGACCTGGGACGAGGTTGGCGGAATGGAGACGGCCAAGACGGCGCTGCGTGAAGCGGTGGAGTGGCCGCTGGTCTACGCATCGGTGCTCGCCCACGCCGGTGCCCAGCCGGCCAAGGGCATCCTGCTCACCGGACCGCCCGGTACCGGGAAGACACTCCTGGCGAAAGCGGCCGCGAAAGAGAGCGGTGTGAACTTCATCTCGGTCAAAGGCCCGGAATTGCTCTCGAAGTGGGTGGGCGAGTCCGAGAAAGGCGTTCGCGAGATCTTCAAGAAGGCACGCCAGGCGGCGCCCTGCATCGTCTTCCTCGATGAGATCGACGCCCTCGCGCCGCGGCGGGGCAGCGGCGGCGGTGAGAGTCACGTCAGCGAGCGAGTGGTCAGCCAGTTCCTTACCGAGCTCGACGGGATCGAGGAACTGCGCGGGGTGATCGTCCTGGCGGCGACCAACCGGGCAGACATCATCGACCCGGCTCTCCTACGGCCCGGGCGCTTTGACATCCAGATCGAGGTGCCAGCCCCTGACGCGGCCACCCGCCGGGCCATCCTCGAGGTGCACACCCGGAACCGGCCCCTGGCCAGCGACGTGGATCTGGATGCTCTGGTGGCCGGTACCGACGGGCTGGTTGGTGCCGATCTGGCGGGGCTGTGCCGCGAGGCCACCATGAACGCGGCCCGGAGGTTCATTTCGCAAGGCAAGAGCGCCGAGAAGGACCTGGGCCGGCTCAAGGTCACGCGAGCGGACATGTCGGCGGCGCTGGCGGCGCGCCGGAAGGGGCTGGGCCATGTCTGAGACGCAGACCTATGTATACGGCGTCGCCGGGGCAGGGGGCGTGCGTTCCCCGCTTCGTGCGCAGGGACTGCCCGATGGCCGGGCTCCCGTCAAGGCCATTTCCGTGGGGGAGACGGCAGCCATCATCGGCCGCCACGACGGGCCGCCTGTCCGGGGGCTTTCACAGCCGGAGTTGCTGCGCCGGCTGACCATCCACCAGCGGGTGATCGAGGACGCCATGGAGCGAGGCGATGTCCTGCCCGCACGGTTCGGCACGGTGCTCGCCTCCGAGGACGAGGTCCGGTCATTCCTGACCCACTGGGGCAGCCAGGTGCAGGAGTCCCTGGCGCGCTTTTCCGGTCTGGTCGAGGTGGAGGCGGCAGCGACCTGGGACCTGCAGCGGGCACTGGCCGGGATCTCGCGCCAGCCCGAGGTCCTCGCGGCGAAGGCGGCGGCGGAGCAAGCGCCCCCGCAGGAGCGGCTGGCCAGCCAGGTGAAGGTGGGCCAGCTCGTCAAGCATGTTCTCGATCAGCGCCGCACGCTTTACCAGGCGAAGCTCCTGCAGGAGGTCGGCACGCTGGTGAAGGGCATCCAGCCGAACGCGGTGCTGGCCGACGAGCTGGTTTTCAACGTCGCGTTCCTGCTGGAACGGGAGGAATTGCCGGCTTTCGATGAGGCCATCGAGCGACTGGACGCGGCGTTGGCCGGTGAGCTTGCGATCCGCCGTATCGGCCCGCTTCCCCCATACAGCTTCGCCACGGTCAGTGTCACCCGGTTCGACGCGCAGCGCCTGGCGGCGGGCCGTGCGCTGCTCAGCCTGCCGGGCGAGATATCCGAGGAGGCCGTGCTCACGAGCTACCGGCGGCTGGCCCGCCAGATGCACCCCGATAACAACCTCGGCGACCCGGGTGCGGCGGAACGCTTCGCCGCGCTCAACGCCGCGCGGTCCGACCTCCTCGCCTACTGCCACAGCCGCGGTCACGCAGATGCAGCCGGCAGCGGTCCGACCTTCATGATGATGATCGAGCGGACCGGGGACGGCCTTTCCCCCGCAGAGGGCCGCGATGACTGAGGATCAGGCTCGCGTCTATCTCTACGGGGTCATCCGGGACGCAGGAGAGCTTGTCCTCGACGTGCCGCCGATCAGCGGCGATGGTGCCGTCTACACGATTGCCCATCGCGGTCTGGCCGCGGTGGTGAGTGATGACCCCCTGCCCCGGTACGAGGTGAGCCGCAAGAACGTCCGTAGCCATCAGGCAGTTGTCGACAGCGTCATGCGGACGTGCGACATCCTGCCGACGCGGCTGGGGACGGTACTGGCAGGCCCGCAGTCAGTGGTCGAGGACCTGCTGGAGAAGCGGTGGGCCGAGCTGGGGCAGCTCCTGGAACGCATCGGCGGTCGGGTCGACATGGGGCTGAAGGGGGTCTGGACCGATCTGCAGCGTGTCTTTCGGGAGGCCGTCGCCGGCGACCGTGACCTGCGGGCGCTGCGCGACCGCATGGCCAGGCATCCCGAGGCGGTGACGTACGAGGCGCGGATCGACCTCGGCGACCGTGCCGCGCAGGTGCTGGCAGCAAAGCGTGCGAATGAGGCGGACGAGCTTGTGGCCGCGCTGGAGCCGCAGGTGGTCAGCATCCGCAGGAACGACCCGATCTCTGAGCTCATGGTGCTCAATGCGGCCTTCCTCGTGGAACGAGGGCGGACCCAGATGTTCGAGGCCATGGTGCAGGACCTGGACGATGCGAACGGTGGACGGCTGGGGTTCATGCTCGCCGGGCCGCTGCCGCCGTACAACTTTGTCGGCCTCAGCGGGCCGTGAAACGCGCTAGGTGGGGAGACATCAGCGATGCGACTTCTGACGGGTCTGCTGTTCGCTCCGGTGACGCTGCCGGTGCGGGGGCTGAATTTCGTCTTCCGTGAGGTCCAGGAGGCAGTGGACCGGGAACTGAACGATCCGGACGCCATCCGCCGCGAATTGCTGGAACTGCAGCGCCGCCTCGATGCCGGCCTCATTGACGAGGCGTCATACGACGAGGCGGAAGCCGAACTGCTGGCACGCCTGAACGCGATCGCGCAGTGGCAGGAAGCCCGGTGAGGGTGAGGCCGCACCGGCTGGCCGGCGAGGCAGCGAACCGGGCGAAACGAATTCTACGGGTGCGAACGGAGAGGAACTGGCGATGCAGCTAATGAAGGTCGCCGAGCGCGCCAAGGCGCAGCTCGCGGCGGCTACCAACCTGGAGCCGCTGCTCGTATCGGGTGCCGATCGCGATGGCGATGGATGGCGCTTGCGGGTCGAGATGGTGGAGCTCCAGCGCATCCCCGAGGCGCAGGACGTCATCGGCGCGTACGAGGTCCGGCTGAACGACGAGGGTGAGCTCCTCGAGTGGCGGCGTACCGCCCTGCGCCGGCGAGACGAAACGGACTGGAGCACGGAATGAGCCAGGCCTCCTCTCATCCAGGCCGGGAGGGGAGACGGCATGGCGCTTGAGCCGACCAGGGACCGCACTGACGCCCTGGCAGACGTCATTGACGCCGTGCTCGACAAGGGGCTGGTGATCAACGCCGACATCATGGTCTCGCTGGCCGGGGTTGAGCTCCTTGGCATCAAGGTGCGAGCGGCGCTGGCCTCGTTCGAGACCGCGGCGAGATACGGCCTTGAATTCCCGTCCGGCACGAATCTTGAGGCCCCCGCCTGGCGGAGTCACCAGGCACCCGCTCTCTCCCCGGAGGTACCGGGGCCCATCGTGGTGCGGTGAGGTGAGCCGCCGCTCATGGAGCCGGAGCGCGGGTCCCAGGCGACCCTGGGGGATCTGCTTGAGCGCGTCCTGGACAAGGGGATCGTGCTCAAGCTCGACCTCATCATCGGCGTGGCCGGGATTCCGCTCATCGGGATCAGCCTCCAGGGGGCGATCGCCGCGATAGAGACGATGCTGGAATACGGCATGATGGAGGGCTGGGACGCTGACTCGCGTGCATACGCGATCCGGGAGGCCCAGCGGCGGCAGCTTGACCTGCGGCCAGGTGAGCACACTGTGCTCGAGCTGTACGGATCTCACCATCACGCGCGCGGCATCTTCCGCATCTGGCGCCCGGGCCGGCTCATTCTGACCGACCAGCGCCGCCTGCTCGTCCGGCCAGCGCCGCACGAGGTTCTTTTCGAGACCCCGGTGACCGCGATCGCCGGCATCGGGCGCGGCCTGCACGAGAACATCGGCGGATCCGAGCGTGAGATCATTTCCCTCGCGCTGGCCGACGGCACGCTGGCCACGTTCTACACCGCCCAGCCCGGCCTGCTGGAGGCTGGTCTGAGGGAAAGGCTCCAGCGGCTCGGCCGGCCGGTCGCCGGGATCTCCCCGGCGAACATCGACGGGCTGGATCCGGACGCGGTGGCCGAGGGCCAGTTGTGGCACCGCTGGGTGCCCGGGAAGGGCCGGGCATCGTGGAAGTCCGGCTGGGCGGTGCTGACGGAGACCGAGCTCATCTGGCGGCCGGACGTCGCGCATGGTGCGCCGCTGCATGTGCCGGTCACCGGGATCTGGGGGCTGGACATCGCGCGGCGCGAACTCGGGGTGCTCGGGGAGCGTGACGTTCTCGCCATCACCTATGGATCTGACGGGCGCCGCGCCGAGGCCTTGTTCGCCGGGGAGCGGATCGGCGCATGGAAGGCGGCGATCCGCCGGGCCGCACTTGCCAGCGATGGGGACGGCGATGCTTGATCTTGAAGAGAACAACCTGAGGCATGGGTTGCTCGCCCTCGTTATCGCGCTGCTCGAGGTGATCAAAGAGGCCCTTGTGCACGCGGCCCTGCGCCGGGTCGAGGGCGGCCGGCTAAGCGACGCCGAGGTCGAGCGGCTGGGCGATGCGCTGGCCGAGCTCGAGGAGGCCGTTGCCCAGATCAAAGCCGAACACGGGGTGCAGGAGGCGGTGCAGGGCGTCCGCGACGACCTCGACCGGGTTGTCGGCAGCCTCATCGGCCCCATGGTGGGCCGGGAGCGGTGGTCGCCGGAACTGGAGCGCGAGCATGCGCAGCGAGCCTGAGGACGTCACGCTACGGGCTCAGGGCGCGATCAGTGTGAGCGAGCGCGGTGGCTGGCGTCTGGGCCAGCTGAGCCTGGGGACATCGGCACTCACCTTCACCCAGCCCGGCCGGCGAGCGGCGGTCCGGATTGACCTGGCGAGCGTCACGGGCCTGTCTGTGGAGCGGCGGACATTCGTCGTGTGTT
>OFHG01000668.1_pt1 | contig 13326 bp, 13 predicted proteins | sample 1521931 | NCBI WGS metagenome assembly OFHG01 (sample SAMEA2468438, study PRJEB22500) | soil metagenome | biome: Glassland; feature: Farmland; material: Clay | place: Australia | collected 2013-01-31 | depth 0.55 m
ATGTATGCCTGGTTTGCGCCCACCGGCAACGTGATACTTTTGCCTTTTACCCTTTTCTCCTTTCCGCTTGCGACATATTATTGGCTTCTTACCAGTCTCCTTGTTGTCTTTGTCGGTGTACTCTTGATTTGGAGCCATACAAAAAAACGCCTGTGGGTCCCACTGGTTGCGTCATTTGGCTTTTCAATGACCCTGCTTTCATTTATTAACGGTCAAGTTAATACGATTGTCTTCCTTGGATTGGCATTATTTTTATACTTCAAAGAATTAAGACGAGACTATGTTGCCGGCATCAGCCTCGCGCTGACGACCGTCAACCCCATCTTGTGATCCTGACTTTACCTCTGCTGCTGTTAGACCTCCTGCGCCGCAAGCAATGGCGGGTGTTGGCCGGATTTGCAGGCGCGCTGTTAGCGTGCATACTCGTCCTGTTTATTTTTAATCCGGCTTGGCCTGTTAGCTTTTGGTATTTGGTTGATAACGGTATGAGCACTATCCGCGAGACACCTACTTTGTCGGGATTATTGGCGGTTGCAGGCGAATATAGATTGGGAAAATGGATCTGGATCTTTGTACTATTTCTCGCTTTGGCAATTTGGTGGCAACGCGGTAAGGAATGGGATCGGCGTACCTTGATTAATGTCTCTATTCTTATAGGAATAATTGCATCCCCAATTGGCTGGAGCTACGATCAAGTGATGTTGCTCTTCCCGCTCTTACAGGTTCTGGAATGGATGGTAAATGGCGCCTTTACCAAAAGAGATGCCGTTGCTCTGGCGCTGGTCATGGTGATCACCAACGCCATTACCATTTACGAGCGCATCTTGGGCCCCAGCGATGTATGGTATTTCTGGGTACCCTTGGTCGCTATCGGAATCTATCTATTCGCCTGGCAGCGCAGAAAAGTAAATCACTTTAGTAATTCAACTCTATTGGGATGAAAAAAGTTGGTTCTGCTTGATGGCGGGAAATCTATTCATTCCTGAACTGCAAACAATAATGATGGAACGTGTTGCTCACCCAGGCGCTGCCCAATCCATACGGCGCCAGGCGCTGGTTGTCTTGACAGTTGTGTACAGCAAAATTTTCTGTTACGTACGAATTGTCATTCTCAACTTCAAGATTATGGACCAAGCCAGTATAGTTCTGGATTTTGATTTCCCGGATTGGCAACCAAATGTGGCTATCCCTGACCCAGTGCTGATCACGAACAGAAATTCGTTCCCATGATACCACTCCGAGTAAATTTTGCATCTTAACCATGGATTGACCCCGATAGTTCAAGTTAAACCAATTAGAGTTTCTTTCAATATACGGAACAGCACCTATTCGCGCGGTCATATAGGTTATTCCCAGAGCAAGGTTTTCCGAAACGGTTTTATACAATACGCTATTTTGCCGAGCGTGTCCATCTCCTGTCCATAAAGCTTTTAGTAGATGTTTTTGTTTCTCCAGCGGCAAATGTAGCATGAAATCAGGGATTCTTTTATGATGAGCACCTTTTCCAAGTAAGTTTGACAATAAAGTTGAAACCGACCTACTTCGGCACCATACACCTTTACTATCTACTCTGGAGTTCGCATCGAAGACGGAGCGAAACAAGTGGGTAATTTCTTTTTGCGCTTCATGAGATTGATTAGCAATATAAACACCAGATGTTGTTCCACTCCCTTCAGATAAGTACCAACCAGTTAGCGACATAAATTCATTATTAATTTGTAATTGCTTGGGAAGTTTTCCCCGACCATATTTTCCACGCCCACGTGTGTAATACCAATACTCATCTTGGAGCCAATTGGCCAACTCAGGCATATAATAGCTGGCATCCAATTCAGCTAGATCGACAATAGCATTGGGTATTGGGAAAGCTACGACATCTCCCTGCTCTAAATCTTTCGCCGGTTTCCAAGAGCATTTTCGGTTTGTACTACGCTGGAAATTTTCGTGGAACGGTTTACCGTTTTGATGCAAGTATTTTTTGCGGTGAATTGTCAAAACTTCATGTTCCGGTGTGAGAGAGATTGATTTTCCTAGCAAAGAAACCTTGATTGATATCAATTGACCTGAATGCTGCCTTTGCATAGTTTTGGTAACATTCTGGAGCTTCCCTGTATGCGTAAGAACTTTTTCCCCTACAGTGACTTGCTCAATTGATTTTAAACCAGATTGTGTCCAAACATTTTGTCCAGGAGGCAAACACCAGATTTTTTCGTCTTTGATGGTGTAGGTTTTGCCGAGTTCGCGGCCCAGGTCCCAGGCCAGTGGGTAGATCTTGCCGCCCTTCTTCACGTTCTTGACGATGATCGTCAGGTAGGCGCCCGGGCGTAGCAGCGGCTGGAGCCCTTCGTAAATGCCGGCCAGTCTCTCCAGGAACCGGTCGTAATCGGCCAGGTTGCCCAGGTCGTTGGGATCATCGGAGTAGAACATATCCAGCGCTTCGTCGGAACGGCGCTCTTTCTGGGTGTGTGCGCCGCGCGCGTGTAGCATGTCCCAATAAGGTGGCGAGGTCAGCAGGTAATCGATTGGCGGCAAGCCGTGCTCTTCAGCCAGCTCGCTGAGCCGCGCCGCATCGCCGGTGATGACCTGCGCCGCCAGGCTGTCGGCCCCATTTCCCAATGCCTCCCGCTCGGTCTGCACCACCTGGCGAGCAATCCCTGCGTAAGCCGGATTCAGCTCCACGCCGTAGCTATGGCGCCCGGCGCGCAAAGCGCCCACCAGCGTGCTGCCGGTGCCCGCCATCGGGTCGAGCACCACCTGTCCCTGCTTGGTGAAGAATTCGATGAACTCTTGCGCCAGGGTTTCCGGGAATTTGGCCGGGTGGCGCAGCACGTCTTTGCGGCGCGGTGGAGGGTTGTGCAGGAACCAGGATTTCTGGAATTTGAGCCAGGTTTTGGGGTCCAGGTCGTTCAGGCGATTGCGAAAGGGGCGTTTAGGCATGGGATTGTTGGTGGGTTAAAAGGCTACTGCGCCGGGCGGTAAACTTTCAGGTCCGAGAAGCTGACGCTCACCGGGGTATCGCTGGCGGCGCGGGCGAACAAGCCCAGCCCGCCGGAGGGGATGGTGCCGTCGTTCACCTCGAAGACGAATGAGTCATTTACGTAAAAGCGCATCTGCTTGCCGATGGCCTGCACGGCAATCTGGGACAGGCTGGGCGAGCCGGGTGGGATGGAGCCGTTCATCGTCCACGGCCTGGGTGAGGAGGCGTTGCCGTTGAGCAAGCGGTCGAGGCGCGCCTGCCCATCGCACGAAAGGGAGAAGCGGTAAAAATCCCCACCCGAGGCGCGTAGTAGCAGGCCGTACTCGTCGGTACCACGGCACAGGGTGGGGTTGGCTTTGATTTGGGCGTAAAAATCGGTGAAGGCCGTGTTTTGGGGCACGGTGCTTAGGTAGCCAGGATCTTGAAAGACCACCAGGGTGAGCGCATCCTGATTCAAAGTGATCGTGCCCGCTGGCAGCCGGCCGGTCAGCCAGGCGCCGGCATCCTGGAAATTGTCCTCCAGGATCAGGCTGCCATAGCTCGGCCGGGTATCCAGGGTGGGGGTGAGCGGCTGTGTAGGGGTTGGGATGGGTGTGTAGGTGGCGGTGGGCGGAAACCACACGATGGTTGGCGTCGGCGTGGCGCTGGGCGGCAGGGGAGTCTGGCTGGGCAGGGGCGGCAATGGCGTGGCTGCCGGCAGGCAGGCGGCTGCGCCGGCCAGCAGCAGGAGGGATAGCGTCAGGCGGGAGATTTGCGCGGCTGGGTGGGACATTGAGATGGGTTCGGGTTTTCCCGCCGTCCCCTACGGAGGAAATAAAGCCTCGGGTGTGAAAAAGGGTCATCTGTTGCCCTGCGAAGTGCCATTCATTCTAGCATAAAACGAAAGAGAGAAGCTAAAATAAAGATGAGCATCGAACGATAACCCATCTATAAGGAGTCACGAATGCGCAAAAAGGGCATTTTGATTACCGGCGCGGCGGGGGAAATTGGCGACGCGTTGATTAAGCGCCTGGCAGAGCAGAATACGCACGAATTGATCACCCTGGATGTAAAACCCTTGCCGGCCGAAACGGCTCGCCTGGTCACCCCTATCCAGGGCGACATCCTGGACCAGTCCCTGCTGGCGCGCCTGGTCAGCGAGTACGAAATCGCCATCATTTTCCACCTGGCAGCTTTGCTCTCCACGCGCGCCGAGTTCACGCCGGACGCCGCCCACAAAGTGAACGTAGAGGGCACCATGGGCCTGCTGAAACTGGCCTCCGACCAGTCTCAATGGCGTGGCGAGCCGGTCCTGTTCATCTTCCCCAGCTCGATCGCCGCTTACGGCATGCCAGACCTGGAGACCAAAGCCAGTTTCCCAATGGTGCGCGAATGGGAGTGGAACTACCCGCGCACCATGTACGGCTGCAACAAGCTATATTGTGAGCTGCTGGGCACCTACTACAGCCAGTACTTTCGCCAGCTGGCCGCCGATCGCCCGATCATGCTCGATTTCCGTAGCGTCCGTTTTCCCGGTTTGATCAGCGCCTTTACCATTCCCAGCGGTGGCACCAGCGATTACGGCCCGGAGATGTTGCACGCCGCTGCCAGGGGCGTGCCGTATGCCTGCTTCGTGCACCAGGATGCCCAAATCCCCTTCATGGCCATGCCGGATGCCATCAAAGCCTTGCTAGACCTGGCGACCGCCCCGGCCGGTGCCCTGACCCGCCGGGTTTACAACGTCACCAGCTTCAGCCTGACGGCCGCCCAATTCCGCCAGGAAGTGCTGAGGTATTTCCCAAAAGCCCAGATTAGCTTTGAGCCCGATTTGAAGCGCAACCAGATCATCGATAGCTGGCCGGCCGATTTGAACGATCACGACGCCCGCCGCGATTGGGGCTGGCAGCCGGACTATGATATCGAGCGCGCTTTCCATGAGTACCTGGTACCCAATATTCGTGACCGCTACCGGAAATAAGATAAAATCGTCCTGGCTTACATCGTCTCGATAAAAGCTGCTCGCGTTTTGCGGGCTGCGCAAAATGATGCACTGCGCTGATGCGGTTTATTGTTCGTTTTAAGCGCCTATGTTGGGATAGTCTATATAATGGAAGAAAGTGAGCAATTTCAACCTGGCCCGATCGTGCTATTCGGCTCCGGGGAGACATCTCCCAGCGGCCGGAAGATATTCGAGCAAGCCTTTCGCCAGCTTCCCCACTCGCCCAGGGTGGCTCTGCTGGAAACTCCGGCCGGTTTCGAGCTGAATTCGGAGCGTGTCATCGGTCGTGTGGGCGATTTCCTGCGCCATCGCCTGCAAAACTACGATCCGCAAGTGGTCGTTGTCCCGGCGCGCCGGCGCGGCACACCTGACAGCCCGGATAATGCGGATATCCTCGGCCCGCTATTGACGGCCGATTTGATCTTTATGGGCCCCGGCAGCCCGACTTATGCCGTACGCCAGCTACGTGACAGCCTGGCCTGGAATATGATCCTCGCCCGCCATCGCCTGGGTGCGGCCCTGGTGATGGCCAGCGCGGCGACCATTGCCATGAGCGCTTATGCCTTGCCGGTTTATGAAATTTACAAAGTTGGCGAAGACCTGCATTGGAAAGAGGGATTGGATTTCTTCCATGCCTTTGGCCTGCCGCTCATTTTCATCCCCCATTGGAACAATAACGATGGCGGGGATGAACTGGACACCAGCCGCTGTTTTATGGGTCAGGCGCGATTTTCCCGGTTGATGCAGCTATTACCGCCTGACCTGACGATCATGGGGATCGACGAAAAAACCGCGTTGATCCTGGACTTCCGAACCGGCCGCGGCAAGATCGTCGGTCAGGGCGGGGTTACGCTGATCCATACCGGCCACCGGCACCAGGGCCGTTCATCCCCCGATCTGAGAGGCACCGGGCTGGACGAAGTGGCGCTGCGCCGCAACGGCCACGTTCACCAGTATCGGAACGGGGAGGTATTCCCGCTGAGTGAATGCTGCCCCTTCGAATTGCCAGAGCCCGAGGCCGGCATCCCGGGAGAAGTATGGCAAAAAGTGCTGGCAGCCCTGCCATCCCCGAATGAACCGCTAGAGGCGGGTGAGCCGGCCAGGGCACCTGCCCGGGTGTTAGCGCTGGTGCAAGCGCGCCAGGATGCCCGCACGCGCCGAGACTGGGCCGCTGCCGATATGTTGCGCCAGCGCATCGCCGAGCTGGGTTGGCAGGTAATCGATACGCCGGACGGCCCCCGGCTCCAATTGGGGAATTAAGGAGGATTGATGTCACAAAAGATGAAGGTTGGTTATATCGGCCTGGGCCTGATGGGCAAACCTATGGCGCGCAATATCCTGCGCGCCGGTTACCCGCTGGTGGTGCACAACCGCAGCCAGGCGGCCGTCGATGAGCTGGTGGCGGAGGGCGCTCAACGGGCGCTCTCGCCATCCGACGTAGCCGGGCAGGTGGATGTGATTTTCACCAACCTGCCGGACTCGCCGGATGTGGAAGCCGTGGCATTGGGCGAGGCGGGCATTCAAGCCGGCGCTCATCCGGGCCTGGTCTTCGTGGACAACTCCACCATCCGGCCGGCGACCGCCCGCAAGATTGCGGCGCAGCTGGGCGCCCAGGGGGTTTCCTGCCTGGACGCGCCGGTCAGCGGGGGGGATGTGGGCGCCCGCAACGCCACCCTGACCATCATGGTTGGCGGCCCGGCGCCGGCCCTGGAGCGCGTCATGCCCGTCCTGCAAGCCATGGGCAAGACCATCACCCACGTGGGTGATAGCGGCGCCGGACAGGTTGCCAAAGCCGCTAACCAGATCATGGTCGCCGCGCAGATGGTGGCGATGGGCGAGCTGCTGATATTCGCCAGCAAATCCGGCGCCGATCCGAATAAGGTGGTGGAGGCCATCCGCCACGGCGCGGCGCAATGCTGGACCCTGGACGTTAAGCCGCAGCGCCTCTTTGCCGGAAATCGCCAGCCGGGTTTTAAAGCTTACATGCAGGCCAAGGACCTGGGAATCGTGCTCGACACCGCCCGCCAGTATGGCGTGCCGCTGCCTTCGACTTCCGTCAACGCCCAGCTTTTCAATGCCATGTTGGAAATGGGGATGCGCGACCTGGATAATTCAGCGGTCATCGGGGTGATCGAAAAATTGGCCGGCATCTTATTATTGGACGGTGATGAGGCGGGGGCCGAATAATCGCCCGCTTCAGCGTAGTACGTTAAAAAGGAGACCAGGGTATGCGTTCCATGATCCGGGCAATGCTTGAAGCCCTTACTTGGGCAGCCGTACGAGACTACCTGCTCATTATTTCTGGGGCGCTGCTGCAGGCCCTGGCCTTGCGCCTGTTTTTTGTGCCGGCGCGCCTGGCAAGTGGCGGCGTCAGTGGTTTAGCTCAAATTATCAACTTTTACACTCATTTCCCAATCGGTGTGATGGTGCTGATTGGCAATCTTCCGATCATGGCCTTGGGGTGGCGTTACCTGGGCGGCTTACGCTTCGCTTCGCGCACTGCGCTGGCCGTCATCGCTTTTGCGCTGTTTACCGACTTGCTGGCCCCATTCTTGCCGGCAGGTGGCCTGACCAATGACCTGGTGTTGAACAGTTTGTATGGGGCTCTGGCCAGCGGGATCGGGTATGGCCTGGTTTATCGCGGCCAGGGAACCAGCGGCGGCACGGATATCCTGGCGCGCATCCTTAACCACTGGAAGGCCATCCCATCGCCCAAAGTTACCTGATGACGGATGCTTTAATCATCCTGTTGGCTGGCCTTTCCTTCGGCTGGACGAATGCTTTATACGCCCTGGTAGCCTTGTATGTCAGCGGGCTGGCAGCCGAATCCACCACTTCCGGCTCAAACGTGGTGCGCACGGCCTTGATCGTCACCAGCCAGCCGCAGGCTGTGATGGATCAGATATTGTACAAGATGGAGCGCGGGGTGACCGTAATCAGTGGGCGTGGTGGATTCACCGGAGCTGAACGCACCGTGCTGTACTGCGTTGTCAGCCGCTCTGAGATTGGCCAGATAAAGACCCTGGTGAAGGAGGCCGACCCGCTGGCATTCTTGGTGATTGGACAGGCGCACGAGGTGTTAGGCGAAGGCTTTCGCCCCATTCAGGGTTGATTCTTAAAAGATCGTGCAACCGATTGGATTCTCGTGCGTATACTGAGTTAGCAAGGCAACCATAGTGGCGTCAGGAGTAATTCTGGTGCAGGACCTCGAGGTACGCTGGCTCGATCAAGCACTAAACGGCAATTCCATTGCTTTTTCGAAGCTTGTAGAGAGCTATCAGAAACCGGTTTACAACTTATGTTACCGCATGCTCGGAAACGCTGAGGATGCTGAAGATGCTTCTCAGGAGACTTTCTTGCGGGCTTACAAGGCGATGCGCCGTTACGATCGTAGCCGGCCGTTTTCTACCTGGCTGCTTTCCATTGCGGCTCACTACTGCATCGACCAGATCCGCCGGCGAAGGATGACAATTGTCTCCATCGAGGATCTGCCTGTGCCGGATTTGCCCGACCATGCGCCGGGTTTGGAAGCTACGGTAAGCCTGAGGGAGCAGCAGGGGCGGGGGGGGGGCCTGCTGGGGACTTTGGGCGCCACCGACCGGGGGGGAGGCAGTATGTACTATTGGTATGATTTTTCTTATGAAGAGATTTCGCAAACGCTCTCGCTGACGGAGAGCGCGGTAAAAAGCCGCTTGCACCGCGCCCGTCGTGCAATGGCGCAAGAATGGGTAGAACAACAACCGCAGATGATCACCCTTGAAAGGATCAGCGCATGACACACGAGATCTACGAAACGTGGCTGTTTTCGGATGCGCCGCTCTCGCCTGAAGATCAGGTTGCGTTACAGGCGCACCTGCAGACTTGCGAATCTTGCCGCCATCTGGCGGCTGCCTGGCCGGTGGTGGAAGCAGACCTGCGCGCCGCGCCGCTCATGGAGCCGCGCCCCGGTTTTTCCAATCGTTGGCTCGAGCGCCTTGAGACGGAACGCCAGCGTTTGCAACGGCGCCAGGCTCTGGTGGCGTTACAGTTCTATATTGCCGGGGCTTTCCTGCTCTTCGGATCGCTGATGATCCTGGATTGGCCGGCCCTGCAATCCCCGGGCACCCTGTTGCTGGCTTGGTTGTCGCGCATGATGGTGCTTTTCTATTTCGTCGGCAGCACCACGAACTTGCTGACATCGATTGTGTTTGCAGCCGTCGGGCAGATCCCGCTGTTGTTTTGGGTCTTGCTGGTCGGCATCACGACGGAATTAGGGGTTCTGTGGGTGGTCTCCTTGCGCCTGCTCACCAACCCGCGGAGGTTAATAAAATGAAACGTACAATAAAATGGGCTTTTTTGCTCGTGCTGCTGGCCGCCCTGGTCTTGCCTCAGGCGGCGCTGGCCCAGGGTCCGCAGGGTGATAAGCTGGTCCTGGGTGGATCCTATACCCTGCATGCAGGTGACATCCTCAATGGCAATTTGGTGGTCCTGGGCGGCACGGTCGACTTGCAGCAAGATTCCACCTTGAGTGGCAACGTTTTGTTGGCCGGCGGTTCGTTGCAGGTAAGCGGCCGGGTGACCGGGAACATCCTGGCTACCGGCGGTAGCGTCAACCTGGCCAGCAGCGCGGTGGTAAGCGGTGACATATCAACCCTGGGCGCCACTTTGAATCGCGCACCGGGGGCACAGGTATTCGGCAACATCAATAATGGATTTAGCGGACCGGGGGAGATCGTTGTGCCCGGCACCGTACAGGTACCGGGTTCGCTCCTTCACTCGGAAGTTAACTTCATCGTACAAACCTTCTTATTCTTCTTGCGCGCCTTCCTTTGGGCGGCGCTGGCGGTCCTGGTGGTTTTATTCCTGCCGCGCCAGGTCGAGCAGGTTTCGCATGCCGTTGTGGCCCAACCGGTGATCTCTGCTGGTTTGGGTGTGTTGACGGCAGTCATCCTGCCGATCATACTGCTGCTGGTGGCGATCACCATCATCGGCATACCGGTCAGCCTGTTAGGGGTGCTGGCCCTGGTCATTTCCTGGGCATACGGTATCGTGGTGTTGGGCCTGGAAGTCGGGAAGCGCCTGGCGCAAATGCTGAAGGTCGATCTGGCCGCGCCTGTCGTGGCCGGCGCCGGCACCTTTATCCTGGTTCTGGTGATGAACGGGGTCAAGGTCGCCATCCCATGTGTGGGTTGGATCTTCGCCGCATTGGTCGGTTGCCTGGGGTTGGGAGCGGTACTCCTGACCCGCTATGGGACTCAGCCTTACCCACCGCTGGTCTCCCAGGCGATGCTGCCGCCTGCTGAGGATTGGACGCCTGGCCCACCTACGCCACCCGCACCTCCCGCAACTCCTCCGGCGGCTGAAGAGCAAGATCAACCTGGTCGATAGAAATTGAGGATTGCCCCCAGGATGAGTAGCGCTTGCCCCAGGTGGTAAAGGACGATGACCCGCAGCCGGGCATGTCTCAGGGGGTGGACGAAGCGGTTCCAGGCCAGAAAGGTATCGGAGAGGTAGAAGAGCAGGGCACCTGCGCTCACCAGCAGCGCCGCAGCCGGTAGCCAGGCCTCATTGGTGGTCACCAGGGTCAGTAAAGCCGCCAGCAACATCAGGCTGATGAAGATGGCGTAAACCATCACCGGTAGTTTCAGCTTCTCCTGATTTGAGTGAACCAGCCCGGAGCGAATGGCCCGGTAAAGTTGAATGCCGGTCAGCCCGACCAGGATGGCCACGATCCCGCCAGCCAGGGTGATTTGCGGAGCTGTGCTGGTGAGCCCAGCCAGGTAAAACACGTGCGCCAGTAAAAAAGCGACCAAACCGGCCATGAATCGCTCGCGGCGCAGCATCAGGAAAACGTCTCCAGCCAGCGAAAAGATGACCCCCAGGCTGAACCAGAGCATAGGTCTCTGAAAACCGCTGCTGAAACCGATGGCAGCCAGCAAGGCTAGCATGACGCCGGGTTTGGCAAAGTATTCCAGGCGTTTGTGGCCACGCGCCACGGCCATCCAATCCAACAACGCGATGATCAGGGCTAGGACGAAGAGAGCGATCAGCATAGCTATTCCTTATCTTATCGGATTTGGTTGTGGATAAGCCGTGAAAAAAAACGGGATGGTCAATAGCCAAAGGAACGCAGCACTTTTTCGTCGTTGCGCCAGTTCTTGCGCACCTTCACGCGCAACCGCAAAAAAACTTTGCGCCCGCTGGCCGTTTCGAATGCCAGGCGGGCTGTCGTACCGATCCTCTTTAGCATGCTGCCGTTTTGGCCAATGACGATGCCCTTGTGCGATTCGCGCTCGACGAACAGCGTAGCTTCGATATAAGCCCCAGAATCTTCGCGCTCCAGGTACTGGTCGATGCGGATTGCAATGCCGTGCGGGACCTCATCTCGTAGCAGGTTGAGCGCTGCTTCTCGAATAAGATCGGCAGCGATGTCGCGCTCATATAGGTCGGTGACTTGCTCTTCCGGGAAGAACGGCGCCCCCTCTGGCAACCAGCCGGTCAGAATTTGGATCAATCGATCCAGGTTATCACCGCGCGTGGCGGAAATTGGCAGGCTTTCGATGCCGGGGAGCAGGGTTTCGAAGGCCGTCTGGTTGGCTTGCAAAGCATCTGCGTCCACGCTGTCGATCTTGTTCAAGGCCAGCAAGATGGGCACCGGCCTCCCTGCAGCGCGAATCTGGTCGGCCAGCATTTGATCCTCAGCATGGGGTGGCTGGCTGGCGTCTACCAGGAAGAGGATCACGTCGCACTCCTGCAGGGCGTTGATGGCCTCCTGGTTCATATTTTCCCCCAATTTATGCAGTGGCTTGTGCACCCCGGGAGTATCCACGAAAATGGCTTGCACCTGGTCGCTGGTCAGGATGCCCATCTGTCGTTTTCGTGTGGTTTGTGGTCGAGGCGATACCGGCGCAATTTTCTGCTGCAATAAGGCGTTTATCAGGGTGGATTTGCCCACGTTGGGACGCCCCATTACTGCGACGAAACCGGCCTTGTAAGGATGATCGTCACCTGGTTTTTGCATGGCCCCATTCTATCAGAACCCGTCGGCCCGGCGTAGCAGGTTTTTAATAAAAATTTGCCGCCAGGGCGTACCCCCATTTCCCTTCCCTGCGGGGGCGACCAATTTGCCCTAAAATTGGTCGCCTAAAGTACTTGACTTTGCCGGTAAAAATCGGTATAATGTACTTTCGTCTTATTGGGCCTGTCATGATTCGCATCTTTTGATCAAAGTGACCAAAGTGCAATGGGGTATTATCAGACGCATAGCGTAAAACGGTACCAACGACAAAATCCGTTTTACGCTTTCTACATGTCAGCCCATGGTTAAATTTCAAAGTTTCTCATAAACAGGAGTAGCCGCATGGCAAACGAGTTGCCTAGCAAATCTTACGCGCGTATTGATGTTAAGCTACCTTTACCCGACTTGATTGAGGTTCAGCTCGAGTCGTTTGAGCGATTAAAGAGAGAGGGTTTGGCGGATTTGTTTAACGAGCTCTCCCCAATCGAGTCTTATAACAAGGGTATGAAGTTGTATTTCCCCAGTAATACGGACGAGGCCAAGCAATGGAATCTGACTTATTGGTTCGGCGAACCCAAGCATAGCATCGAGGAGTGTGTGGAACGCGACCTGACCTACGCCAGCCCGCTCTACGTTTCCGTCCTTTTGCACGGGGGGGATGTCCCCGAGCCGATTAAGCAGGATATCTTCTTGGGCGATTTTCCGGAAATGACGGAAAAAGGCACTTTCATTATTAATGGTACCGAACGGGTGGTCGTTTCCCAGTTGATCCGTTCCCCCGGCGTTTATTTTGAGGCGCCGATGGACCGCTCGACCGGCCGCCTGCTCGCCATGGCCAAGCTGATCCCTGATCGCGGCGCCTGGATGGAATTCGAAACTCGTAAGAGCGATTACATGACCTTGCGCTTCAACCGTAAGCGCACCGTACCGGTCACCATCTTCTTGCGTGCCCTGGCAGCTGTCAATGATGGGTTGCTTGAGGATGATTCCCCCGTAAAAACCGGAAAGGATGAAGAGTTGTTGGAGCTGTTCGGGGACGTTGATAACAACCCGGATCGCATGTTCATACCTTCCACCTTGTTCCAGGAACCTGAGTGGGACCCCTCTCACAGTGTTGCCGAAGCGGCGCTATTGGAGTTTTTCAAGCGCATGCGCCCCGGCGACCCGGCTACGCTGGACAATGCCCGCGATTTTCTGGAAGAACAATTATTTGACCAACGTCATTACGACCTGGAACGCGTCGGGCGCTATAAGCTCAATCAGAAGCTTGATCTGTATGAGCATGTGCCCATCACCCACCGCACTGTAACCAAATGGGATGTGGTAAACCTGGTGCGCCGTATGATCATGATCAATAACGGTACCCAGGCGCCC
>OFHG01000669.1_pt1 | contig 13315 bp, 16 predicted proteins | sample 1521931 | NCBI WGS metagenome assembly OFHG01 (sample SAMEA2468438, study PRJEB22500) | soil metagenome | biome: Glassland; feature: Farmland; material: Clay | place: Australia | collected 2013-01-31 | depth 0.55 m
GTGCATCCAGAACAGGTGGTCGAACGTCCTCTCGCCCGTCGTCGCCGCGTGGAGGAGGTCCCCCCAGGCCCGGTAGCACTCCTCCCCGTTGAATACCGCGAACGAGAGGAAGGAATGCTTTCCGTCGGAACGCAGGAGCTGGCTGAAGGGGGTGAGGGCGAAGCGCCCGGTTCCATCCATCGCGAAGATCCCGACCGAGGACAGGGCCCGGAGGATCCGGAAGAGGGAGTCGGGATGGGCCCCCGTTTCCCGCGCGAGGGCAGCCGCATCCTTCGGCCCGTCCGCGAGGCGGTCGGCAATCCCGAGCTTCGCGACGACGTAGAGGGCCTGGGTGACCCGGTACCCGATCAACAAGCGGAACAGGCCTGCATCCTCTGGCTCACTCTCCGGACCCGCCAACCGACGTCCCCCGAGGCCCACCGCGTGGACCGGATCAGAGACCACACCGACGGCATTTCAGGGTTTCGGCGGGCCTAAGTCGAGCCGCCCAGAGCCCGCAGGACGTCCGCGGTGCTCCGCACCACGCCGATCCTCGGGAAGATCGCGCGGAAGGGGTGGGCGTGGTCCTCGGCCGCGCGGGCCGAGCAGGCGTCCTCCACGAAGATCTGGTTGTACCCGCGCTCGTAGGCGTCGCGGGCGGTGCTCTCCACCCCGAAGTTCGTGGAGATGCCGCAGAGGACGATCGTGTCGATGCCGCGGCGGCGCAGCTGGAGGTCGAGGTCCGTGCCGTAGAAGGCGCCCCACTGCCGCTTCCGCACGACGTGGTCGCCAGGCCTCGGCCCGATCTCCGGGACGAACTCGTCCCATCCGGGGGCGGGCGGCGGCCGCGGAGGCAGGGGGTCCGTTATGGGGTGCAGGGCGTCCTTGCCGTCCGGGGACGGTCCGACGTGGACGAGCACGACGTACGCGCCGCGGGCGCGGCAGGCGTCCGCGAGGCGCGCGGCGTTGGCCACGACGCTCGCGGCACTGTGCGGGGCGGTCGGCATCCCCGCGATCCCCTTCTGCAGATCGATGACGACGAGGGCGAGACGCTTCGGGTCGAGACGGAAGTCCTCGGGCATCCTAGATCCTCCGGAAGGGCTTGTCTGGGCGAGGCCCCGTGAATCCACGAGAGACGAAGAAGGTTTCGAGGCCGCACGACCGGCGCGCGGGAGCGCCGAGGCGGCATTCCGGCACGAAGGCTTAACCGGTCCTCCCTCTTCCGCCACCGGAGGAGGCCGCTCGAGGTGGACGAGACCGTGCTGAGCCGGGCTCAGGCGCGGCGGCTTGCGGTCCGCGCGCAGGCGCTCGACGGGAGCGCCCGCGGCATCGTCGACACGGTGCGGCGCATCGCGGTCCTCCAGCTCGACCCGACGAGCCGCGTGGCGCCGAGCCATCTCCTGGTCCTCTGGAGCCGCCTGGGCGCCTTCGACCGCGCGGAGCTGGACCGGCTCCTCTGGCGGGAGCATGCGCTGTTCGAGTGGCGCGCATCGATCCGCCCCACGGAGGATTTCGCGTTGGCGAAGGCGGACATGGTCCGCTTCCCCGGCAACGCGGGCGCGTGGCAGCGCCGGGTGGGCGCCTGGCTCCGGACGAACGAGTCCTTCCGCCGGTACGTGCTGGACGAGCTCCGGCGCCGCGGACCGCTCCCGAGCCGGGAACTCGAGGACCGTTCCGTCGAGCCCTGGCCCTCGAGCGGCTGGACGGCCGGGCGGAACGTCACGCAGATGCTCGAGTTCCTGGGGACCCGGGGCGAGATCCTCGTGGCCGGACGCGAGGGCGGCCAGCGGCTGTGGGACCTGCCCGAGCGCGTCCTCCCTCGGGCGGTGCTCGACGCGCCTCCCGCCGCCGACCGTGCCGTCGCGGAGCGGCGGCTGCGGAGCCTCGGCCTCACCCGGCCCACGGGTCTCTTCAAGGCCGCGGGCGAGACTGTCCGCGTGCACGGCGTTCGTGGGACGTGGGTCGCCGACCCGGACGGTCTCGATCGCATTGACCATCCTCTGCCCGCGCGGATGACGTTGCTCTCGCCCTTCGACCGGCTCATCTACGACCGCGAACGCGCGGCGGACCTCTTCGGCTTCCGGTACCGGACGGCCATGTATCGGCCGGCCGCGGAACGCACGCACGGATCCTATGCCCTGCCCATCCTCCACGGAGAACGGCTGGTCGGCCGGATCGACTCGGCCTACGACCGGAAGGAACGCGTCCTCCGGGCGAACGCCGTCCATCCCGAGCGGGGCGTGCGGATCCCGAGGGCGGCGCTGCGGGAGACGCTGCACCGGCTCGGTGAGTTCCTAGGCGCCGAGCGGGTCGAGGGCGCGTAATTTGCGTCGCGCCCGCCGCCGGCCCGACCGCCGCCGGCCTACTTCGGCGGCTCCTGCGGCGGGGCCTTCGCCCGGGCGAACCCCATCTGCAGCATGCTGGGCTCGATGAAGTACAGGGAGTAGTCCTGCCCGCCGGCGGCCTTCTTGGCCGCGGACTTGGCGCCCCACTTGGAGGCGGACGAGCAAATCACCTTGCCGCCCGAGATCCCGACCCACTGGTTCGGGTACTTCTCCACGAGCTCCATGACGTGCTCCGCGAACCACTCGTCGTTGCTCTGCCCCGCGCTCCTCTCCATGCGCTCGAATCCTCCCGCTCGGCGTGCTCGGCCGTCCCGCCCCAGGCCCCCTGGCCTTAAGGCTCTTTGGACCCGCCGCCCAAGCCGCGGCCACGCGGGACCTCTTAAGCGCGCCCGCCCTTCCGGGGATCATGGCATCTCTCCGACCGACGCTCTACCGGGGCGCGGCCCTCGCGGACGGGAGTGGTCCGGCCCTGCGCAAGGACGTGAGCGTCCTCGTCGACCGAGCACGGATCGTGTGGATTCGTCCCACGTCCGACGAGGGCACGCTGCCCGCGGACGTCCACGTCATCGATGCCGGAGGGTCGACGATGGTCCCCGGGATGATCGACTCGCACAGCCACGTCACGCTGCCGGGGGGCTCGCACTGGATCGATCGCGGGGCCGATCCGCCGGAGGAACTCCTCGAGGTGGCGGAGCACAATGGCGACCTCCTGGGCCAGGCGGGCGTGCGCTGGGCGAGGGACGTGGGCTCGCCCGCGGCGCCGGACCCTTCGGACGGCCGCAAGAAGGCGCTCGCGCTCCGCGTGCGGGAGCGGTGGCGGCAGGCCCCCACGCGGCCCCGCCTCAAGGTCGCCGGGACGTGGATCGCCCGCAGCGGGGTGCTGCCCGGCATGATGGTCGAGGCGGACGACGGGCCGAAGCTCCTCGCGGCCGCGAAGACGCAGCTGGACGACCGCGCGGACTTCCTCAAGCTCTACCTGGACGGGCCGGAGCGGGACGAGGCGCCGTGGCCGGCGGCAGACGTGCGGGCGGTGGTCGAGATGGCCCACGGGCGCGGGGCGAAAGTGACCGCGCATTCCGGCATCCTCTCCGGGGCCAGGGTCGGCGTCGACGCGGGCGTCGATTGTCTCGAGCATGGCTTCGAGCTCGACGCAGAGCTCGCGACGCGGATGGCCCGCCAGGGCACGTTCCTCGTGTCCACGCTGGCCGTCTTCCGGTCGTGGGCGACCTTCTCCCAGACCACCACGCTGCCGCGGTTCGCCGGGGACGAAGGCAAGGAGCGCCTGGCGAACCGGCGCGAGCGGGCGTTGGAGAGCGTGCGCTTCGCCCACCGAGCGGGTGTGCGGATCGCCACGGGGACGGACTTCGGCGGCGGATCGCTGCGGGCCAACCATCTGGCCTGGGAAGTCGAGTCACTCGTCGAGGCCGGCCTGCAACCGTGGGAGGCGCTCGCCTCCGCGACGGCCCGGGGCGGGGAGCTCCTGGACGAGCCCGAGGCGGGACGGATTTTCGAGGGAGGCCCGGCGGACTTCTTCCTCGTCCACGGCGACCCGCTGACCGACCCGACGGCCCTCTGGCGCGTGTGGAGGGTCGCGTGGCGGCCGTAGCCCGGCGCCGCCGCGGACGCACCCTCAGGCGAAGACGCCCTGCTGCAGCTTCTGCGCCACTTCCTCGTGGTCCGCGTCCGTGGGAGGCGGCGACACGAGGTGCAGGATCTCCATCGCGGTCCGAGCCTTCACCCCGCGCTTCTCTCCCCGGGGCACGATGACCACGTCGCCGGGCTTCACGTCGAACCTGCGGTCCGCTGCGACGACCTCGCCCTCCCCGGAGTGCACGAGCAAGACGAGATCGGTCTTGGGGCTGTGGACGGGGATGTACTGTCCCGCCTTCAGGTACGCAAGGATGACCCGGTAGCCGTGCCCTGTGTAGACCGGCACCGGCGAGAAGGCGGAATCGTCGAAGGCTCGCTCCTTGTCGAAGCTCGTGAAGACGACCGTGGACGGCGACGCGTTCGATTCGCCCGACTTCTTGCGGAACACGCCGACCCACTCTCCCGGGCCTCGCTGGAACGCGCGGTAGGCCGCGAAGTCGAAGTCCGGCCGCTCGTGCTTCATGTACTGCACGAGGTGCACGGGCTCGTGGTCGTTGACGACCAGGAGCGCCTGGCCCGGCGGCATCTCGCCGAACATCTCGAGGACGCGGCTGTGCCTTGCCGGAGGGCTCAGGGCCCGCACGTCGATGATCTGCTCCCCTTCCTGCGGTGCGAACATGGCCTTTCCTGGGCCGCGCGCCGGGATGAAGATTGGGCCGAACAGGTTAGGGGACCCGAAACGAGGAGCGGGCCTCACGGCGCGTTCATGTAGGAATGGGCCGCGATGCCATGGCCGGCGGCGACGAACGCCTTGAGGTACTCGAAGCCCCAGCGGGCCGCATCCGGGCTCTCGAAGAGGACGCGCTCCCCGAGCTCGATCCGCTCGATGCTGCCGTACCGAAGCCGCCTCCCGCCCACGAAGAACCAGGGCTTTGCGAGGGCGACAATCTCGTCGCCGCGAATCAAGTGCAGTCCCTCGGGGCCCGGAGCGACCCGGTAGAAGACCACGGCTTCTCCGAACCGGAAGGAATCCTGCTCGTCCAGGTCCATTAGGATCTGGGATGCCTCGTGTCCATCCAAGCTCCGTGAGCGAATTGCGTTGACCATCCGAATCACCGTCTTCGGACTTTCTCGGTGATACTAAGGGAGCCGCGTCGAAGTAGAATCCGCCGAACAGGTTCGGACCCGGGTCACTCGAGGCTCAGATACAGGAGCACCGTGAAGGCCACGATCTTGAAGACGTCGGCGAAGGCGAGGAACGTCCCCAGCGTCCCCGTGGGCTCGCCGAAGGCGCCGTAGACCAGGGGCGAGGAGAGGACGGACTCCAGGAGGAGCGCGAGCAGGACGACGACCAGGCCCAGGGCGAAGCTCGCCTTCGTCGCCGAATACATGCCCGCGTACACGAACGTCAGGGCGAGGAGGAGGGCGATGCCGACCGTCGACAGGATGACGTCGACGTCGGTGGCGGTGGTCAGCTGCAGGTGGATGCCCGGACCGTGGCCGGGGCTCGTGGTGGTCGTCGAGGGCAGCGGCACCGCGGCGAGGACGAGCCCCGCGGCGAGCCCGATCAGCAGGACGATCGGCACCCAGATCTTCGACGGCCCCTTGCGACGCGCTTCAGGTTGCATGGTCGGCCCCTCCCGGTTGGCTGCGCCCGGTCTTCTCCAGGACCGTCATGACAAGGCCCCAGTTCGACTCCGCGACGTTGGACACGAAGAACATGCGCCCGTACCCCTCCCCTTCCGCCACCACGAGACCGTTCTTCAGGAGGACCCGCAGGTGGTGCCTCGCGGTCGTGTAGTCCACCCCGAGCGCCTCGGCGAGCTGCTGCGTGTTCCGCGGCCGCTCGCGCAGGGCCAGGAGCACGCTCGCCCGGTTGGCCGCCCCGGTGCTCCCCGCGAAGAGCCACCAGAGGAGTCGCTCGAAGTGGTCCACGGTGCTCCCCCGGAAACCCGCCCCGGCCTAGTTGTACCTTCTGTAACGAAAGAAGGGAGAGGGGCGACCCAGGAGCCCCTCTCCAAAGGGGGGATGGAGCGGGCGGGGTCACGCACCGCAGCGCGCGTAGGCGTACCCGGTGCCGTCCAGGGGCGGCGTCCAGTCCGCGTCCTGACCGTTCGGGATGCCGTCTCCGTCCGCATCGGCGAACGAGGGGCTGCCGAAGCTCCCGCCCGTGCAGGTGCCGTTGCCGAAGCCCGCGGGCCCGGTCCACTGGGCCTGGGACTGCACGTCGCCCGGGGCGCCGTGGCCGAATCCCGCGGCCATGACCGTGGCGCCGCCGGCGCCTGCGCCGAGCATCGCCATGACGGCGAACATCGCGAGGTACTGCATGTCCTTTTCACCTCCTGAGGATGCGAGGACCCACGAGGCCCTTGGGCGTTGTCCGAGAACCCTCCCAGATCGTCGCCAAGGGCCTTCGGATTCCCGCCGGCACGACGGGGGTGCGGACGGGGGGATCAGAGGTCGGAGGACTCCGACTCGCCCCGCGGGGAACGGATCTCCCGCAGGCCCGCGACGAGGCTGCCGATCCCCAGGACCCCCACCACGACGAGGACCAGGATGGTCGCCACTCCCACGGAATCCAGGTTCGGGATCGGGTTCCCCGTGCTGATGGCGAGGGAATTCAGGAAGGGGAAGCCGGTGACCAGGAGGCCGATGGCGGCGAACGCCATGCCGCCATAATACAGCGTCCGCCCGGCCACGTTCCTCCCGAGGTCCTTGATCGCTTCCTCCGGGAGCTTGCGGAGCCGCGCGAGCCGGGCGAAGAGGGCGCCGAAGAGGACCTGCATCGCCATCGTGCCGAGGCCGAACAAGAGGCCCGGCAGCGGGGCGTAGGCCAAGCTCGGCATCTGGGGCGCGAGGATGAACACGAGGATGGTCGCGTAGGCGCCGAAGCCGAAGCCCGCGATGAGCCCGTGGACGACCGCCATGCGCACGGGGATCTCCCGCGCGTGCGCCTCATGGAGCGGCATGCGCTCCGCTTCCGCGGTGTGGTGCTGCTTGCCGCGGAGCCACGCGTCGAAGGGGATGTGGACGTACTTCCCCCGGAGGACGTAGGAGCCGGCGACGAACATGGCGATGCCCACGAGGATGTACACCGGGCCGTCCAGGTTGTAGGCCTCGTACACGGCCGCAAGGCCGAGGAATCCCAGGGTGGTCAGCAGGGCCCGCTGGGCCGTGAAGCCGGCGGAGAAGGCGAAGCCCGCCTTCATGCCGCCGCGGGTGCTGTACTGGCCCACGGAATAACTGAAGGTGATCGGCCACGTGTGCTCGTCCGGCGTCGCGCCGTGGAGCAGGCCCAGGATGAACGAGATGGCGAGGATCGTGGGGACGCTGAGCCCGCTGGAGGGGTCGAGGATCGAGGCGAGGTCCATGCTCAGCCCCCCGAGGGCCTGGGCTTGGTCAGCCGGCCGTTCCTCACGTGCTCGATCGTGAAACCGTGGAGGCAGTGCGCGGGGTGGTGCAGGGTGTCGCACATGCGCTCGACCGCCTTCGTGCCGACGAGGTAATCGATCTTCGAGGCCTCGGCGCACGCGTAGGCCCGGTCCAGGCCCAGCGCCTCGCCGTAGTAGACCTCGAGCACGCGGTGGCTGTGGATGATCCGCCGGGCTTCCGCCAGGCCCTCTTTCGTCAGGGTCGGCGCTTTCCAGGGCGTGCGCCGCACGAGACCTTTCCGCTCGAGCTTGCGGAGGACGTCGATCACGGAGGGCATCGTGACGCCGAACTCGTGGGCGAGGGCCGAGACGGACGGCAGGCGGCCGGACTCCTTCATGCGGTAGGCCTCCTTCAGGTAGGCGGCCTCGATGCCGCTGACATCGGACTTAGGCATGGTCTAAGTTAGACCGGGTCTAACTTATAAAGGTTTGCCGCGGGCCCTGGGACGCACCCGCCAAACCTCATGTGCTCCCGCGGCCTTCCGGGTTCGTGGCCGCGAGACGCTTCAGGCTCTCCGCTCACGTAGGCAGCGCGAACCTGGATGGAGTTCGGCCCGTGCTGGCCGCATCCTTCCCGGAGGGTTCGATTCGCGAGGACGGGGACGGGCTTCTCGTCGAGGCCGATGCGGACGGAGACAGTGCGAAGGAACTGAACCGTTCCCTCCTGTCCGCGCTGCGCCGCGTCGAGAAGAGGACGAGGCTCCGGGGGGAGTGGACCTCGGAGGACGGCACCACCGAGCGGTACTTCGATTACGTCCGGAAGAAGACGTACAAGAGATGACGCCACGGATCCGATGCCGCATCCCGTCGCCTCCTGGAGAATCCAACGAAAGAAGAAGTGACTGCGGGCGGAGATGCCCGAGGCCTTACGAATTGGAGCCGGCGGTCCCGGCTACGCCCGTTCGCTGAGGAGCTCGTCCAGCCGCTCGTAGCTCTGGCGCATGCCCCACTCCATGCCCGTGTTCAGCATGCCGTCGCGGTCCTCCTGGTTCGCGTAGACCGCGTGGACCGTCAGCTTCGTCTTGCCGCCTCGCCGGGCCTCGAAGGTAATCGTCTCGGTGAGCACATGGCCCGGCATCCCTTCGTACTGGAAGGTCCAGGCCAGGCGCTCCGGAGGCACGACTTCCCGGAAGGTGCCGCGGAAGCCGTGCTCCCTGCCCTCGAGATCGTGCTGCACGATGCGCCAGGCGCCGCCGGCCCGCAGCTCCCACGTGACCACCTTCGTCGCGTAGCCCCGCGGTCCCCACCACTGCTCGAGGGCCTTCGGGTCCACATGGGCCCGGAACACCCGCTCCGGCGGGGCGTCGAAGACGCGCGCGATGAGGACCTCGTGGTCGGAGGGAAGCGCCATCGTCACCTGGGGATGCGACGGCGAACGACGCTCCAGAACGCGGGCCAGCTTGTCGAACTGGCTCATCTGGCCCTGCCGGCTCAGCTCCTGGAATTGCGCGTTGTGCATCCTCGAGGAGGTGAACGTCATCCGGGTGCCGCCCCGAACGGCCCGGAACTCGACCGCGGCCTCGATCTCGTACGGCGGCACGTCGGGGACGAAGTCGACCTTCGTCCGGTACGCGAGCCGGCGCTTCGGACGGACCTCCGTGTAGATGTTCCGGGCCTCGGTGGAGACGGGCAGGCCCATCTCCTTGAGCGCCGCGACCTGCTCACGTTCACGCCGGGGTTCGGGCACCTGTTCGCCGACCCGGCCCGCGTCCCGATCCTCCAGGCCATGGACCGCCTCCAGATCGGCAACGGGCCGCCGGCTCCCGGGTCCATGCCTCCGCCGGACGAGTGGATCCGCCGCCTCGGGACCCTCCCCCTGATGTACCCGCCCGGGGCGCGGTGGATGTACAACACCGGGGCCGACATCCTGGGCGTGCTCCTCGCGCGTGCGTCAGGGAAGCCGCTCGAGGCCTTCCTCCGCGACCGCCTCTTCGAGCCCCTCGGCATGAAGGACACGGCGTTCCACGTGCCCGCGGCGAAGATGGCCCGCTTCGGGCCGACGTACTGGACGGACTACCGGACCGGCCAAGAGGCGGTCTACGACGAAGCCCGCGGCGGCCAGTGGAGCCGGCCGCCGGCGTTCCCCTCCGGGGCGGGCGGCCTCGTGTCCACCGCGGACGACTACCTCGCCTTCGCGCGCATGCTGGCGGACGGCGGCGAGCACGGGAAGGCGCGCATCCTGTCGCGGCGGTCCGTCGAGGCGATGACGAGGGACCAGCTGAGCCCGCATCAGAAGGCGGACGAACTCGTGCCCGGCTACTGGGCGAACCACGTGTGGGGCTTCGGGATGGCCGTCCTCACGAAAGGAGACGAGTTCTCGTCGTCGCCCGGCCGCTACGGCTGGGACGGCGGCATGGGGACCTCGTGGTTCAACGACCCGAACGACGGACTGACCGCGATCCTGATGACGAACCGCATGTGGAGCTCCCCGAACCCGCCGGACGTCTGCCGCGACTTCTGGAAGGAGGGGTACGCGGCGGCCCGCGACTCGAACGCAGTGTGACGGCGGCACGCGGGTCTCGTCCGGAAAAGGCACAGATTAGTGTGCGACCCCGCCTAGGGTCGGCGATTCGATGCTCGCGGACTTCCTGCCGGTCTTCGCCATCCTCGGCGCCGCGGCGCTCCTGGCCGTGATCGCGTGGTACACCAGTCGGAGCGCGGCGAAGAAACTCCAGCTCTCCAAGCGGGCCCGGGAGTCCCTCTCGTACGTCGTCCTGGGCCCGGTGCTCGCCGCGATCCTCGGCCTCGGCGTGATGAGCGCGGCGGCCTACATCGCGGGCCGCAACCTCCTCGCCCTGCCGCCCGTCCTCATGATCCCGGACCTCACGGTGTTCGTGGAGCTCGTCGTCCTCGCCGCGGCGGTGCGGACCGCGGGCGCGATCGCGAAGCGGTACCTCCCGTCCGCGACGAACGAGAACGAGGCCGATCGCCTGCTCATCTACGGCGTGTACGCGCTCGGCCTGGTCGCGCTCGCCTACATCCTCCTGACCTCTCCCGTGAGCCCGGTCATCTCCGCGAGCCTGTGGGCCCTGGTCAACTTCGGCGCGGGCCTGACGATGACCTACCTCGTGGCCTACGTCGTGAACATCGCCTTCAAGCGGTACGCGCAGACGATGGCCCCCCGGAACCGGGGGGTGGAGACCGTCCTCACGTTCATCCGCCGGGGCGCGGTCGCGGTGGTCGTCCTCATCGGGATCTCCGCGACGACCTTCACGAGCTTCCCGAACGCGAGCGGAGCGGTCGCCTCCCTGTTCATCGCCGCGGGATTCGGCTCCATCGTCGTCGGCCTGGCGGCCCAGTCCGCCCTGTCGAACATCTTCGCGGGCATGATCATCTCGACCGCCCAGCCGTTCCGGCTCGAGGACGCGGTCCTCTTCCAGAACGAGTGGTGCTGGGTCGAGGACATCCGCCTCACCTTCACGGTCCTGAAGACCTGGGACAACCGGAGGCTGGTCGTCCCCAACCAGATGTTCCTGAACAACAGCCTGGTGAACTACACCCTCAAGGATCCGTCCAAGCTCGTGATCGTCTTCGTCCAGGTGCCCTACGACGCGGACCTGGACAAGGCGATCGAGATCATGAAGGGGGAGGTGCGCAAGCACCCGGACTTCGTGGCGGTGCCCGGCCTGCCCATCGTCCACGTCATGGAGTTCAACGAGTCCGGGATCCTCCTGAGGCTCCTGGGGAACGCGAAGGACCAGCCCACGAACTTCCAGATGTCCAAGGACCTGCTCTACTCGATCCGGAAGGAGTTCCTCGCGAACGGGATCCGCATCTCCTACCCGCGGCGCGAGGTCGTCATGAACCCGGGCCCCTCCCTCGGGCGCGGCAGCCGCGCGGACGAATCGTCGGAGCCGGCCGGGCAGTGAGGTGGCTGCGGCCGGCGCGCGGCCGCGAAGGCGCGGCCTCCTAGGATCCGGATCGGACGGACTGCCGCATGAGGGCGGTCGCGAGGAGCAGGTCCTCGTTCGCGCCGGAGAAGCGCCCGTGCCGGAACTCCTGCTCCGCCCGCGCGAGGAGCTCGCGGATGTCCGGGAGCAGCGGGACCGGGGCACCGTCCAGGGCCGACACCTGCACTTGGAGGCCCGCGATCGACCGGGCGATCGCGTCGCGCTCCTTCCGTCGGCGGAGGAAGGACTCGGTCGCGCGGCGGATGCTCTCCTTCAGGCAGCTCCAGTCGCCCGTCCCCAGGGCGTGCCGCGCCTCGGAGAGGGCCCGGTCCACCTCGTAGGAAGAGAAGCCTTCCTCCTGCAGGCGCCCGTAGACGCGCTCCGCCCGCTCGAGCGACCCCAGGGCCTGCGCGTACCGGTCCGCGAAGGAGGCCACCTCGCGCGAGAGGCGGTCCACGACCACTTGGGCGGTGGTGGGATCGAGGAACCCCTGGGCGAGCGCGTCCCGCGCGGCCGCGATCTGTTTCGCGAGCGTTTCCGCCGCAGGGCCCTCTGCCCGGAGGCGCTCTAGGTCCTTCGCGGCCTCCTCGAGCCGCGCCCAGGACCGGACGCCGCCGACGTGGGCCTCGTCGGCCCGGTGCTTCGCCTCGGAGGCCAGGCGGTCCGCGGCCGCCAGGTTCCCGAGCGCGAACTCCCGGGTGGCCTGCTCGATCAGCTCCTCCAGGCGCAGGCCGAGCCAGCCCTGGGAACCCGTGGGCTGGGCCCCGGAGAGGGACTCGACCGCGATGGACGCGAGGAGAACGCCCCGCGACGTGAGCCGCGCGCGGCCCACGGCCTCCCGCGCGGATGCCGCGGCCTGCGTGAGCAGCTCCGCCGCCCCGAGGTAGTCGGGGACCGGGGAGCCGTCCTCGTCGACCCGCTGGGCCATCCTCTTCTCCGCGGCGCCGAGCACCGCCTCGAGGTCGTCGGTCGGGAGGCCGAGCCGCTCGAGCTCCTCGCGGCACGCCTCGAGCTCCTTCCAGGCGGCCATGTAGCCGTCGAAGCGGGCGTTCAGGGACGCGGCGAGCGCCTCCGCCCGCTTCGCCTGGGCGACCGCCTCCGAGTAGTCTCGGTCCACGTAGAGGGCCTTGGCGGCGCTCAGGACCTCATGGGCGGGCGCGAGGTCGGCCTGCGAGGAACCGAGGGCGGAGACGAGCTGCTCGGTCATGCGGATGACGCGGTCCGCGTTCTGCGCCCTCCAGGCGGTCCGGGACCCCGGCGTTCGTGCGTTGGCCGACATGGTTCGGATTCCCCAAGGGCTCGCTCCGTTCCGGAGAGAGGCTCCGAGACCGAGGCGAGTCGGAATCGATTCTTTGGGGGGGCTAAAAGTCTTGCGGTGACCGGAGGTGATAACCAGGAGTGGGAATCAGGAAGACGGCTGGAATCTCCGGCCCCGCGAGGTGGGGCGGGGGCCGTGATTGCGAACCGGGCTCGGCGAAATTGGCCGGCGACCCCGGGCCGACAGGCCAGCCCGGCCGGGCTGTGAACCCTCAAATAGACCGGCGGATAGCCGTGTCGCCGCGGACCACGGGAGCGGACCTTGGAGACGCTGGGCGTCGAGCACGTCGACCGGGAGAAACGACACGGCCTTCCGTTCAACACGTTCACCCTGTGGTTCGGCGCGAACCTGACCATCGCGGACTTCGCCCTCGGATCGCTCTTCTTCGGCCTCCCGCTCGAGAGCATCGCCCTCGCCGTCGTGATCGGCAACGTCCTCGGCGGCCTCCTCCTGGGGCTCATGGCCGCGATGGGGCCCACCTTCGGCTATCCGCAGATGATGATCTCGCGCGCCGTCCTGGGGAAGTGGGGGAACGCCCCCTTCGCCCTCGCGAACTGGATCAGCACCGTCGGATGGTTCACGGTGAACATCATCCTAGGAGGTTACGCGCTGCAGCTGGCCTTCGGGCTCCCATTTTACGTCGCCGCCGCAATCATGGTCATCGTCGACGACGCGCTCGCGACATACGGGCACGACATCATCCACACGTTCGAGAAGGTGATGTCGGTCGTCCTCGGAGTCATGTTCGGGGCAATGACAGTG
>OFHG01000670.1_pt1 | contig 13302 bp, 11 predicted proteins | sample 1521931 | NCBI WGS metagenome assembly OFHG01 (sample SAMEA2468438, study PRJEB22500) | soil metagenome | biome: Glassland; feature: Farmland; material: Clay | place: Australia | collected 2013-01-31 | depth 0.55 m
GCCGTGTCTGACCTGGGGTGGCAGACCCCGATGCTGCCGCACAGAACCAGCACCTACCCGTGCCCGCCGGCCGAATTGAACCTGCGCATGATCCAAACTTTGCAAGCAAGCTTCAACTGCCCTGTGGGCTACTCGGGCCACGAAGTCGGCTTGCAAACCACCCTGGCAGCCGTCACGTTGGGGGCGTGCTTCATCGAACGCCACATCACCCTGGATCGGGCCATGATGTGGGGCAGCGATCAGGCCGCATCCGTCGAGCCCTGGGGGCTGATGCGCCTGGTGCGTGATATCCGCGTCATCGAGGAGGCGCTTGGCGACGGCGTCAAGCGCGTCTACGAAAGCGAAATGTCCGCCCGCCAGCGCCTTCGCCGCAATAGACAATAATTTGTAGTTGAACTATCTTCGCGCCACGCCCTATGAGGTAGGGCTATTGCTCAATTTTGGTCCTAAACCTGATTTTCGTCGAAAAGTGTTTGATAATGAGCGCAAAACCATTACATGGACGTGAGCAAAATATAAAATAATCCGCGTACTCAGCGTAGATCTGCTGTTCTATAGCGGCCGTGTCCAATTAGTCTGAGCCTGATCAATCACAAAAATCTTTATCGAAGGAGTTTCACGAATGACTCAAGAAAAAAAGGAAAGCATCTTGATCCCTCCTTATGGGGGTAAGCTGGTTGATTTACTGGTAACCGGTGAAGAACGCCAGGTATTGTTGGAGAAGGCTACCAAACTGCCCTCGGTGCAGATTTCGGCCCGCGCAATTTGCGACCTGGAATTGTTGGCCATCGGCGCTTTTTCCCCGCTGGACCGCTTTATGAAAAAAGCCGATTACGAACGCGTCCTGACGGAAATGCGCATGAGCGATGGTATCTTGTTCCCCATTCCGGTTACCCTGCCGGTCGATGAGAGCGCCCTGCCCAGCTACGGCGAAGAGATCACCCTGAACGACTCGCGCAACAACACGCTGGCGATCATGCAAATTGAAGAGGTCTATCATTATGACCCTCAACGCGAGGCGCGCCTGGTGCTGGGCAGCACGGACCCCATACACCCCTTGACTTCCGAAATGGTGCGCTGGGGCAAGGTGTACGTCTCAGGGGCGTTGAAGGTGATCAACCTGCCCCATTACTACGATTTCATTGACCTGCGCCGCACGCCGGCCGAAGTACGTGCGATTTTGGAGAGAATGGGCAACCAGAAAGTGGTCGCTTTCCAGACCCGCAACCCGCTGCACCGCATTCACGAAGAATTGACCAAGCGCGCCGCCGAAGAGGTTAACGGCAGCCTGCTGATCCATCCGGTGGTCGGCATGACCAAGCCCGGCGACGTGGACCACTATACGCGCGTGCGCGTTTACCGCACCCTGGTTGACCGTTACTACGACCGGAACCGCACCTTGCTCAGCCTGCTGCCGCTCGCTATGCGCATGGCTGGTCCGCGCGAAACCCTTTGGCACGCCATCATCCGCCGCAACTTCGGCGCCACGCACTTCATCGTCGGGCGCGACCATGCCGGCCCCGGCAAAGACAGCCAGGGACGTCCCTTCTACGGGCCTTACGAAGCCCAGGCCATGCTCACTCAATACGGCGAAGAAATCGGCGTTACCCCGGTGGAATTCAAAGCCCTGGTGTACCTGGCCGACGAAGACCGCTACGAAGAACAGAACAAAGTCCCGGAAGACGCCCGCATCTTCTCGATTTCCGGCACCCAGGTGCGCGACGATTACCTCGCTAAGGGTGAAACCTTGCCCGAATGGTTCACCCGCCCCGAAACGGCCGAAATCCTGCAGCAAATGTACCCGGCGCGCTACAAACAAGGGGTTTGCATCTGGTTTACCGGCTTGAGCGGCGCCGGCAAATCTACCACGGCTGAAATCTTGACTTCGCTGCTGCTGGAGCACGGGCGGCAAGTCACCCTGCTGGACGGCGACGTAGTGCGCACCCACCTCTCCAAGGGGTTGGGCTTCTCACGCGAAGACCGCGATACCAACATCCTGCGCATCGGGTTCGTAGCCGGGGAAATCGCCCGCCACGGCGGCACCATCATTTGCGCGGCGATCAGCCCCTACCGCGCCACCCGCAACGAAGCGCGTAAAATGGTGGGCGAAGAGCGCTTTGTAGAAGTTTTCGTGGATACCCCCATCGAGGTCTGTGAAGAACGCGATGTCAAGGGTCTGTACGCCCGTGCCCGCCGCGGCCAGATCACCGGCTTCACCGGCGTGGACGATCCCTACGAAACTCCCGTGAATCCCGAAATCACCTTGAACACGGTGGAATACTCAGCAGAAGAGAATGCCCGTCGCATCATTGCTTACCTGGAAGAACAAGGGTTCCTGCTGCCGGATGGCTTCAACAAGGGCTTGGCTCCTGCTGAAGAGGATATTGCGGAGCCCGCTGAACAGGTAGTCGATGCCTGATCCCTGGACCTGTAGCGGTGGGGCGGCCTCGACTTGACCGTTCCCGCCTGTACTTCCGGCTGATCCGATGAACAATTCTCCCGAAAGACCCTCTTTACCAGCCTTATTCGACCTGAGCGGCCGGGTAGCCATCGTTACCGGTGGGGCCGGCCTGCTGGGGAGCGAGTTTTGCAAGACCCTGCTGGAAGCCGGCGCCCGGGTGATCGTTGCCGACCTGGATGTCCTCGCCGCCCAGAGGCTGGCGGCCAATCTCCGCCCCGAGGGCGCGCCAGGGGATCGCATCCTGGCAGTTGAGACCGACGTCACCGATCCCACCTCCGTCCAGGCGCTGGTGGTTAAGGCCTTGCAGGCTTTCGGGCGGTTGGACATCTTGGTCAACAGCGCCGCTCTGGATCCCAAATTCGATCCCCAACACAGCGAAGGGCCACAATCCTCGGCTTTCGAGGAGTATCCTTTACCGGCCTGGCGCCAGGCGCTGGACGTCAACCTGACCGGCGCCTTCCTGTGCTGCCAGGCAGCTGTGCGCCCCATGCTGGAAGGAGGCCGCGGCGTCATCGTCAACCTGTGCTCCATTTATGGATTGGCCGCGCCGGACCAGCGTATGTACCAGCGCGCCGGCCAGCCGCCCCAGTACAAGCCGGTCTATTACTCGGTGACCAAGGCCGGCATCCTGGGCCTGACCCAATACCTGGCGGCCTATTACGCCGGCCGCAACATCCGCGTCAATGCCCTCTCGCCCGGCGGTGTGTTCAATGGGCATGACGCCGAGTTTGTGCAGGCCTATTCAGCGCGCGCCGTGATGGGGCGCATGGCCAACAAAGACGAGATGAATGGCGCCTTGCTCTACCTGGTTTCGGATGCTTCGGCTTACATGACCGGCGCCAATCTGGTGGTCGATGGTGGTTGGACGGCCTGGTAGCAAAGCTATGGCAGAATCTGGCGAAGTCCTGGCCTTGATCCCGGCGCGTGGCGGGTCGAAGAGCATCCCGCGCAAAAACATCCGCCTGTTGGCCGGATTCCCCTTGATCGCCTACAGTATCCGGGCCGGATTGGCCGCTCAGACGGTGCAGCGTGTAGTCGTCTCCACCGATGACGAGCAGATCGCCGCCATCGCCCGCCGGTTCGGCGCCGAGACGCCCTTCTTGCGCCCGCCGGAGCTGGCTCAAGATCACACCACCGACCTGCCGGTATTTCAGCATGCCTTGCGCTGGCTGGAAGAAAACCAGGGCTACCGGCCCGGAATCGTGGTTCAGTTGAGGCCCACCTCCCCATTCCGCCGCGTCGCTCACATCGACCGGGCGGTGCGCTGCTTGCAGGAACGTCCGCAGGCTGACTCGGTTCGTACGGTCTGCGTGCCTTTCCAAAACCCATTCAAAATGTGGCGCCTGGCTGTGGACGGCTTCATGCAGCCATTGCTACAAACCGGCGACCCGGAGCCTTACAACCTGCCACGCCAGGCGCTGCCCGAGGTTTACTGGCAAACCGGCTACGTGGACGCCGCCTGGACGGAGACCATCCTGGGCCGGCATTCCATGACCGGCGCCCATATCCTGCCGCTGATCATCGACCCAAGCGAATGGGTGGACATCGATTCCCCCGACGATTGGCGCCGCGCCGAACGCCTGCTGCAGGAAGGGGAAATCTCCCTGCAAGACTTGGGCTTTAACTTCGATTAATCGGTAGGGGCGAAGCATCCGCCCCCATATTTGCTTTTTCCCTACAACCTATGCGGCGGATGCTTCGCCCTTGAGTGGCTGAGTTGCCACCATGGATCAGAGACCGAGTTTTTCCACAGATTCCATGGCTATCATTGCCCTTTTGCTAACCAAAATGCATTTTCAATCACAGATTCGGCCAAAAAAACTCGGTCTCTCCACCTTATACGAGCAGGTGACAACTTGGGTTATATTAAATCGTTTTTGAAGTAAATTGTGCCATCCACGAATGTCTGACGAATATACGAATGAGACTGGTCGGGTGAATGTTATTCGTGCATTCGTGTCGCGCTCATTCTTTGAGCGCCATTCGTGGATGGCCAAATACTAACTCGAAATCTGGAGGCAATGCATGCCCGTCATTAAAATCGGCGATCGCCTGGTGGGCGATGGACAGCCGACATATATCATCGCCGAGATCGGTGTAAATCACAACGGCATCCTGGACCTGGCCCTCGAGCTAATCGATGCGTCCGTAGAGGCCGGTGCTGACGCCGTTAAATTCCAGAAACGCAACCTGCAAAGCCTGTACGCCAAAAAGTATCTGGAGAACGCCAACTCCGGTGAGAAGACCCTGCGCTACCTGCTGCCGATCCTGCAGCAGGTGGAACTCCCCGACGCGGCCTATCACAAGATCCTCGAATACTGCCAGCAAAAGGGCATCACCTTCCTGTGCTCGGCCTTCGATATGGACAGCGCCGACTTTCTCCATCAACTGGGCGTTCCGGCTTATAAGGTGGCCTCTGCCGATTTGACCAACCTACCTTTGCTGGATCACCTGGTACAAAAGGGCAGGCCGCTCATCCTTTCCACCGGCATGTCTCGCATGGAGGAAGTGGAGATGACGGTTGACTTCCTCAAGCAGCGCCAGGCGGAATTCGCCCTGCTGCATTGCAACAGCACTTACCCGGCGGCTTTTGAGGATATCAACCTGCGCTTTATGGAACAGTTGCGCCGTTTCGGCGTGCCGGTGGGCTACTCGGGCCACGAACGTGGCATCGCCGTCAGCACGGTCGCCTCCGCCTTGGGCGCCAGCATCATCGAGCGCCACATCACCCTGGATCGCACCATGGATGGCCCCGACCACGCCGCCAGCCTGGAGCCGCATGGCTTCAAGAAAATGGTGCGCGATATCCGCCAGGTGGCCGAAGCGCTGGGTAGCGGCAAGGAGAAGTTCTTCTCGCGTGGCGAAATCCTCAACCGCGAGGTGCTCGGCAAGAGCCTGGTAGCCAGCCAGCGCATCCAGCCTGGGGAGGCGATCACTGTCGATAAAATCGCCGTCAAAGGCCCGGCCCTGGGACTCTCCCCGCAGTGCTACCTGGATTTGGTCGGCCGCCGCGCCGATCGCCTCATCGAAGAGGATGAGCCTTTCCTGGATCGTGACCTGGGTCACCAGATCGCCCTGGATGTGGATCATACCCTGCCGATGGATTACGGCTTCACCGTGCGCTTCCGCGATTTTGCCGAGGTGCTGGTTTACCAGCCCCACATGCTGGAATTCCATTTCACCGATCAGGACCTGGACGAACATTACCCGGGTGGCGACTTCGGCGAGCAAAGCCCGGCGCCCCTTAAGCTGGTGGTGCACGCCCCCGAATTCTGGGACCGTTTCCTGGTGGACCTGTGTTCGCTGGACGAGCGCCAGCGCCAGGGATCCATCGATTTGATCCAGAAATCCATCGATCTGACGCGCGAGATGGGGCCTCATTTTTGCGGCACGCCCAAAATCATCGTCCATCCGGGCGCAATGAGCCTCGATCATCCCATCGCCGAAAAAGAACGGCTTTACGCCAACCTGCGCCGTTCGGTGGAAGCCCTGGATTTTGAGGGCGTCGAGCTGCTGCTGGAGAACCTGCCCCCCAGGCCATGGTACTTCGGCGGGCAGTGGCTGACCAACGCCTTCATGGACGCCGCCGAGATCCGTGATTTCATCACCTCGCTGGGCTTGAATTTGTGCTACGATAGCTCGCACCACAAGCTGTATTGCAACTGGGCGGGGGTGGATTTTTACCAACAATTGCGCCTGCTGCTGCCCTACATCCACCATCTGCACCTGTCGGACGCCGCTGGGCTGGACGGTGAGGGCCTGCAGATTGGCGAAGGCACCATTGATTGGGTACAATTCTTTAAAATTATCGGTAAATACCACGGTACGATGATCCCGGAAATCTGGCGCGGTCACCAACGCCAGGGTGAAGGCTTCCTCATCGCCATCCAACGCCTTTCGGAAGCATATTTCAAGGCCAATGGATCGTAATCTAATCCAGCGCTTTCAGCTCCGCCTGGCCGGCTGGCAGAACAAGCGACGCATCGCCGCCATCACGCGCCAGGTGGCTCAACGCGCCCGGCCCGACCCGAGCCAAAACCCGGTGGTTTTCTTCAACGCCTCCACCCGCCTGACGGGCCTCAGCCTGAACGCGGCCTTCCAGCTGATCACCAGCTGGGGGCTGCGTCTGGCAGGGGTGCCGGTCATTCAATTCCCCTGCCAGGCCGGAATGAGCCACTGTGTTTTGGGCCTCGACCGCCACGATTTTCGCAACCCGCCGCCCTGCGAAGCCTGCATCGTCCAAACCCAACGCCTGTATAACCAGGCGCAACAGTATCCCTTCCGCTACCATCCCGAGCAAGCCCTGGCGGACGCCTTGCAGAATCTCAGCGTCGCCGAGATGAGTGAATTCGAGTACCCTTTCGGAAAAAAAACCAATATCCCTTTAGGCCGCATGGTGCTCTCCTCCGTGCGCTGGACGCTGCGCATGCACCACCTAGCCGACGATGAGCCCATGCGCTACCTGCTGCGCGAATATATCCAATCCGCCTACAGCGTCGCCCGCCAATTCGATGCCCTCATTCATCAACGCAAACCATCCACCGCGGTGATCTTCAACGGCATGCTGTTCCCGGAGGCCGCCGCGCGCTGGGTGGCGCGCAAGCGCAACCTGCGCACCATCACCCACGAAGTGGGTTTTCAAAGCTTTTCCGCCTTCTTCACCGATGGAGAAGCGACCGCTTATCCCATCCACATTCCCGCTTCGTTCGAGCTGACCCCCGAACAAAACGCACGCCTGGACCGCTACCTGGAAAAGCGCTTCCAGGGGCAATTCACCATGGCCGGCATCCGCTTCTGGCCTGAAATGCGCGGGCTGGAACCTTCCTTCCTTGAAAAAGCCGCCCGCTTTCGCCAGGTGGTGCCGGTCTTCACCAACGTGGTGTTCGATACCAGCCAGGCGCACGCCAACACCATCTTCCCGCACATGTTCGCCTGGCTCGAATTGGTGACCGAAATCATCCGCGCCCATCCCGAAACGCTGTTCGTCATCCGCGCCCATCCGGACGAGAAACGGCCCAACAGCGCCAAGCAAAGCCGCGAGAGCGTCAGTGACTGGCTGCACCGTCATGGGGTAGACGTGCTGCCCAACGTGGTTTTCATCGACTCCCAGGAATACCTCAGCTCCTACGAGTTGATCCAGCGCGCCAAGTTCGTCGTCGTTTACAACTCCTCGATTGGGCTGGAGGCGACCTTGATGGGAACGCCGGTGCTGTGCGGGGGCAAAGCGCGTTATACCCAGTACCCGATCGTATTCTTCCCGGATTCCCCCGAGACTCTCCGGGAGCAAATGGAGAATTTCTTGAAAGCAGAGCTGGTGCAGGTGCCTGGCGAGTTCCAACGCAACGCCCGTCGCTTCCTTTATTACCAGCTTTATCGCGCTTCACTGCCTTTCGATGCCTATATCCAGGCCGGGCCACGCCAGGGATTCGTCCAATTGCGCTCCTTTTCCTGGCGCCAGTTGTTGCCGGAACGCTCCACCACCATGCAAATCCTGCTGCGCGGAATCCTGGGCCAGGAAGACTCGAAGAAAGACCGCTTCTTACTGAGGGACCTTTCATGACCGCCGTTGGCGAAGAGAAAATTGAGCTCTTATCCGTCGACCTGCTGGACCAGTACCGCCGCCAGGTGGTGGACCTGCGCAAGCTGGCGCGTTCGTTGGGGTTGGAGTTCGGCTGGCACTACTTGCTGGATATCACCTGGATCCTGGGCGAATTGGGCCCGCTGCAGGGCAAGCGCATCCTGGACGCCGGCGCCGGCACCGGGTTGCTGCAATGGTACCTGGCGCAAAACGGCGCTGAAGTCATCAGCGCCGACCGCCTCAGCCGCGCTGCCCTGCCGCTGCGCTTTCGCGCTCGATTTCGCGTCGCCGGATTGCGCGGCCAGGATCTCCTGCCACCCTCGCTGGCATTGCGCGCCCAATGGAGTAAAAACCTTCGCTGGCAGGCCAGGCTGAGCGCCGAGGCCCGCGAGTTGCTCGGCATGGCTCATTTGCGCCGGGCCAGCGGTCGCGTCATTATCTACAACCAGGATTTAAGCAACCTGAATGATTTGGCTGACAATTCGTTGGATGCCATTGTGGCCGTATCCGCCCTGGAGCACAACCAACCGCAGGCGTTGGAGCAGGTTGTGGAAGAGTTAATGCGCGTGCTCAAGCCGGGCGGCAAGTTGATCGCCAGCCTGACCGCCGCCCGCGACCAGGACTGGTGGCACGCCCCTTCCAGCGGCTGGTGCTATACCGACGCCAGCCTGCAGCGCATCTTCCACCTGCCATCGCCTACCCGCTCGAATTACGCCCAGTTCGACCGCCGGCTGGCCGAATTGCGCGACTGCGCCGAGCTGCGTGATAACCTGGCGCGTTTCTATTTTAATTCGGCGGACAATGGCATGCCGCTGGGGAAATGGAACCCGCAGTACATCCCGGTAGGGGTTGTAAAGATCAAAAAGATCTGAGAAAGATCCTGCGCGAGGAGGTAAAAGGAATGATAGCCTATGAAAATAAGCTTTTGACCGGCCAGGTTCAGGCGCTGCTGGCCGAGGTTTTCGAGGTCCCCGTAGACCAGGTCACGCCGACCCTGCAATTCGGAGACTTGCCGCAGTGGGATTCCCTGGGCCATATGGACCTGATGCTGCGACTGGAAGAGCAGTTTAGCGTGGAGATAAGCACCGAAACCATCGCCGAATTGGTCAGTGTCCCGGCGATCTGCGACTACATCCGGCGCTCGAATCACAAGGAGTGAAACATGGCTGAAAACGGCGCTTCTCCTGTTGCCCTTGAACTGGTCCCGGCCTTGCCGATCCCTGACCACCTGATCGGTGAGGTGCGCTCGAAGCTAGCTTACGTTGACGAGGCTATCGCCAGGGCCGAAATTACCGGCGATGGCGACCACATCCACCTTACCCTGCACCAGCCCATTGACGATGCCCGCCAGGCGCAACTGGATGAAAAAGTGCAGCGCGTGGTCACTTCGATGGTGAAGGGCGCCTTCCGCCCCAAGGTCCAGGTGTTGGAAGACCACCTCGACCGGCCTGCCCCCTACACCCAGGACCCGATGGTGGAATTGCTTCAACGGGGCGAGGTCAGCCAGGAAATCCCGGGCGTCTTTGCCTTGGGGCCGCGCCTGGCGCGCCTGATGGCCTTCTTCGAAGATCGTTTCGTGGAGCTGGCCGATTCCTTCCAGGCCCCGCCTTACCGTTTTCCCACCCTGATTCCCGCCCACTACCTGGAACGCGTGAATTATTTCCACGCCTTCCCCCATTCCCTGACCTTCGCCACCCACCTGCGTGAAGACCTGGACGTGATCGATCATTTTGCCGGGCAGGCTGCCTGCGACGAGCATGGCTTGGTCGCTCCGCCCGCGTCTTTTGCCCAGGTGCAGGCCCTGCTTTCGCCTGCGGTGTGCTACCACCTGTATTTCTCCCTGGCAGACCGCCCTCTGCCGGGCGGCCAATTGGCTGCCACCGCCGTCGGCAACTGCTTCCGCTACGAGGCCATCAACCTGGCTTCTCTGGAACGACTGTGGAACTTCACCATGCGCGAGATCATCTTCGTCGGCCCAAAGGATTTCGTGTTGGAGAACCGCGAGACGGCTCGCCAGCGCATGCAACCCGTTTTCAAAGAAATCGGGCTAGCCTACCGGATGGAAAGCGCCAACGATCCCTTTTTTATTGGCGAGTTCCGCAAGCAAGCCGCTTTCCAGAGCGCTTTCCAGCTCAAATTCGAAATTCGCGCCAGGTTGCCCTTTAGCGATTCCACCCTGGCAGTTGGCTCCTACAACTACCACCAGGATTTCTTCGGGCGCAGCCTGAACATCAGCCTGCCCGATGGCAGCCCGGCCCACACCGGCTGCGTGGCTTTCGGCCTGGAACGCATCGCCTACGCCTTCCTGGCGCAACATGGCCTGGACCCGGCCAACTGGCCGCGCTGGGTGCGGGAGGCGGCCAATGGCTGAGGCCGTCGTGCGCCCGGCCACGCCGGACGAGCTGCCCGAAGTCGCTCGCATGTATGAGGACCTGGACGTCTACTATCGCCAGTTTCCTTACCACTTCCCACGCATCGAGGACCTTGGCCAGGCCTGGCTGGATTCCTTCCGCCGCACGTTGGGCCGTTTCAGCCAGTTGTTCGTGGCCGAATTGGATGGACAGATCGTGGGGTTCAGCCTGGGTCGCGTCAAGCGCGTGGCCCCTTACCGCGGCGGTTTTTTGGTTGGCGAGATCAGCGATGTTTGGGTGCGCCCCGATGCCCGCCGCCAGCACCTCGGAGAGGCGCTGAACCTCCACACGCTGGCCTGGCTGTACAACCAGGGCGTCGAATCGGTGGAAGTCCAGGTACTGGAGGGCAACCAACCCATCCAACAACTGTACCAAAAGCTGGGGTTTCAGCCCGAGCTGCGCCAGTTGCGCCTGACCCAGAAGGCCGCCCGCCAGCATGCTTGAGGTCACCCAAGCCCAGTTGATGGCTGCCCTGCAGGCGCTAAAGCTGCAACGGGGCGACAACCTGCTGGTGCATTCCGCCGTTCAATTCCTGGGCCGCCCGCTCGGCGGGATCGCCATCTACCTGCAAGCGTTGCGCGCGGTAATCGGCCTGCGCGGCACCCTGGCCGTCCCAGCTTTTAACTTCGCCTTCGCCCGCGGCGAGCGTTATGACCCGCAAAACACGCCTTCCAGTGAGATGGGCGTGTTCGCGGAGTACGTGCGCCGCCAGCCGCATGCCCGGCGCACCCCGCATCCCATGTCGTCGCTGGCCCTCCTCGGGCCGCTGGCGGATGAATTGGCCAGCCTGGACACCTGCGGGGCGTACGATCCGGGCTCGGCTTTCGAGCGCCTGTTGGAGCTGGATTTCAAGCTGCTGCTGCTGGGCGCCAGCGTCCAGGCGGTCTCCATCGTGCATTACAGCGAACAGCACCTCGGCGTGCCCTACCGCTTCTGGAAGGATTTTCACGGCCTGGTGCGCACTCCTCGAGGCTGGCAGCCGCGCAGCTACCGCATGTTTGCGCGTGACCTGGAGATCGACCCGCAATTGGACCTGCACCCTATCGAAAAACGATTGAGAGACCATGGAGCCTGGCGTGAGACTCCACTGAATTACGGTGTCTTGTCTGCCTGCCGCCTGGTGGATTTCGTGGCGGCTGCCGACGCGCTGCTGGCCGAAGATCCCTGGATTCTGGTGGCAAACTGCCCACAGGAAACCCCTCCGGAGGAATGAGCGTATCCGATGACTCACATGATTGAATTGATCCGGGAATTGTGGTTTTTGAAGCGCGATATCGTCTCGGATGGCTTCGACCAGGCCCTGCACCGGCTGGCCCAGGAAGTCCCCATGGTCATCCATGAATATCCGACCGGTGAGCCATGCTGGACCTGGCGCGTGCCCGAGAAATGGACCTGCGACGAGGCTTACCTGGAGACTCTGGACGGCCACCGCCTGATCGACTACGCCAACCATCCCTTGCACGTGGTTTCGTACTCCTTGCCCTTCGAGGGCGTCGTGCCGTGCGACGAGCTGCTCCAGCACCTGCACATCCACTCCACCATTCCTGAAGCGATCCCCTTTGTCTTCAAATATTACGAGCGCGACTGGGGCTTATGCGCCACCCAAAACCTGCGCCAGGAGCTCACCGAGGAGGCTTACCGTGTTGTCATCCGGGCACGTTTCGAGCCCGGGACGCTCAAAGTTGGCGAAGTGCTCGTCCCCGGGCAAAGCTCACAGACCTTCGTGCTGGTTGCCCACCTGTGCCACCCGGCGATGGTGAACGATGACCTGACCGGTGTAGTGGTGGGGATGGATGTGATGCGAGACCTGCTGGCGCGCAGCCAGGCCGGCGAAAAGCCCTATTACACCTATCGCCTGCTGATCCTGCCGGAGACCATTGGTTCGGTGGCATACCTGAGCCACAACGAAGACCAGATCCCCTCCATGCTCGGCGGCCTGTTTTTGGAGATGCTGGGCAATGACTCGCCGCACGCCCTGCAGGGCTCTTTCCAGCCGCACAGCCAGGCCGACCGTTGCCTGACCAGCGCCTTGAACGGGCTGGATCCGCCCAGCTACTGCGCCCCTTACCGGCGCGTGGTCGATAATGACGAGCGCCAGTTCAACGCCCCCGGCGTGCGCGTGCCCATGCTATCGCTTTCACGCGTCGAGCCTCCCGAGACCCCTCATCGCTATTACCGCGAGTACCACTCCAGCCTGGATAATCCCAGCATCATCAGCCAGGAGCGCCTGGAAGCCTCCTGCCAGGTGGTTTCAAGCCTGCTGCAGGCCTGGGAGCAAAACCAGTACGTTGTGAACCATTTCAAAGGCGAGATCTTCTGCTCCGGCTACGGCATCTGGATCGACTACCGCATCAATCCCGAAGGCCACCGTCGTTTGTTCGAGATCATGGAACGCTGCGACGGCGAGCGCACTGTGGCCGACATTGCGGCCGAGCTGGACATTCCATTTCAAGCCGTCTGGGAAGTCGCGTCGCTTCTGGAGCAAAAAGGCCTGGCCTCCTTCAGCCGGACGCCGCAACCCACTACACCCCTGCGGCCTCAGATTTAAGTACTCTTATGCATCCCGTTCACACAGTCAAACACTGGCTCAAGCTCATCCGTTGGCAGGCTCGACGCTTCCAAGCAGCCCTGCGCTGGGGGCCGGCCACCCTGAGAGCCGCACCCACCGTACTGGGCAACGCCATGCCGAAATCCGGCTCGCACCTGATCATCCAGGTGTTGCAGGGCCTGACGCGCATTGGCCCCTTCGTCAACCCCGGTTTCCCACCGGTTAACCGTTCGGAGGCCAACGCCAAGCTGCCAGTGGGAGCCGTCCTGGCCAACCTGAAGCACATGCGCCCCGGGGATATCGC
>OFHG01000671.1_pt1 | contig 13300 bp, 10 predicted proteins | sample 1521931 | NCBI WGS metagenome assembly OFHG01 (sample SAMEA2468438, study PRJEB22500) | soil metagenome | biome: Glassland; feature: Farmland; material: Clay | place: Australia | collected 2013-01-31 | depth 0.55 m
GTGTAACGGTGAGGTACGACGTACTCCAGAAGTCGGCGTAAACGTTCGGACAGACCAGGTTGTCATATCTGTTCGCAAGTACAATATTGTGACCGCTGGCATCCTTGGCGACAGTGCCGTCCGGGTTGAACTGGTACGTTGCATATGGGCCAGCGCTGCCCGTGGAACCGATGGCGTATTCGCCAACCGTATTGAGAACCGTACCTCCGCTGGCGGCTCCCGAGGGAGTTGGGTAATTGCTGTAGAGCAACGACGCGACCGAACCGGGCAGCGCCGTCTTCACTGCATTTTCATAGTCCGGCGACTCCAAAACCACTGGCGCCACGGTCTCGGTCTTGGTGCGATCGCCCTGATACGAAGCAAAGAAAAAGGTCTTGTCCTTGATGATGGGGCCGCCGACGCTGCCACCGAACTGGTTGTAACGCAGCGGGGGCTTTTTCGCCCCGTCCTTATTGGAGAAGAAGTCCGTCGCATCGAGGGCGTCGTTGCGAAGGTATTCGTAAACGTCGCCGTGGAACTCATTGGTGCCGGACTTGGTCACGAGGTTGGTGACCGAACCGGCGCTGGTACCGTACTGAGCCGAGACATTCAAGGTGTTGACCGTGAACTCGGCCACCGTGTCCTGGTTGGGCTGGTTCACGTACCCGCCGCTCAACCCTTTGTTCGGCATGCCGTTCAGCAAGAAGCCGTTGTAGCTCTCGCGCACGCCATTCACGACCGTGCCGGCACCGTTTTCAAACATCACGCCTTGCACGTTGACGGCGCCGGGAGCCAGCTTGATCAGGTCGAAGACGTTGCGCCCGTTCAGTGCCAGATTCTGAATCTGTTCGCCGCGTACCGTGTCCTGCAGCTTGGCTTCTTGTGTCGAAACCAGTTGGGCGCCCGCTTCCACCGTGACCGTCTGGACCGACTGGCCCAACTGCAGGGTCACATCGGTGCGGTTGACCACGCCCGCGTTCAGCTCGATGCCCTTCTGCTCATAGGTCTTGAAGCCTTTTGCCTCGACCCTCAGGGTGTACGAGCCTACGTTGAGGTTGGGGACCCGGTAGAGACCGGAGCTGTTGGTCACGGTATTGTAGGGGACGTTCGTCCCCTCATTAATGGCCGCGACCTTGGCGCCAGGAATCACGGCGCCGCTGGGGTCTGTAACCGTGCCGGTGATGTCGGACGTTGCTTGCCCGAATGCAACGACACCAAACGCGAGGAAAAAGCTCAGCCCGAGGAAGAACACCTTCCAATTTCTCTTTTCAAACATCTGTAGCTCCCTTCTGGACTATGACTAATGTCTGACAACTCAGAGCGCGACCGGCTGGTAACACACTTCCACGCTTCCACGGACCAACCGCTGGAAAAGAGAACTGTCGAAGAAAGCTCCCAGCTTCTCCAATCAATTGAGAAACACCTTGCTACTCTCGTCAGGTTGAAGGACTGCCTTTGCTACGCTCTGAAGCCGGCGAAGAACCGACAGGCGGTGGAACCATACAGATTCCACGGCTTTTTGTCAAGCAATCATTTGACCAAGGACGACAAAAAATCTGACATTGTATATATATGAAAACAAGTGAGAAGTTGTCCAGCCAGCGAAAGATAATTGAAATCTACGGCTTCCAATATACAGGATATTGTATTTCGCTGTTTCCACACTGTGAAAATCCTGAAATTTGAAGGGCGTCCTTTTGCGTTTCATCGGAGGTGAAGGCCGTCGTTTGCTAGCTGCTCGCCTTGGAGCTGAACTTCAATGCGCGGCCATCATAATGGGGAGTCGGAGTGATATCAAGCAGGTCGAGGACGGTGGGAGCAATATCCATAATGCTTGGCGGTGGTGTGGCCAGTTTGCGATTTGAGAAAAAGACCCCGCCTGTGTCTTTGGGGTCGGAAGCGCAGTGGTCGCCGCTCCATTTCTTCATGTTGGCCACGACAATTCCGGCGGGGATGGCACCCAGCGAAGTCTGCCAGGAAGTCCGGTACCCGATCTGAAAATTCAGTTGGAGGTCCGGAGCGTCATCCATGTGCGGTCCGTGGAAGATCTCTTTGCCCAAGTAAACGTCTTCGAGCACAGGCTGGTTGGTGTCGGGATCGCGGTAGGCCAGGAGTTTCTGTTTGATCTCTTCCGCCAGGCGGTCAGCCTCTGGGCCGGGATTGACGATTCCGTGGGCCTCGCGGCCGCGCTCGTTGAGATAGATCTGCCCAAGCCCCAGCGCGTACGCTCTCGTATGCGACCAATCAACGTTGGGGAAGAAGCTGCCCTGCCCGAAAAGCTCTTCCAGGTTATAGGACTTCTCTTCTGCGTTCGGATTCTTCAGCACCATGTAGCCGTTTTTCACCAGCCAGGTGTTGGTGTTGAACCCTTTTCGCCACGAGTGGAATCCGTGGTCGGAAACAATCATGAGCGTGGCGCCGGGCTTCATGTTCTCTTCCACTTCACCCACAACCTTGTCCATCTGTTCGTAAACGCGCAGGATGGCATCGCCGTATTTGGCCGCCAGCACGGGATCGTAACGGGGATGCTGAGGATCGATCAGCCGGAAGAACATGTGCTGGACGCTGTCGGTGCTGGTGAAGATCGAAACCATCAGGCTGGGAGGATCGTTTTTCAATTCATCCAGCGTGATGTCCTCCAGCGTCTTCATGGTGTCGAACAAGTCTTCCAGGAAAACGCCCTCGTCAATCTTCTCCTCGTTCAGCGCCCAGGTGTCGTGCCACCAGCCGAGGGTTTTGAATGGGCCGATTTCCTTGGCCAGTTCGACCGAATAGTCGGCCGGGTACGAGACCGGCAGGACCGGCGACTCGGGATCAATATCGAGCGGCGACATGTAAACGCGCAGGTCGGGAGATACCTCAAGCACGTAGAATTTGCAGATGGCGCTGACCGAAAGAAAGGTGTTGATGCGGAACTTGACGTGGAACCAGCGGCTCCAATGGCCTTCCTGAAGAGTCTCTTCATGCCCCCCCAGGTGAATCGTCACTGAGTTATTCTCGGGAGTCTCGTCAAACTCAATCGGCACGGAGACGCGCTTGAACTTGTCGCTGGTGGGATCCGCGGGGCCCTCGACTTCCGCCTTCGCGTGATGGCCCTGCAATTCCAGCCGGACCAGTTTCCCGCCAAACTCGGTGTCGCCCACGTCCCAGGGCGTCAGTTCGGAGCCAAAGTAGAAGAACGTGCCCCACGTTCCTCTTACGTCAGGAACGCTCAGCCCCGCCAGCAGCTTGCCTCCGGGAACCTTGTGAGGAGGGAATTCCAGCGGCATTCGCAAGACCGTGGTTTTGTAGTCGGCGTCCGCAGCCGATACGTAGAACGGCACGCCGTCGCGCTCATTCGTCACCTTCGGTCCCTTGATGGGAAGCCAGCCGAAGAGGAACTTGGGTTTCTGGCGCGAGACCAGCGCCAACTCGGGAAGATAAGTCTTGGGATCGCGCTTGAGAAAATCGAAAATGTTCGTGCCGCCGGGATTCAGTCCAGTGGCAAAGGTCGCCCACGCGACGGGGGATTCAGGCGGGTTGGTGGTTCCAAGCGTCTCGAAAGTCCCCGTCTTGGCCAGCCGCGCCAGGTTCGGCAGCTTCCCTTCTGCCATCCACTTGGCCGCCAGAGTCGGGTCACAACCGTCAAAACCCAACACGACGACTTGCTGGGTCACCGGACGTGTGCGCACGCGCCCGCAGGAAAGGGCGCATACGATTGCCACAAACCCCGCCGTCAGAACGGCCAGCCTGCGAGCGTGTCTATCCCTGGGGAAACTCATCACTGCAAACACTCCATTGTAAAGACAGAGCCGCAATCCGTCGAGGAAAAACTTGCGGGGTCCCTAACCGAAGCGCGAAAAGGAGCGGTCAATGGTGAAGGACATCGTGGAGATGGTGCTCTCGACGTAATGCGCCAGGGCCTCACGATAAAAGGCCAGGCTGCGCTTGCGTACCGAGGATTCAGGCTCCTGCGGAAACACAAGATGATTGATTTCGTGCAGAAGGACGCTCAACACGCGCAGCCGGAACTGCTCGGCGTGGAACTCCTCCAGCCGGCTCCCGGCCAGAAAGCGCGCGTCGAGCGCGCCGTCGGAAATCGGCAGTGCCGCCCAGGTTCCGATGCGGTCGTAGGCAATGTCCATCTCGCCGGTGCCCGCGGCGCGGAACGCCTCGTGGGCCACGACGAAGGGCAGTTCGTTTACCAGCACGTGCCGGTGCCCAAGGCAGCCGCAGAGGTTTTTCCGGCGAAGCTGCACGATCACTAATCCCGGCGCCCTGCAAAGGATCTCCTCATAAGCCTCACGGCTCGCGGCCGGTGCCAGAAACCAGTCCTGTTCAATTGCCAGCGCCAGTTGCGCGGCCCGGCTGGCGTCCTGGAACGAATGTGCGACGACCACCAGGGGCGCAGTGCGGTCCAGGAATCGAGTCGTCAGATAACGGCGCCCGCTCAGCCACAATCGCCAGCGAATCCGCCGCGGCAGACTTCGCAGATAAGCCTCAACACTGCCGGGCGTCGGGAGGTTGTCCTTCTCCATATCCCTATAGACTCTTTTCGTGCGCCTGAAGGTTTCCGAATCCAGCCGCGCCCGCCTTCAGCCCAGGTCAACCGGGGCAACGTCCGGCGCGAGAGTTTCCGGCGGCAGGCCGGCGAGATCAATAAGCGCTCGCGCCACTTGGACAAGCGTTAGCCGTCCCAGATTCTTGCCTCGCGCAACTCCTGGCCCGGCGGCAATGAAAAGCGCTTCCAACCCTTCCCGAGTAGGAAGGTGGCCGTGAGTGCCGCGGTCCTTGGCACCATGGCGCACCAGGGGGCCGTCAAACCGGTCGGAGAAGTAATAACCAGGCGCGGCATCCAGGATCATCTCCGCGTCGGGGTCGGCCGAGAGCTTTTCCAGCCTTGCGCGGTCCACTATTTCAGCGACCGCCCCGGTTTGCTTCACACGGTCCACTGCACGGTCGAGCGCCCGGCGGTCTTCCGACGAAGGTTTCTCCAGCCAGTAGAGAGCGAACGAACCGCCCCCGTGCACGGCGCCAAGTCGCCGCAGCTCCCAGCTTGATTCGTTCACTTTGACGAACAAGCCTTCCTCTCCCAGCGCCACCAGCGGCGCAGCTTCCTTGTCCACCGCGACGAAGCCGTGGTCGGAAAGAACCACAAAGTTCACCGGATTGCGGTCCGCCGCGGCCTCGCGGAACCGGCCGGCATGGGCATCGCTGCGTTCGAGCGCCGCCAGCGCTTCCCGCGACAGCGGCCCGTGCAAGTGCGCCTCATAGTCGTACTCGATCAGGTGCAGCAGCATGAGGTCAGGACGGTACCGTCTCCAGATGGAGAGTGCCGCATCCAACCGTAATTGGTCGGGCGCCGCGCCCGGGATGACGGGCGCGAGCTCTTTCTCCAGCTCTTCGAACAACCCGGGCGTCGCGTGGCGTGCCACGGTTTCCAAATCCTCCAGAGGGTTCGGCAGCGCGGCGTTCCAGATCTCCGGCACGTTGTAATCAATCGGAGCCCCGGCGCTGACCGGCCAGCCCACCGAGGCCGTTCTTATCCCCACCGCCCGAGCCACGTTCCACAGCGCGGGCACCCGGATCGGCTGCGCGAACCAGTGCCACGGCCGCGCGCGCTCGGTGGGATCGAGGGATGCCAGATGGCTGTAGATGCCGTGAATTCGCGGCGGAACTCCGGTCACAAGAGTCGCGTGGGCCGGATAAGTAGTGGAAGGGTAGATCGTCTCGACCGCCTCGGCGCTCGCCCCCGTGGCCATCAAGTCCCGAAGGTTCGGCAGACGAAGGCCTGACTCCTCAGTGCGGCGGCAGAGGTCCGCACGCACACCGTCCAGAGATATGACAATCAGCGGGCAGGTGCCCGGCTTCTGTCTCATCCAGCTTGCTCCTCAACCAGCTTCGGCTGGCCCCGCAGTTTCTCCGCTTCCCATCGTCGCACGAAACGTGCCAAGCGCCGCTTTCTCGCATCGAAGTTTGAACCTAAGGGCTTCCGAGGTATAATACCAGCATCGAGGCGATGGAGTTCGCCGGAACCGTCCCGCAACCCGGGAATGATGACTCCTGGCCGCCGTCGGCTGACGGACGTTCAGGAGTTTTTTGTTGCAACGCACGGCGGCAAGAAAGGAGAGCCACTTTGCGCCTTCTTCTGTTGATCGTCTTCGGTTCCGCGGGCACGCTGGCGCGGTACGCGCTGCAAGGAGTGGTCCAGTATCGCACCGAAACGTCTTTCCCCACGGGGACCCTCACAGTCAATTTGCTGGGCTGCTTCCTGCTGGGCGGAATCGGGCAGTTCGCGCTCGAGCGCCTGATTATTCCTCCCGACTGGCGCATCGCCATCACCATCGGATTTTTCGGGGCCTTCACCACGTTTTCCAGCTTCAGTTGGGAAACCGTCCAGATGCTCCAGGACGGTGAGTGGACACGGGCCATCCTTTATGTAAGTGTGAGCGTGGTGGGCGGACTCCTGTTGGCGCTGGCCGGAATCCGGATCGCCGAAAGAATCTAGGTGACACGATGGAACACGAAAAATTTGAGGGTGAACGCACTCTGATGCGCATCCACATCGGCGAGTCGGACCGATGGGAGGGCAAGCCGCTTTACGAAGCGCTGGTTGAATTGTTCCGCCACGCGGGGCTTTACGGCGCCACGGTGCTGCGCGGGGTGGGCGGATACGGCTCCGCCAGCCGCGCGCAGGGGCATTATCACACGACCAAAATCCTTCGCCTGACGCAGGACCTGCCGATCGTCGTCGAAGTGGTCGAGTATGAAGAGAAGATCCAGCAGATCCTTCCCAAGGTGGACGAGATGGTGGGCGGCGGGCTGATCACGCTGGAGAAAGTGCGCGTGATTCTCTACCGCTCCCCACAACACAAAAAGTAGCGCGCCCTTCGGGGCGGCACACCCGGTGTGGAGACCGGGTCACGACCCACACTCGCGATGCCCGACGAACTCGCAGCCCTGCGATCGAAGATCAGCCCCAATCACCGCCGCGTGATCGGCGTCCGCCTGCGCGTTCTGGAGGACGCCTGCCAGCGGCTCCTCGACCTGTTTCACGCCCGCGAATCCAGCCTGACCGTGCGCGTGCCCCTTCCCCCGCACCAAGCACAGGAAGTCGGCCGGAAGGTGCAGGAGCTCCTGGAAGAGATTTCGCGTATGAAGTCCGACCTGGCGCTGCGGCACACGGTGGTTGACGCGCGCCGCGAAGCTTCGGCGCTGGTTTATGCCATGACGGTGGATGCGGAGGAGCTTTTTCCCCGCTATTTGCGCGGGTACGGCGAGCTCCCGCCCGCGCTGGCCAAATACCTTGAGTCCCGCATGATCGAGTGCCTTCGGGTGATTGAAAAAATCCATCGGGCTTTGGGAATACCGGCTCAGCCACCTGCGGAGGAGTGACCAAGGCATGGAATCCGCCGAGCAGAAAAGAAAGGACAACTCGTGGCTCAATCGCAACGTGGTGGGCATGGGCGTCACCAGCCTCCTGGCCGACGCCGGCTACGAGATGGCGAACGCCGTCCTGCCAAGCTTTCTCGAAGTCATCGGCGTTTCCGCGGCGGCGCTGGGCGCGATTGAAGGCGTCGCCGACGCGCTTTCGGCTGCCGTGAAGCTCGGCATGGGTTGGTACTCAGACCGCATCGGCAGGCGCAAGCCGATTACAGTTGTAGGCTACTTCCTGACCGGCGTCGCCAAGTCCCTCTTCGCCTTCGCCTACGGCTGGCCGCTGATTCTGGTGGGGCGGCTCATCGGCTGGTTCGGCAAAGGCATCCGCGGGCCGCTTCGCGACGCGATGCTGACGGAATCGGTGCCGGCCGAATCGCGCGGCAAAGCTTTTGGGTTCCATCGCGCCGGCGACACGCTTGGCGCCATCATCGGCCCGCTGGCGGGGGTGGCGCTGCTCGCCTGGATGCAGCCGCACGCGACGGAAATCTCACGGCCCTTCCGCAGCATTTTTCTGCTCACCTTGATTCCCGGCATCGGCTCGGGCCTGGCCATGGCCTTGATGGTGCGCGAGACGGCGCGCCGCCCGTCGCCGGCCAAATTCTGGACGGCCATCCGCTCGCTGCCCAAGCCTTACGTCCGATTCCTCACCGGCGTGGGCGTCTTCGGCATGGGCGACTTTGCCCACACGCTGATGATCCTGGCCGCGACGCAACTGCTCGCGCCCACCCACACGCTGGCGCGCGCCGCGGAAATCGCCGCGCTGCTCTATGTGGTCCACAACATTGTTTACGCCGGGGCGTCCTACCCCATCGGCGCGCTCTCCGACAAAATCGGGCGGCGCGGCCTGCTGGCGCTCGGCTATATCGTCGGAGCCCTGACCGCCGCGGGCCTCGCTGCCGCGTTCCTCAAGAATTGGTCGTCGTGGGAGTTTCTGGCGCTGCTGTTTGCACTGGGCGGCCTCTATATCGCTGCCGAAGACGCCCTGGAAGGCGCAACGACCGCTGACTTGATCACCGCGGAAACGCGCGGCACGGCGTTTGGCGTCACCGCCGCCGTCAACGGCGTGGGCGATTTCGTCGCCAGCACTTTGACAGGATTCCTTTGGACCGCCATCTCACCCGTCGTGGCCTTCGCCTGCGCGGGCGTCCTGATGCTCGCGGGGGCGGTGGTCATCTATCGCGTGCGGTGAGGGCGGCTGCGCGGGCCGCAGAGCTTCGCCTTGCGTCAACCCGTCAGGATTCGGGATTAGAATGATCGCTGGGCAAAATGAAGACGCTGGCCAATCCGAATGACAAGGCGGAAATCCTGCGCCGCTTGCAGGCCGTCGAGCCCTCGAGCCGGCGGCAATGGGGACGGATGACGCCCCACCAGATGCTCTGCCACCTGTCGGACGCCTTTCGCTCCTGTCTGGGCGAAAGAGACGTGCGCCCGGCCAGCCGATGGATCCCGCGCCGTCCGGCGCGATGGTTAGCGCTCTGGGTTCCGATTCGCTGGCCGCGAGGCGTGAAGGGTCCGCCCGAATGGGACCCCAACGCGGGTGGCTCGGCTCCCAGGGAATTCGAGAGCGACAAAGCAGGACTCGAAAAGCTGATTGACCGCCTCGCGAGCAGCCCCGCGGACTTTCAGTGGCCGGCCCATCCCATCTTTGGCCATATGTCCCAGGCCGAGTGGCTTCGCCTGGGCTATCTGCACCTCGACCATCACCTGCGGCAGTTCGGGGAATAGCATTCGCGACGGGCCTGAAGGCTGGCGCGCAGCAAAGCCCTGCGCCTGGACCGTAGAGACGCCTCGATGAGGCGTCTCAATCCGGAGACGTTCCACAGGAACGTCTCTACGTCCGCAAAGCGTCCGGCCTCAGTCGAAAGCCATCTCGGTTTTCCACTCATTCCAGACCTTGCCGACCAAATCCACGCCGGGCTTGAGCGTCGGCCGGCCGGGATGCCAGCCGGAGGGAGTGGCCTGCGCGCCCGTAAAATCGAACTGGAATCTTCAACTCCGCGCGCAGCATACACACGGGGGTTACCACAGTCTCTCATGTCGCTTGGCGACACCCCGAAGCATGAAAAATGACCTCTCACCTGTCAGTCGGCTGACTGACACCCTCTCGCCAGGGGAGAGGGCGGCGACCGGAGGGAGCCGGGTGAGGGGTCTTTGCGGGAATTTTCGGAGCAGCCCATTTGGGGTCGTGGCGCGGTGGGCTTACTGTCACGACGACTTTTCTCCCCACTCCTCGCCCACCGACCGCCCGAGGCGCCCTTGCGATTCAGACGTTGACTATCGAACAAATCTGACATATAGTCTGGGGCAGCTTATAACTTTCGTTTGACCGATTGGGACTTCTTCCTTAGCAGGGCACAAGAAACCGGGTTCGAAAGAGACGATCAACACACTCAGGCCGATCGCAAGGAGGGTTTATGTCGCACCGTCCAGTCACCATCTCTTTCCTGACTCTGACGCTGGCCGCGCTTACCGCGCTGCCGCTGGCTGCTCAGTCGCGCCGTTTCCAGCCGAGCATTGAGCGCGTCGTAAAGCTGAGGCCTTCACGTCCGCTCACCGAGATGCCGCCCGTGTTTACTCGCCAGGGCCACCGCATGATTCCGCTGCTCTCCGTTCCCCGGCAGCCCAACCAGGCTGTGACGGACCCGGTGGTGCAATCAACGGTCGGGCTATCGCTTCCTATCTCCACCCCGACCAGTATTCTCGGCGTGGGCGAAGGCTTTCAGGGCCCGAACGGCAGCTATTCGGTCAACGTCGCGCCGCCCGACACCAACGGAGCGGTGGGCGACACGCAGTACGTCCAGTGGGTGAATCTTGCCTTCGCGGTTTTTGATAAAAGTACCGGAAACCCGGTTTACGGTCCGGTGGCCGGAAGAACCTTGTGGCAAAACTCGGGGCTGACCGCTTGCGAACAAACCAACGACGGCGACATCATCGCTCAATATGACAGCATAGCCAACCGCTGGCTGATGGCGCAGCTTTCCTACAGCCAGGCGCCGCCTTACTACGAATGCATTGCAATCTCCGAAACTTCGGACGCGACGGGAGCCTACTATCGTTACGCGCTGGAGTGGAGCAACGCGCTGCCCGATTATCCCAAGTGGGGCGTCTGGCCGGATGCCTACTACTTTTCCGCCAACCTTTTCACACCCTTCTTCGGCAGCTACCTTTTTGTTGGAGCAGAGGCCTGCGCGCTGGACCGCGGCCAAATGCTTCAGGGTCTGGATGCCACCGTGCAATGCTATAACCTGACGGGCGATGCCAGCCTGTTGCCGGGCGACTTTGACGGCAATTCAACGAGCCTTCCGCCCGGCGGCTCACCCGGCTACTTCATGAGCCTCGCCTCGAACTCGCTGAACCTCTACCGCTTCCACGTGGATTTTGCGAACTCAAATAACACCAGCCTTGCCGGCCCGATCAATATACCGGTCGCGAGCTTCAGCGAGGCTTGCAACGGCGGCACTTGCATCCCTCAGCCGGGCACCAGCCAGCAGCTTGATACCTTGGCTGACCGGCTAATGTACCGGCTGGCCTACCGCCGTTTCAGCGACCACGAGACGCTCGTGGTGACCCACTCGGTCAATCCTGGTGGGGGAGGCGGGCGCGGTAATGGACACGGACACGCGCCCGCTGCGCCGGGTGGCAACAAAGGCAAGCCCGGCGGCGGGGGCGGCTCGACCGCGGCCTCGGCCATCCGCTGGTACGAGATTCGCAATCCCGGCGGCACGCCCGTCGTGTACCAGCAGGGCACCTACGCGCCGGACACCGATTCGCGGTGGATGGGCTCCATCGCCATGGACAAGGCCGGCGATATCGCCGTCGGCTACAGCGTCTCGAGCGGCACCGTGTACCCTTCGGTGCGATTCGCGGGACGCGTGCCCGGCGACACCTTGGGAACGCTTGAAGCGGAGTCCAGCCTCTTCGAGGGCAGCGGCTCGCAACTTCCCAACCTCAGCCGCTGGGGAGATTATAGCGGCATGAGCGTGGATCCTGTGGACGGTTGCACTTTCTGGTATACCAACGAGTACCTGGGCAACAACGGAACCTTCAACTGGAGTACACGCATCGGGTCGTTCAAGTTCAACGGCTGCCAGTGATGGACTTGCGCGCTGGCGCCGGGCGGAACCCGGCGCCAACGCGCTTGCACGAAAAGCGTATCGCGTTATTCCGGCCCGCCTAAAGCGACTCGATGCGGATGCCGCCGCCGCTGGTGTGCAGGCTGAGGGTCGCGCCGCCCTTGCCGAGAGTGCCTTGCAGGTGCGAGCCCGAGACGTGCCCCACCACGGTGATGGGCAGGCTGGCGGTGACGCCGCCGCCCGAGGACGATGCGTCCAGGTTAAGGTTGACGGAGGGATCGAGCTGCACGCGGATGGGGCCGCCCGAGGATTCGACCTCACCGCCCTTGGCGTTGCCGCGAGTGAAAACCACGCTCACGCCGCCGCCGGAAGTCTTGGCCACCACGCGGCCACCCGCGCCCGAAATCTGAATCGGGCCTCCCGAAGTCTCCACACGAACGTCACTATCGACGCGGTCGAGGCGAATCGGCCCGCCGCTGGTGCGGGCGTCGAGCGTGCCGGTCAGGTATTCCGCCTGAATGCCGCCGCCCGAAGTCCGCACGCGCGCGTTGCCGGTGATTTCGCGCAACCGTACGCCACCGCCAGAAGTATCGGTGTCCACGTCGCCGGCGATCTGGGACGCCTCAATCGGGCCGCCCGAAGTGCGGAGGGTCGCGTCGCCCTTGGTACTGGAAGCCTCGATGCCCCCGCCGCCGGTGTGAACGTCCAGCCGCGTCTGCGTGGGCACTCGGACTTCGTAGTGCAGGTTCAGGTTGCGCAGACGCTGGAACCTGTCCTTCTTTCGCGCCGTCACGCGAACGCCGCTCGCGGTTGCTTCAAAATCGAAGTTAATAAGCTCGTCAACATCATCGCGGTCGGCGGTGATGACGATTTTCGTCCCCTGCTCCGAACTGCCCACCACGCTGACGCTACCCACGTCGGAGTCGAGAACAAACTGCCCACCCGGCGCTAGCTTCAAGTTTTTCTCTACCCTGTATCCGGCGCGCGCCGGCAGCGCCGCAACCGAGAGCAATGCCAAGGTCACAACCCACAGCACAAGCCTTCGATGCTTCTCCATGATTCCCTCCCCCACAGTCCTCTCCACCAGGAATGAACGCAGCGCGACGGCGCCGGGTTCCGAATTCTTGCCCGACGCTTCGGGCGTTCACCCCGGTTAGACGACAAGGACAACTGAAGGTGAGCAGCAGGGCGCGGCACCGGAGAACCCGCCGTTATTGGCTGCCCCGGTAGATGAAGACGCCCCCCATGCGCACCCGCACCTTGATTTCCTGCCTGCCCTGAGGGTTATAGAAGGAGATGTTGCGGCTGAAACCGGCGTCGTCTTTGGTCAGCGTGTTCAAATCGCTCTGCACGTAACCCAGCCACGTGTGCGCCTGGAGCGAGCGCAGGTCCCAGACGGAGGGCACGTCAATTTCGACATTGCCGTAATTGACCTTGAGCCGCTGGTTGCCGGTGATGCCGTTGATGCGCACGTCGCCATCCACGCATTTCAGTTCCAGGTTGGCGCTGGACGGCATCTTGATGCGATAGTTCACCGTCAGGCGCGACTCACCGCGAAATGGCCGCCACGGACGGCGGGGCGGATAGACGGTCTTAAGATAAACCGTTCTCTCTTCTTCATCGGTTGAGAGTTGGATGCCCAGGCGGTCGAATTGATGGCTTGCTTTCTTCTGGGAGCCAGCGCGGACTACTTTTTCCGCCTGCACTTCGACGCGGGCCTTGTCCCAGCCTTCGATGTAGATGTCGCCCATGCGGGTGTCAATGACCACGGTGCCGCGCATCAGCCGGATGGAATAGGTTGAAACCTGGCTGAATTCGTCGGCCAGGGC
>OFHG01000672.1_pt1 | contig 13292 bp, 12 predicted proteins | sample 1521931 | NCBI WGS metagenome assembly OFHG01 (sample SAMEA2468438, study PRJEB22500) | soil metagenome | biome: Glassland; feature: Farmland; material: Clay | place: Australia | collected 2013-01-31 | depth 0.55 m
TCCGTAGGCCTGCCGAACGGCATTATTTTTCTTGCACATGCCTCACTCCCTGTTGGAATAACTCAACGATATGGGAGTCCACAACGCTGTAATATACTTCTTTGCCTTCACGACGCGCCCGGACGATGCGCATCTGGCGCAACCCGCGCAGGTGATGTGAAACGGCCGATTCGGTCAAGCCAATCAATTCTGCTAGTTTTGATGTATTCAATTCCTGCTCGATTATGACGGAAAGGATGCGAACGCGGCTGGTGTCGCTAAAGGAGCGAAAAAGTTCAGCTACATGGGCAGCGGTATGCTCATCAAGGTAAGATGGTTCCATGGTATCCTTTTTGTAAACATTTGAACAATAATTCAATTATTTGTTTTATTGTAGCATATTCGCAGTCTCGTATCAACGAAAACTTTGGGATTTCCCGGGGAAATGAGTTTTGGAACAGGTAATCAAAAGGAATTAAATATTGAAGATTTTTGGGCTCCGCACCAAAAAATCGTTATTGGAGTGAATACGGGGTAGTTACAACGGAAATTTATGATCAAAATGGTATTGATAATCTGAAATATCGTGATATAATGGTATAGACATCATAACATTATACAGGATAAGTTCACTCCCATGTATTCACCAATACAAACTGAACGCCTTTACGAGCAAATCGTAAGCCAAATAAAACAACGAATTGTAGCAGGGGATTTGAAGGTGGGGGATCAATTGCCTTCAGAAAAAGAACTTGCGGAGCAATTCGCTGTCAGCCGAACGGCCGTACGGGAGGCAATTAAAACATTACGGGAGAAAGGCCTGGTAGAGATTCATCCAGGCAGGGGAACGTTTGTAACAAACGGTGCTCCTGAGACAGTACGGCACGCACTCGGCTTAGTTATGATGTTTGGTTCAATAGACGGATCTTCCAATTTGGTTGAAGTGCGGGAAATCCTAGAACCCGAGATCGCCGCGCTGGCAGCAACAAGAATTTCGGACGAATTTATCTCTACGATGCAACACGCAATTACGACGATGGATACTGCTTTGGACAATGTAGAGGTATTTGTTGAAGCAGATTTGGATTTTCATCTCGCACTGGCCGAAGCAACACAGAATCCGATCATTCCGATACTGATGGATTCAATCATTGACGTGCTTCGTGAAGATCGGAAACGCACCGGACTCGTGAGCGGCGGGCTCCAACGTGGGCAGTCTCATCACAAGAAGATTTTGGATGCTGTTATTCATCGAGACCCACAAGCTGCTCGCCAGGCAATGCGAGATCACCTAAAACAAGTGCGCGACGACTCAAAAGCCTCCACCGCTGACGCGGAATGAGGCTTTTTTATTGGAGGGACTCTTGGCCAATCTTGGATTTATCGGTCTCGGGGTAATGGGTGGTCGCGTGGTGAAACGTTTATTGGATGCTGGACACCAGGTTACTGGCTTCAATCGGACGCGTGCAAAAGCGGGACCATTGTTGGAGGCGGGAATGGTATGGGGAGAATCGCCCCGAGCGGTTGTTGATGCAGCGGATGTTGTATTGAGCATGGTTACAAATACAGATGCGCTACGTAGTATAGCCGAAGGCCCGGATGGTTTGCTGGCGGGAATGAGAGCCGGCAAGATCTATGTGGATATGAGCACTGTCAGCCCCGCGTTCAGCCAGGAATTAGCGAAGCAGATTGAGACGAAGGGCGCGGCGATGTTGGACGCACCTGTCTCCGGGAGCGTGATCACACTCGAAGAGGGAAAGTTATCCATCATGGTGGGCGGCGATCCAGCAGTATTTGAAAAAATAAAGCCGATTCTTTTAGATATTGGCCCAAGGGTAACACATGTGGGCAAGAATAGCCTCGCAGTCACGATGAAAATTGCGACGAATTTGAGTCTTGCCGTGCAGATGCTTGCATTCAGTGAGGGTGTGTTAATTGCCGAAAAAAGTGGCATCAGACGCGAGACCGCTGTCGAAGTATTAATAAATAGCGTGATTGCCTCCCCGATGGTGAAGTATCGCGGACCGTTCGTGTTGCAGATGCCTGATGAAGCCTGGTTCAATGTAAATATGATGCAGAAGGATATGAACCTCGCGCTAGAACTGGGCCGACAATTGGACGTTCCGCTGCCAACAACTGCTGTAACAAATGAGTTTCTCACCGCAGCGCGTGGGATGGGGTTGGATGAACAAGACTTTGCTGCGCTGTTCGATGTGTTGGCACAGATGTCCGGAGTGAAACGATGACCAATAATCTCCAAAGTACTACCAATGAAATGACATTCGATGTGGAACATTGGTTACGCGTTTATGAACAAATGGCAAAGATCAGGGAGTTTGAAGAGAAAGTCAACGAGCTTTACATGAAAGCGTTAATGCCCGGACTCGCACATCTTTACAGCGGACAGGAAGCCGTCGCCGTTGGAGTCTGTGAAGCCTTGAGGAAAGATGATTACATCACCAGTACTCATCGCGGGCATGGGCACTGTCTTGCAAAGGGTGCGTCAATCGATTTGATGTTCGCCGAATTACTTGGAAAGGAAGCAGGTTATTGTCGCGGGAAAGGCGGTTCGATGCACATCGCCGATCCCGACTCGGGTAATCTCGGTGCGAATGCAATAGTTGGTGGAAGCGCGGGAATTGCGACTGGTGCAGCTTTCTCGGCAAAGATGCGCGGCACAGATCAAGTGGCAGTGTGCTTCTTTGGCGAGGGCGCATTAGGACAGGGCTTGTTGTATGAAGTGATGAACATGGCTTCTCTTTGGAAACTGCCTGTCATCTATGTTTGCGAAAACAATCAATATAACGAATACACTCACTATAGCGAAAGTCTGGCCGGTGAAGTGACTGCCCGCGCCAAGGCGTTTGGCATCCATACAGAAACCATCGATGGTCAGGACGTTCAACTTGTCATTCAAACCATGCAGAGACTGGTTGAAAGCGTCCGGAAGGGGGAAGGGCCAGCCTTTTTAGAATGTTTTACCTATCGCTTTTATGGACATCATGTGGGCGATGTCAATCGAACATATTACCGCTCAAAAGAAGAAGAGCAAGAATGGCGTTCAAATCATGACCCATTGCAATTACTGGCAGACAAACTCATTTCTCAAAACCTCACCGATCAAAAAGTGCTCACTCAAATCTATGCCCAGGTAAAAAGTGAAGTGGAAAAAGGTGTGCAGTTTGCTATCGACGCACCATTCCCAAATCAAATCGAGGTAGACCAGGATGTTTATGCTTAACACCGATTATCTCTGGTGCCTTCAAAATGGTTGAGCGTGAGTTGACTTTTGCCGAAGCAATCCGTGAGGCACTTGTAGAGGAAATGCGACGGGATGAAAGCATCTTTATCATTGGTGAAGATGTTGCTGAAGCAGGCACGCCTTTTAAAGTACTTTCAGGTTTGGTGGAGGAATTCGGGAAAGGCCGCGTGCTTGATTCACCAATTTCAGAGGCGGGCTTTGCCGGGCTCGGTGTCGGTGCAGCGATGACAGGCATGCGCCCCGTAGTGGATATCATGTTCGGCGATTTTCTCACGCTGGCAATGGATCAAATTGTGAATCAGGCTGCAAAAGTCCATTACATGTCTGGCGGGAAGATGAACGTTCCGATCGTTTTTCGTACGACACTTGGCGCGACACGCCGTTCTGCCGCGCAGCATTCACAGAGTTTGCATGCATGGGTAAGCCATATCCCGGGATTGAAAGTAGCAATCCCCTCCACACCTTATGATGCAAAGGGATTATTAAAATCAGCGATCCGCGATGAGAATCCGGTCGTCTTCTTTGAAGACAAAATGATGTACAAACTCAAAGGGCCAGTGCCTTCTGACGAGTACACGATTCCGTTTGGCGTTGCCGATGTTAAGAGAAGGGGAGAAGACATTACTTTAGTGGCGACCAGCTCGATGGTCCAGATCGCGATCGGCGCAGCAGAGAAGTTGAGTCAAATCGGGGTCAGCGCAGAAATTATTGATCCAAGAACCACCAAACCACTCGATAAGCAGGCGCTTGTCGATTCAGCAAAGAAGACATCCCGCGCTATTGTCCTGGATGAAGGATATGAATGTTACGGTGTCACCGCCGAGATCGCATCTGTGATTGCGGATGGCGCTTTTTATTATCTGGATGCGCCTGTCAAACGCATGGGCGCAATGGACGTCCCGATTCCGTTTTCACCTGTCTTGGAAGACCTGACAGTTCCAACAGAGGAAGCGGTATTTGAAATGGCAAAGTCTCTTTGCGGGAGGCTCTAATGGCAATAAAAACATATGGAACAATGGCTGTCGATTGGGAACAGAGGATCGACTTTGATCGATTACGCCGTGAGCGTTTGAATCGCACTAAGACATTACTGAAACAATCTGAGATGGGCGCATTGCTTTGTTTTGACATGAACAACGTGCGCTACCTGACTGCGACACACATCGGCACATGGGCGCAGGATAAAGCGAATCGTTTCACGCTTTTGCCGCAGGATGACGAACCAATCCTGTGGGATTTTGGGTCTGCCGCGAGACATCACCAACTCTATGCCCCCTGGCTGGGTGAGAAACGCTCGCGCGCTGGCATCTCTCTGTTGCGCGGCGCGATGTCTCCCGAGATGGGACGCGCTGAGGATGTGGCCAACAAAATTTGGACAGAACTCAAAGAACGTGGTTTGGAAAAAGAACCCGTTGGTGTGGATATTGCTGAAGTGCCCGTTCTATTCGCGTTGCAGAAAAAAGGATTAACAATCGTTGATGGACAACAGTTGATGTCTGAAGCCCGCCTCATCAAAACACCGGACGAGATCGCCTTGCTCACCCATGCAGCCGCGCAGGTCGATGCTGCCTATGATGAGTTATATCGGGCGATGGTACCAGGCATGCGCGAGAACGAAGCAGTTGGGCTTGTTTCCAAAGTTCTATATGATCTCGGTTCCGAATACGTCGAAGCAGTAAACGCAATTTCAGGCGAACGTTGCAATCCACATCCGCACGTATTCTCGGATCGAATGTTACGCCCGGGTGATCCTGTTTATTATGACATCCTTCAATCCTACATGGGCTATCGCACTTGCTACTATCGTTGTTTCACAATTGGTTATGCGTCACCCGCGATGGTGAATGCCTACAAACGCTGCCGTGATTATCTCGATGCGGCGATTGAACTTGTGAGGCCTGGGCGCACAACTGGCGAGATTGCATCGGTGTGGCCAAAGGCCACCGAGTTTGGCTTCCCAAATGAAGAGGCTTCATTCGCGTTGCAATACGGGCACGGTGTTGGCCTGGCAATCTGGGAGAAGCCTGTCATCAGCCGGCTCGTCTCGCTTGACCATCCCGCTGAAATTAAGCCGGGGATGGTATTTGCGCTCGAGACTTATTGGCCTTCAACAGATGGCTGGAGTGCGGCGCGCATCGAAGAAGAGATCGTAGTCACGGAAACCGGGCACGAGATTATCACCCGTTTCCCCGCAAATGATCTCATGGTCGCTGGCCATCATTATTTCACTGCCACTGGCCCTTTGCCAACCACGCGAACGCACGAGCCAGATTTCAACGAGAATGTTGCGGAATTGGTAGCGGCGGTACGAGGCTAGATGGCGACGAGCGTTATCATGCCTGCGCTTGAAATGGCGCAAGAGTCAGGCTTGCTGGTGAGTTGGCTCAAACGCGACGGCGAGCCTGTTGTGAAGGGTGAGCCGCTGATGGAGATCGAGACCGATAAAGTGACGGTTGAGATTGATGCGCCTGCATCTGGATTTCTTGGCGGCATCCTCGCCAAAGAAGGCGATGTTGTTCCCGTGGGCCAAACGATTGCCTGGATTCTCGCCTCTGGCGAACGGCCGCCAGTATCTGCGCCTCAAAACTTAACCCAATCTGGTCGCGTTTCAACAGCTTCAACGCAAAGCGAATTCAAACCACAAATACCCTCACGAAATATTTCCCCAGAGATTTCTCCGCTCGCTCGCAATATTGCTGAAGAATATGATATTGATCTCGCTTTGGTCAAGCCAAGCGGAAAGCGGATTGAGAAAGCAGACGTGCTTGCCTATATTAACGCGACGCACCATCCGCGGCGAGAACCCGTTAAAGATTCAGCTGAGGCTTTCTCTTCAACGCGTTTAACACCTGCCTCACCAAAAGCACGCAGACTTGCAACCGAGCTCGGTATTGACATTAAAACGATCAAAGGCTCCGGGCCTGATAATGCAATACTCGCTGCTGATATTCGTCTGGTAGAAGTAGGGACGTACAATCCCGAAGGCAAAATGGAAACCCCGAGCACCGTTTGGCGACTGATGGCCGAGCGGATGACTGCCAGCTGGACGACCGTTCCACATTTTTATCTCATCCGTGAGGTGGATGCCGGTAATTTTATTGAATGGCGTACTCACATCATGTCAATTGTCGAAAAAAGAAGCGGCGTCAAACCGACATTCACGGATTTGCTGGTCAAATTGATTGGCTTTACTTTGCGCGAACATCCGAGGGTTAATGCCGCTTGGGTCAATGGCGATATTCAATTTAATAAAGCTGTGAATGTTGGCATCGCAGTTGCCCTGGATGATGGGCTTATTGTTCCGGTCATCCGGGATGCAGATTCGGCGTCGATTGGCGATATTGCCAAACAACGAAGAGATTTGATCGACCGCGCCCAGAACCGTAAATTGCATCCCATTGATATTTCTGATGGAACTTTTACTCTGTCTAATCTTGGTATGTACAACGTGGATGCTTTCAATGCCATTATCAACACTCCTCAAGCTGCCATCCTCGCTGTTGGAAGAATCGCTGAACGTGTTGTCCCAATAAAAGGTCAGATCGTGATTCGTTCGATGATGATTGTGTCCCTCTCTTGTGATCACCGGGTTGTAGATGGGGTACGAGCAGCTCGGTTTCTCGATGACCTTACCAACCTGATCGAAGACCCCTGGGGTTTATTAGGATGATCTTGTTCAAGATTCTTTTCAATTCTGCCACAGCATCCTTCCTAAAATTTTTGTGCTGAAGGAGGCGTTACAGACCAGTCTATTAAGGCTCATTGTTTTTAGTTAACTGTATTTCTGTATTAAATGCCAAAGGAGACTAATGGAGGAGATACTATGAATAAGAAGTTTTGGAATTTGATAATCAGCCTTGTTTTGGTGAGCCTAGTTGTCTCGGCGTGTGCTGGCCAGACTACGTCCACTGCAGCTCCAGCCACCCAGGCGCCAGCAGCCCCTGCCACCCAGGCGCCAACAACCCCTGCCACTCAAGCGCCAGAAGCAACGGAAGCACCCACTGCCGCTCCGCCAATCAAGATCGGTATTTCTCTGTCGCTCTCGGGCGATTTCTCTGCCGATGGTCAGGGTTTTCAACAAGGTTATCAACTCTGGGCTGACACCGTGAATAAGAATGGCGGTTTGCTGGGCCGTCAGGTTGAACTGGATATTCTCTCGGATGCGAGCAGTCCCGATCAGGTACAAACCAACTACGAGAAACTGATCACTGTTGATAAGGTTGATCTGGTATTTGGTCCATATTCTTCCCTGCTGACCAAGCCCGCCTCTGTCGTTGCAGACCGCTATGGTTATGCTATGGTGGAAGGTGCAGGCGGGGCGCCAACCGTGTTTAATCGAGGTCTGAAGAATGTCTTCGATGTATCATTGCCGATTCTCTATAATTTGGATAGCTTTGGAGACTTCCTTCTTTCGCTGCCTGCAGATCAACGGCCGACCTCGATTGCCTATGCAACTGAGGACGATCCCTTTACCCAGCCTCAAATTGACCGCCTGAAGGATACAATGGAAAAAGCCGGTATCAAAACCGCATACTATCAAGTGTACCCGGCAGAGACAACAGATTACAACCCGATCGCCGATAAGGTTATCGCCTCCAAGGCAGATGTGGTGGTCGCTGGCGTTTTCCTGCCAGATCTGGCTGCTTTCATGCAAAGATTCCAGCAACAGCACTATAACCCCAAGGCGATGATCGCTACAACTGGGCCTGATCTAGGCAACGATTTTCTGAAAGCCGTCGGCGGTACTGCCAAAGCAGAGGGCATCATGATCGGGAATCTTTGGTATGCAGGCGCTAGTTATCCCGGCAACGCCGATATGGTCCAAGCGTATATCGCTAAGAATGGCGGAACGCCTGACACCATGAATGGCGATGTGGCTGAAGGATATGCTGTAGGCCAGGTTATTCAGCAGGTTGTGGAAAAAATCCAGAGCATCGATAATGCAAAGATCCTTGCCGAACTGCATTCTGGGAGCACTTATACAAGTGTCCAGGGACCCGTGACATTCGACGATGTTGGCGAGAATATCGCTGCGAAGGCCCTCATATTCCAATGGCAGAATGGGAAATTCCTTCCCGTCTACCCACCTGAAGGCGCCGTGGGGCAACCTGAATATCCAAAAGCGAACTGGCCGTAAGTTCAATTTCTCAACAGGTTCGTAGGGGCAATCTCGTGGGATTGCCCCTACCTTAATATTTTGTCAATTTCACGGGATATTCGAGATCGCAAGAGCGATTTTTCGGGGGAATCCCTATGGGTTGCTCCGCGGGAGGTCAACGATGACGCTGATTGTGGATGCCATCATCACGGGAATACTCACAGGTGGTATTTATGCCTTAATGGCATCGGGATTGACCCTTATCTTTGGTGTGATGGATATCATCAATGTAGGGCAGGGTGCGCTGGTTATTTTAGGAGCTTATCTCAGTTATCTTTTGCAGGAAAATTACCATATCGACCTTTTCCTGGGCCTCCTCATCACGATGCCTGTTATGTTCATTCTGGGTCTGCTGCTTGAGTGGGCGTTTATCCGGCCCATTAAACGAGACCGTACAACTCTCTCAATCCTGATCACCTTTGCGATTGCATTGATCATAGAAGGGATATTGGGAATAGCCTTTTCGAACAATGTTGTACAGCTGCAGGCCTGGTATGTAACTGCCTCGTTCAAAGTAGGTGAATTCTATCTCGCCTACATTTATATCTTCGGGTTTGCGCTCAGTGTTAGCCTTTTGGGAGGACTCTATCTGCTTGTATATCGCACAAAGTTTGGCTATGGTTTACAGGCCTCCATGCAAGACCGCACGGCTGCTCAACTGATTGGCATCGATGTGGAACGAGTATCGGCGATTACCTTTGGTATCGGCGTCGCGTTAGCTGCCGCCGGCGGTATGGCTTATTGGGCCAACCATGCGGTTAATTCAGGCGGTCCTTACGATCCGATCTCGCGACCTCGTGTCATTATCACTATTGGGGGCATGAGGAGCCTTAAGGGCCCCTTTGGCGCTTACTTGGGGGTTGCTGTTATTGAGGAGGTGACGGCCCTTGTTGGCTGCACTGTATGGGCTACGACCGTTTTCTTCATGCTCCTGATCGCTATAATGGTCATCCGGCCACAGGGATTGTTTGGGCGACTCGAAGGAAGAAAGCAATGAGATTGGCTAAATGGATCGGGTTTATTGCAATTTTAGTTGTGTCCTTCGCGTTTCCACAGGTCTTTTCCAACCCGGCCGTAGTTACAATAGCGATTTTTACCTTACTGTACGCAACAGCAACGGTTGCGTGGAATATCTTCTCCGGTTACACGGGCTATATTGCCCTTGGGCACGCGGCTTTTTTCGGTATTGGTTCTTATGCTATTGCGCTCATGTGTTTGGATTGGCACATTCCCGGAGGATATATTCCTTTTCTCCTGGTGCCAGTTTGCGGTCTTATCGCAGCGCTATTTTCGGTTCCATTGGGCTGGATTTCACTGCGCACGCGCAAACACACCTTCGTAGTGATTACGATTGCCATCTTTTTTATAATGCAACCCATGGCCTTCAATCTACGCAGTATTACTCACGGCTCTACAGGTTTGAGCCTGCCGATACCTGATTGGGGGAATTATTTTCACTTGCCGTTCTATTATATGGCTCTTGCGATACTGATAATTGCTCAGACCGTCTCGTGGTGGATTCGAAATTCAAAGTATGGACTTGGGTTGCTTGCCATTCGCGATGATGAGGATCGAGCTCTAGGCTTGGGAGTTAAGACTGGTCCGGCTAAGCTGGTTGCTTTTATCATATCAGCGTTCTTCGTTGGTATGGTCGGGGCTTTGCATGCCTATTTCCAGGAGTCAATCTACCCGGCCTTTGCATTCGATCCGCTTTTTGATATTGTTATCGCTTTGATGGGGTTCCTGGGGGGACTTGGAACTCTGAGTGGGCCGATCATTGGCGCTTTAATTTTGGAGCCTACTCAACGGTATTTCACGATGCAATTCAGCGCAAATGGTTATTACCTGATCATTTACGGTGCTCTATTCTTAGCCATCATTCTACTGCTACCCGAAGGCATTGTCCCGACATTAAGCAAATACTGGCTGAAATGGAAGGCCACTCGAAATGGTTTAGCAGATGAGGTCGACGAGGGTGAAGCGGCAAGCCAGATAGAGATACCCCCTCAGGTGCGCAGGCAAAGCAAGGATGAGATAAAGTCATGAGCATGCTTGAAGTATCAAATGTCTCCAAGTCTTTTGGTGGTATTCAAGCGTTGGATGCTTGTTCAGTCGATGTTAAAAAAGGATCGATCACCGGCCTGATCGGGCCAAACGGTTCTGGAAAAACCACACTTTTTAACGTAATTACCGGATATGAGCCAGCTGATCACGGCGATATTTTCTTTGACGGGAATTCGATCACGAACGCGAAACCGGACAAAGTGTTCAGGCTTGGGGTTGCGCGGACATTCCAGTTAACGCGCATCTTCCCCCGGCTCACTTTGCTGGAGAATATGCATGTCGCTGCCCAGCGACAGGGATTTAAAGCCCTGCTAGAAAGATGGAGTTCATCACATGAACGAAAGCGCGCCGAGGAGCTATTGGACTTTATTGGGATTACCCATCTCAAAGATGTTCCGGCCTCCAATTTATCCTACGGACAGAAGAAACTTCTTGAGTTTGCCTGTATCTTGATCGCCGAACCACAAGTAATCCTTTTAGATGAGCCGGCAGGAGGCGTTAACCCGACCATGATCAATCATCTGGCTGAGCGGATTCGAGTTCTTAATAAGAGTGGCGTGACCTTTCTGGTCGTTGAACATAATATGGAATTCGTCATGGGGTTGTGCGATAGAGTCATGGTAATGCACCGAGGGTCCAAAATTGCAGACGGAATTCCCGCTGAGATTCGCAAGAACCCGGCCGTTCTCGAAGCGTATTTGGGAGACTGACTATGTTATTGGAATTGCAAAACATCGTTGCCGGGTATGGTGGGAGTGATGTACTAAAAAAGGTTAATCTTAAAGTTCAGAGTGGCTCAATCACCTGCATTGTCGGACCGAATGGAGCAGGCAAGTCGACCGTTCTTCGGGTGATCAGCGGCTTGCTTAAACTCAGCAGTGGGCAAATCACGTTTAATGACCGTTCAATCAGTGGAATGTCCCCGCGTCAAATCCTCTCTCTGGGCATTGTACAAGTACCCCAGAATCATAGCCTCTTTCCGGATATTTCAGTCAAAGAAAATGTACGGATGGGAGCATATATCCTGAACAACTCGGCGTTAGTGGAAAAGCGACTTGGCGAAGTGGAAGAACTTTTCCCGATCGTGAAGGAACGCGCTAAAGATAGAGCTGTTAATCTATCTGGCGGGCAACAGCGCCTGGTTGAATTTGCCCGTTCATTGATGCTTGAGCCGTCATTGATTTTGTTAGATGAGCCCTCTATGGGACTTGATCCTATCACCTTGAAGCAGGTATTCGAGACAATCAAATTGATGCACACGACTGGCAGAACGATTCTACTCATCGAGCAGAATGTTCGCGCTGGCCTCGGGATCGCGACACACGGCGTGGTCATGGAAAGCGGACAGATACGCCTGGAAGGCACGGATAAAGAGATTCTTGATAATCCTCAGATTGGTCGTCTCTATCTTGGTGGTACACTCTCTGAAGCTTGATCAACCATGAATGATGCTGAATATCGCTGACCATCTACTGCAAAACTGAGGTTTAAAAACGGGATACTTGAGGGGATTAAATACGAAAACCTGCCTTCTGGCAGGTCTTGGTGGGAGAAAATAGCCATTTTCGTGAGGTTTATACCCCACTTTTGGCTTAATTTGTGAGCGCGAGAGGACTCGAACCTCCAACCAATGGCTTAAAAGGCCACTGCTCTGCCATTGAGCTACGCGCCCGGGGTGATACGCCGGAACATTTTATCACTATCAAACATGAGCGTCAACTAACTTTTCCGCCTCACCTCTTACCTGGCTGCCCGTGCGACGCGCAGCATGGCCTCCAGGCTGCGTTCCACGTCTTCCTCGGTGGTGGCCCAACCCGAGACGCTGATGCGCATGGCGCTGTGCCCCTGCCATTGGGTGCCGCCGCACCAGCAGGTGCCATCGTGTTGGATGCCGGCGATCACGCGTTGGGTCGTTTCGGCATCTCCGAAGGAAACCAGCACCTGGTTGAGCACCACATCGTTGAGCACCTGGTAACCAGCCGCGCTTAGTCCCTGCGCAAAACGGCGCGCATGGCGGCAGTTGCGCTCCACCAGGTCCGCCACGCCCGAGCGCCCCAACGAGCGCAACGCAGCCCACACTTCCACGCCGCGCGCCCGCCGCGAGAGCTCAGGGGTGTAATCCGACGGGTTGCGCTCTGCCCCGGCGGTGGGCAGGTACTCGGCGGTCACCGCCATGGCGGCGCGCAGCGCGTCGGCATCGCGCACGAAAGCCAGCCCACAATCATAGGGTACATTCAGCCACTTGTGCGCATCAGTGGCCAATGAATCGGCTGCTTCGATCCCACGCGTCAGGTGGGAATATTCCGGGGAAGCTGCCGCCCACAAACCAAAAGCTCCATCCTCGTGCACCCAGGCGCGCATCTGGTGGGCTCGCTCGCAGATTTCTGCCAGCGGGTCAAAAGCCCCGCTATTGACGTTGCCAGCCTGAATGCAGAAGATAGCAGGTCCTGAGAGCTCTGGCAAGTCGTCGAGGCGCATACGACCCTGGCCATCCACCGGCACGCGCAGTGGCCGGTTACGCCCAAAGCCAAGCATGCCCAGGGATTTGAAAAGGGTGACATGTGCCTCCTCGCCCACCACCACACTGACCGGCGGTGCGCCGAACAGCCCATCCGCCTCCACGTTCCAGCCAACACGGGCCAGAACGGCGTGGCGAGCTGCTGCCAGGGGAGTGCAAATCGCCACCGTGGCGCCGGGGACACAAGCCACGGGCCTGGCCGTCGGCAAGACGAAGCGATTTAGGAGCCCGGCCAACGCGAACGGGTCCAGGCAAGCGGCAGGCGGGGTCACATTGGACAACGCCGAGGTCTGACGCCCGTCGCCCGCCAG
>OFHG01000673.1_pt1 | contig 13256 bp, 4 predicted proteins | sample 1521931 | NCBI WGS metagenome assembly OFHG01 (sample SAMEA2468438, study PRJEB22500) | soil metagenome | biome: Glassland; feature: Farmland; material: Clay | place: Australia | collected 2013-01-31 | depth 0.55 m
TCGCGGCGGCGCCATCGCCCGGAAGGAGGCGCCGAACGGAGGCGATGTCGGGGAGGCGCCCGGGGCCCGCATCCGACAGGGGGTGCTCGTAGGCCGTCGACCCCTCGTCACGCCGCCGGCGTTCAAGCGGGCCCCGGCGGCCCCGCGTCTGGAGGAATGCCTGGCCTCCCCCGTCGCGCAGCTTCCACGTGGACTCATACCGCTCTTGGTCGATCCAGCGGGAGAACGTGGCAAGGCGGGCCACCCGGCCCGAAATCCGGCGTCCCATGAACGCGTCCCACCAGCGCGGGGTGATGCCGCTCCTCCGGTCCTCCGAGCCCGCCCGCAACCCCGTGAAGCTCGCGGCGATGTCGTCGTCGCTGATCGAGCGGAACATGTCGATCATCGCGCGCTTCGGCAGGTACGGATACCAAACCCGGGAGTGGAACTCGGGCGGGCGAGGCGACACGAGTTGATAGAAGCCGTGGGAGACGATGGGGCGACCCCGGAGCATGGCGACCCGGGTCGCCTCATCGAAGTGGGCGGTCGCGAGGCGCCCCTGCAGGAGGAACATGTACAGGAGGTCCGAGATCAGGTCCCGGCTGACCGTGACACCGGCGTCGCCCGCCCAGTACGCGCGGACGAACTCCACCTGCAGCTCGGGGCTCGCGTTGAGGACCACGGAGGGCACGCCCTTCGCGTGGGACCCCAGGCGGACGCCGAGGACGTGGACGAGGAAGGTGTAGGCCACCTTGTTGGTCAGGTTGGCCTTCCATGCGGTCCCCTTCCGATAGACATGGAGGTCCGCCCCGAAGAGCCGTTTCGAGATGCGCCGGAGGTCCTCCACGATGGCCCCGTCCTTCGGGCCGAGGGCGAACGAGACGAAGTGCATGCGGCTCGTGGACACGAGCGCGGAACCCTCCGCCACGAAGTATCCCAGGAATCGCATGAGGTCGCCGTCCACCGGGATCACGGCGGGCGCAGGCCCCCGAGCGCCGCCCCGTACGACGAGTGTACATGCCCCTAGCTCCGCGTCCGTGAGCCTTTCCCCCCACTCGAGGGGAATCTTCCGTTCGCGAACCCAATACGACCGAGCGTCCGTAAGGTGGGTGAACGCCTCCTCGGGGACATCGTGGAGGAAGATCGACGAGCGGAGGTCCGGCGGCAGCCGGAGCAGCTCGCGCGGCAGCAGGATGCGTTCGGGAGCGGCGGGAACGTGGGGGATGCGCTTCGGGACGACGACGAGATCGCCCGCGGCGAGCCGGTCCGAGGGCACCGAGACCACGCGGCCGTGACGGAGCGTGTAGACGGAATGGCCGGGCGTCACCGTGACCTCCCTTCCGCTCTCGAGGACCATCCGCATCAGGGCCTTGGGGTAGGGGTGTCGGAACACGTAGGCGAGCGGTGTCCAGTCGATCCGGAGACTCTAGGGGTCCAGGCTGGCCACCTCAAGCCCGCTCACATCGATGGGCTCCCCCTCTTCATGCCCGGCATAGTACGGGTCGACGAGGTCCCGCATCGTCCTCGTGCGGATTTGCCCGGCTTGACGCACGAGCACCGGGGTGTCCCCCGCCACGCTGAGCAGCGTCGGGGGCAGGTCGATCTGCTCGGAGATGTACTTGTGTTCATCAAAGCGACCGAACTTCGGGTTGGCCGCCGCTAGGACGGCGCATCGGGCCTGGAGGACCGCGGTGATCCCCGCCTTCGCCACGCTGATCCGCTGCTGCTCGAGAGCCTCATGGATCGCGGACCGGTCCTGCGGGTTCATCTTGTCCAGCTCGTCGATGCAGTTGTGCACCACCACGCCGTCGCAGAGGAAGTTCTCCCCCTCTGGGATGCGCAGGTCGTAGACGTAGCCCGAGTACGACTCCACACGTGCCTCCTTGATTCGCTCGACGTGGGCACCCGTCTCCGCGGCCGCCACAGCGCCGCCGCCGGCCCGCACCGTGACGAGCGGCAGGTGGGTGTCGGCGACCACGAACGTGTCCGTCGGTCGGAAGTCCTCGAGGGGCTTCCAATGTCCGGTCAGGCCCTCCATCACCGGGTGATCGGGAGTCAGTCTCAATTCGGCGCCGGATTCCAGGATCGCATGTATCACCGGTCCGGTGTAGGGTCTGCGGGCGATCAGAGTGACCTGGGCTGCCCCGACGCGGCCCGTCTCCGGGCGCAGTCCGAGCGTACTCCAATGGACCCCTTGAATCTCGAGCGGCGTGCCCTTCGACGTGGCCAGCATGACGTCCCCTTCCGGGAAGAGCGATGCGACCGAGGTCCACCGGCCGTCCGCGAACACCCGCGCATCCGGGTGGAGGCAGGCCAGACCTTTGTCCGCGAGCACCAAGGCACCCGCCTCGAGCGTCCACCGTCCCTCCCCGAACTCGTCCCGGACCGCCGCCGCGGTGTTGTGGACCAGGATCCCGTTGGCGATGAAGGAGTGGGCGTCCTTCACCGTGAGATCATACACGTTCTGGCCCGGAGGTGATGGGAGGATCCGGACTTCGGAGATGCGAGACCATCGAAGGTCCGACGATAGCATGGTCCGGAGGAAATCCAGCTGGCGAGACACGCCCTGCGAGCGTTCCGCCAGGGGGGCGACATCGGCCTCGACCGCCGCAGCCAGCCCGATGTCATAACGGACGAGGAATCGGGCCAGTTCCCAGGCGCCCCGGAAGGGCAGCTGGGGGCCCCTCGTGGCCTCGTCAAGAAACGCAGCTGCGAGGCGGGGGGTCACGCCGAGCGAGCCGGCGAGCGCATGGGGCGTGACGCCCTTCGCGATCAGTCTCTTCCGAATGGCCGTCCAGGTGTCCGGCGGTAGCGGAATCCGCATGCCCTGCCACTCGCCAGCCCGATGGACTTCCGCGAGTTGTTCGACCACGGCCGCGACGCGGTCCTGAGCGACTGAAGTGTCCGCCCTCTCGACAAGGAGTCCTTCCTCGACGCGCGGTCCGTACGCCTGCGAGGGACGGAGGCCCAGGAACCTCCGAATGCCCCGCAGGTCGGGGCCAAGTACTGCCATGGCCTGGGCTCGCGGGGCTGACGATCGTATCTCGCGTTCCGCGGGTGTCGCCTCTTTGCTTTCCCTTCCCGAGACCGCGACCCACATCCCTTTCCGGAGGAATCGTGCCGGGATCCAGTCCTGTTTCATTCCTCGGTCAATCCACAGCCGGGTCGCGGGCGTGACCCGGATCGCACGGCCGCATTCGGTCCTGACCTCGAGGAGGACAGCCGGCGGCTCGAGTCGCCAGACGGCCTCGAGGGGCCGCGCTGCTCGCCTACCGTGCCCATCCAGCGTCGCAACCTCGCCGGTGGCGGGCAGATTCTCGACCGGACTTGCACGGGTCCTGTGCCCAAAGCGCGCCTCCACCACGTTCTCGATGGCGCGTGGGCCGTCCGGCGTGTCGACAAGACTGCCCGCCGCGACGCAGAGCCCGGCCGCGCTTGCAGCCTTTCCGGTTGCATAGATGCCGCGTGGCGAAATCCTACTCATGTATGACAACAATTCCGATTTGGCCGTCCCTGGGTCGCCAATTAATAACAAATGGATATCGCCACGGATTCTCCGTCCGTCTGGCATCACTTTGGGAACTCCGCTGAACAGCTGGAGAGCGAGCGCCTCCTTTTCGACGTGCAGGCCGTAGATGGAAGGCGCGATCGAGCTCACCATCATCCGCACGATGTCGGGATTCGAGCCGATTCCCTGAATTTGACGGACGTCCTCTTCCGTGATCTCGATTTCCTCGAACTCGACTGTCTCCATCTCGGTCGAGTTCACGTCGACGAAAATATCGAAAAGGGTGGACTTGGCCCCCGGGCGTCCCTTCTGCACACTCCGAAGGACACCGTTCAGGATGACGCGCTGGCCCGGCGTGATGCGCCCGGTGAGATCATCCTCCACGTACGCCGTCAGGCGCTGGGGCTCTTCGCCGCCCCGCAGTCCCTCAGGCGCCTCCTGGATCTCCAGCTTCTGCGTGTCCAGGTACATCGAGGTCTCCGTGAGCAGCTTGAACTTCGTCGCGCTCGCGGACCGCTTGCAGCCGCCCTGCTCCTCGTAGCACTCGAGGGGCTCGCGGAAGTTCTGCCCGTCCTGCTCCTCCTTGATGATCGTGCCGCAGCGCAGGCACTGGAAGAGCGCGCCGACCACCCGCGGCCGGACCTCGGTCGACTTGCGCACGAGGCCCTCGACCGAGATGAACTGCCCGAGGTGCTTCGCCCGCAGGTCGCGGATCTGGATGCGGCTGTCCCGCGGAAGCCCTTTGATCCGCAGGTGGATCTGGGTCAGCTCCTCGCCCGGGGGCACGAGGCGGCGCATGGCCTCCTCCCCTGCCATCAGGACGTTGAGCGGGTGGCGCATGAGGTAGATGGCCATGTCGGTGTCGAACCGGTTCAGCTCCGTGAAGAGGATGTCGATGCTCCGCTGCTCCGGGTACCGGTCCGCGACCTGGATGATGCGCGAGACGTACCCGGCGTCCTCGAAGAACTCCTCCCACTTCGCGATGAGTTCGTCCTGTGGGACCTCGACGAGCGTGCGGCTCTCCCCCTGGCCCCCGACTCGAGACCCATTGGACGTCGAAGGCAACTCGGCACCGGACATGGCCTATATTAGCGGAGGACCCACCCCTTCGTTTCTTCTGGAGATTCTGGCCGTTTCCCTGGAGCAGCCCCAGTGGAAGGCCTTTTTCGAGTGGAGTTTGAGTCGATCATCATGACCTCGCACGCACCAAGAGCGACCAGCTTCAAGAACGATGGCTGGAGGGGGCCGAGAAAGTAACCTGCTCAATGGAGAGCGAGGGCGAACCTAATCTTCCCCAAGCCTCAGTCTGAGTTCGTAGGGCGCTTCGGTGGTAGTTGGGTGTAGATCGTATGCCCATAAGCTCGCATGAAGGACGATTTCTGGCAGTTGGCAACCATTGCAGCCTGGCAGCGATGTTCCACCGGTTTCCTCGAGCAGCATCCCTCAGGGAGGGCGGCACAGGGAGTCATGGACGCCAGGGGGATTAGCCCGAGTCCTGCACGTCGTCGCGCGGCTCAGGGGACTGCTGCGACGTAGGGCGAACGAAGTCTAGGGCCGACGGCGAAACACTGTACATCCCCCCGCGTCCGGGAACCCGAAGAAACGCGCCTATCTCGAAGATGCTTCGGAGCTGCTTGGATGCGTCGATGATTTCGAATCGTTCCTCTATATCTGGCTCTCCGAAAGGACCCCCTTCCGCGATCATCTCCGCGAGCAGCCTTTCAATGCGCTCCTGCTTGGAGACAGGGTTCCTTGGACGTGGGTCGGGAACGATTTCAAAACCCTCGGGAAGCGCGACCGAATTCGCCTTGTAACCTTGGCACACGCGTTGCGCTTCCAGGAACGATTCATGGGTTGAAAGGCCAATCCAATTTTGCGTTCGCATTCTGGAGTTGCAACCCCGGCAGAAGCCAGTCTTCTGCGATCTCAGGTCGCCGAAAATCATTATTCCAGCGCACTTCGGGCAACGCGCCACGTAGTAGGCGGACGCTCTTGAGTTGATGCCAATGTCGAGCGAGGGCGTCATAGTGCGGTCTGACGCATCGGCAAGGCTGTCTGAGCGCTATCGAACTCTCGGACCATTGGATTGCGTTCCAAAGCTAGTGAGGCCTCCCGACGGCATACAACTTGTATCCTCACCTGCCGTGGATCTATTTAACCTCCGAACCCACCGTTTCACATCCACTGGAGAACGCCCCTTCTCCATGGCGGAAGATCCCGTCGAGGCGCGTTTCCACCGGAGTTCCTGGGGTCTTTCGGATCGCCTCAATCGCACGGCGAGTAGCCGCACTGGCCGCACAACACGCAACCGTTCGTGTGCAGGAGGACGGCCCCGCACTCGGGGCACGCCCGCGGGCGCGTCCACGGTCCCGGCGCTCCAGAGGAATCGGTCTCGTGAATTAGCTCGCGCATGGTCCTCGCGCACCATCGGGATACCATGGGCTCGGCTCCCTTAAGTGCGAGGCGGGGGGATGGGCGAAAGTGGTGATCCCGCGTCCAGGCGAACCTTCTTGTCCCCCGCAGGCTTCGACCGTCCATGGACCTCCCCGAGGAGCTCGCGTCCCTCCAGCGCTTCCACGGCCACCTGGGCATCTACGTGACCCTGGGCCTGCGCATGGGGGCCATCGGCAAGCGGACGTTCGGGCACTGGAAGGGCCTCCATGCGACCGTGCGGACCGTGCCGAAGCCGCCGATGATGTGTGTCGTGGACGGCGTCCAGGTCGGGAGCGCGTGCACGATGGGAAAGGGCAACATCGCGGTGGAGGCCGCGGACGAGCCCTCCGTGACCTTCGAGAAGGAGGGCCGGCGGCTCACGATTGCCCTGAAGCCCGGGTTGCGGGCGACCGTGGACTCGGAGATGTCCCACGAGCGGGAGCTCGAGCGCTCCATGCACTACTTCACCGTGCCCGAGGACGAGGTCTTCGTGGTCACGGAGGACTGAGGCCTACCAGCCCGCGACGGACCACGTGGCGTTCGCGGGCACGCGGACCCAGACCCCCTCTCCGGAGGCGAGGAGCGCGGCGTCGCCCAGCGTCTGCAGGTGGAAAAGGTCCGTCGCGTCGAAGCCCGACACCGCGTCGGCGCCGGTCGCGGCCTTCAGCGCCCCGACGGTCACGTTGCCCAGGAAGCCGGGCAGGGCGACGAGGTTCCAGCCCGCGCACAGACGGACGTCCGTCCGGGCCTGGGCCACGCCGAGGACGGCCACCTTGCCCGCCGCGGTCGCGTTGAACCAGAAGCCCTGGCCGGCAGCCACCTGGGCGGTCGCGCCCTGGGCCGGCATGATCCGCGTCCACCCGAACCCGCCGCCGCACGCGTCGTACGTCCACGCCTCGGACCAGGGCAGGCCGTTCGCCAGGGTGGCCAGGGTCCCGGTCCCCGGTTCCACGGGCATCCCGAGCAGGTTCTGGCCTGTGCCGACGGACACCCAGACCTTCGCGGCCACGGAGGGCATCATCTCCGTGTTGTTCGCCGCGTCGATCGTCTCGATGCGGTAGAACGCGTCGGACGGATTCGAGGCCCCAAGTCCGGGGTCCATGAAGCTGTACGTCGCCGCGTCCGTCGCGGTGATGTTGCCGCTCAACGGGGCATACGGCCCCGCCGCGACGGCCGCCCGCCAGACGCGGTACGTGACGGTGCCGCCATAGAGGCTGTCATCCCACGCCTTGGCCCAGGTGATCTGCAGGTCCGCACCCGCGTTCACGAACGCGACGGACGTCGGCACGGCGGGGGCCGGCGGCAGCACGTCCGGTCCGACGTCGAGCACGACGAAGCAGGTGACGTTGAACGGCCCCCAGTTGCCGCCGGCATCCTCCGCGTGGACCCAGGCGCAGCTCCGCCCCGGCGGCACCGCCAGGGGGCTCGTCCAGGTGACGTTCTCCACGGGCGAGTCGAAGCTCCCGTCCCTGGCGGACATCGGCAGGCCCGTGCCGTTCGCCGCGGTGGGCGCCGTCGCGGACCAGAACAGCTCCGCCGCGACGATGTCGGTCCCGCCGCTGCGCGTGCCGTCCGCGGTCGCGTTGAACGTCGCGAGGGCCGCGGCGCCGGGCGGGTCGGGGTCGGGTCGCAGGCTCCCGGCCCGGATCACGGGGCCGAGGAGGTCCCCGCCCGGCCGCTCGACGGAGAAGGTCGAGTTGCTGACGGCCTCCCCGGTCAGGCTCGGCGTCCCGTTGTCCGAGGCGAAGACGCGGAGGAGGTAGGCGCGCCCGTTGCGCAGTCCGGCGGTGCTCCAGTTGAAGGAGCGCTGGTCGCCCGAGACCGTCGCGATGTCCATCCACGTCTGCCCGCCGTCCGGGCTGTAGGCCAGGGAGAAGTTCGCGAGGCCGATGCCCGGCCCGTACGCCGCGGCGGTCCAGTTGACGAGGATCGTGCTCCCTGCGTACACGCCGGCCGCCGGGGCCGTCAGGTTCACAGAGGGGTGGTCGCGGTCCAAGGTGGACGTCGACACGCCGACGAGCCAGCGCAGGGCGTTGTCCAGGATCTGTGCGCGGACCGTGCTGTTCACCCGCAGGTCGGTCGCGTTCGTGTCGAGGCTCGTGATCTCCCAGGCGAAGTACTCGAGCCGCGACGGCGTCCCGCCCCAGGCGCCGACGCCCGCCGTCCCGTTGTCCGCGGAGGAGCGCCACTCCAGCCCGATGGGCGCGTTGCCCGTGCAATCTTTCACGCCGCCGTCGCGCCACGCCACGCTCGACGTGCCGCCGACGCTGTACGTCGCGATCTCGTCGTCCGCGCCGCCGGTCCGGTGCGGGGTGTAGCCCACGCCGGACGTGTACGCGCCGCTGACCGGATCGCCCGCGACCCCGACGACCTCGCTGATGGTGGTCGGATCGCACGCGAAGCTCGCCTTGAGGACCCCCCGCAGCCACGCGGCGTTCGTCGCGTTGTACCACGGCGACGAACTGCTCCCCAGGGACCACGAGGTGTCGTGGGAGAAGATCAGGAGGCGCCCGCCGCCGTCCAGGTAGGCCTTCACCAAGGCCTGCGCGCTCGCGTTGAACGTCGGGTACTGCTCGAGGCCGACCTGCCAGATGACCGCCTTGCGGCCCTGGAGGACGCTGAGGGGCGGCAGGCCGAGGTCCGCGACGTGCCACGCCGACCACGTCCACCCGGACGCGTCCAGCGCCGCGGCGTACGATGCCTCCCGCGCGGCCGGGAACGTGTCATCCCCGATCACGAGGAGGACGTCGCCCCACGGCGGCGTGCGGAACGTGTAGTGCCTCCCGCCGTTCGTGTCCCGGGTGAGGTGGCCCAGGGCGTCGGTCGAGAGGACGTCGTAGTAGTAGAGGGTGTCCGGCGTGAGCCCCGTGAGGACGACGGAATGGGCGGTGCGCAGGAGCGGGTCTCCGGTCGCGCTTCCCAGGCTCGCCGGCGAGGTGCCGTAGGCGACCTGCGAGTCCGCCGGGAGGTCGGTCGACCACCGGATCTCCGCGGAGGTCGACTGGATCGCGTCGGCGGCCACGCCGGAGACGGCCGGCGGCGTGGCGTCCACGACGGCCGTCGCCACGGCGGCGTGGACCGGGTTCGTGTCCTGGTAGGTCACCGTGATCGTGTCGCCGTTGCGGACCTCCAGGATTCCGTCCGCCGCCGGCTGGGCGAACGCGGTCGGGAGGGAGCCCGTCCACGGCGCCCCTGCGGCCGCCTGGGTCAGGGAGACCGTCTCCCCCGCGGGCTCGAGGCCCGAGGTCACGAGCACGGAGGCCGAGGTGGCGTTGGCGTCGTACACGGTGATGTGGACCGCGTCGTTCTCGCTGTACGCCGGCTTGTCGAGGACCACGCGCCCGTAGCCGGGGTCGAGCCCGCCCGTGGCCACGAGGGCGAAGGGCTGCGGGCCGTCCGGCACGTCCGCGCCGATGACCTGTACCGTCCAGTTTCCCGCGGCGGGGGACTTCAGGAGGACGGCCTCCTCCGTGTTCGTCGTGTCGAACGTGCCGCCGGACACGGACGCGCCGAGGGACGCGGGCCCGAAGTTGTTCCCGCGGTACACGGTGCCGTCCGGCGCGGTGACCTGGAGGTCCAGGTCGTTGACGAGGGCCTTCGCTGCGCCGAGGGTCCCGGGGTAGTCCGTCCACGCGAGGACGAAGCGCGCGGAGGACGCGCCCGGGACCACGTGGAACGTGTACGTCATCGCCTGGCCGGTGACCAGACCGGCGTGGTTGTCGACGACCTGCGTGTCGAAGGAGTCCCCGGGGAGGGGAAGGACGCTCGAGAGGAGGACGCGCCCGAAGCCCTGCTGGCTGTTCGGCCAGGTGGACGCCGTCGCGCCAGTCCCGGTGAGCTGCTGGCCCGAGGCGAGGAGCGTCGCCCGCAGGAGCGCGGCGCTCGGGTCGAAGGCGTCCGCCGCCACCGGGGCGCGGGTCGGGTACCAGCCCTGGGTGAAGTACTGCCGGATGATCGCCGCGGTGCCGGCCGCCGCGGGCGTCGCGAAGCTCGTCCCTGCCCACGAGTGGTCGAGCCCGACGCACGCGGGGTTCGTGCTCGTGTAGGTGGGGCAGTCCTCCGCGTTGCCGCTTGAGGTCGCGGAGATGCCGTCCCAGATGGTGACGATGTCGGGCTTCAGACGCCCGTCCTGCGTGGGTCCCCGACTCGCGTAGGTCGCCAGGTCGTTCGCTCCGCCGAAGCAGTAGGACTGGAGGCTCGGGTCCGAGTTCGGGTTGCAGGCCGCGCCCACCGTGACGACGTCCTTCGCGGTCCCGGGGGAGTCGATCGTCCCCGCGTTCGGTCCTTCGTTCCCCGCCGCGAAGAGGACGAGGAAGTCCGGGTGGCTCCAGATGAACGCGTCCACCATGTACGCCTGCGCGTCGTACGCGTCGCCTGGGGAGCCCCAGCTGTCGCTCTGGATCCGCACGGGCGCCGCGGGGTCGTTGTAGACGAGCCCGGGCGGGCCGAACAGGTTGGCGTAGTCCGGGGGCAAGTAGAGCAGCTGTTCCCCGCCGTTCCCGCAGGTCGTCCCGGCCGCGAGGCCGCCGATGTCCTCCATGTAGATCTGCGCGGCGAGGGCCTGGCCGTTGTTCACCTCGGTGTTGTTGATCCCCACGGCGTTCCCGGCGAGGGTGGAGGCCACCGCGGTGCCGTGGCCGTTGGCGCCGCCGTTGTACGCGCAGTCCATGATCGAGTACGGATCCCAGGGGCCGCCGCCTCCGGGCCAGGTGAGCAGCCCGGTGAGGACACCCTCGTCGAGGTAGCGCACGACCTTCCGCCGCGCGGAGTCCGTGCAGTTGTACAGGTCGCCGCCGCACACGCCGCCGGTCCGCACGATCTGCGTGGTGCTCTGCCGGAACTGGGCGCCGTCGTAGTCGAGGCCCGTGTCCGCGATCCCGATGACCTGCCCGCTGCCGTTGAGGTTGGCGTTCCAGTACCGGAGGTTGCCGGCCTGGTTCGTCTGCAGGACCCAGTTCGTCGTGTAGTCCTGGACCGTGACGGGGACGACGGGGTCGAGGTACTGGACCTCCGGGAGGGCGGCGACGGCGGGGAGCAGGGAGGACGGCACGCGCGCCTCGACCCACTGGAAGCCGCCGGACCCGAAGGCGCCGACGATCCCCGCGGAGGAGGGCCCGGCCGCCCGGGGCGGCACGCCCGCCTTCGCGAGCCACGCCTCGACGGCGCCCGTCGGCTCCCCCGGCATGACGACGATGCGGACGTCCTGGACTCCGCCGCGGGACGAGAGCCCCGAGGGCATCTTCCACACGCTCTCGTACGCGCCGACGTAGTCCACGTAGGGAAGGGAGCGCAGGCCCGCGAGGGGCGCGGGCGGGCCGCGGACCACGAGCGCGTCCGTCGGGACGTAGAGGAGGACGCTCAGGCCGCGCGCCTCGAGGGCGCTCTGCCAGCCGGCCGTGATGGGGGCGAAGAAGTGGACGAGGCCCACCGCGTCCCCGGAGGGATCGAGGGGCCAGCCCGCGACGTCGGTCACGGCGAGCGCCCGCACGTCCACGGAGCCCGTGGCGAGGCTCAGGTAGGGAGCGGTCGGCATCGCCTGCACGTACGCGCCCGCTGCGGCGAGCGCGTCCATCGCGGACGCGGGGCCGCGGGCGACCGAGAACGCCCCGTACGCCTGGAGGAGCTCGGCCCCGGCGGCGGCGATGCCCAAGGCGGTCGCGTTCGTGCGGAAGGTGACGACGTCCCCGCTCGGGACGGGCGTCGGAGCGCTCCCGGGAGTCCCCGCGGGCGCGGGGAGCGGCGAGGGAATCGGGACGATCAGGAAGGACGCGAGGAGCAAGATCGCCGCAAGGCGCAACCAGCGAAGGCGCGTGCGGTCGTTCCTCCTCGGGGTCCTCGGCCTTGCATTCAGGCTCGGGCCGGGATGGCTGGATGAGGCGGGCGGCACATTAGGCTTTTGGCCGATGGCTCCGCGCGGGCCGCGTCACTCGGCGATGATCCGGGTCGCCTGCAGGATCCCGTTCTGGAAGATGAGCGTGTAGTAGTTCGGGGAATGCGTGGTCCCGCGCATCTTCACGCACCGGATGCGGCGCTGGATGTTCGCGTCGTCCACGCGCTCCATCTTCAGGTGGATGATCCCGTCGCTCAGGAACTCCTCGCCGTTCTTGCCGAAGTCCTCGCTCCCGGGCTTCATCTCGGAGATGAGGATCGTGGTGGCCCTCAGGTCCCGCAGCCACTCGAAGAGCTGGAAGAGGTCCTCCCGCGGGTTCTCGAAGTGGGCCATGACCTCGAGGACCGGGAGCGAATCGACGGCGAGGATGTCGTAGTTCAGGGAGCGTTTCAGGTTCGAGGCGTACATCTTGAAGATGTCGATCCAGGTGCGCTGCGCCATGCCGTCCAGGTTCCGACGGATCATCCCGAGGTCGACGATGCTCACCTTCGCCTCCACGTCCTTCGGGCTGAGGCTCATGCCGACGAGGTGGCGGGTCAGGCTCTCCCGTCCCTGTTCCAGGGAGATGTAGGTGCCCGTGCGGCCCTCCCGCAGGGCGTTCTGGTAGAGGACGTTGAAGGCGATCGTGGACTTCATCGTCCCCGGTTCGCCCGCGAGCAGGACGACGCTGCCCGGCGGGATGCCCCCGCCGAGCTTCTCGTCAAAACCGTGGATGAAGGTGCGGACGCGGTCGTCTTGCCCCATCGCGGACCGTTCCATCCGGAGGACGGCCTATAGCCGTTCCGAGACGGTTATCAGGGGCGATAGCCGCGCGCGGTCCCATCCCTTCGAAAAATAAGGGGGAGTAATCCTCAGAGTACGCCACGGACATGAGCGCATGGGATATCCTCTTTCTTGAACTCGGTCTGTGAGCAGCTCTTCCTCTGGAAACGGGGGTGAAACGTTTATTTGTTATCCGGTCTGTTACCAGGAACCGCAGGGGGGAGTGCGTCTCGTGTTCGTCCCAGAGAGGAACCTCAAAGACCTCGTCGTCTCGTACATCCGCGACCAGGAGCGGTCCATCAGCGCGCTCACGAAGCAGCTCGAGGCGGACGGCTACAGCTTCCACCGGCTCTTCGTGACGGGGTATCTCAAAGCCCTCGCGGACGTCGGCATGCTCCGGGAGAAGGAGATTCCGCCCGCGAAGGTCTACACGGCCTCGGCCCACCGCGAGTCGAACCTCTACGAGTTGGTCGGCGACCGGTGCCGCGACGCGGCGGCGGACGGGGCGGCCCAGAGCCGCCTGGCCGCGGCCACGCCCCAGCGGGTCTTCCGCCGCCCGGTCTCCCCGCGGGCGCTGCGGGGGGGCCGCCTCTCCCCGCGCGGCCGCCGCCCCCGAGCGGGGACGCGGGCAGCGGGGGGGGCAGCCCAGCGTCCGACGCCTGCTGGACGTCAGAGTCCGGCCGG
>OFHG01000674.1_pt1 | contig 13240 bp, 13 predicted proteins | sample 1521931 | NCBI WGS metagenome assembly OFHG01 (sample SAMEA2468438, study PRJEB22500) | soil metagenome | biome: Glassland; feature: Farmland; material: Clay | place: Australia | collected 2013-01-31 | depth 0.55 m
CTCCCTGCACCGCCGCTGCCGCCAGCGCCGCCGCCACCGTGAGGTCCGAGGCCATCTTGGGATTGGTGATGGCGCGCAGCGATTCCGCCAGCCGCCCCACTTCCCTCGCCTTCTCCGCCACGCCCAGCGGCACTTTGGTCGCGCCTTTCAACGCCTCGCAGATGGCGGCATCGCCGTTAGGCGAGTCCTTGGCGCTCTTGAACGCCTTGACCACCGCGTCGTAGGAGGCGGCATCGGCGTCGATGGCGGCCTTGAGCGCGGGAGCGCGGGTCGTCTCTTCGACCGGCCCGCTGTTCGACGAGCGCCTGGCCGACGCCTGGGCCGCGGACCTGGCCGCGTGCGAGGCCCGGCAGCGCCGGGACGAGCTCGCCTCCGCGGCGGGCGTCGATCCGGTCCGCGCCGGTGACCGCTCGTTCGTCACCATGCTGATCGAGGTGGCGCGGTCCGAGATGCGGCGGGGCCGCGAGGGGCTGGGGGGGCAGCGGCCCGCCCGGCTGGCCGTAACCACCTGACGGTGGGGGGCCCCACCCTCCCGCGCTCCCTCCAGGTGGCAGCGTCCACGGTCCCTGGCCGCCGCCCGGGGGTGGGTTCCATGGTCCCTGCCCGCCACCGGCCGGCGGGGGCCACTGCCCCTGGCTTGGTGGCACCGGCCCCGGGCCGGCCCCGGGTGAGGGCACCCAGGAGGGATCTGGCGATTGGTCGTCGGCAGTGCCGGGCTCAGCCGCCGGGTTCCCGCCGGCTGCCGGGTTCCCGCCGGTGGCGGGGTTCCCCCAGCCCTGACCTTCGTTCATCTCCATCACCTCTGCCCTGGAATCGGCCTTTCACCCGGCTTCGGTCTAACGCCGGGCTGGCGGCCCACACGCCCCTGATGTATCTCCCAGTAAGCAGCACGTTCCTGGACACAAGCTGAACGCCCCCTGAGGATTCCAGCCAGCAGCGGCCTCGATACGACATTACGCGACGGCCGGGTGACCCGTCAGGGGCGGCGCTCAGCGCGGAGCCAGGCCGTGGCCGGCCAGGGTGCCCACGGTCAGCCCCCGCCCGGCGCACGCGTCGAGCAGCCTCGGCAGCGCGCCGAGCGCGGCTGAGGAGGCACCCCGCGGCGACGTGCAATCGGAGTCGTGCAGCAGGACTGTGCCACCCCCGCCAAGGCCGGCCAGGACGGTGGTGACCACGGACTCGGGGGTGGCGCCGCGTGCCCACTCGCGGCCCCAGGCGCTCCAGAGCACGGGCGTCAGTTCCAGCTTGCGGGCTGCCAGGAGAGCGCCGGAACTGAGCACTCCGTAGGGGGGGCGGAAGAACCGTGGCTGCTGGCCCGTCGCCGCCGACACCGCGTCCCGGGCTCGTGCCAGGTCCTGGTACATGTCCAGGGGGCCGCGCAGGATCGTGTACCGGTGATCCCAGCCGTGGACGGCGACCTCGTGCCCGGCTTCGGCGATCTCCGCAGCCAGCCGTGGTGACCGCGCCACCATGGAGCCGAGCATGAAGAACGTGGCCTGCACGCGCCGCGCGGCCAGCAGATCCAGGAAGCCGGGGGTGCTGGCCGGATCTGGGCCGTCGTCGAAGGTGAGGGCCACGTGATCGGGGTGGCCGAACCCGGCCAGCCGGGGGAACAGCCGGCGCCGCAGCGGGCCCACCGCGCTCACACCCGGGCCCGCATGCCCCGCCACTACTGCCGCCGCCGCGAGCCCGGCCGGCCACGCCCATGTCCTCATCATCACCGTCCCAGTGGGGTTCCTGCCTGTCAGGGTGACAGGCGACACGCGGGATACGAACGTGCCCTTGCCGGCCATTCCTGGAATCATGGCAAAGTCGGGTGGCTCGTGCGAAGTCCGGCTGACGCCGGCGGTGCGGCCAGGTCTCACCGAAGGGGATGAGCTTGGAAGTGCCATCAGCCCGGGTCGTGTTCCCAGCCACCGACCGGGCGGAGGTTGCCGCCGCCGTGGCGGGGATCCTGGACAGCGGTGCGCTGACGCTGGGGCCCTACACCCGGCGGTTCGAGTCGGCCTTCGCGGCCGCCCACGCCTCCCCTCATGCAGTGGCCGTCGCCAGCGGCACCGCTGCGCTCGACATCGCCCTGCGCGCTATCGGGATACGCGGCCGTGATGTGGTGGTCCCCGCGAACACCTTCTACGCGACCGCCGCCGCGGTTCTGCAGGCGGGCGGCAGGCCGGTCTTCGCGGATGTGGACGCCGCCACGTTCGCGCTGAGCCGCTCCACCCTTGAGGCGAGCCTGACCCCGGATACGGCCGCTGTTGTCGTTGTCCACGTCGGTGGCCTCATCTCACCTGCCGTCGATGACCTGCGGGAACTCTGCGAGGAGCGGGGTATCGCGTTGGTGGAGGACGCCGCGCATGCGCACGGGTCGACCTTCGAGGGCCGTTTCGCCGGCGCCTTCGGGCGGGCGGCCGCCTTTTCCCTCTACCCGACCAAGGTCGTCACCAGCGGTGAGGGCGGGATGGTGCTCACCTCGTCGGAGGAGCTCGCGCAGGAGGCGCGGATCTACCGCGACCAGGGTAAGGGCGCCTTCGCTGCCAATCACCACGTGCGGCTCGGCTCGGCGTGGCGGATGAGTGAGCAGCACGCGGTCACCGGGCTGGTGCACCTGCGCAGGATGGGGGAGTTCATCACCCGGCGCCGGGAGGTCGCGGCCAGGTATGACAAGGCGCTGGCCGGGCTGGATGGACTGCAGCCGCTGGCGGAGCCAGCAGGGTGCCGCAGCAATATCTATAAGTACATCGTGCTCCTGCCACCAGATATGGACCGGGCGTTGTTTAAGTCGCAAATGGCTGAACGGTACCGGGTGCGCCTATCCGGCGAGGTCTATGACCTTCCGCTGCACCGGCAGCCGGTGCTGGCGGAATACGGCGGACCGCCGCTTCCGGCGGCAGAAGACGTGGCGGCCAGGCATGTCTGCCTGCCGGTGCATTCCGACATGACCGACAGCGAGGTGGATCAGGTGCTGACCGCGGTGACGGCCGTCCACGGCGCTCTGAGTGGGCGGTGAGCCACCGGGGGTGAGGAGCGCATGCAGGTTGCGGTGACTGGGGGTGGCGGCTTCATCGGCTCTCATGTGGTGGATCGCCTTGTGCTGGCGGGGCACCAGGTACGGGTGATCGATCATGCCCCGGTCTGGCGCAATCCCGCCGCCCAGTACCGCGAGGTGGATCTGTTCGACGCGGAGGGGCTCGCACAGGGCCTGGCCGGCTGTGCTGCGGTGTTCCACCTGGCCGGCGCCTCCGACGTCAACGATGTGGCTGCCGACCCGGTGGGGGCGGTCAGGCTCAACGTGGAGGGCACTGCCCGGGTGCTGGCTGCCGCGCGGCGCCAGCAGTGTGAGCGGGTGCTGTTCGCGAGCACGGTCTGGGTGTATGGCGCGACAGCCGGGGAAGGTGAGCGCACTGAGGACGCCCCGGTGGACCTCACCCGCGCGGGTCATGTCTACGTCTCGACCAAGCTCGCGGCGGAACTGCTGGTGCACAGCTACCGGGAGATGTACGGGCAGCGGTTCACGATCTTGCGGTACGGAATCCCCTATGGGCCGCGGATGCGCGACGTGCTCGTCGTCGCCAGGTTCGTCCGGGCCGCGCGGGAAGGGATGCCGATCACCATCGCCGGGACCGGGGAACAGCAGCGCAACTACGTGTACGTGGGAGACATCGCGGACGCGCACGTCCGTGCGCTGTCCCCGGCCGCGGCCGACCAGGTGCTGGCCCTGGAAGGGGGCACGCCGGTGTCGGTCAGGGAGATCGCTGACACTGTCCGGGAACTCGTCGCGCCGGTGCCGGTCGAGCACGTGCCCGCCCGGCCCGCCGACTACCAGGGAGTGAGCGTGTCGAACCGGCGGGCCAAGGAGGTGCTTGACTGGTCGCCGGAGACCTCCTTCGTGGCCGGCGTCCGGCGGTATCTCGACTGGCTGAGCCAGACCGGAGCCATTCACCGGACCCAGGGGGGCGGCCCGGGCACACAGGAGGGCACCATAGGGAGCGTGGGGCACGGGATCCAGGGGGACAGCTGAGGGGATAGCTGGATGAGGCGGGCGCTGTTGCTGTCAGGTTCCCTCGGCGCGGGACACGAGGTCCATGCCGGGGCGTGCGCGTCGTCACTGGCCCGGCAGGGCTGGTCGACGCAGATCCTGGACGCCATGCGATTGCTGGGCCCGCGGGGCGGGTCGGCGGGCGAGGCGGTGTTCCGTTCCATGCTCGCGGTGGCCGGGCTGTACGACGCCTTCCACTTCGCTGCCCTGCGGGCCGGGAGCCCGCTCGCACAGCTCACCGATGCGGCTGCCCGGCGCCAGCTGGTGCCGCGGCTGCGTGACTCCCTCGATGACCACCCCGCCGAGCTGGCGGTCTCCGTGTTCGCGACCGCAGCCTCGGCGCTCAACGTGCTGGCCGACCGCTACCCGGGCATGAGCCATGTCGTGCTGTGCAGCGACGTCACGCCGCACCGGCTCTGGGTGCACCCCAACGTCGACCTGTACCTGGTCACCTCGCCGGCCGCCGAAGCCGCGGTACGCAGATACCAGCCGCAGGCCCGGGTCCAGGTCGTACCGCCGCCGGTCCGGCCGGGCTTCCTGGACCCGCCCAGCCAGCCGCAGGCCCGGGCCAGCCTCGGTATCGACGTGCAGGACCGGACGGTGCTGCTTATGTCGGGGGCCTGGGGGCTTGGCCCGCTGGCCGAGGCCGCCGCTGCCCTAGCGGACGCCGGTATCCACGTGCTCGCGGTCGCCGGGCGCAACGCCCGGCTGGAGAGCCGGCTCAGGGCGGCTGCGAGTGGCCGGTCCCGGATGCGCGTCTTCGGTTACACCGAGCAGATACCGACCCTGATGGCCGCGGCTGACCTGGTGATCACCAGTTCCGGCGACACCTGCGCGGAGGCGCGCACCGTGGGCCGGCCGCTGCTGCTGCTCGATGTGGTGCAGGGCCATGGGCGGGACAACCTTCAGCACGAACTCGAACTCGGGGACGCCGCCGTCACCTCCCCCCGGCCCACGGCAGTCGTGCGCACCGCCCTGGCCGCCCTGGACCGGGTCAAACCACCATCAATGGCTGCAACCCGCTCGCCCGCAGCCTGGGAAGAAGCATTCGCCACCGCCCTGGAAAGCATGGGTCTGTGAGCTGGGGCAGGGCACCCGGGCGCCAGCCCCTCCTCAGCCCGGCAGAACCGGCAGCTTGGCGGTGGCGGAGGTCCCCCCCACCGCCGTCTGCATGATCTTGTCGACGTAGGCGCGCTGGCCATCGAGCCGCCGCAGATCAACCTGGAGTTTCGCGAGGGCAGCCACCCGGGCCGGCCCGTGCGCGCCGAGCGTGGCGGCCACATCGGCCTGGACGTGCATGGCGTCGGGGAAGGCCCAGGTGACCAGGCCTTGCACCACCCGGTCGAGGTGGTAGCTGGCCAGCGATTCGCTCACCTGGTACTGGGTGAGGTCCGCGAGCAGTTCGTTGTTCGCCGGCATGCAGTTGGTCGCGCCGTAGCTGGCTTCATGGATGGCGGTGGTCAGGTCGCTGCTGGACAGGGCGCCGGCCCTGTGCAGCGAGGTGAGCGATTCGCCGACCCCGGCCGCGCACGACCCGACATCGGCGGTCATGTCATGCAGGAACCCGTTCATGTCGGCGGCGCGCTGGGCCTGCGAGGGGTGATGCGCCAGCCCGACCACGACCGCGCCCGCGAGCGCCACCGCGAGCACCGCGAACAGCCAGCGGGGTGTCTTGTGGACCGGCCACCGGCCGTGACGGAGCGGGACGTGGGGTGGCCCGGTAAGGGTGGGGGTCTGCATGGGTTCGGCCTCACTTCGCCCGCGGGTTGATGAGGGCGGCCCCCGAGGTCAGTTCCGCCCGGGTGACCGCGCCGTAGACCCGCTTCACGATCCGGTGGCGCGCGTCGAGGAAGAAGGTAGCAGGCAATCCTGGCAGACCGTAGGCGATCACGGTGCTCTCCGAAGCCGGTTCGGTGCCGACCGGGTAGGTGACGCCGCTCTTGCGCATGAACGCGAGCGCCGACGATGCCCGGTCGTTGACGTCGATCCCGATCAGAGCCACCCTGCCGTGCGTGCTGCGGTAGAAGCTGGCGAGCAGCGGAGTCTCCCGCTGGCAGGGCCCGCACCAGGAAGCGAAGAAGTTCACTATGACCGGCTGGCCAGCCAGTGAGCGCAGGGAGACTTGCCCTGGGTGCCCCAGCGCGACGAGGGTGAAGTTCTTCGCCGGGGCGGGCTGGGCGTGCCGCCCGGTACCGCCAGCGGGGATGACGCTGAGGGCCAGGATCACGACGACCCCCACCATGGCCGCGGCGATGGCGAAAAGCTGCCCCCGCCCCAGACCACGCAGCCGCTGCACCCCGCGCTGGGTGGGTGAATCCTGCCCGGTCAAAGTTCCTCCAGCGTTCTCTGGCCCGCACCTGGCGCGCGGGGGGCGGATGGCGCACCTGCAGGCACCGTACCTGCTGCCGCGGCCGTCCCGCCCAGCTGTTCCAAGCCGGCCGGCCAGCCCGGTGACGGGGCCATCACCGGGAGCAGCAACTCGAACTCGCTGCCCTCACCGAGGGTGCTGCCTACCCGCACCTGACCGCCGTGTGCGCGGGCAACCGCCCGGACCAGCGCCAGGCCGAGGCCGGTGCCGCGTCCGCCACCGTCCTCCGACCCTGACCGGAAGCGATCGAAGATGTGGTCGAGTTCGGCGGGCGGTATCCCCGCCCCGCTGTCCCCGATGATCATCCTGGCGGCCTCGCCGTCCTGAGCCGACAGCACCGAGAGCTGGATCAGGTCTCCGGCTGCTGTATGCCTGACCGCGTTTTCGAGCAGGGCGTCCACAGCCAGGCCGAGCCGTTCGCGGTCGGCGTTCACCATGACCGCGTCCAGCCGGCCGAGCTGCCACCGGCGCTCCGCTGTCGGCATCCACTTGCGGAGAACCTCCATGGTGAAGTGGTCCAGCGCGACCGGTTCCGGGTGCAGGAAGTCGGGGTCCTCGGCGGCGGCGATCATCAGCAGCCGTTCGCCGAGCCGCCGGAGCCGGGCGAGTTCGCCCACGACCACGCCGATGTCGCGCTCCTCGCGGCGGCCACTGCCGGCCAGTTCGCTGGCGAGCAGCTCAGCGTGGCCGAGCGCGATGGTGATCGGTGTGCGCAGCTGGTGAGAGGCGTCCTGGAGGAAGCGCCGCTGGGTGGCGAGCAGGCGGGCGTTCTCGACGCTGACCCGGGCGCGTTCCTCCTCGGCGGCCAGCCTGCGCCGGGCGTGCCAGACCATCGCCCAGAACATGGCCGCCATCAGCGGAACCTCGTTCAGCTCGTCGATGGTCTGGGCGCCGGTCCAGACGTCGTAGGACAGGACGGCGCCGGTGGTGACCATGACGGCGATGAGCACCCACAGGGTCGGCGGTAGCGCCCAGACCCGGAAGCCGTACAGGATTGTCAGGCTGATCCAGATGAAGTGGAACGGAACGGTCTCCGCGTGCGAGAACAGCGCCATGGCGTAGAGGTTGGCGGCCGAGAACACCACCCAGGCCGCGTCCACCCAGCCCGGCCGGAACGGCCAGCGGCGCCCGGACGGGCGATCGCCGGACGCTTCCGCTATGGCCGGTTCGCCGCCGTTGCGCCCGAAGGGGAGGCTGCCCAGGACCGGCGGGTGCAAGGCGTGCAGCACCTTGCGGGCGACGTGGGGGACACCGCTCCGGCCGGCCGCGAGCAGCCGCCGCGGCGATCCGGTGTGGGCCTGTTCAGGAGGCGAGCTGGTAACCCTCACCGCGCACCGTCTTGATCAGTTCGAATCCGAGCTTGGAGCGCAGCCGCCGGACACACACGTCCACCACGTTCGAGCCGGGGTCGAAGTCGTAGCCCCAGACAGAGGCGAGGAGCTGGCCCTTGCCCACCGATTGGCCGGCGTGCTCCATAAGCTCCTTGAGCAGCAGGAATTCCAGCCGGGTCAGCGCTACCGGGCCATTGCCGATGTTGGCCTGCAGGCGGCCCACATCCAGGACCAGTTCCCCTGCCTTGAGGGTCTCGTTGAGCGAGTGAGCTTCTCCGCGCAGCCGCACCCGTACCCGGGCGAGCAGTTCGGCCAGTGAGAAGGGCTTGGTCAGGTAGTCCTGCGCACCCAGTTCCAGGCAGTCGACCTTGGTGGTCACGTCGGCGAGGCAGGAAAGCACCAGGACTGCCTGCTCGCGGCGCTCCCGCAGCAACTGGGTCAGGAAGTGCCGGCCATCCATGTCCGGCATGATCAGATCGAGGATGATCAGGTCGTAGTCGCCGCCCAGGGCCTGCCGCAGCCCCTCGGTCCCGCTGCACGCCGCTTCGACCGCGTACCCGGCTGTCACCAGCGCCCTGCTGATGAAGTCGCGGATCCGCGGCTCGTCGTCGACCAGCATGATGCGCGGGCCCGCCGGGCCTTCCGCCTGCTCAGTTGCCACCATCGACAGTCTCGTCATCTCGCCTTGCCTGCCACCTCAGCTGGTAAGGGACTCCTTACTGGTGAGGATCCACCGCACCAGGGGAACCGGTCAACCAGCCTTTAGCAAACCATTGCATAGCCGCCGGCCCGCATAGGGGATCACCACGTGGGTAAGCAGTAACAATCTGTTTCTCAGCAATAACTCTCTGTGTCAGAAAACTGTTCAGGCCTGCGACAGTAACCGGTGGGAACCGTGTCCATCATGACAATTTCGTCATTGAGTGTCTGCAGTGTTGCCGACGCAGCGCCGTGCTCGCAAGATCAGGTCCGTAACAGGCCTCCGGCCGGGGTCCAGGGGACACACGCGGCCGGCCCCAATCGTGTGCGCACGGCGCGCCGCGAAGAAGCGAGGTGGTGACTGGTGTCTGTGCCAGTCCGTGTCGTGACCCTGCTGGTGGCGTTCGCCGCAGTGGTTGCCGGTGCGGTCTTCGTTGTCGCCCACTACATCGTGGGCCAGCTGCCAACCGTGGACTACACTTCCGCGGCATCCGGCGGCCAGGTCAACGTCGTGTTGCAGGAAGACCCGCAGAATAATTCGTCAAGCGTGCCCGACTGGGTCAGCTACTACGTGATGAAGCCGGGCGCGAACCCGGCGTCCCAGAGTTCGTGGATTCACACGACCCTGTTCAAGGTGCCGGCCAACACCAGGGTGAACGTCACCATCCTCGGCTACGACGGCTGCACACCGCCCAGGAACAACTACTGGACCCAGATCCAGGGCACGATCGGGGGCACGGTGAGCCTCCAGCAGTTCAAGGACACCGGCAAGCCGCTCGGCTCGACAGTGGTCACGCCGACCATCAATGGCTGGGCCCACTGTGCGGTGGGTCACACCTTCGCGATCCCCAGCCTGCACGTGTTCGTGCCGGTGGCCTCGCCCAACACGACCCTGTTCAACAACAACGCGTGCGGAGACTCACCCTGCGTCTCCGGCCCGTACGCCATGGAGAAGTTCAGTTTCATGACACCCAACCACGGTGGTGCGTTCCGCTGGCAGTGCTTCGTGCCCTGCGGTGGCGGTTTCCTCGACGGTAACGGTGGCCCGATGGCGACCTTCGGCTACATGGCCGGCCAGATGACGGTGGTGAAGTAGATGAGCACCCCTGAATCCACCGGGGCACGGGCCGCTGAGCCGCGCCACGGGCTGCGCATCCTCGTCATCTGGCTCGTGCTGGCGATCATCGCCGACGTGCTCACCTGGACCGTGTGGTATCCCCACATGCCGCCCGGCCGCATGTCGGACCAGGCCAAGGGCCAGCAGTTCGACATCGCGGTCATGGCCATGCTGTGCTTCCCGGTGCTGCTGTTCATCTGGACCTACTTCGCCTACGCCTTCCTCACCTGGCGCCGCAAGCCGGGCGACGACGAGGACGCCGAGCCGATCTATGGCAGCACCAAGATCCAGGCCACCTGGATCACCACCACCGCGGTGATCGTGCTCGGCCTGTTCGTGTTCGGCACGGTCGCGCTGATCGTGCCGGCCGGCGCGGGTGCGGGCGAGGGCCCGTCCCCGATCTGGAAGCCCACCGGGAGCAACTTCCTGCAGGTGCAGGCGATCGGCCAGCAGTGGGCTTGGACCTACCGGTACCCGCAGTTCGGCGGCATGGAGACCACTTCGCTGGTGCTCCCGGAGGGCCGGCAGGTGGAGATCCACGTCACCTCGCTGGATGTCATCCACAGCTTCTGGTCCTACCAGCTCGGCGTGAAGGCCGACGCCAACCCGGGTGTGGACAACGTGGCGTACTTCGTGCCCAAGCAGTTCGGGACGTTCAACGTGCGCTGCAACGAGCTGTGCGGCATCTGGCACGGCGCCATGTTCAACTACGGCGCCGTGGTGACCCCGACGGCCTTCCAGACCTGGGCGACCACTACGCAGGCCAAGGAGCGGCGCATCGGGCTGCTCGCCGCCCTGCCGCCCTACGCGCTGACCTACGACCCGACCGTGATCAAGCAACTCGGCAAGGACCTCACGAACCCCAACATCAACGGCATCCTTGGCGGTAACGGTTACTACTACCCGTCCCAGCTCCAGTCGGGTGACCCCGGCGACCCGGTGTCGCCATGAGCCGGCCCAGGCCGCGGGATGCGGCGCACGCACTGACCACTCATTCGATGAAGAGGTGACCGGATGGCCATCGAAACAACACCGGGCGCGGACCGGACCCAGCCTGTCGGCGGGGGCCCCGGAGGAGGCGCGGCTGCCCGGCCTTGGTGGATGAAGCCAGCCGTCCACACTGGCCTCATCGGCGCCGTGCTCGGCTACCTGTTCGGTAACTGGCTCGGCCACATGATCCAGTCGCAGAGCCCCAACTTCGCCCAGGGGCTCAGCGACAGCAGGGACTGGCCGGTCGTGCTCGGGTACGTCTTCGGGACGATCGGCTGGCTGGCCGGGCTCGGGGTCTTCAACGACCTCGGCCGGCTGCTGCTGGGCAAGCCGCTGCCGGACATCGAGCACGCGCCTGCGAGCGGCCTGGCCAAGTACTTCCGCTACACGCTGGACCACAAGGTCGTCGGCATCCAGTACCTGTTCGGGATGATCACCTACTTCCTGACAGGTGGCCTGTTCGCCATGGCGATCAGGACCGAGCTGCTGTCGCCGACCTACCACGTGCTGAACGCCAGTCAGTACCTCATGGTGGTTGGCGAGCACTCGGTCATGATGATGATGATGATGTCGTCGGTCGTGCTCGGGCCGTTCGGGCAGTACTTCGCCCCGCTCATGATCGGGTCGAAGCGGATGGCCTACCCCCGGATCGAGGCGCTCGGCTTCTGGCTCACCCCGCCGGCCTACGTGATCCTGCTGTCCGGCATCCTGTTCGGCGGCTTCCCCACCGGCTGGACCGGTTACGCCCCGCTGAACATCCAGGCCGGACCGGGCATGGACTCCTATGCGCTCGCATTCGGCCTGATGGGGATCTCGATGATCCTGGCCGGCTTCAACATCATCGTGACCTACATCAACTACCGGGCGCCCGGCATGCGGTGGAGCCGCCTGCCCATGTTCGTGTGGTCGATGTTCACGGTGTCGTTCCTGCAGGTGCTCTCGGTGCCGGTGCTGGTGGCCGGCTGCTACATGATGATCACCGACCGGACCGCGCAGACCGCGTTCTTCGCCAACCAGCTTGGTGGCAGCAGCTACCTGTGGGAGAACGTGTTCTGGTTCTTCGGTCACCCCGAGGTGTACATCCTGGCGCTGCCGGGATTCGGGGTGGTGTCGGAGATCCTGCCGGTGTTCTGCCGCAAGCCGCTGTTCGCCTACAAGGTGGGCGCTGCGGGCATGTTCGGGGTGGCGCTGCTGAGCTTCTTCGTCTGGCAGCACCACCTGTTCAACAGCGGGATCAACCCGGACATGCGGCCGCTGTACATGCTTACCACCGAGCTGATCTCGATCCCGACCGGGTTCATCTACCTGGTGGCGGCGGGCACGTTCTGGAAGGCGAAGATCAGGTTCAGCGTGCCGATGCTGTTCGCCATCGCGATGTACTTCAACTTCCTGCTCGGCGGGGTGTCCGGGGTGTTCCTTTCCGATGTCCCGGCCGACACCACCGAGCACGGCAGCTTCTTCGTGATGGCGCACTTCCACTACACGATCATGGGTGGCCTGATCTTCGCGTTCTTCGGCGGTATCTACTACTGGGCACCAAAGATGCTGGGCATCGAGCTGAACAAGACCCTGGGCAAGATCCACTTCTGGACGATGTTCCTGGCCTTCAACGCGACCTTCCTGCCGCTGTTCGCCCTCGGCATGATGGGCATGCCGCGGCGGGTGTTCGAGTACGCGCGGAACCTCCAGACGCTCAACGACTGGGTGTCGATCTCCTCGTATTTCCTCGGGGCGTCACTGGTGATCTTCCTGATCAACTTCATCTGGTCGGCACTGTTCGTCCGGGTGAAGGCGGCACAGAACCCGTGGAACGCACGCGGTCTGGAATGGCAGGTCTCGTCGCCTCCACCACCGGAGAACTTCAAGTACATTCCCGTGGTGCTCTCCGGGCCGTATGAGTACGGCGTCAAGGATGCACCGCCCGTCGCTGACCTGAACCCGCCCGTGGGCGTGGTCAGCGCGGCCTACGCCGGCGCAGGAGTGGAGGCATAGCCATGGCCGGGACAACCGCGACACCCCAGGGCGGGCTCGACCGGGCGGCCGAGGAGGCCGGTTTCTACCACGAGGCCGCGCTCGGTGCGACATGGACGGCCTCCCGGCTTGCCATGGGCGGGCTATCCTTCCTGTTCGGCTCGTTCGTATTCGCCTACTTCTATCTGCGCTCGCTGAACTCCAGCGGCCGGTGGCACGGCTCCGGCTTTCACCAGCCGAACGTGGCGATGGGTACGGTCATCATCGCCCTGGTTGTGGTCAGCGCCGTCATCGAGATGGTCGTCCTGCAGCGGATCAAGGCGGGCAGCAAGAAGGCATGGCAGGCCGGGGCGCTGGTGGCCCTGGTGCTCGGCTTGGCGGCGGTGGCGCTGCAGATCATCCAGCTGCTCTACCTGCCGTTCTATCCGGGCAGTTCCGGGTTCGCCAGCATGTTCGTCGGCACCTACCCGGTCTACCTGTTCACTGTCCTGTGCATGATGATCTGGCTGGAAACGCTCCTGATGAGGTCCCGGTCCATCCCGGCGATCTCCTTCGTGGAGCAGCCACCCACCTTCACGGAGGCGTTCACCGTTCAGCGGTTCCAGGCCGGGCTGAGCGCCTTCACCGCCGTGTGGAACTACATGGCGGTGGTCGGGATAGTGTTCTGGGTGCTGTTCTACGTGCTCTAATCCGGAAGGAGTGGCTCGGCCCGAGGCCACCGCCGCCGG
>OFHG01000675.1_pt1 | contig 13228 bp, 12 predicted proteins | sample 1521931 | NCBI WGS metagenome assembly OFHG01 (sample SAMEA2468438, study PRJEB22500) | soil metagenome | biome: Glassland; feature: Farmland; material: Clay | place: Australia | collected 2013-01-31 | depth 0.55 m
GTTCCTGGGAAAGGAGATTTCGTTTTCCGATATAGGCTATGGCGAATGGATGCCTCTGGTAGAGAGCTATATGAAAGACAACAACCTGGTGTTCAAGTGCGAGCTTCCGGGTGTCAATCCCAAAGATGTTGACGTATCCCTCGATGAGAATACTCATCAGCTCATCATCAAGGGCGACCGGAAAATGGAAAAGGACATGAAGGATGAGGATTATCTCTATCGGGAGCTTGCGTACGGCAGTTTCGAGAGGCGGTTTACGCTTCCCGAGGGTGTCAAGACCGACCAGGTAAAGGCAAAATTCACGAACGGGATACTTGAGATTACGGCGCCTGCGCCGGCCATCTCGAAGGCCAAGAAGATAGAGATCGAGTCTCCTAAACATGTCGAAGCTGAAGCGGCTGTCAAGAAGGCTGCATAAAAGATAGATAATGTTGAAGGAACATCAGCCTGTTCCTCCACGTCTGTCGCGTATACGACAGCGGTGTCCATCCCGCAATCTTTCCGCCATATGGCCGTGCGATTGCGGGATTCTTTTATCAATACGCATGAGACATGTTTAGTTTCGTGTGTGTCCATTAATTTCTTTTTCGTCGTCCCAAGCTTGAGAATCATTATTTTAATGTGAAAGATGTAGTTTCGAAGAAATGAAACATCTGCGAACTACAGGAAGTAACTGTTGTTAAAAAACTATATCATAAAACGCAGATACGAACAGTATTATTTCGTCGGAATCTGAACTTCTCTCAGAAAAAGAGACCAGGTATGACAGATTATGAAGCTGCGCTTCGTTGGCTTTCTTCCTTGGCCGTCAGAAGGTTCTTTACCCGTTTTAACCGGTAGAACGACTCGCGCTCGCGTTCGCCGATGTACTGGGTAATGGACTTGATCTGGAGTTTGAGGGTGGGGAACACCATTTCTTCGAGCACCTTGATCCTCCGCGTGGTGCGCAGGATCTCGTCTCCCAGACGCTTCAGTTTGCTTTCGTACTCCGCCAGGTGGAGCATGGATTCGAGCAGTTTTTCGAAGAGCAGTGCGCCCTCTTCAAGGTGCGGCGTGGTACCATACTCGCTGTATCCCCGCTTGTCCGCGTCTCTGACCGGCGCGTCATGAAAAACGATATCTTTGTACCGGAGACCCCAGATGCTCTTTTCGATCACGTCGATCTTGAAGTCCCGCTCGGTGGCCGCGGCGATGGACGCAATGGTGTCCTTTCCCTCATGCCCGAGGGCACGGGCAAGCTCGCGGAGCGCCTTGCCGTAGGACTGCCGGATGTCTTCCCTTGACCGGAGAAAAGGAAGCGTGGCTGCGAGGAACTCTTTGATCAAGGCCTGCTTGCGGGCTTTAAGGATGCCGATGCTGTTCAGGACCGAGCGGGCCTTGTCCTTGAGCAAAAGCAGGTTTGTGCGGGTCGGATGAATCATAATTGTAAGCACCAAATTTCAAGCATTAAATCACAAATAAGCTCCAAATTCTAATAATCAAAGTTTTGCATTTGAGTGATTAAATTACTTTACTTCCTCACATCTTGAAATTTAGGTAAAGTTTTTGAACCAAAATTTTGAACCGAAGACAAGACCTGTTTTCGCGCGGAGGCGCGGAGAAATCAAAGACTTTTGCTTCACGCATTCTCAGCGTCCCTGCCTGTGCCCAGTCGCCTACGAGTGCGCTAGCGCGAGTGCAGGGTACGCCTCTGCGCGAGACCGGTTTTAAGATCTTGACTCGCTTTATGGGTCTGAGGCTTGCCTCGTTAAATTTTATTTGATATTTGAGATTTGATATTTGTAATTTTCCTTTCCCCTCACTCCATCGCTATCTCCGGCTTCAACTTCTTCATCCCGTAGATAAGCGCTCCCCCAACCACGAGCACCATGGCCAGAAGCACGATCGTCGCGAGAACGTTATTCAAGAGACCCGGGTCCACGAGCAGGATAAGGCCCAGGAAGAACATCATGAGACCGGACACGAGCTTTAACTTCCGGCCCTGCCATTCGGTCAGTTTCCTGGCTCCGAGCGAGATGGTGATCACGAGCACGATGATTGCCAGGGGGACCACGTACACGACGTTATAGAACACAAGGTACCCATAGTATTGGAACGTCGTGAGCTTATGGAGCGTGAGCGCCCGCGTGTACACCATGGGGAACCCGACGGTGCACAGCAGTTCATACGCGTTCGCGAATACCGCAAGGACCACCGTGCCGGCGATCGTCGTTGTGAGGCTCGACGATTTAAGCAGGTTTCTCATCCGCTCGAAGAGCCGCGGTTTCGCTTTTTCCGGGATCACGAGCGAAATGCCTTTCTTGAAGAAAAAAAAGTCCTTGATGTTGATCGAAGCCACGAACAGGGCGACCACGCCCGCCGTCACGGTGATTGCCGTGAGCTGGCCGATCACCAGGAAGATGTTGAGCCACGCGGCCATGAACAGGAAATAGATGAACGCCGAGAAGAAGACGAAGATGCCGCCGATAAGGAGCATCCTTTTCCGGGAATGACCGTGGATCAGCATGCTTAAGAGAAAGAGCAGGACAAAGAACGCGCAGGGGTTGAAGCTGTCAAGCGCTCCGATGACCACGGTAAGGAGGGGAAGCGATACTTTCGCCGGGTCCACGTCCCCCACGAGAGGGACCTTGACGACCTTCTGCCCCTCTTGCGCAAGCGGGGCGGCAGTTGCAACATCGAGTGCCAGGGTATCGACGCATCCCCGGCTCACACATTCAGCCACTGCCGCTTCGAGGGCCTTCTCCGTTTGTTCGCTATACCCGATGAACAGCTTCTTGCCGATCACCGTCGTCGGCACGCCGGCATGGTGAACGCGTGCTGCCCGGATGGTTCGTGAAAAGAACGCCGCATTTTTTTTGTCGTACCAGACTTCGAACTCCCTGACCACGAGCGTAGGATACTTCTTCCGGAGCTTTTCCAGAAAGATCTTCTCTTCGGCGCAGTGCGGGCATCCGCGGCCCTCGAACAGGTAGAGTGTTGCCGTTCCCTGCTTTGCCAAAGAAGCGTTCTGTGCCTCTGCTCCGAAAGACAGGGCCGGCATGACCATGACGACCGCCAGAATGATAAAGGCCGCCGTACGATGCAGATTTTTATAAAACCTGTTCATGCCTCTTATTTGACCTCTAATGAGAATTTTTTCATAAGCTCAAGACCTGCGTCGAGGGTCTCAACGACGGTGCGCCTCGTCATGCCCTGGCCCACGAATTCCTTTTCAAAAGCGTCGGCGAAGTCGAGCATCAGAATGTCGGCCTTGGTCATGCCGTCCCTGCCCACAATGGCCTCGAGCCGGCGGAGGTCCCTGCCCTTGGCGTAATACTTATAGAGGTGATTCGAGACCATGCGGTGGTCCGCCCGCGTGTGGCCTTCCCCGATGCCCTTCTGCATCAGCCTTGAGAGGCTCGGGAGCACGTCAATGGGCGGGAAGATGCCTTTTTGATGGAGCTCGCGCGAGAGCACGATCTGGCCCTCGGTGATGTAGCCCGTCAAGTCCGGGATGGGGTGCGTGATATCGTCCTCGGGCATGGTCACGACCGGAAGCATGGTGACCGACCCCTCGAGTCCGTAGATCCTGCCCGCGCGCTCGTAGAGCGAGGCCAGGTCCGAGTACATATACCCGGGATAGCCGCGCCTGCCGGGCAGTTCCTCGCGCGCCGTGGATATCTCCCGCAAAGCGTCGCAGTAGTTCGTCATGTCCGTGATGATCACCAGGATGTCCATCCCCTTTTCGAAGGCAAGATATTCCGCCACGGTCAGGGCGAAGCGCGGGGCAAGAAGCCTCTCCATCACCGGCTCGTCTGCCATGTTCACGAACGCGACAAAGCCTGTTTTCATTTCCTCGAGCACCTTCAGGTAGAACGAGTACTCGTGGAACGTGAGACCGAGGGCGGCAAAGACCACCACGAACCTCTTCGAGGGGTCGGCAAGCCGGGAGTTCTTCAGGATCGATGCGACCACTTCCTTGGACGGCAGCCCGGCGGCGGAGAAGACCGGGAGCTTCTGCCCGCGCACGAGCGTGTTCAGGCCGTCGATGGGAGAGAACCCGGTCTCGATGAAGTCTTCCGGCCGCGCGCGGGCTGAAGGGTTGATGGGCGCTCCGGTGATCGGCGTCCACTTCTCGGGGATGAACATGGGAGCGCCGTCCTTGGGGTCGAAAGAGCCGTTGAAGATCCGGCCCACGATATCGGCCGAGAGCGGGACCTTTTTGATGGCGTCGGTGAACGACACGGTCGTGCGCTCGATGTCGAGGCCCTGTGTCCCGCCATACACCTCGACAAGCACCGTGCCCCCGTCTATTTCGAGCACCTCGGCGTCCATGTCCCTGTTGTCGGGCGTATGGACCGTCACCACCTCCCCGATCCGCGCGCTGAAAACGTTCTTCACGAACAGGAGCGGTCCCGCCACCGTCGATATGGTCCGGTAGATGTGTTCTGAGAGTCTCATAAGATTCCGTGAGGCGTAAGGAGGCAGGAGTGAGGGGGGTGAACAGCAACTGCACCACTAACGATTTTGCGACAAAAACCTCACACAGCTAGCCCTTGTTACTCCTTACTCCTTACTCCTGACTCCTGACTCTTTACTGCTTCACCGCCTCTTCCAGCGTCACTCCCTGCTTCAGCTTCTCCGTTGCACGGTCATAGGCGTCGATGAGGTTTTTGATAAGCGCAAGCGTTTTCTCCGGCGGCGAAAAAGCGTCGTCGCTGTATGCGTTCTGCTGCAGGAATTCCGTCCTGATCAGCTCGGCCGTGCGCATGAGCAGGCGGTCCGCGTCCTGGAGCCCCTCGGCCCCGACAATCTCGGCCACTTCCCTGAGCGATTCCTCCTGCTGCAGGATCTGGCGGCAGCGCACCAGCATGGTGTCCCATTCAACGGACACATTTTCCCGGTAATGCCCGGATACCTCTTTGGCATAGAGCGAATAGCTCTGGAACCAGTTGATCGCGGGATAATGCCTTCGGTGCGCGAGTTCGGTGTCGAGCATGAGAAAGGACCCGGTCGTCCGGAGACAGGCCTGGGTCACCGGCTCGGTAAAGTCGCCGCCCGGCGGAGAAACAGAGAGGATCATGCTGAGCGAACCGATCCTCCCGTTCAGCGTTTCGACCACCCCCGCCCGCTCGAGGAACCCCGACAGGCGCGACGCAAGGTAGGTGGGATAACCCTCTTCGCCGGGCATCTCCTCGAGCGACGCCGATATTTCGCGCAGGGCCTCTGCCCACCGGGAAAGGCTGTCGGCCAGAAAGAGGACGTGATAGCCCATGTCCCGGTAATACTCGGCCATGGTGACCGCCGTATAAATAGACGCCTCGCGGGCGGCCACCGGCATGTTCGACGTGTTGACAACGAGGACAGTGCGCTCCCTGAGCGGCCGCTTGGACCAGGGGTCCTCCAGCTCTCCGAACTCGGCGATCATGTCCGCCATCTCGTTGCCCCGTTCGCCGCATCCCACGTAGACAACGATGTCCACGTCGGCGAACTTCGCCACAGACTGTTCGAGGATCGTCTTTCCCGTGCCGAAGCCGCCGGGAAAGATGGCCGTGCCGCCCCGCGCCAGGGGAAAGAGAAAATCGATGCTCCGCTGGCCGGTGATAAGCGGCTCGGAGGGCGCAAACTTTCTCCGAAAGGGCCGCGCCAGGCGGACCGGCCATTCATGGCAGCCCGGTATCTCCTTCCCGCCCTCATATTCTCCGAGCGGCTCGTCGAGGCTGATGTCGTCCTCCGTGATGCGCGCGATCGTTCCCACGTCGTCCCGGCCGCTCATGATGGAATGCTTGAAGACGCCTTCGTCAACGGTCCCGAGTACGGCGCCCTGCGTGGTCACGTCCCCTTTTTTCAGCGCGGGAGTGAATTTCCAGCGCTTCAGGTAGTCGAGGGCGTAGATCTCCTGTCCGCCCGTTATAAAGGGCCCCATGTTCTCTCTCAGCCGTTCAAGCGGACGCTGGAGCCCGTCGAACATGCCCCCGAGAAGCCCCGGTCCCAGGCGCACGGTAAGCGGCATGCCCACCCCCTTGACCGGCTCTCCGACGGCAAGGCCGCGCGTGTCCTCGTAGACCTGGACCACGGCCTTGTCCTGCTCGAGCCGCACCACCTCGCCGGTGAGCATGGCATGGCCGACATAGATGCGCTCGTAGAGTTTGAGCCCCTTGAGGTCAACGGTGACCGTGGGCCCGGATATGGCCGTGATCCTGCCGCTCGTGTTCGTCATAATTTCAGCCTCACGTGATACCCGATCGCCCTCCTGATAAGGCGCGCCGCATAGTCCTCGGTCTCCGGCGGCGGCTTCACGGGCGAGGGCAGGACCAGGAGTATCCCATGCCACGCCTGCTCCAGTTCACGCATCCGCTCCTCGGACGCTCCCCCGGCGTCGCGCCCGTCCCCCACCAGACGCTCGTCGATGATCACAAGCCCGTTTTCAGGATCATCCATGGTCTTTTTCAGCGTCCGGTCGAACTCCGGCGCTTCCACGGCATACTGGGGAACGCCGGCCAGGCTGAAGCCGAATTCAACATCACGGGGCGTTATGAAGGCGATCTTTTTCACATCTGCGCTCGAAATCCGAAACTCAAAAAACAAAATCTAAAGTTATCTCTCGCCAAGCACGCAAAGGGCGCAAAGGAAGGCTTGGGTCTTTTTTTTAAAACATGGCCTTGCTTTTCTGTTTTATGTGTATCTCTTTGCGTACTTTGCGGGCTTTGCGAGAAAATTTCTTCGCATTCTATCTGTCTCTTTACACCAGTTCGGCAGTGACCGCCTCCCGCTCCAGGTCCTTGCCGTAAAAAAGGACGCTCAGGTTCATGACTTCGAGGGAGCATTTCCAGAGATAATCGAGGATCGGTCCCGCCCCGAAGGGCTCCCTTCCCTCCTTCTTCAGGAAACGGGTCATCCCTTTGTAGAGGGCGGTCTCCACTTTCGTGGGATCGGGCGCCTCTACTTTCACGCCGGAGAAATCGCGGACCAGTGAGTTCACAGCGAACAGGTCGCCCTTCTCGATAACTGTGCCGAGTTTTGCTTCGGGGATCATTCCTCCCGGGATGAAGGCCGGGGCCGTTCTCTTCTCCAGCCTCAAATGTTTATACACGCTCATGATGTTGCGTGAATCGATCAGCCGGGCAAAAAACGTCTTCATGAGGGGATGAAGTCCGATACCGGCAGTAACGGCAAGGTATGTGTTCGTCAGGCGCTGCTCGACCCCGCGAAGTCCCTCGGCTTCGAGCGCGCTGCTCAGCCCGCCGAACCGTTCGGACAGCGTCAGAAAGGCGCGCTCGATGCCCTGCACCGCGGAGGGAATGTCCTCGCTCGTGGAAAGAATCCCCGCGACCTCGGCGGAGAGCAGGCTGTCCCCCAGGAGGTCTTCGACCTTGCCCGCGTTCTGGTCCTTCAGGTGCCGAAGGCAGATGAATATCGTCCTGAGCTCGGTATACAAAAAGAAGGGCCCGAATATTTCCCGGAGCGCGTGGTTCATCTGTGAATAAACCCATCGGTATTCCCTGAGCAGGCTCCGCCAGACGCCTTCCGGGGACCGGTCCCGTACGAACCCCTGATAGCGGGCCGAGGCCAGATAATCCATGGGCGCGGCCTCGTAGATCAGCGGCCGCCAGTCGACGATCAGGCGCGACCTTCTGCCCCTGATCCTCGACAGAAGATACTCGGCCGGGTAGCCCCGGTCTTCAAGGTGCCGCAGAAGTTCCATCGGAGACCTCCTGGTAAACGTCCTTGATCAGGAGCGGCAGCATATCGCTCCAGGCCCGTTCCAGCCTTTTTTCAAAAGTATTAATGACCCTGATCGATCCGTCTTCCGTGGAAGCGTCCAGGCCGCCCGTAATATCCCGGTCCGGCACGATCTCCGCGGCGGGAAAAAATTTCCCGGCAAGCGCAACATCCCCGGGATTTACCCGCACCTTCTTCCAGGCAAGGGCCGGAAGCTCTTGGACCAGCTTCCCGAACACGTCCTCATAGTCGGCCTTTCGGAGCGCGGGGAGGGACGCCGTCGCAATGTCCTTGAGCAGGCCGGAAAGCTCCTTTTCGGCTGAGAGCCTGATTTCCCTCGCGCGATTGACCGCTGCGGACAGAGCCTGGGCAACCGCATCCCGGTACGCGGCCTCCTGTTTTCTCTTTGCGTCCTCGCGCAGCTGCTCCAGCCTGTGCGCGACATCGGCCCTTGCAGCCACTGCCTCACGTTCCGCGTCCTGCCGCATCAGGAGGACCCTCTCGTCAGCCGCTTTTTTGAGCGAGTCGATCAGCTCTTTACAGCTCATTTCATTTCACCGTGAAGAGGATCATCGTCGCCACCACGAAGCCGAGGATGACCATGGTCTCGGGTATGGCGACGAGGATGACGATCGTGCCGGTCAACTCGGGTTTTTCCGCGAGCGAACCGGCGCCCGCCGCCCCGATCTTCGACTGCGCCCAGGCCGTGGCAATAGCAGTCAGTCCGATCGCCAGTGCCGCCGCAAACGCGATGAGTACCTTTTCCAGGTTCATAATATCCTCCTTTTTTAATCACGATAATCATTACCACGGAGACACTGAGGCCCATGATTCCCGTCTCGCGATCCCCAGCGAGATGGTACGACAATGGGTATAAGTCTTCGTCGTGATTTTCTCCGTGCCTCCGCCTGCACCCAGCGGTTATGAGGCCCTTGATTCCCGTCTCGCGATTTTCAGCGAGATGGTACACAATGGGTCTAAGTATTGCAGGAGCGGGTGCAGGGTGTGGTTAATGTCGTTTTCCTCTTTTATTTCTTCAGCGGTTCGAACCTTCTTCCGCCGTGTTCGATGAATTTGCTGAAGAACTCCACGTAATGGAGCCTCAGCGAGTGTATGGTCGGAGAAAAGACGCCCAGAATGATGTTGAGCAAATGGATCAGCACCGCCACTGCCACCCCGGTCACGACATCGCCGGTCGCCCCCCCGAGATTGTTCGCCACGAAGGCGAGCAGCACCGAGGTGAGGCCGATGGCCATGATACGGACGTAGGAAATGATGTTGCCGATGCTCTTGAGGAGCTCCAGGGGTGCGAGCAGCCCCCCCGTGAAGAACAAAAGAGGCGTGAGCACGAGGATCGCGATGATGACGGGCCGCGCAAGCACGGTCGGGAAAATATTGAAGAACGACGCGAGGACCACGATCAGGCACAGAATAATGACGATGCTCAGAAGCTTGTAGATTGCATCTTTTTTTTCTTTCTTCCTGAAACCGGCTATGACCCCCAACAGAAGCCCGAGGAGGATATGGGCGACACCCACGGCGAGGGCGAAGAAGATCATGGGAACCACGCCTTCGCGGCGCTCGATGCAGAGGGGTTTCACATGGAAGAGCCTCTCGGGAAGGTCCCCGAAAAACTCCCCGAAAAGAATGCCGAAAAAGATCGAGTAGAGCGAGGCAACCATCAAAATCTTTGCTCCGTTTTGGACGAGAACCTGCCCCCTCATTTTCTTCATCAGCACCAGAGACACGATAACGAGCAGCAGGCCGTACCCCGCATCGCCCAGGATCATGCCGAAGAAGATGGGGAAGAAGATGCCGATGAACGGCGTGGGATCGTAGGAAGTATAGGCCGGCAGTGGAAGGAGGCTCGTGAAAAGCTCGAAGGGCTTGAAATAGGGAGGGTTCTTCAGGATGATCGGCACCCGCTCGAGATCCTGTTCACGCATCTCTTTCTCCACGAGCATGACGTTCGCACCGAACGATTCAGCAATCCTTTTCCGGAGCTTCTCAACGTCGGCAGTAGGCATCCATCCGTTGATAAAAAAGCACATCCGCGTCTCGAAGGTCGCGGCGGTCGCCCGCAGCAGGGACAGGCGGTCGTCGATCCATTCCCTCACGCTCTCGTAGATGGGGACCCAGCGCTGAGCGAACCGGGACAGCTCCATATCGGTACGCGACAGTTCCATGGAGACCTCACTGCTCCTTTTTTTTACGTAGGCGCTCTTTTCCGAAAAGCTGAGGGCGCTGAAAGCGGCCGGGAATATAAGCTCCGGCACATGCTCGTCGCTTAACGACTTTTTTACTTTTTCCGAGAGGTCCTTTTCCACGGTGATGAGACCCACGAGGGTGCCGTCCTCGGCCGTCTCGGTCAGAAGCTCGAATTTCCAATCAGTGATCCGAGATATCGCCTCGCGCAGGTGCTCGACCATGTCCGGCTCGCGGATCGTAAGGCCTATGAAATCAAGATCAGGTGTCTCCTTCGTGCTATCGACGAGGGAAGCAAGCGCCCCGAGGAAGACTGCGTACTGGTCGAGGTCTTTTTTCTCCTTCCCGAGGTTGTCCCGTTTTTCAAAAAGCTCTTTCGCAGCAACGATATGCCTCTCGATCGTCTTCGTAACGGTATCGACGATCGACCGCGGCTCAATATAGCTCGTTCGCACCGGCTTTTTGGGGAGGTAGGAGAACAGTTCGACGATCTTCTGCCGGAGGTTCTCGAGGAAGAGCCGTTCGAACGTGTCCTTTTCATCGGGCATGAAGGAGCGGACATCTTCTTCCCTCCCCTCTTCGATGAAACCGACGACTTCGGGCTCGATCTGAAATATGCTCATTTCCCGGAGCAGGGCGAGCACGTCCTGGAGCAGGCCTTTTGCGCCCACCATCTCGACTTTTGACATCCTTACTATCATGTCGTTATCCCGGAAGAATGCCGGTGATTTGTTTCGCGATGATCCTTGACAGGGTCTCTTTCTGCAACCGTCCGAGACGCTCTGCCGCGGCCGCTGCCCGGCTCACGGTCCCGGAGGCCTTTCCCTCTGCCTCTCTGGCCGCCTCAGCCTTCGATTTCTCCAGAGACGCTTCGATGTTCCTTTTCTCCCGGATGAATTCTTCCTCGCATTCCCTCTTCACACGCTCGATCCCTTCCCCTGCCTTGACCTTCTCGAGCTCGAGGCACTGCTGGATCTCTTTTTCGGCTTCTATGACCTGGCCCAGGATGTCTCTTTCCATAATTCCATTGTAGCAAAAATAAATCCAAACCATGAGAAATTCAATTTTTATGCCGCAATTTTTAAAACAGTCACGTTCTTATCAGCGTGTTTGCGGCGACCCATGATTGCATGGGTTATTTTCTTTGAACAGAAATTGCCAAAAGCCGCCGTCTTTTGGTATATTTAGGCTGGTTGGACCGATTCTGATGATACACAAAAGCTCAACACGCATAAATTCGCGGGACAAGAGGCTTAAGGAATGCAAGACAGGTATGACGTAATTGTGGTCGGAGCCGGACCGGCCGGCGCTACGTGCGCGCGGCTATGCGCCCGTGAGGGACTTAGAACGCTGCTCCTGGATAAAGATGCCTTTCCGAGGCAAAAGCCCTGTGCCGGCGCGGTATCGGCCAAAGCCCTTTCCCTGCTCGGTTTTCCGCTCCCCGACGACGTGGTGGAAAAGGAATGTTTCGGAGTTCAAATCCGGTGTCATAGCCGGTCGATCGTCGTACGGAAAAAAAAGCGCCTCGGTGTACTGGTGAGCCGGGACCGTTTCGACCGGTTCCTTGCAGACAAAGCAGTCGCAGACGGAGTCCGGTTCCTGGCGGGAGAAAAAGCAGTCGATATCGTTGAAACAGGGGACGCCGTGTCCGTGAGCACGGACAGAGCCAGCTATGAAACCCGTTTTTTGATCGGAGCGGACGGCATTCACAGCCTCGCTGCGCGGTCCGTGCGGCCGCCTTTTCGAAGGGACGAGGTGGTGCTCGCCGCGGTCTGCAACAGCCGGGCCGATGACGCCGTCATCGACCAGCGCCTCCGGAACATCATCGCCATCGATTTCGGCCGCGCGCCGCTGGGATACGGATGGCTGTTCCCGCACCGCGGCTACTTCTCGATGGGAGTAGCCGGCCTGGCGTCTGAATTTTCCGAGCCGCGGGAAACGCTGTCAGAGTACGGCCGGTCGTTACAGGTTAAACCCGAAGCCGTCCGCGGACACTTCATACCGCTCGGAGGGATAAAGCGAAGGATTGCCTCAAGGAGAATTTTGCTCGCCGGTGACGCGGCAGGGTTCGCCGATCCATTCCACGGAGAAGGGATCGTGTATGCCATTCTGTCGGGTAAACTCGCGGCCGGGGCGCTCATCGACAGCCTCAAAAACAGCCGTGATCCGGCGGACGCCGCATCATGGTACACCAGCCAGTGCGAGAGACTTGTCAGGAAACAACTGCGCGTATCCCTTTACCTGGCGCGGCTTCTCGACCGGTTTCCAGGTCTCTTCACCAGGATATTCTTTGACAATTGTTCCGTGCTCAGCCGGTACGTGGACATTTCCGCCGGCAGAATGGAGTATCGGCAGTTCCTGAGATGGCTCGTGGTACGCATACCCTTCTACCTGGCATCGAGCTTCTTTAAGGGGCTGTGCGGAACACGGAGGGAAGACGGAGAGGGGAAATTTCCAGCAACATTTGAAAGTTGATACCTCTTCTCGATATTTAACTGTTTTTTTAGTGCTCGTCCCCTCGGCGTTTGAGATTCAGAACGTACGCCCTGCCACCCGCCCTGTCCCTTTGCCGGTTAACCCTTCCCTTCGATAGAGAACAGCGGCTCATGGATCGACTCTCCCCTGCAGGCCGGGCATTTGCCGGGCTTTTTCAGCCGTTCCCGCTTCGAAAACACAAAGCCGCACTTCCTGCATTCCGCGGGCGTCACCGCCAGATGCCGCCCCGCCGCGCTCATCGACTTCCGGATATGCTCAAGATGACTGTAGACCTCTTTTTCCGATATGCCGACCTCCCGGGACAAATCTCGCGCGGAACGTTCCCCCTGCTCAAGGGCCGCAGTGATCTCCCGTCGGACCGTGTCGTGCATTTCCATCGGTATCGACGGCTCTTTAGGCGCCGGTTTCATGGGACGAACCTCATCACAAATTAAGGCTCCCTGCAGTCCCTCGGCGGGACGGGGAATGCGCTCACTTCAGGATTGAGCTTCCTGTAGAAATGGAATCTCGATTCTCAGGGTGAGAAGATGATCGTATTCGCTCGCTCCGACCACTTCAGAATTCATTATAACGCAAAGCAGGACACACCAGGGGTGAGATCGGCTTTTTTGAGACCTTCATCGGGTGCGTCATCACGTCCTTGTATTTTTTACGTACGTGCTGCGAAATCAAAAAACGCGGTTATTTGGAAGTTTCCGTCGTTTCCTTGACAGTCAGCAATTCTTTGCTACAATCTAATCATGCTGCGTGCGCTCCTGGCATTTATAATTGTATCCTCCATGCTTTTGACGGCTGCATATGCCAGGGATGACTGTTATTCCTGCCA
>OFHG01000676.1_pt1 | contig 13224 bp, 13 predicted proteins | sample 1521931 | NCBI WGS metagenome assembly OFHG01 (sample SAMEA2468438, study PRJEB22500) | soil metagenome | biome: Glassland; feature: Farmland; material: Clay | place: Australia | collected 2013-01-31 | depth 0.55 m
TTCGCGCGCCTGTACCGGCGCGTCACCGAGGGCGTGAACGCCGAGCTCGCGGGCCAGACGTTCAGCGACCGGCCGTTCCTCGAGCGGCTCGACGTCTGCTTCGCCGGGTTCTTCCTCTCGGCCGTCACCGCGCACGAGACCGATCCGGCGGCGACCCCGTCGGCCTGGGCGCCGCTCTTCGCGCAGCGGTCGCGTCACGGCATCTCGCCGCTTCAGTTCGCGCTCGCCGGGATGAACGCGCACATCAACCGCGACCTGCCGGTGGCGCTCGTGACGACGCCGCGACCGAGGCCGGTGCCGCCGCCCTCAGGTTCGGGTTCGAGACGCTTGATCGCGAGGAGATCGTCTCGTTCACGCCGCGGAACTGGCGCAGCGACGCCTGATAGAGCCCCTCGGGCGTCGGGAAGTTGCGCACGTCGAAGCGGCCGCAGCCGGCCAGACCGAGGACGGCGGCCGCCGCGAGCAGCAGCACGGTCCCGAGCAGGACCGGCTTGTGATGGTTGCGGCGGTCGGCGTAGAACACGGCGGGCACCATCAGCACGAACGATACCAACACTACCGGCAGGTAGAACTTCCAGTGCGAGGGCAGCGCCAGGCCCGCCTCCACGAGCATCGGCGGAACGACCACGAACATCGCCATCTGGGACACGTGCAGCACGAAGATCCCGACGTTGAGCCGCATCAGTTCGGGCTGCGCGAGCAGGGCAGGCAGGCGCGCAAGCGTGCCGCCTTCGGCGTGCGCCCGCGCTGGGATCTCGCGACGCTTTCCTAGCGAATCCGCGGTTCAGTGCCTGCCGCGAGCCGGCCGATGTTGGCGCGGTGGCGCCACCAGACCAGGATCGTGAGGAAGAGCGCGAACTGCGCCAGGGTCCGGGTGGCGAGGAACCAGGCGAAGGCCGGCGCCAGCAGGAAGGCTATCAGCGCCGCCAGCGAAGAAAAGCGGAAGAGGAAGGCGACCGCGAGCCAGGTCAGGCAGGCCAGCGCGCCGATCTGCTCGGTCAGCGTCGCGACCGGCTTGGCCAGCGCCATGTCGACCGGCAGGTCGGTGCCCAGTACCACCTGGTCCAGGCCCACCCGCTCCACCAGGTAGCGCAGCGCCTGCGAGTCGTGGGTGATCGTATCGAAGTACAGCTGGCCGAAAAAGCTCCAGGCGTCGGCGGGGGAGTCCGCGAGTTCCGGCCGGACACCGCGGGCGTGCACCAGGCGGCCGGTCTGGTACGGCAGGAAGCCGCCACCATGCATCAGCACCAGCCGCACCCGCGGGTAGCGCCCGGGCACCCCCGAGCAGATGAGGCGCTCCACCACGATCGTGGTCTCCAGCGGATTGCCAATGGCGTTCTGCAGATACCACTGGTCCAGCGCGGGATGAGCGCAGTTGAAGGCAGGATGTATGAGCACGGGCCGCCCGATGGCTTCCACCTGCGCCCAGAAGACCTCATAGTCCGGCTCATCGAGGCGCCGTCCGGCGATCGAGGTCCCGATCGCCGCCCCCACCGCCCCGGCCGCGACCGCGTCCGCCAGCATCCGCGCGGCCACCTCCGGGGCCTGCATCGGCAGGTTCGCCAGCCAGTGCAGGCGGTCTGGGGCGTGACCGCAGAAGTCCGCCATGCCCGTGTTGCTGGCCTCGCACAAGGCGACAGCAAGGTCCGTGACCAGGTCATATCCGAACAGCACCGGCGCAGGCGAGATCACCGCCCCCCACAGCCCCCGCCCGGTGAGGTCGGCGACCTTCTCCTGCGGGCTGTGAAAGGCGGGCTGGAGCGGGAACGGCACATGATTGGGGCTCTGGAAGAGCCCGCCCCGCGACGAGAGGCCAAGCCTGCTGTCCTGCTCTGCCAGGCGCAGCACCGCATCGGGGATGACGTGGTTGTGAATGTCGATGAACATCCCATCCTCCTGGCAGTCACGAGCCCATCGCCGGCCCCGGCACGGGCCGCGCAGCCCCGGGCAGGCCGGGATCCGCACCTGACCCGATTCGGGGTACCAGTGACGGACCTTAAGTGATGCGCGACGGGTCAGCAACTCTGCTTTAAGCACCGCTGCCATTCGGGCCCCGTGCGATCGCTGGATCGCGACTTGCTAAGGATTGACAAGGATCGTTGACGCCCCTCAGTAGCCATGCTAATTTTCGCGTTTAATCCCGCTATTGGCGGCAGGCAGGCTCCCCACGGCCGTGCCGAGCATGCTCGGCACGGCCGTGGGCTGATACATCTCGGCGCGCCGACGCGAGCGAGAGGAGCCAGGGTGGTCAGTGACCCGCCGGCCAGGACCGCAACCGCGGTGACCCGGGCACGCCGCATCCCGCACCTGCCCAGCGCGGGCTCCGTGCGCGGATGAGCACCCTTTTCCTCGGGCTCGGGTTCGGGCTGGTGAGCGCGTCCGTGCTGGCCATCTCGACGGTCGCCCTGTCGCTGCAATTCGGTGTCACCAGGGTGCCCAACTTCGCCCATGGCGAGATCATGACCGTCGGTGCCTACGCCGCCCTCAGCACGCTGCAGGCCACCCATAGCGCGGTGCTCGCCGCGATCGCCGCGATCGCGGCCGGTGCCGCGCTCGGGGCGGCGATCAACAAGTTCCTCTTCGGCCCGTTCCAGAACCGCCATGTCGCCCGCCTCACCCTGTTCGTGCTGACGATCGCGGCATCACTGATCGTGCAGAACGTCGTGCTCCTCTACTACGGGGGCGCCACCCAGCCGGTGCCCCTGGGCGGGGGAACCCCGCACCGGCTCGGCCCGTTCCTGTTCACCACCCAGCAGGAGCTCATCATCGTGCTGGCGGTCGCGATCATGCTCGGGGTCCACCTGCTGCTCAAGTACACATACTTCGGCCGGGCCCAGCGTGCGGTCGCGGAGAACCTCGCCCTGGCCCGGGCCAGCGGGGTCAATGCGGCGGGCGTGATCAGCCGGACCTGGCTGCTCACCGGGGCGCTGGCCGGCCTGTCGGGGTTCGTGCTCGGTATCACCACCGGCGGGCTCTATCCGGCCATGGGATTCCAGTTCCTGCTGGTGGTGTTCGCGGCCGCGATCCTCGGCGGGATCGGCCAGCCGTCCGGGGCGATGGCCGGGGCCCTGGTCGTGGGCGTCACCATGGAGGTGAGCGCGCTGTACATCACTTCCGACTACAAGACAGTGGTCGCGTTCGCGCTGCTGATCCTGGCCCTGCTGTTCCGGCCGCAAGGACTGGTCTCCGCCCCCCGGCCAGCGGCCGGCTGAGGTCAGCGATGCTTCAGTATCTCATCAGCGTTGGGACGCTCGCCGCCATCACCGCCCTGATCACACTCGGGCTGAACTCACGGTGGGGACTGTCGGGCCAGCTGGACCTCGGGTACTACCTCTACGTCGCGCTCGGCGCCTATATCGACGGCGTGATCACCCTGCCCCCTGCCAGCACCCAGCCTGACGTGAGTTACATCCTCGGCCTGCACCTTCCCTTCCTGGCCGGCTTCGTGGGGGCGGGGCTCGGCTCGGGACTCGTTTCACTCGCGGTGGGATCGGTGGCGCTGCGGAACCTGCGCGGCGACTACTTCGCCATCGTCACAGTCGCGGCGACGATCATCGGCTACACCGTCATCACCCAGTTCAAGCCCTTGTTCAACGGCTACAACGGCCTGTACGGGGCCAGCCAGCTGTTCCTGGACACGTTCAACCTCAGCCCGCAGGCCTACCAGGCCTTCTACTTCGGGCTGTGTGCCGCCCTGCTGGCCGCTGTGTTCGCGGTCCTCGAACTGATCCGCCGCAGCCCGTTCGGGCGGGCGGTCAAGGCGGTCCGCGAGGACGAGATCGCCGCATCGGCGTTCGGGAAGAACGCCTACCGGCTCCGTCTCAAGGCCTACGTGATCGGCGGAGTTGTGGCCGGCCTGGGCGGCAGCCTGTTCATGCACTACATCACCGCCTTCAACCCGGCATCCTGGTCACCGCTGGCGACCTTCCTGCTGTACGGCGCGCTGCTGGTCGGTGGTACCGCCAACAACCTTGGCGCGGTCGTCGGCACGCTCATCACGCTGATCGCCTTCCCCCAGCTGACCCAGCTGATACCGGCCATCGGCAGCAACTCCAACGCCGGGCCGGCGGTCCAGAACATCCTCGTGGGGCTGCTCATCGTCGCTGTCCTGTGGTTCCGGTCGGCGGGGCTGCTGCCCGAACTGCCGACGATGAGCGGCCAGCTGCGAACCCGTGGCGCGTGGAACTGGCGCCGCCCGGACCGGCCGGAGCCAGCCGCCGCGCTGCCCCAGGCAGCCGGGCCAGCCCAGCCAGCCCAGCCGGATGAGGGCTGACGTGGCCGCCCGCGCGCAGGATCCCCCGGTCTGCCTGGAGGTCATCGACCTGCACAAGAGCTTTGGCGGCGTGAACGCGGTGCAGGGCGCCGCGTTCACGGTGGCCCGGGGCAGCATCACCGGGCTGGTCGGCCCCAACGGGGCCGGCAAGAGCACAGCCATCAACCTGATCTCGGGGCTGGTCAAACCGGACAAGGGCAGGGTCCGTCTCAACGGTCAGCAGATCACCGGCCACTCCCTGGAATGGATCAGCCGGCACGGGCTGGTGCGCACTTTCCAGGTGGCCAGGGAATGGCCTGCCCTGACGGCCATGGAGAACGTGCTGGCCGCCGCACCCGCAGGCAACCGGGAGACGATCTGGCGGGCGCTTTTCGCCCTCGGCCTTGCCGCCCACCTGTGGCCGGATCATCTCGGGGACCTCGCCGCGCTGTGGCAGGACGGGATCAGCTTCTTCAAGATCTTCACCTGCGACACCCACGGCATCCCTGGGCTGGGCTCGCTCGCCGCCTGGCAGGGCGAGCACGCCGGGGAGCCCGGCGGCCGGTTTGTGCCCGGCCCCGGCTCCCCCGCCAGCTGACGGCAAGCGCACGGCCATGCCAGGGCCGGCCAAGGCCGGCCCCGTTCCTGAGAGGGATGGAATCACACCATGACAACTGCACCTGTCACAGTCGGTGTCGTCGGGCTGGGCAACATGGGGCTGCCGATGGCAGGGCATCTGCTTGCGGCGGGCTTCCGCGTGCGCGGCTACGACGTGCGCGAGGAAGCGGTCGCCGCGCTCGGCCAGGCAGGCGGTGTGCCTGCGGCCAGCCCGGGCGGCGCGGCGGCCGGCGCGGCCATCGTGATCACTTCGCTGCCCTCGGTGGCCGCGCTGAACGAGGTGGTCAGCGGGCAGGACGGCCTGCTGAGCGCCGCCCCGGACGGCCTGATCGTGATCGAGACCAGCACTTTGCCGCTCACTGTCAAGGACGAGGTGGCTCAGCTGCTCGGCCAGGCCGGTGTCGTGGTGCTGGACTGCCCACTCAGCGGCACGGCCAGCCAGATGCACGCCCGCGACATCGCCGTGTACGCCAGCGGGGACCCGGACGCGATAGAGCACAGCCACGACGTGCTCGCGGCGTTCTCCCGGGTGCAGTACCAGGTGGGAGCGTTCGGCAATGGAATGCGCATGAAGCTGATCGCGAACCATCTGGTGACCGTGCACCACACCGCGGCCGCGGAGGCGCTGCTGCTCGCGCAGCGGGCGGGACTCGATCCGGCGCTGGCGCTGCGTGCCCTGTCCGACGGGGCCGGCAGCTCACGGATGCTGGAGGTCCGCGGCCCGATGATGATCGCCGGTGACTTCTCCCAGGCCAACATGCGGCTGGAGTACTACCAAAAGGACATCGACCTGATCAGCGACCTCGGGCGCACGGTGCGCTGCCCGCTGCCGCTGTTCACGGCGAGCGCTCAGCTGCACCTGGCCGCACTGGCGCAAGGACGCCTCGATGAGGACCCCGCCTGCGTCTTCGCGGTGCTGGAGGGGATGTCCCGCCCGCAGGCGGCGCCGGGCAGCCCGGCCCGCTAACGCAGCGAGGCTGTCACCGCCATCGTGCGGCCCTCACTGAGCGACTCCGCGATAGCCGTGGTCAGCTCCACGCTGCGCAGCCCGTCCAGCCCGGACGGGCTCGGCTCACGCCCGGCCGTGATGGCCTGCTCGAAGGCCATCACGGCGCTCTTGTAAGCGTCGTAGCTGGCCGTCTCCAGCGTGGTCTCGCCCGCCTCGCTCACGATGGCCAGTGTCCCGCTCATGTTCATCCGGGTGCAGGACCGGCCCACCACCCGGCCCTTGGTCCCGTAGACTGTGATGTCCGCCTGGGGGTAGGCGACGGACTGGTTGACGTTGACGTAAGCGAGCACGTCGGTGCCGTAGCGCAGCAGCACCAGTGCCAGCGTCTCGGGCGCCAGGCCCTCCTCGTGCCCGGTCAGCGCCGTCACCTCGGTCACCTCGGTGCCCAGCAGGTAACGGATCAGGTCGAAGGCGTGCACGCCGATGTTGTTGATCGTGCCCAGGCCCGCCAGGGCAGGGTCAGTCCGCCATCCCTTGAGCAGGGTACGGCCCGAACTCATCTCCACCTGCACCACCCGGATCTCCCCCAGCGAGCCGTCCTGGATGAGTTCGCGGAACCGGCTGAAGTTGTCGTGAAACCGGGTCTGGAAGGTAATGCCCAGCTTGACCCCCGCTTCCTCGCACGCGGCGATCGCCCGCCTGGCATCGGCGACGCTCAGCGCCAGCGGCTTGTCGCACAGCACCTGCTTGCCGGCCCGCGCGGCCGCCACCACCTGATCGGCGTGCAGCGCGTTCGGCGTGGCGATATAGACCGCGTCCACGGCCGGCTCAGCCAGCAGCTCATCGAAGCTGGTGAGTGCCCGCGCCGCGCCGTGGCGCTGCGCGAAGGCGTCCGCCCTGCCCTGGTCGCGGCTGACCACCCCGTGCAGCACACCTTGCGGGCTGGCACTGATCGCCGGGGCGATCTCGGAGTCCGCGATCCTGCCAAGGCCTATGATTCCCCACCGCACCATGCTCTGCTCGCCACCTAGATTCACTGATCACCCTTCCCTGCCACTGCCCGGGAAGCGGAAAGCCGGATTGTGTAGCCGCGCCTCATTCTGGCAAGAACCGTTACGGCACCACCCCATCCGTGCCGCTCATCAGGGCGACATCACCGCTGGAGCCGTCGACCGCGGCCAGCCAGCCACCGGCCGTCCAGGGTACCGGGCCGGTCACCGTTTCCGGGTGGCAGCCGATCACCATCGGGACCCCGAGGCTGCGGGCCACCTCGGCCAGATGCGAGCCGGCCGCGCCGGCCCGCGCGATGACGCCGCGGGCGCTGAACAGCAGCGGCGCCAGGGCCGACAGCGGCTGGTCCACTAGCAGAATGGCATCCGTGCAGTCGCCCGGCCGCTCGTGCGGCCGGCAGGCCACCAGCCGCCCCGCCGCCATCCCCGGCGCGGCTGGCCTGCCCGGAACATGCTCCCCCCGCTCCAGCACGGTGGCCGCGAGCAGCGGCATCCATGCACGGGAGGTGAGCAGTTCAGCGACGGTACCGGGCGGGCGCGGGGGTTCAGGTACCTGGCCCGCCCGTCGCCCGTCGCTGGCGGCACCCGCGGGCACCGCGGCGCCATAAGCCGGGGCTGCGGGGCCCGGGGCGGAACGCAGGGACTGCAGCAGCCATATCCCGCCATCATCCGCGGCCCACTCGATCACGTCATCGCCCAGCGCGTGCCAGACCTGGCCGGCCAGAGCTGCCACCGATGTCACCAGGTCACCACCGAGCAGGCCGGTGAGATGGCCACTGGCGTGCCCGGCCCGGACGCGCGCTGCCGCGCCTTCCGCCCAGCCCGCGAGCAGGGCGCCCGGATGGCCGAGCACTCCCTCCACGATCACTTCGGCATCCGCCCGGTCCCCGGCATCCGCCCGGTCCCCGGCACCCGCCGGGCCCGCTCCACCCGCGGCACCCGCCGCGTTCCCCGGGCCGGTCACCCGGGCCACCCCGCCCGCCGCCGGCCGGATCTCCGGCTGCAGGAGGACGGCCAGTTCCAGCGCCTCGGGCGGCAGGCCGCAGGCGGCCAGCCGTGCCAGCGGGTCCACCGCGAAAGCCGACGCCCAGCAGCTGCGGACCGCCGGCACGACGTCGTCGGCGCCGACCCCGGCGACTGAGGAGAACGCACCGGACCAGCGGGGGTCACTTTCCAGTGGGCTGGAGGAACGGACGATAACCCGCCCGCCGAGCCGCGCCACCGCGTCACGCAGGCCCGCCGCCAGGCCGACGTCCAGCCGGTACCCGAGAACCGCCCGCCGGGCCGCGGCCGGCCGTCCGTGACGGACCGCCGCCGCGCCCGCGGACAGCGCCGGCCTGGCCTCGGCCAGCGGGACCACCCAGCCCGGCAGCACCGCGAGCCCGGCTGCAGCGGCGCGGGCCAGCCTCGCCGCCTTGGCCCCGGCGAGCCCTGCCGCACCGGTGACCTCGTCACCGAGCGGCAAGAGCCGCGCCTGCGGCCATCCGCTCACCCTGCGACGATGATCTCGTCGGAGGCGTACGAGGACAGCAGTTCGTGCCCGTCGTCGGTCACCAGCAGCATCTCCTCCAGGCGCACACCGAACTCGTGCACCTTGCCGTGCTGGGTTTCCAGGGCGAACACCATGCCGGGCTTGATCTCCTCCGGGTAGTCGAGGGACCAGATCCGCGAGATAACCGGCCGGTCGTACTGGGCGAGCCCAAGCCCGTGACCCCACAGGTTGGCCGCGGCCTGGTCTTCTTCCTCATATCCCCAGGCCTCCTTGGCCGAGGGCCACTTCGACGCGATGTCGCGCGTCGTCACGCCCGGGCGCACCACGTCAATCGCGTCCCACAGCCACTTATGGGCGGTGTCGTAGTACTGCTTCATCTCATCGGTCGGCCTGCCACCGACGCAGTAGGTGCGGTAGACGCAGGACTTGAACCCGTTCCAGGTCAGCGCCGCCAGGTCGACGATGACCAGTTCACCGGGCCGGATAATGCGGTCGGAGAAGTTGCGCCAGTTCGGCCAGGCGTTGGGCCCGGAAGACACGATGATGTCCTCCACGTCCTCCATGCCGGGGATGTTGTACAGGTACTCGAAGCCGAAGGCGGCCACCTCGTTCTCGGTCAGCCCGGGCCGCAGGAACTGCGTGAACTCATAGTGCAGCGAGTCGCAGATCGCGCCCACGATGCGGGAGGCCTTCTGCTCGTCCGGGCTTTTGATGGACCTGGCCTCCATCATCGGCGTCATGCCGTCGGCCCAGGTCACACCCGCCCGCTGGAACGCCGCGATCATGTTGATGTCAATGAAGTCCACCCCGAGCGGCTTGTCCAGCACACCTGCGTCCTCCAGGTCGGCCACCAGCGCGGCGGTGAACTTGGCCACCTGGTTCTGCGCGGCCGGGCCGGCCGCGCCCTTGATCCAGGTGTAGGAATGACGCACGTTCTGCGGCGGGATCCACGGGTTGTGCACCTTGAGATGGATGCCGATGTCGCCCTGTTCGTAGACGATCGGCTCCTTGCCCTCGCACAGGACGACGTAACGCAGGCCAGGCTTGAGCCGGTTCCAGCCCGGCGTATAGGTGGACGAGACATACCGCATGTTCTCGTCGTAGAACAGCAGCAGTGCCCCCAGGCCGTGCCGGGCCATCGCCTCCCGCGCCCGCTGCAACCGCCAGGCCCGGACCGTGGCCCAGTTAATGCCTTCCTTCCAGTCCGTGCTCAGGCCACCGAACGCTTCCTTCATGCGCTGTCGTCCTTTCTCATGGGAGGAGGGCTCCGGGGGCTGGGGCCCGGAGGGTCACGGCCGGACCGGATAGTCGGGCTGGCCGCCGGTCAGCACCTTGACGATCTGGGTCGCTGCCTTCTGCTGTGATTCGGCGATGGATTCTTCTGAGTAGTACGCCATGTGGGGCGTGACCAGAAGGCTGGGGAGATCCGCCGGAAGCCGGCCGGCGGGCGGCGGCTCGGTGTCGAGCACATCGAGGGCGGCTGCCCTGATCCGGCCGGCCCGCAGCGCCTCGATGACGGCGTCAACGTCGACCAGCCCGCCGCGCGCGGTGTTGATCAGCACCGCGCCCGGCTTCATCATGGCCAGCTCCGCGGCGCCGATCAGGCCCTTTGTCTGAGGTGTCAGCGGGGCGTGCAGCGACACCACGTCGCATCCGCGCAGCAGGTCCGGCAACGGCAGCAGCGGCGGGATGCCCGGCCCCGGCTGCACGAACGGATCATGCACCACCACCTCGCAGCCGATCGCCGTGAGATAGCCGGCCAGGCGCCTGGCGATCCGGCCGAACCCGACCAGCCCGGCCCGCTGGGTGGACAGCCGCCGGATGGGCCGCAGCCCGTCCAGGCCCCAGCCGCCCCTGCCAACCAGAGCGCTCGCCTCCGGCAGCCGGCGGGTCAGCGCGAGCAGCAGCCCCAGCGTGTGTACCGCGACCTCTTCGACGCTGTAGTCCGGCACATTGGTGACGACCACGCCACGCCGGGCGGCGGCCGCCAGGTCCACGTTGTCCACCCCGATGCCGTACCGCGCCACGATCTTGCAGGCGGACAGCTTGCTCAGCAGGTCGTCGGTGATGGGCAGATAGGTGTTGAGCAGCGCATCGGCATCGCCCCCGGCCCGGGCGACTCCCTCGGCGGTGCCGTCGGCGACCTCAATCCGGGCGCCGATCGCGGCCAGCAACTGCGTCTCGGTCTCGATGCTGGGGAACACCTGGTCGGTCACGACGACGGTGAAGTGCTGGTTCATCTCGCTCCGCTTCGCTGCGCCGGGGAGGCGTGGGGCGGTCAGGCGGCCGGGATGACCGGCAGGAGCAGGTAGGACTGCCGGTCAGGGCCGTGCCACAGGGTTTGCGTGCTGCGGGTCAGGTGCGGTGGGCGGTCCACGGGATCGTCGTGCAGGAAGGGCCCACAGCCGGTCATCTCGTTCTTGAACGAGCCCAGCCGCGGTGCCGCCGGGTAGCGGACCTCGTGGTCGCGGCCCCGGACGGTGAGCGCCACCCGGTAGCCGGCCGGGATGACCACGCTGGTAGGCCAGATCTCCACCTCGGCCTGGTAGACCTCCTCCGGGGTGAGCGGCTGAATCTCGTCGTGGCTGTGGTAGGGGCGGTAAGGGGTGCTCAGCTGCGGGTCGAGCTTGCGGTGCGACATCCGCAGCCAGCCCTGCGCGGCCGGCGTGTGCGGGTCGATGGCTCCGGCGAAGGTGACTTCTTCGCCACCGGGTGCGAACACCCGCAGCACGCAGAACAGGTCGGCGTCGGTGGTGGAGGAAGACACAAACAGGCGGGCAGCCACCGGCCCGGTGATCTCCATCTCCTGCGGTGCTGGGGGTGCGGTGAACGTGATGCCTTCCCCGTCCGCCCGGTAGGACACGCTCTCCTCGCCGGCGCCCACCTCGGCGCTGAGTTCCTGCCGCTCCGGCCGCAGGTATAGCCGCCGCCAGTCGGTCCGGGCCAGCGGCCACTCGCGTTCGGCCCGCTGCCGGAACCCATCGAGCGTGCGGACCTGGAGCTGGACCGGCGGCTGGTCCCGCCAGCCACTGTCGTCGCCGTGCAGGAAACAGGCGAAGAACCGCTTCTGCAGATCCACCCCGTAGTCGGTGTAGAAGTGGGTCCAGTGCTCCAGGCCGTGGACCTCCAGCCACTTGTGCGGCGACGCGGCCTGTGTGAAGCCCTCGAAGTTGCCGCGGGTATGCAGGCCCTGCCCGCCCCAGTTGGCCGCGGTCAGGAACGGGACGGTGATCTCCTGCCAGTGGGCCGACCGGTCCCGGTGAAACTCGTCGTCGAGCGGATGGTCACGGATGTTCTCCCCGAACGGCACCCGTGCGGCCGCCAGTTCGGCCTCGGTGAGCGTTTCCGGGCCAGCCACGGGCTCGCCGGTCTGCGGGTGCCGCGGGCCGCGCTCACCCACCCCGTGCTGCACCACGGTGACCTGCTTGTCGTACCAGTTCATCCAGAACGAGGACAGGATCCCGCCATGGTGGGTGCCATCGCGGTAGAAGTCGGCCGCGCCCTCCCAGACGCACATCGCGGCAAGGTGCGGCGGGTGCAACCGGGCCACATGCCACTGGTTCATCGCGTAGTACGAGATCCCGTTCAGCCCTATCTTCCCGGTGCTCCACGGCTGGGCGGCCGCCCATTCGATGCACCCGTACAGATCACGCGTTTCCCGCGGGGAATAGGGATCCAGTTGCCCCGGGGACCGGCCCGCCCCCCACGGGCCCGTCACGTGAGTGGGGGGGCCGCGACGGCACGATAAACCGCCGCATCGTGCGCGAGATGCTCGACCGCGCGGTGGAATTCGTGCCGCGGCTGGCCGGGTGCCAGGCGACAGCCAGAGGGCAAGGCGGTAGAGCAGGTATCCGAGGGCGGCCGCCGCGATTGCTGGTGCGGCGGCCGCCCTCGGAGGGATTACCGCGGTAAGCGCGAATCGGGGCGGCACTGGAGCATTCCCGGCTTGCGATCCGACCGCATATTGCGCAGCGGATGTACGGTTTGTACATTGTGGATGTACACTCGGGAGCGGTGAACCCCATGGGCGGGACTGGAGCGTCAGGTAGGGGCACCGCCTTGCCTAAGAGCCCTCGAGAGACCCCCAAGCGCAAGAACTACCGGCTGCCACAATCGAAGCTGGATGCAGCCAGGAGGCTCCTCGGCACGAGGACGGAGACCGAGACCATCGAGCGTGCCCTCGACCTGATCGCCTTCGGTGAACGCCTCGCGGCGGGAACGGAGCGCGCGCGGGGGCGAGCGTGGCACGACGTCTTTGGTGAGGTCGCGGCGTCCGCGGTCAAGCGGGAGCGGTAGGTGCCCCGGTACGTGATCGACACCAATCTCTACGTGGAGGCGATCACGACGGACGAAGGGAACGAGGCGCTGGCGGCTTTCCAGCGGCGCTTCGCTCCCTTTCTGTTCCAGCACTCGACCGTGGCCCAGGAGATCCTGGCGGGCGCCCACAGTGAAGCGAGCTACCGCGAATACCACGAGGACTGGGTCGCCCCATTTGAGGCATTGGGGCGCGTCATCACGCCCAGCCACGCGGCGTGGGCGCGGGCGGCGCCCACGGCCTGCGCGGGATCGGCGACCACGTCCACCGCCGGGTGCCGGGCGCGGATGGCCTCGACGTAGCCCGAAGGGTCCAGGACCCGGTCGCCGCCGGTGACGCCCGTGCCGGGCACGTAGAGCAGCACGTACATGAGCGTGGCGAACGGCAGGAAGACGATGCCGAGCAGCGGCAGCGCCGTCCCGCCGAGCGCATGACCGGTGAGCACCTCGATCAGCGTGTAGATCATCAGCCCGCCGAACCAGCTCTGGATGCCGTACCAGCCGCAAGCCACCAGGGCGCGCAGCACGGCGGGGGAGCGCCCCCCCGAGGGTCCGGAAGAGCCACGGCACCGCAACCCGCGCGGAGAGC
>OFHG01000678.1_pt1 | contig 13218 bp, 9 predicted proteins | sample 1521931 | NCBI WGS metagenome assembly OFHG01 (sample SAMEA2468438, study PRJEB22500) | soil metagenome | biome: Glassland; feature: Farmland; material: Clay | place: Australia | collected 2013-01-31 | depth 0.55 m
GTGGAGAAGGGGGGAAGGGAAAGGTTACGGTGCGTGAGCATCACGCGCTGGGGAAGGGAGGAGGATCCGCTGGTATAGAAGAGTTCTGCCACGGCATTTTCGTCAATTTCGCAGTAATCGAGCTCGCGCGGCTCGGCGTCTGCCAGAAGCTCGTCGTAGGTTTTCGTGTGCGCCCAGGCGGGCTTCTCGCCCCGCAGCGCAATGAAGTGCTCAACGGATTTCGCGCCCGGCCGCAGCGCCTCCACGAGCGAGGCGAATTCTGGATCGAAGAAAAGCAGGCGCGGGGCGGCATCGTTCAGGATGTAGCCCATCTCCTCACCGCTCAGCCGGACGTTGAGCGGCAGCAAAATGGCCTGCAACTGCGGCACGCCGTAATACGCCTCGAGCAACCGGTGGCAGTTGAAGCTGAGATAGGCGACGCGATCGCCTTTGCCGAGCCCCAATCCTTTCAGCGCGTCCGAGAGCCGGTCGCACCTCTCATTGAATTGCCTGAACGTGAAGCGTTGGTCTTCGCACACCACTCCGATTTTGTTTCCGAAGACAGTCGCGGCGTGGCGCTTCAGGCGGACCGGAGTCAGGGGCAGGATCATTCGAACCTCGCCAGAATTGGTTTGTTGTTCCCCGCGTCTGGGCGCAAATATATCACAGTGCCGACCCATCGCGGGCTTCGGAATCAGCCATTCGATTCAGCCGGCGGCTCCAGTTTTCCGACAATGAACCAGTAGGCAATCAGGCCCGTAATCAGGATTACCGGGCCGAGGATGAAGCCGGGGAGAAAGGAACCCGTGCGCGCGATCAGGAAGCCGGTGGCGATGGGCGCCAGGATGCCGCCGATATTTCCAGCGAAGTTCTCGAAGCCTGTCCATACGCCGATCTCGTCCGGGGGAGCGCAGGATTGAAGGATGACCAGCAGGTTTCCCGTGGCCAGTCCCACCAGCGACCCGCCGACAATCAGTGCGATGGCGGCGTCGGCGCTCGAAACCTGAGCGGCGGGAATTAGCATCAGGCTGGTGAGAAAGGCGACGGTCACGATGCCCTTGCGCGTGCGGGTTTCGTCCCCGCCGCGAAAAATCAGCCGCTCTGCAATCCAGCCGCCGATGGGCTCGCAAACGCCAAAAACCAGGTAGGGAAGCGAGGCGTAAATCCCCGCGCGCAGAATCGTTAGGTGGCGCGACTCGACCAGATAGTCCGGCAGCCAAGTCAGCAACAGGTACCAGTAATAGTCGAAGCAGAAGAATCCAAAACAAATGCCCAGCAGATTTCGATTGCGCAGGTGGCCCAGCAGGGCGAGGTAGGTCGGCGTTTTCCCCTCGCGCTTCCGGCCGACCCCCAGCCAGGCCAGCAGCGTCAGAATCGGAAACACGAACATGGTTGCCGAGAACATCAAGGCGGCGAGGAATTGGCGAAACGCGGGCTGGCCCTGGCGGGCGGCGCGCCCGCGGATGGAATTCAGATCCTTGGGCAGTGTCTTCAGCCACGGGATCAGCCACAGCAATGCGGTAAAGCCGACTACCGCGAACGTTTTTCGCCAGCCCAGGTGCATGAGCAGCCAGGGAATCAGCAGGCCTTCCATGAAAAGCCCCGTGCGCGTGCCGAAATCGAAAATGCCGGAAGGCAGGCCACGCTCTTGGTGGGAGAAGAGGATGCTGACGATTTTGGTCCCGCCGGGAAGATAAACGGACTCACCGATCCCCAACACGATTCGAAGGCCGAAGAGCACGGCCAGGCTGCCGGCGAATCCCGTCAATCCTTGCGCTAGTGACCAGAGCGCGAACGCCCCGGCATAGACCCAGCGCAAGTCCAGCCGGTCGGCGCACCAGCCGATGGGAATCTGCATAAACGCGTACGACCAGAAGAAAGCTGAAAGGAGAAGGCCTTTGGCTTCGGGCCCCAGCCCGAGGTCGTGTGAAATCAGCGGCAGGGCAAAGGAGATGGTGGCGCGGTCGAAATAGTTGATCAGCGACGCCGCGAAAAGAAGAAAGACGATGGTCCAGCGCCGCGCGTTGGAAACGCTGCTCGGCGAAGAATCAAATCGGAGATTCGAACCCGTAGTTGTGCCCACGCGCGATATCCCGCAATTTCAGGACTCGCGGCAGAATACCGTAATCTCCAGCGAGGTCAAGCGAAACGTGAAGGACGCGGGCCGCGCCTACGCTGCTGGGATGGGCTTGATCCTGGGGAGGACGAGGTGAATCACAATGAGGGCCAGCGGATGCATGACGCTCGCAATGATGAAGAGCGGAATGTAGGAATGCGTCAACTGAAGAACGTAGCCGGCTACACCCGCGATGCCTGCGCCGCCGATCGCCCCGGCGCATCCTCCGATGCCAACGACGGAGGCCACATCCTTCTTGGGGAAAATATCGGAGGTCAGGGTGAAGAGGTTGGCGGACCATCCCTGGTGGGCGGAGGTGGAAACCGAAATCAACGCGATGGCCACCCAGGGACTGTGGGCGAAAGCCGCGATCACGCCGGTTGGCATGCAAAGCGCGCACACCAGCATGGCGATTTTGCGCCCTGCGTTGACCGACCAGCCACGGCGAATCAGATAGCCCGAGAGCCAGCCACCGAAGACGCTGCCGGGCACCGCGGCGAGGAAGGGAATCATCCCGAACCATTCCAGCTTGGCAATGGTGAACCCGCGCGCTTCCACCAAATACTTGGGAAGCCAGAAAATGTAGAACCACCAGATGGGGTCGGTCATGAACTTTCCGAGCGTGAATCCCCAGGCGGGCCGGATGAGGAGAATCTTCCTCCAAGGGATTTTGGGTTCCACTTCTTCAGACCCTGCGGCATCGAGCTTCTCGATGTAATCAAACTCAGCTTGCTCCAGCCAGGGGTGAAAGCGAGGCAGGCGGTAGATCGCCAGCCAGACCACCAGACAGAGGAATCCCAGGGCTCCGGTCCCGATAAAGGCTTCCCTCCAGCCCCAGCGGAGCAAGATCCAGCCCACAATCGGGTAGGCGATGACCGTGCCGATGTTGGTGCCGGAATTGAAAATGCCCGTGGCCAGCGCGCGCTCGCGCTTGGGAAACCACTCGGCGACCGCTTTGATCGAGGCCGGAAAGTTGCCCGCTTCGCCCGCGCCCAGCATGAAGCGCGCAAAACCGAAGGAAAGCACGCCGCGCGCCAGAGCGTGGCCCATCGCCGCCAGCGACCACCAGCCCATGGAAAGCGCGTAGCCGACCCGAGTGCCGAGCCAGTCAATGATGCCGCCTGAGACGATCATCATGATGGCGTACGCCCACATAAAGGCGCTGATGATCCACCCGTAATCGCTTTCCGACCAGTGGAAGAGCTCCGTCAGCTTCGGGGCGAGGATGGCGATGGTGCCGCGGTCAATGTAATTGACGGTGGTGCCGAAGAACAGCAGGCCGCAGATCCACCAGCGCAAATGAGGCACCGTGAACGACGGCGGGCGGGGCTCGGATTTTTCCTGGGGAGATGAAGAATCCATAGTCAGTGGCCCGGCCACGCGCTTTCGAGAGGTTTGCCGTTTCCGGAAATCAGCGGCAGGACGTCGCCGCCGTGGCGCAGCACCACGACCTTAGCATCCGGCCCTGCGATCGCAAAGGCCATTTCCAGGGCCTGCTGCGGCGAGCGTGCCGGCTCGAATCCGAGGTGCCCTTGCGTCTCAGGGTCGATGCCCGGGGAAACCATAATGCCATGCGCCTTGTCGCGGATGACCCGGCCGACATGGACCAGGTGCGCCGCGGCCACCAGGTCCGTAATCGTTTTGGATTCGACCATGCTTCGCACTTGGGCGTAGCTGTGGTAGCCGAGCTGTTCGACCTCGGGGTGTTCGTCCGAGACGCCGTGCGGGCAGGGAGTGACCAAAATCACCACGCCGCCTCGCTTCACGGAAAGCTCGGAGGAGTAAATGCCTTTAGCGGCCTGCCACAGGTCGTAGTCGGCGGGATAGGATTCCGCGATGACGATATCCGCCGGCTGCGGCTGGCTGACGCCGTAGACCTTGGCCGATAGCTCGGCGCCCGCGCGATGCGCGGCCACCGGATCGCCCGCGACAACGTGCACGACGCGGTGGTTGGCGTCCATCACCACGTTGAGGATGAAGCGAAGTCCGGCCTTGGCGGCGATGCGCTCCACTTCCTGGCGGACGGGATTCTCCGCCACGCCCAGAATCTCACGGCCCGGATAAAGCGCGCTCAGCCAGTGCGTGTGCCCGGTGATTTCCTTGCCGGAAACGCCCGGCTGCACGATGGTCGAGCCTCCTGTAAATCCCATCACGCGGTGGGGAACGATTTGCCCCACACCGATGACCAGATCGGCTTGGCCTAACATGCGATTGACGCGGATCGGGGTGCCGTCGGCGGTTGAGCCGATCGCCTCGAGCTTCGCCTCGTCTTTCCAGTGGTGGAGTTCGACCGTATGCTCGCGCGGAATGTGGGGGCCGAGTTTGCGCTCGATCTCGGCCGGCGTCATGCGCGCGTGCGTGCCCGCCGCGATGAGAATCTTCACGTTCTTTTTCTGCACTCGGCGGCCGGCCAGCCGCTTGAAAAGCGGAGGCAGGACGGCGCCGGCGGGCGTTTGGCGCGTGATGTCGTCCACCAGCACCAGGATTCGGGTGGAAGGGGAGACCGTGCTTTCGATCGGAGCGCTGCCGAAAGGATGGCGCAGAGCTTCTTCGGTCAAATTCGCAACCGGAGCAGCGGGGTCCACGCTGCGAGGCACAAGCACCGCAAGAAGGTTCTTATCCGGGACTTCCAAAGGCGGAATCTCGGGATAAGAAAAAGGAATTCGCATACGATTCTTGACCGGCCCAGCGATTCTACGATGCAGCGCCCGGCTTGTCTATTCTGAATGTCACGCACAACGTTCGCCGGCGGGCGGCAAGACCGAAAACAGAGGGGCGCAGCGGCGTCAGGCGTTCTTGACCCAAACGTGGCGCGGATCGTCGGCCCAGGCGCCATAGCGGCGCTCTTCGCCTGCCAGCACCCAGGTGTAATGGAGCTGATAGCCGGGCGCGGCCACGACGGGGTGATAGCCCTTGGGCAGCAGGACCGTGTCGCCGTCCTCGACCACGAAGACGCTGGAGAATCCCTCCGGATCGTCCGCCGCCGTGTAGGTCCAGATGAAACCGTAGCCCTGCGAGGGTTTGATTCGGAAGAAGTAGATTTCTTCCAGCACTGCTTCCTGCGGAGGATTGGAGCGGTCGTGCTTGTGCGGTGGATAGCTCGACCAGTTGCCCGGGGGGTTGAGCGTTTCGCCGGCGAGCAACCGCTCCGCGGCGACGTTGTTGTCCAGTGCGGAATAAACCTGCCGCTGCCAGTTGTCACGGCCGACGGTCTTGACGGTGACGTTCGCGTCGTGCAGCCATGCGGGAGCGGTCCTCGCGCGCGACGGGGCAGTGAAGATGCCGGCATCCAGGGATGAACGGGCCGTCAATTCACAGGACGATCGCGGCGGGATGTAAACCATCTGCGGCGGGCCGGAGAAGACGTCCGGCCGCCCACCGACTTTGGCAAAGGTGTGAGCCTCGCCGTCCGGCGTTCGAATGGAAATCGAAGCTGTGCCGCCGAAGAAATCGAGCACGGCTTCACGCTCGCCGGTCTGGCCCGAGTGTTTTTCTCCCTTCCCGAGCGTCAAACGGGAGAAATCCAGAAACCGCAGCACGCCGGGTGAGACGATTTCCTGATAAGGGCCGTTTCGCACTGCCTTGATGTGGCGATTCATAGCCGGTCTCCGCTCAAAAATGATTGCGCCTTCATTATACGGCGGCGAGCCGAACTGGAAGCGTGTATTTGCTCTCGAAGGGGGAAACTGTCGGAACAGGTTGCCTTCAGAGTTCTTTTCGCCTTGCTCAGGCACCTGAGCGCAGGCCAATCCCGGCACGGTTTGTTTGGCACTCAGCTAACAGACCGGAGGCTGGGATTCATGCCCGACGTTACCACGGAGATTTGTATTCTCAGCAAAACATAGTATCGTATGATGGGTTGGGAAGGCGCCCCATCGCGTTTCCAAGCCTCCTCCACAAATTCGTGCCGGCGCGATCGGCTGTTGCCAGCGAGGCCGGCAGCCATGCTGGGGTTTGATGCTTATGGCAGACTCTCTCCCGTCACTCGCTCAGGCCACCACTGATGACGCGGCTTTGCGCGCCGGCTGGCGACTGCGGCGCATCCGCGAGCGATTGAACCTGACCCTCCGCGCCGTCGAAGAGGCGACGCTGGAGATTGCAGAGGCGGAGAAAAACTCCGATTATTTCGTCTCCGTGGCGCGCTTGAACCAGATTGAAAACGACGGCTCGCTGCCGAGCATTTACAAACTCTACAGCCTGGCGGTGGTTTTCCATCTCAAGCTGGAAGAAATCGCCGCCCTTTACCAGATTGAGACCAGCCGGATGGACGAGCACCGGTCCCGAATCCCCTACACGCGGACGCACCCGCTGGCGCTCGAAGCCGGCGACCCCGGCCGCTCCATCCGCTTTCCCATCCGCTTCGACTCCGGCTTCAAGCCGGAAAAGACGGTGTTCATTTCGCGGCTGATCGAGGCCTGGGGCGAAGTGCCCGTCGCCCTGCTCGCCCATTTGGATCTGAAGAAGTACCGCTACGGGTACATCGGTTTGGAAGACCGGATGATGGCGCCGCTGCTCCGTCCCGGCTCCATCGTGCAGATTGACGACACGCGCCGCCGCATCGTCAATCAGGGATGGATGACGGAAGCCGACCGCCCGATGTATTTCCTCGAGCTTCGCTACAGCTATGAGTGTTGCTGGTGCTTCCAGCGGGGCCACGAAGTGACATTGGTGCCGCACCCGCTATCACCTTGCGGGCCCAAGACGATTCGAATTCCCGATGAAGGTGAAGTATTAGGGCAGGTTGTCGGAGTCGCCATGCGGCTCGTACAGCAGGGCCCATAGATCCGTTTCGCGCAGAATCCTCAGCATCACCTCAATATTCTTGTCGAAGAGCTGTCGCGCCCGATGATGACAGTCTGCCGGCGGCAGCACCTGGTAGGAGCGCAGTTTCCTCCAGGTCTCGATCAGGCGCTTGCGATCCTCTCGGACCGATTCAAACATGGCGACGAGGTCGCGAGTCTGCTCTTCCAGCGGCAGGGTCATCAGTTCCTCGAAAATCTGAATGTGACACCGATGCAGTCCCTGGTCCACGGCCGCGGCGGAGTAGCGCGTTTCGAGCCCATAGTGGTGATACCGGCCGGTGTTGTAGTCGCGCAGCGAAGCGAGATAGACCAGCTTGTTGAAATGGCCGGCCATCTCCGCCAGGGTTCGCGCTTCGAAGTCGCCGACGGCCTTGGCAATCTCGTCCTCCGGCGCGGCGGCTTGGGAATTGAGGTGGTCGCCGTTCATAGCACGTTTCCAATGCGGATGTAATCGCTGAAAAGAAGCCCTTGCATCGCCCCGGAATAGAATACCAGATTAGCACAAGTTGGGAGATTCCCCACAGGACAGAAAGACTCGCCATCCTGGCGGTCAAACAGGGCGGACGGGAACGTTTAGCGCCGTGCGGTTTTATTTCGGGAAGGAAAACTCCAGCTTGCGTCCCATCACAAACGAAGGTTTCTTCCGCTTGCGGATCAGGTTCTTGTTTTCTGAAAGCGCGGTGACCAGGATCGGCATGGCGATGGTCGAGTCGCAATGGACCGTGGCCATGTGGGCGTCGTGCGCGATCTTGCCCCAGCTTTGCGCTTCCTCGAAGGTGCAGCCGGAAAGCCCGCCCCAGTGCGGGGCGTCGGTCACCACCTGCAGGGCGTATTTGTGGCCGCTGGTGGACTGGCGCATGAAAGCGGCGGTCACTTCGCTTTGCTGCACGAAATTCTTGGGCGTGCCGCCGCCGAAATAGATGACGCCGCTATTCGGTGACTCACCCGCCAGCCGCGCCGTTTCCAGCACGTCGCCGATGACGTCGAAAGTGAAGTTGTCGCCCTTGATGAAGCGGTGTTCGGCGATGCCGATGCCGATGGAAGAGTCGGCGATGGCGGGGCAGTAGAGCGGCACCTTGGCCTTGGCGGCGGCGGTGACAATGCCGTCCTCGGTGGCGCGCTTGGCCATCGCTTTTCCGGCCAGGTAGAGGAACTCGCGCGTCGTGTAGGGGCGCGACTGGTCGAGCGAGCCGGCAAAGCGGCCCAACCACGCGTCCTGCTCGCGGAATTCCTCTTCGTCGGCGAGCGTGTCGTACATGCGGTCAATCAGGTGCTCCTGCAACTGCACGTCGTCCACCGCCGGCGAGCACTGGAAATGGTAGCGGCCGAGGGTCTCGTGCATGTCGTGGAAGAAATTCGCGCCCGTCGAAACCAGGCAGTCAATCAGCCGGTTCTTGATCAGGTAAACCACCAGGCGGCGCATGCCGGCAGGCACCATCGCGCCCGACATGCCCATCATGATCATCACGCGGTCGCCCAGCATCTTGCGCCACACTTGGTAGGCGGTCGCCAGGCTGCGGCCCTGGAAGGAGATGCCCTGCATCTTTTCCAGCAGCGCCGCGACGTTCTTTTTGCCGTCAATTTCGAGCGGGTGGGTGGGGGTGGAAAGAATCTGGTCTTTGTGCATTCTTAGTCCTTTGTCCGTAGTCCTTGGTCCGTTGTCCGTCGTACTGGAGAGCCGGGTCCATTCGCTTTCTCATATACGTACTTGGAAGTAATGGGGCGCGACGGACAACTGACAACGGACCACGGACATCCAGATTATCGAGTCTCGTCCTAGCTGTGAAAGGCTACTCGCCTACCCCTAGCAAGATCGAGGCGGCCAGCACGGTGGTCCACAGCCCGCGCTTGTCGCCGATGGCGGACTGGGTCACGTTCATGGTGCGCACGATTTTGTTGGAGATGCGGTAAATCTCCTTCTTTTCGTCCCAGCTTCCCTCGGGGCTGAACTCGACGCCCAGCGTGGTGGCGAGCATTTCCGCCGCCAGCTCTTCGGCGTAATCGCCCGCGATTTCCTCCGTCTGGCCGAAGGAATGGTGCTCGGAAAGGTAGCCGAAAGTGTTGCGGTCGCCGGGCAGCGCCACGCCCACCGAGGCCGCGATCAGGCGGTGCGGCTCGCGCGTGGAGTTTTCACTCATCACGACGAAAGTGACCTGGCCGGCCCTCAACTCCTGCACGCCTTCGGTGCGAGGAATCATCTTGCAGCGAGGAGGAAATATGCTCGAGACGCGCACCAGGTTGCAGGATGCGATACCCGCGGAGCGCAGCGCCAGCTCGAAGCTGGTCAGCCGCTCGCGGTGCTTGCCAACGCCTTTGGTGAGGAACATTCGCTTGGGAACAAACATTTCGGGTAAGCCTTCGCCTCTCCCGCCACTGGTTCCGGGTCTGGCCAATTTTCCCGGAATACGTCAGCCGCAGCGCTGTAAGCGGAGAGATTTTGTAAACTACAAAAAGTTGAGAAAAGTGTCAACGGGATTTTGTGGCGGCGGCGCGGGCCGTCACGCTCGCCCTGCGCATCAGCGGCGTGCTGGCGCTGCTCTTCTGCCTGGGGCTGGCCATCGCGCTGCGGGTGCGGCGCAAAGCCCGCGGCTCCACAGGCTAAGTACCCGGCCCCACACTGCGCAAGGGACGCGAAGTGCGCGCCGCCGGCGGGACCCATGATAGGCTACAAGACTGGGTACGCCGGGGCAAAGCCGCGGGCCCGTCGGGCGGCGGGCAGTCCGTGCTTGCCCGATCTCAGAAGGAAATCGTCCGTTGCAAGGGCAGATCCCGGGATGAAGCGCCGACCCGGATGACGTAGTTTCCGGGAACGAGCTTCCAGGTATCCGAGGCTTCGTCGTAGATCGTCAACCGGTCGCGGCCTACCGGAGCCGAGACCTGTTTCGATTCGCCAGGTCCAAGGTCAACCTTGATCCAGCCGACCAGGCGCTTGGGCGGCTCGCCCGCCGCATCGGGCAGGGATGCGTAGACTTGGGCCGTTTCAATGCCGGCACGTTTGCCGGTGTTCTTCACGGTGAAGGTGACAGTGGTTGAATCACCCGGCGTGACCGTCAGCCCGGAATAGGCGAATCTCGTATACGAAAGGCCAAAACCGAAGGGAAAGAGCACGGGTTTCTTCTCGGCGTCGTACCACTTGTAACCGACTTTCAACCCTTCGTCGTACACCACATCAAAGTTTGGGCCCATTTTCATGGCCGCCTTGACTGCCGGCGGGAAACCGTTGAGCTTCGGCGCCGGGTGGTTCGCATCCGGCGGCGGGGGATTCACGTGGACCGGATGGGGCAGATCGGCTTCACTCCTGGGAAACGTCAGCGGAAGTCTACCCGAGGGGTTCACATCTCCGAAAAGGATGTTGGCGATGGCCTCCGATCCTCGAATCCCCGGATACCACGCCTCGAGCACCGCGCTCACCTTGTCGAGCCACGGCATCAGCACAGCACCGCCGGTCTCAAGCACCACAATCGTATGCGGGTTGGCTGCCGCCACCGCTTCAATCAGGGCGTCCTGGTTGTTCGGAAGCGAAAGATTCGGCAAATCCATTCCCTCGGATTCGTGCTGCACCGCAAACACAATCGCAACCTGAGATGAACCGGCAAGCGCCGCGGCCGACGCCGGGTCCGTGCCCGGATCGAACTTCACCACCGCGCCTGTGGCCTTGGCGCGGATGCCCTCGAGCGGGACCGACCGGTGATAAACGGCAGCCATCCAAGAAACCGCCGGATTGTTCGCGATCTCGGGAGGAACAGGAACGGGATTGCCGCCCGCAGGAGACACCTGGGAAGATCCCGCCCCCGAAAGCACTCCCGCGTCCGCGTGCCCGCCGATGACGGCGATGGACTTGATGGAGGCGGCGCTGAGCGGCAACTGCTCGCGCTCATTTTTCAAAAGCACGGCGCCCCTCTCTTCCACCTTCTGCGCGACTTTGAAACCCCGCATCACATTGGGAGACTCCTGCCGCGGCGGATCGTCCACGATGCCGGCATCGAACTCGGTGCGCAGGATGCGATGCACCATGTCGTTGAGCCGCGCCATGGGCACCGCGCCGCTTTCCACGGCCTTCTTCAGCGGCTCGCCGAAGTTTTCATTTCCCGGCATCTCCATGTCCAGGCCCGCCAGCGCCGCCTTGACGGTGCTTTGGGTCGCGCCCCAGTCGGAAAGAACAAACCCCTTGAATCCGAAATCTCTTTTCAGCACATCGGTCAGCAGGTAGGGGTTTTCGCAGGCGTAAACCCCGTTGACCTGGTTGTAAGCGCACATCACCGCGCCCGCCCCGGAGTCCTGCAAGGCGATCTGAAACGCCAGCAGATCGCTCTCCCGCATGGCGCGCTTGCTGATCACCGAGTTGGCGACAACCCGGCCGGCGTCCTGGTCGTTCACGGCGTAGTGCTTCACGTCGGTGATCAGATGGAGCGCCTTTTCCGCCTTCAGTTCCTGCCCTGCCAGCGTGCCGGCCAGCAGCGGGTCTTCGCCCTTGTATTCGAAGGTGCGGCCGTCTCGCGGTTCACGGATCAGGTTGATGCCGGAACCCAGCGACATATTGAAACCGATCGCCCGCATTTCGTGCCCGAGCATCGTCCCGATTTCATACGAGAGTGCGGGATCCCACGCCGCCGCCAGGGCTTCCGCCGAGGGCATCGCGGTCGCATAGCGTCCTCCGCCTCCCACGTTGGAGACGCCCTCCACGCAATCCGACATCTGCAGGTGGGGAATCCCCAGGCGCGGGATCCCGGGAATAATGTTTGCACCTTTGAGGGCGCGCGCTCCGGGCCCTGATTCCGGGTGCATAAACATCGCCACCCAGCCGGGGCCGTGCAGCAGTTGGATCTTCTCATCCAGGGTCATCTGTTGGATCACCATGTCGGCGCGCACGTCCGGAGAGAGGCTGGGGTCGGACCAGGGAAAATGCTTTTCTTGCGGCATTCCCTGAAATTGCGCCGCGGCCGGGATGGCGGCGGCGAGAGCGGTCACGAGAACCATCAGGCAAGCGAATCTCTTTTGCTTTCTTGTTTTGATCATGACGGGATTATCCCTTCCGGCTTGGGTGATGCTCCACGGCAAAGCCATGTCGGTTGAAAGCACCCGATCTTAACGCGCTCCCGGTGACGCTGCAACCGTTTCCGGTCAAGCCGGCGGAGCAAAATCTCGCGCGCCAGAAAGTCCGCGCTTCTTTCCGGCGCGCGGCGCGGGATTTTTTGACCCGCATTTCGCCCTGTATTCATGCGGTTTTTGACAAGTACTTGACTAAATGTTGTGTGCGAGATATTGTGACCGGCCTTGAGTTCTGCGGCACTGATACAAACAGTTTATAGCGCCCAAAAATTCCGCTTATGGAGGATGCATGAACGCCAAGGAAGTTCTGGAATTCGCCGCCACGCACAACGTCAAAATCGTGGACGTGCGCTTCACCGATTTGCCCGGGCTCTGGCATCACGTTTCCTTTCCCATTCACGAACTGGACGAGAAATCGTTTGAAGACGGATTCGGCATGGACGGCTCCAGCATCCGCGGCTGGGCGGCCATTCACGAAAGCGACATGCTGCTGGTGCCGGACCCCTCGTGGACCATGCTGGATCCTTTCACCGACGTGCCCACGCTGGTGATGATCGGCGACATCATTGACCCCATCACCAAGCAGCATTATCTGAAGGACCCCCGCAACGTGGCCAAGAAGGCGGAAGCCTACCTGGCCTACACCGGCATCGGCGACACAGCCTACTTCGGTGCTGAGGCCGAGTTCTTCATCTTCGACAACATTCGCTTTGACCAGGCGCAGCAGCACGGTTACTACTTCATTGACGCCGAGGAAGGCCGCTGGAATTCCGGCCGCGAGCAGGACAACCTCGGCTACCGCCCGCGCTACAAGGAAGGCTATTTCCCGGTCCCGCCCACCGACCATTACCAGGACCTGCGCTCGGAAATGGTGATGACCATGGAAAAGGTGGGGATGGAAATCGAGTGCCACCACCACGAAGTGGCCACCGGCGGGCAGTGCGAAATTGACCAGCGCTTCAACCCGCTGCTGAAGGCCGCCGACTGGATGATGATATACAAGTATGTCATCCGCAACGTGGCGCAGCAGTACGGCAAGACGGTCACCTTCATGCCCAAGCCCCTCTTCCAGGACAACGGCTCCGGCATGCACACCCACCAGAGCCTGTGGAAGGGCGGCCAGCCGCTCTTTGCGGGCGACAAGTACGCGGGCCTGAGCCAGACCGCGCTGTGGTATATCGGCGGCCTCTTGAAGCACGCCCCGGCGCTGGCGGCGGTGATGGCGCCGACCACCAATTCCTACAAGCGCCTGGTGCCGGGTTTCGGCGCGCG
>OFHG01000679.1_pt1 | contig 13196 bp, 16 predicted proteins | sample 1521931 | NCBI WGS metagenome assembly OFHG01 (sample SAMEA2468438, study PRJEB22500) | soil metagenome | biome: Glassland; feature: Farmland; material: Clay | place: Australia | collected 2013-01-31 | depth 0.55 m
ATACTTGTGCATTGAGGGAAACCCCTATGGCCCATACAAATATCGACCTGGATGAGAACCTCGTGGCCGAGGCTATGGCGGTCACGGGCCCACGCACCAAAAAAGAGGTGATTCACCTTGGCCTCCGAGAGCTGATTCGTCTGGCCCGGCTCAGTCGAGTCAGAGAACATAGAGGCAAGTTTCACTGGCGCGGTAATCTGCAACGGATGAGAGAAGAAGAAACGCATGAATGGCGAAGGACCCCTGGTAGACACAAGCGTTCTCATTGACTATTTCAATGGTATTGAGACCCGTGAAACCGGCCTTCTCGATAAGTTGCTGGAACAGGGTCCCCCTCCGGCAACCGCCGCGATCATCATTCAAGAGTATCTACAAGGTTTGGTTGATCCGGTAGAATTCGCCCTCGCTCAAGCGGACCTTGAATCTTTCGAGCGGCTTCCTTTGCCCGACTATTCCCTTCATTTGCGAGCGGCCGAGGGGCACGTGAAAATGAAGAGAGCGGGGGTCACTATTCCAACCATAGACACATTAATTGTTACTTTGGCAGGCGCTGCCGGCTGCTCTTTGCTCACTCGAGACGGACGGCAAATAGAGTTCGCTCGGTTCCTGAAGGTTAGACTCTTATGAAAGTTCCTAGGGTATCCTGATGAGCGCCCGGCTCTTGCAACACCGCACCCGGCGATCCACGCAGGCGGCGCGCGGCGAAATGAAGGAATTCCGCGAAACCGTTTCTCAGGGATTGCGGCTCGTCTTCTTCATCATGTTCCCCGCGATCGCGGGGATTATCGCGTTCCGCCTGCCCATCGTGAACGTCCTGCTGCAGCATGGCGAGTTCGACAGAAACTCCACGCTGGGGACGGCAACCGCGCTCTTGTACTATGCCGTCGGTCTCTGGGCGTTTGCCGGGGTCAGGATCATATCGCAGGCATTCTATTCATTGCAGGATACCCGGACGCCGGTTAAGATAGCGATCGTCGCGGTCCTGACGAACATCTCGCTGAGCGCGCTGTTCGTCTTCAGGACGCCGCTGGCCCACGGGGGCCTGGCCCTCGCCACCTCGCTTGCGGCTATGCTGAATGTCGGTCTGCTGACCATCCGGCTTCGGAAAAAGATCGGGAGGATCGATGCCAGCCGCATCGCGCGGTCGCTGATGAAGATCATCCCCGCCTCTATCGCCATGGGCGTCATCGGCTGGCTGATCAGCCAGGACCCGGTGTGGGGGCACGGGGGGAGATCGCTGTATAAGATTGCGCTCCTTGGCGGCGGCATAGCAATAAGCATCCTCTTTTATGCCGGCGCGATGTGGGCCTTGAAGAGCGAAGAGCTTCATTTCGTCTGGGGGATCATGCAAAGGAGACGGCAACGTGAGGCGTAAGGCGGAAGGAGACAGAGGGGAGACGGTCGTGATATTCAAATCAAAGCTCGGATGGGCCGGGATTGCCGAGTCGGAACAGGGCCTCACCAGGATCATTCTGCCGAAGAAGGATAAGAAATCGGCTGAGCGGGAGTTGATGAGTTCGGAGCAAGTCATGTCGACATCGCTGCCCGGCAAAGCAGTAAGGCTTCTCCAAAGATATTTTTCCGGTGCGGAAGTGGTGTTTGACCTGCCTCTCGATCTGCGTTATTATACGCGCTTTCAGCGGGCGGTCTGGCGGGCGGCAGCAGAGATTCCCTCCGGAGAAACACGGTCCTACGCCTGGATCGCCAGGCGGATCAAAAACCCGCGGGCTGCCCGGGCCGTGGGCCAGGCGATGGGCGCCAATCCCATACCGATCATCATTCCCTGACACCGCGTGATCAGCTCGGCAGGTACGCTGGGCGGGTTCTCGGGCGGGCTCGGGATGAAGAAGAAGCTGCTTGAGATGGAAAAGAATAACAACATGAACCACAGAGTACACAGAAAAAAGCGTAAATTATGAGAGAAGCATGCATGATTCAAGCTCATAACTTTGTTGAATTTAGCTTTTCCGTGCGCTCTGCGGCGAAAGCAGGTTAAAATGATTTTGATACGACTTGTCGTAGGCCCGCTCCAGGTAAACTGTTTCATCCTCGCGGACGAGAAGACCAGGGAATCCATTGTGATCGATCCCGGCGACGACGCAGGGGACATCATCAAGACGATCAAAGACAAGGGCCTGAAGGTCAAGTACATCGTGAACACCCACGGCCACTTCGACCACGTGGGCGCGAGCAGGGGATGGTCTTTACCGGCGACGCGCTTACGTCCGGCTCAATCGGCAAGACCGACTTTCCGGGCGGAGATCTCATGACGCTCATCCGCTCCATCAGGACGAACCTCCTGACCCTGCCGGACGATACGAGTGTCTTCTCCGGCCACGGACCCGCATCGACCATCGGCGAGGAACGCCGGGAAAACCCTTTTCTGAACAAAGATTCGGGGTTTGAATAGCGGTTTTCCTTGAGGTTTTCTCTTCACTGTGGTAAAGTAACAATCAACTTTTATCCGTGTTTACCCGCGTTCCTCCGTTTCACAATAGTTTTCACATTCAGTAAAGGAGAGCTCAATGGTTGTCGGTCCGATTCGAGAAGGTCTTACGTTTGACGATGTGCTGCTGCTGCCCGCGAAATCCGATGTCCTGCCCAAGGACGTGGACATCCGCACGCAGCTCACCAAGCGAATCACGCTCAACATCCCGCTCGTGAGCGCGGCCATGGACACAGTGACCGAGGCCAAGCTCGCCATTGCCCTGGCGCAGGAGGGAGGTCTCGGGTTCATCCACAAGGCGCTTCCCGTCAATATGCAGGCCGAGGAAGTGGACAAGGTCAAGAAGTCGGAAAGCGGCATGATCATCGACCCCATCACCATCTCGCCCGACGCCAAGATCTCAGACGCCCTGGAGGTCATGAAGAAGTACCGCATTTCCGGCGTGCCCGTGACCAAGGGCCACAAACTCGTCGGCATTCTGACCAACCGGGACCTCCGGTTCGAGACCCGGTACAACCTCAAGGTGTCGGAGGTGATGACCAAGGACCATCTCGTCACCGCGCCTATCGGGACCACGCTTGAAAAGGCCATGAAGATCCTGCAGAAATACAAGATCGAGAAGCTTTTGATCGTGGACAAGGACCACGGCCTGCGCGGCCTCATCACCATCAAGGACATCGAGAAAAAGATCAAGTACCCGTACGCCTGCAAAGACAAACTCGGCAGACTGCGCGTGGGCGCCGCGGTCGGCGTGGGCGATTATTCCGAACGGGTGCCGGAGTTGATCAAGGCCGGCGTGGACATCGTTGTCGTGGACACGGCGCATGGCCATTCCCAGGGCGTTATCGACGCGGTCAAGGCGATCAAGAAAAAGTATCCCGACCTCGACCTCGTGGCCGGGAACATCGCCACGGCCGACGCCGCCAAGGACCTCATCAGGGCGGGCGCGGACTGCGTAAAGGTCGGCATCGGCCCCGGTTCCATCTGCACCACCCGGGTCGTCTCCGGCGCGGGCGTTCCGCAGATCACGGCGGTCATGGATTGCTGCAAAGAGGCGGACAAATCCGGCATACCGGTCATCGCCGACGGCGGGATCAAGTTCTCCGGGGACATCACCAAGGTGCTGGCAGCCGGAGCGTCCCTGGTCATGATCGGAGGTCTCTTCGCGGGAACGGAAGAGAGTCCGGGAGAGACCATTTTGTATCAGGGCAGAAGCTACAAGGTCTACCGGGGCATGGGCTCCATCGGCGCCATGGAGCGGGGCAGCAAGGACCGCTACTTCCAGGCGCATGAAGAAGAACGGTCCAAGCTTGTACCCGAAGGCATCGAGGGCCGCGTGCCGTACAAGGGCACGCTCTCCGCGAGCGTGCATCAGCTCATGGGCGGAGTGCGCGCCGGCATGGGATATTGCGGATGCGAAAGCCTCAAGGCGCTGAAAGAGCGGGCGTCGTTCGTAAGGATCACGAGCGCGGGCCTGCGCGAGTCGCATGTGCATGATGTGGTGATCACCAAAGAGGCGCCGAACTACCGGCTGGACTGATCAGTGCGGAATGAAAAGCGTGAGACTTCGCTGGATTAAAGGTACTTTACTTCCTCACATCTTTAAATTTAGGTCAAGTTTTTGAACCAAAATTTTGAACCAAAGACAAGGCCTTTTTTCGCGCGGAGACGCGGAGGCGCAGAGAAATCAAAAACTTTTGCTTCACGCATTCTCAGCGTCCCTGCGCCTCTGCGCGAGACCGGTTTTAAGATCTTGACTCGCTTCATCGGTCTGAGGCGTTGCCTCGTTAAGATTTATGTCGAAAGTGACCAACATCGAAAAAGCGCGCAACGCGAAGATCAGGAGAACCGCGAATGCCTATGCCTCTGAAGGCTTCACCCCCTGTAGCCAGGACATGACCATCTGCGGAGACTGCGAAGGAAACAGGGCGAAGAAGAAATGCCCCCGGCTCAAGGAGTGGCTGGCGAGGCAGCAGAGTTAAAGGACGCCTGAAGAAGTATCGATCAAATCAGCAGCACATTGCCTCTCTTTTATCTATAACTTTCCCTTTCGGCTTTGCTTCTTCCTCCGCAGTACTATTCCCGCCCTCACCAGGGCAGCCTCAAAGTCCGGAAAGTCTTTTTTCTTCATGCCCGTTTCCTTCCACGCATCCATCAGGAGTTGGAGGATCTTCGCCCGGTCCTTCACGGTTTTCGGGACGATGCCCCTTTCCTTTGCCGCCATCACCACAAGGTCCGAGGGAAGGGGATTTGCCTTTTCCCAGATGCCGCGCATCTCCCTGAGGAAGATGTTTACGGTCACCTCTCCGATGCCTTTTGCAAGGGAGGTGAGTCTCTGTTCGAGATCTTTCGGATCGGCTGCGGCGTCATGGAGATTCGCGAGATCAGCGCGATAGCTCTCGCTCAGCGCTTTGCACAGGTCCAAAAGCTTTGTCGCGGTCTTGAAGTCATACCGCACATAGCCGCCCGCATCGAGGACCGCAACGAGGCCGTCCCAGCCGGTGTGGAGGATGGTCTCCGGCGACACGATAGCCCGGGTATCGAACTCGTGGAAGGTCTTTTCTACGATGCTCTCCGATATGCGCGCGCCGAAGAGAACGGACGCAAGGAACCACCTGAAGATCTCCGGGGAGCGCCCTGAAGAAAGGTCGATGCCGAGCTCTGCGGAAAACCTGCCCGGATACTCTTTCCTGAGCGCTGTTATAGCTTCTTTGTGTGCTGTGACAGGTAATGCCATTCCAGGTTGTCCTCGTCATAAAATATCCGGTGCGTGTTTTTATCGCTTCCCTTGACCCGGAAGAACCTCTTTCGCGCCCGGTCTTTCGACCCTTCCTCGATCCAGCGTTCTATTATTTCCACGACATCGATGCGCAGCCCTCGAAGGATGAAGGTCCTGGGGAGTTCGTCGCCCTTGCGGCCTGCGTAGGTTATGACGTCGATCCGTTCGCTGTGCATATAAAGGCCTTTCATTACCGAGTGGCGGTACAGGTAATTTCCGAGCTTCTGTGAAATTCATGAAGTCTTCTATTCATGATTATAGAACAGAATAACCCGTGCGGCAAATAGAAGAAGTTTTTGCGGCCATCCCAAATCCAGGGCAGCAGGGCATGCTACAATATCCTTATGCCTGCATCTGAAGCCGATCAGGAGATGCCATGATAAAGATCGTTATCATTCCGGTCGGAGAGGCGGACCAAAACACGCTCGAAGCCATTGCACGCTCGCTTCGGGAAATCTACGGGAGCGAGACCGTTATCGGCGACGCCGTACCGATCCCGGAGAAGACCTATAACGCACGAAGACAGCAGCACCATTCAACGAGGATCCTGAAAGCGCTGGAGACCCTGAAGTCAAAGGGGCACGACATCGTTCTCGGCGTGATCGACCGGGATCTCTATGTGCCGGAACTCAACTTTGTGTTTGGGGAGGCGGACGTGCCGGCGCGGATCGCCGTCATCGGGCTCCCGCGGCTGCGGCAGGAGTACTACGGCCTCGAACCGGACCGAGACCTCTTTCTCCTGAGGGCCGCGAAAGAAGCAATCCATGAAACGGGGCACACCCGCGGCCTCGGCCACTGCCCCGATCCCCGGTGCATCATGCATTTCTCGAACAGCCTCAGGGACACGGACGCGAAGGAACCGAGGTTCTGCATCGCATGCAGGAACAAGTTCGAAGTCCGAAAAAAACGTTAGCGAAAAACCGGAACGCGAAGGGGCTGTGCAAAATAACCGTGGCAAACCTATCGAAGAACATTCTCATTACCGGACTCCCGGGAAGCGGCAAGACCACGCTCATACAGAAGCTTGCGGATGAGCTGCGGGAATACGGACCCGTGGGGTTCTACACCGGGGAGATACGGTCGCAAAACACACGAAAAGGTTTCAAGCTCATGAGCCTCGACGGCCGGAAGACCGGCGTACTCTCGCACGTGGACATCAGGGGGCCTCACCGGGTCGGGAAATACGGCGTTGATCTTGACGGGTTCGAGCGATTCCTCGGAACGCTGCCGCTGCTCGACCCATCGTCACGGCTTGTCATCATCGATGAGATCGGCAGGATGGAGTGCCTCTCCGTAAAATTCCGCGACCTCGTGGCATCGCTCCTGAACGCTCCTGCGCCGGTCATTGCGACCATTGCCCTGAAGGCCGGCGGCTTTATCGATGAAGTCAAACACCGGGGGGATGTTCATCTCTGCGAGATAACCGGAAGGAACAGGAACGCGCTCCTTCCGGATATCGCAGGCCTTGTCCGTTCCTTAATCGAGGGTGAAAGGTAAAAATGCTTGGCGCAATTGCCGGGGACATTATCGGCTCGGTTACGAGTCGAACAATATACGTCAAACCGTGACGACATTTCGTCGTCTTTTTTTTGCCGTTCCCTGATCCTTATTTACCCGGATGTACGACGATTACCGGAACGGCGGCGAGCGTCTTTTGCCGATGTCGTCGGCAACTAAACCGGGCGTTGCGGCGTTCTTCGCTCCTTTTACTTATGAGGACAGGGTTGTTATTGCGCCCTGACAACCAGAACGGCGCAATTCGCATGGCCGATGACCTTTTCCGTTGAGCTTCCCATGAGGATTTTCTTGAGCCCTGTTTTCCCGTAGGTCCCCATGACGATCAAGTCAACGCCCCTGCCGCCCGCGGTTTCGACGATGACCTCGTGGGACCTGCCTGCCGGGGTCAATGCTTCCACAGGAATGCCTTCCTTCAGGGCCATTTCGACGACGGCGCCGACATTCGCCTTTGCTTCTTCGAAGTCTTCCGGAACATACATCGTGGACAGGGCGATAATAGTGCTTCCGCAGCGTTTTGCGATCCCGATCGCTTCCGCGGCCGCGGCGATACTGTGCGCCGAGCCGTCCGTGGCAACCAGTATGTTTCTGCACGCGATCCGCGCGGCCCGGGGAACGACGAGGACCTTGCAGGGCGCATGACCGATGACTTTTGCAGCCACGCTGCCCATCAGCACCTTCATCAAGCCGGTGCGGCCGCGCCTGCCGATGACGATCATGTCGGCCCTTTTCTCGACAGCCTCATCGATGATCAGTTGATGAGGTTTCTCCCCCGTGCGGAGAACAGTGAAACAGGACACCCCCTCTTGTATTGCCCGTGTTTTTACGGCTTCAAGGTACGCCAATGCTTCTTTCTCTTCTTTGTCGAAAACACTGCTCCCGATGGTCTCATATTCAGGGCTCGATTCCATAACAGCCATTACGTAGAGCAAGCTTGAGCACCTTTTCGCGAAGTCTATCGCCTCTCTCACAGCTCCTTCGCTGAATGCCGAGCGGTCCGTGGCCAAAAGCAGCCTGTCAAGTTTGGATATCGGACAAAATTCTGCAGGACTCATGACAGTATCTCCTCACAATGCATCAAAATGCCGCTCTGCTTATGCAGATCACGGTTCCCACCCGCTTCTCGACCGCCTTTTACCTGTCGTACTTATGTACGATTATATCAGATTCTACCTTGATTTCGCGGGAGGCCCGGTTCGCCATTCGGCATTCCGTGAATTCATGGCTCCTCCTGCTCGAAAGCTTTGAGTGGTGCGCTCTCTTGGGTTCAAAACATATAAAGGGAAAGCATTTTGAGAACCTCTCCCCCGGGAAGAGGGCGGCATGCGAGGCTTGCCGCTTTCCCTTGCCAACGCACCCCGATTCCGGTATAGTCGCTCGTAAAAAGGGTGCGGACTGGTACGGACCTGCCGCCTTTGATGAATCTGCGCCTCTCTGCCCCGCATAAAAGTACCGCTCTCTTCGCGTTCTTTGCCTCTTCGCGGTGAAGACCGCTTTTATCGCTAGCAGGAGGAAAACATGCTGTCAAATCCCCTGGTCATCGCGGCGCTGCTTTTTACCTTCCTCGGCTTTATCTTTCTGTTCTTGACGGTTGACGTGCTCAAGAAAAAGAAATTATTCGGCACGGCCCTGAGCCTCGTGACCGGGCTTCTTTTGCTTTCCCTCGCCGCCCTGTGCGGGACCATCAGCGTGGCCATCCAGGGCTACCAGGCCCTGACGAGGGAGGAGCTTGCCGCGACCGTGAAAATCGAGCCGGCCGGAGGGCAGAGGTTCACGGCCCGGTTCTCGATGCCCGACGGCAGCGTAAGGACATTTTCTCTTGCGGGCGACCAGCTGTATGTCGACGCCCACATTCTCAAGTGGAAGCCGCTGGCAAACGTACTGGGACTGCACACCTCCTACGAGCTCGACCGCGTGTCGGGCCGCTACATAAACCTGAACGACGAAACGACCAAGCCGCGCACCGTGTATTTGCTGTCCCGGGACAAGTCCGTGGACATGTTCCGTCTCCGGCAGCGGTTTGCATTCCTCAATCCGCTCCTCGACGCGGAGTACGGGTCCGCCACCTTCAGCAGCGCGGCCGCGGCGGAAGAATTCAAGGTCATGGTCTCGACGACAGGGCTGCTGATCAGACCAGTCGAAAAGGAACCCGGCCGCTGAGATCGTAAAAAGGAATTGGCTGTCCGTCGCTCTCATCTGCTTGAGACTGCCGAAGACCGTTCTCCTGCCATCTTTTACTTCTTTCCTCGATGGAAATACCCCGGGTGCAATAAAATGAAAAGTTGCGAATTCTGGAAATTGACGTCTCCTCTTGCCGGTGATAGATTTTGAATAATCCCGATAAAGCCAGACCCTTCATATCATAACGAGGGAACGGAAAGCGACGGGTCTTTATAAGACCAAAGACGGCCGAGCTGCCGAAGGATGAACCTTCGGTATGCCCGGCTTTTTTGTCCGAGGACGACCGAACAGGCGGAAAAAAAATTTCGCCGGGCGCCCTTCTTTGGGTCACCTTTCCCGGGGACGCAAGAAAGACGGCAAAAATAAGCAAAAAATGCTTTCAAGGAAGTTCATTATCCTTTTCTTTTTTAGATCCGCAGGGAGGGACACATGGAAAAGAGAATGGTGATCATCGGTGCGGGCATTGCCGGGCTTTCGACCGGCTGTTATGCCCGGATGAACGGCTACAAGACGACCATCTTCGAGATGAACGCGATTCCCGGGGGGTTGTGCGCCGCCTGGAGCAGAAAGGGATACACCTTCGACATCAGCATGCACATGCTCGTCGGCAGCAGGTCAGGGCCGTTCAACCGGATGTGGCGGGAGCTCGGCGTGCTTTCCGGCCGCGAGTTCTTCTACCATGACGAGCTCGCCCGCATCGAGAGCAACGGAAAGAGCCTCGCCATTTGCGCCGATCCCCGGCGGCTTGAGGACCAGATGCTGGCCCTGTCGCCCGCCGACGCCGCCCCGATAAAAGAGTTCATCCGTTTGCTCTCGGGAAAGAGCATTATGGGCGGCGCGTCGCTGAAGCCGCGGGAGATGTTCAGCCTCATGGAAAAGATCAAAGCGGCAATTGCTTTTCTTCCGTTCCTGGGGGTCTTCGGGAGATACGGGCGGATGACGATCCAGGAGTTTGCAGAGCGCTTCCAGGACCCGTTTCTGCGAAACGCCGTCAGGTTCTTCATCGACGCACCCGGGTGGCCGATGCCGCGCTACCCCATGGTTGCCATGGCGGGCTTCATGAAGGGCTTTGACAACTGCGGTGTGCCCATAGGAGGATCGCAGAAGGTCGTCTTCAAAATAGCGGAACTCTACAAGCAGCTCGGCGGCGAGATCCGCTATAAGAGCCGGGCCGCGGACGTGATCGTACGAAACAACCGGGCGGCCGGCATTCGGCTCGAGGACGGCACGGAACATCCCGCTGATATCGTTGTGTGGGCGGGCGACGGCCACAAGCTCATCTTCGACATCCTCGGCGGGCGCTACCTCAACGAGGAGATCAGACACATGTACCGCGACTGGACCCCGGTGCTTCCGATGGTGCACGTGGCCGTCGGCGTCAGCCGCGACATGTCGAAAGAGCCCCATCGCATTATCTTCGAACTCGATAAACCCGTCGCCATAGCGGGCGAGAAGCACAAGTGGATGTGCTTTCTCCATCACTGCTTCGATCCGACCATGGCCCCTCCGGGGAAGTCGGCAATCGAGGTGTGGTACGCGACGCGCTACGACTACTGGGAAACGCTCGCGCGGGACCCTGCGGCCTATGACGCGGAAAAGAAGCGGATCGCCGAGGCGACCATCGCCGAGCTGGACAGGCGCTGGCCCGGGTTCGCGTCCCGCGCCGAGGTCGTGGATGTCCCGACGCCCGCCACCTATGTCCGCTACACCGGCAACTGGCAAGGCTCGCCGGACGGCTGGTACATCACGCCGGAGAACATGGGGAAGCGGACCATGCTCCGGACGCTGCCCGGTCTGCCGGGTCTCTACATGGTAGGGCAGTGGACCGCGCCGTTCACCGGCACCGTCATTGCGGCGATGTCCGGCCGCCAGCTCATCCAGCTGCTGTGCAGGGAGAATAAGATTCCCTTCGTGACTGCTTCCGCGGAGAGCGCGGGGACAGCCGGCGAACTGCGCGCTGCTGCGTAACAGAAAGCAAATATATGTTTTCAGGAAGTTCACGATCCTTTTCTTTTTTCTGCACCCCGGTTCACAGCGCCGCGCAGACATGACAGCGTGTCGTCGATTTAACATGTCCATACGGCTCCTCATGTGCGCTTACGCTGCGCACGCGCATGCATGATCTATGGTTTACCGGCCTGCTGCCGGCCATGTAAAGCGCGGTCGCTGTTCGCAGGATGCAGGGGATTAGGGTAGAAACAAAATTATTCAGGCACATTGTCCTACCATCTTGCTGAGATTCACAAGACGGGAATTTAGGAGGATTCGAAAAATGGCAAAAACACTTCGCTTCATCATAGTTCCGAAAGTCAGCCATCCCTGGTTCGACGAGGTAAACAAAGGCGCGCAGGCCCAGGCTGAAATCCTGAGCCGTGAGCTTGGTGTCGAGGTTTCGGTCGACTATATGCCGCCGTCGATTGCCGGCGTCGCCGAGCAGAACGCGGTCCTGGAAAAGGCCGCCAAGAGCCGGCCGAGCGGCATCGCCGTGGATCCGGTTGACGCAGTAGGCCATATGGCGGCGATCAAGCACATCAGGGACCAGGGTATTCCGCTGGTCCTCTTCGACTCACCGTCGCCGGATGCGGGCATCACCAGCGTCGGCAACAACTTTACCCAGCAGGGGATCATCGCAGCCGAGCGTCTCGCCAGGCTGATCGGGTACGCCGGCAACGTGGCGGTGATGCAGGGATATCCCACGGCGCCAAACCACAAAGAACGATACGAAGCCCAGCTGGCCGTATTGAGGAAGTATCCCCGTATCACTGTTGTAGACGGCGGCATTGACAATGACGACATCGAGACCGCCCGTGAGCAGGCTTCGGCTGTTCTCGAATCGCATCCCGATCTCAGTGGTTACTTGTGCTGTGACGCCTCCGGTCCGATAGGCATAGCAGCCGCCGTCAAAAAGGCCGGGAAGGCCGGCAAAGTAAAAGTAGTCGGCATCGATGGGATCAAACCCATACTCGATGCCGTTAAAGAAGGCGTGATCGAGTCCTCCTCGGCAACCATTCCGAGAATGCAAGGCTCCTTGTCGATCCTGATGTTGTGGCAGGCATCGCTAGGCGTCAAGATGCCTCAGGCTGTTGATACCGGCATTGACGTGATTACGCAGGAGAACGTGGATAGATATCTGGCTGATGCAGCCTAGAGAGGGTGAAAATGAAAGGGAGGAGACACTCATGGCAAACAGTAACGAACAAAAAGCGATAGATGACTTTAAGGCCGTAGCACCTGAATTTGCGAAGCTTACACAAGACCTTCTTTTCGGAGATATTTGGAAACGTCCGGGACTTTCGCAGCGCGATAAAAGCCTGATTACGGTCACCTGCCTGGTTTCTCTGAATCGTATCGAGCAGGTCGAGTTTCATCTTCAAAAGGCTTTTGAAAACGGCCTCATGAAGGATGAACTTGCGGCTGCGATCACCCATATTGCATTTTACGCCGGCTGGCCCGCTGCGGCCTCGGGGTTTGGTCACCTGAAAAAGGTTATCGATCGGATGAGAGAGATTGAAGAGCGCGCCGCGTAGTCTTTGCAACAGAGACGTAAACGAAAACATTCGGAGCAAGTCTTTGTCACCTTTCTTGCGTGCCCAAGAAAGGTGACCCAAAGAAGGGCACCCGGCGAAAATCTTTTACGGCATGCTCGGTCGTCCTCGGTACATTTCGGAAACTTGCCCTTCGGGCTTCGGACATCCGAAATGCTTCACCCTCGGACTCGGTCACCTGCCTAGATTTTCGCATGGGGTCCTTGATTCCCATCTCGTCATTGATTCCCCTTTCGCGAGTCTCAGCGAAAGGGTACGACAATGAGTCTACGGGTTAACGATTCCCAGCGAGATGGTACGACAATGGGTCTAAAAGACTTGGTTCTACCCCACCCCGCGCGTCCCAGGAGCGGACCTATAAAATTTTTGGGCACCCGTCTTGGCCTTAGGGAGCGTCCCAAAGGGCGAACGCGCATGTCCGAGGCCAAAGGCCGAGTTTGCGCGGGCGAGCGGACGTGGCCTTAGTCGGGTCAAAAATTTCATGAAGGCCGCGAAGGGGATGTGCAAAAAAAAACGCTGGCCGCAGGCGGGATCGATGCAGGGAGTTCTTTCAGCCCTCTTATGTCTCACTGAGGAGTTCGAACATGACCATCCGCACAACATCATTCGTTCTCGCGGGCATATTTGCCGCGATCATATGTATAGGGTACATCGGTGTCCCTGATGCCGGCATTTCGAAAAGAAGCAGGGGCGCAATTGCCTCTTCCGTGCTTGAGCACCACAACAACCC
>OFHG01000680.1_pt1 | contig 13170 bp, 17 predicted proteins | sample 1521931 | NCBI WGS metagenome assembly OFHG01 (sample SAMEA2468438, study PRJEB22500) | soil metagenome | biome: Glassland; feature: Farmland; material: Clay | place: Australia | collected 2013-01-31 | depth 0.55 m
CCGTTGGGCGCCAGGAGCCGTGACAAGGTCGCAGCGTAGGGGGTGGCCCAATCCGCGGGCGATGCGGTGAGGGACGAGGAGAGGGCCCCCGAGCAAGGTGCGGATGCCGAGCTGCCGGCCCAAACGGGGCAGGATGGGGAGCACCTCGCCGCCGCCGAGCTCGCCGACGAAGGCGAGCGCAGTGACGGCATGGATATGGCGCTGCTGGCCGCCTTCGCTCAATCGGGGAACTGCGCCAGCAGCCAGTCGGCCTGCCGCACATGGCCCATGCGCGGGAAGATGCGCTCGATGCTGTTGCGGTGGCCGGCCTCGCTCAGGCCGCTCATGGCGTCCTCGATGAAGAACTGGCAGAAGCCGCGCTCGTAGGCGTCGCGGGCGGGGCTCTCCACCCCGAGTTCGGTGGCGATGCCACAATGGATCAGGGTATCGATGCCGCGCCGGCGCAGCTGCAGGTCCAGATCGGTGCCGTAGAAGGCGCCCCACTGGCGCTTGAAGATCACCACCTCGCCGGCATGGGGCGCCACCTCGGGCACGAAATCGGACCAGTCGGCCGGCAGCGCGCGCGCCACGGCCGGCTGATCGGCGCTCGGCAGCAGGCGGTCGGCCCAGTCGGCGGCCCCGCCCACATGCACCAGCACCGGCAGCACGCCGATCTCACGCGCCGCCGCCAGCAGGCGCGTGGCTCGGGCCACCACGTCGGCCGCCGCATGCGGCGCCGTGGCGTTGGCGACGATGCCCCGCTGCAGGTCGATGACGACGAGAGCGGCGGTAGTGGCATCGATGCTCGGCTCGGACATGGGACCCTCCTTCGGCAGGTGCTCGGGCCATGCTAGCGGCTCGCGATGGGTTCATCGCCCCCGTGCGGAGCCGGGCTTTGTCGAAGCGGATGATCGCCGCTATGCTCCCCCGTTCAGTTTACCCTCGGAGAGGCGCATGAGCATCAAGTCGGACAAATGGATCCGCCGCATGGCGAAAGAGCACGGCATGATCGATCCGTTCGTCGACGGCCAGGTGAAGAGGGACGCATCGGGCCACGGCATGGTCTCCTACGGCCTGTCGTCCTACGGCTACGACGTGCGCTGCGCCGACGAGTTCAAGATCTTCACCAACATCAATTCGGCCGTCGTCGACCCCAAGGACTTCGACGCCAACAGCTTCGTCGACATCAAGTCCGACGTCTGCATCATCCCGCCGAACTCCTTCGCCCTGGCGCGCACGGTGGAATACCTGCGCATTCCCAGAAACGTGCTGACGATCTGCCTGGGCAAGTCGACCTACGCGCGCTGCGGCATCATCGTCAACGTGACGCCGCTGGAGCCGGAATGGGAGGGGCATGTGACGCTGGAGTTCTCGAACACGACGCCGCTGCCGGCCAAGATCTACGCCGGCGAGGGCGTGGCGCAGTTCCTGTTCCTGGAATCGGACGAGCAGTGCGAGACCTCCTACAAGGACAAGAAGGGCAAGTACCAGGGACAGACGGGCGTCACCGTCCCCAGGCTGTAGCATGGCGCTGACCGACATCCTGGCGACGGCCCGAGGCCCGCTGATCTCCTGCGAGTTCTTCCCGCCCAAGACGGACCAGGGCGAGGCCAACCTGTGGCAGTGCATCCAGGAACTCGCCGCCATCCATCCCGCCTATGTCTCCGTCACCTACGGCGCCGGCGGCTCCACGCAGGATCGCACCCGGCGCATCGTCACCCGCATCCGCCAGGAAACGGACCTGAACCCGGTGGCGCACCTGACCTGTGTGGGCGCCACGCGCGAGGATCTTTCGACCCTGCTCGCCGACTACCGGCAGGCCGGCATCACCGACATCCTGGCCCTGCGCGGCGATGCGCCGGAGGGCGGGGGACATTTCGAGGTGGTCAAGGGCGGCTTCGCCTACGCCTCGGACCTGGTACGCTTCATCCGCGAACAGCAGCAGGACTTCTCCATCGCCGTGGCCACCTACCCGGAGGGGCACCCGGAGTCCGCGGGCGGGATCGAGGACGACATCCGTTTCCTGAAGCTGAAACAGGACAACGGCGCCTGCGTGGCCATCACGCAGTACTTCTTCGACAACGAGGCCTTCTACCGTTTCCGCGACCGGGCGACCGCCAATGGCGTCACCATCCCCATCGTCCCGGGCATCATGCCGGTGACGAACTACACGCAGATCGTGCGTTTCTCCGCCATGTGCGGCGCCATCATCCCGAACTGGCTGCATACGCGCATGCAGCCCTTGGTCGACGACGCCGAGGCCACCAAGGCGGCCGGCATCGACATCGCCGCCGGGCAGTGCACCGAGCTCCTGGCCCACGGCGCCCCGGGGCTGCACTTCTACACCCTGAACAAATCGGCGGCGACGATCGCCATCTGCGGGAAACTGGGCACGATCTGAGACGGGCATCATGAACTACCGGCACGCCTACCATGCCGGCAACTTCGCCGACATCTTCAAGCATGCGATACTGATGCTTTTGATCGAGCGCCTGCGCGCCAAGGACAAGCCGTTTTCCGTCATCGACACCCATGCCGGCATCGGCATCTACGATCTGGCCGGCGAGGCGGCGCAGAAGACCCTGGAGTATCAGGGCGGCATCATGCGCCTGATGGAGGCATCGGCGCCCTCCCCCGCGCTTTCCCGCTTCCGCGACCTGGTCGCCGGCATCATTGGCCTGGAGCCGGGGCAGGAAATCCACCGCTATCCGGGATCCCCGCGCATCGCCCGCAGCCTGCTGCGGGAGGGCGACCGGCTGCAGCTCGTCGAGCTGCAGCCCGAGGATGTCGAAACGCTGCGTGTGGGATTCGCGCGCGACCGCCAAACCATCGTCCACGCCATGGACGCCTACACGGCGCTGAAGGCGCTGCTGCCGCCCACCCCCCGCCGGGGGCTGGTGCTGATCGATCCCCCATTCGAAAAGACCGACGAATTCGACCGGCTCGTCGATGGCCTCAATGAGGCCCACCGGCGCTGGGCCACCGGCGTCTACGCCATCTGGTATCCGCTGAAGGCCAGGGCCCCGGTCGCGCGCTTCCACCGCAGGCTGGCCGCCACCGGCATCCGCCGCCTCCTGAACGCCGAGCTGACGCTCTCGCCGCTCGATGATGAACACCTGCTGGGATGCGGCATGACCATCATCAACCCGCCGTGGCGGCTCGATGCCGAGTTGGCGCCGCTGCTGGGCGAGTTGGCATCGCTGCTCGCCGGACCCGGCGGAGAGGGGACGGTACGCTGGCTCGTGCCGGAATAGCGCCGGCCGGTGTCGGATATCACAGCCCCGGCAGCAGACGGGTACAACATGCATGGACAGAACACGCCTGGAGGTCCGGCATGGATTGGCAATGGCTCGAAACCCGCATCTTCGAACGCACCCTGACCAAGGACGAACGCTTCACGCTGCAGGCCGTGATCCAGCAGGTGGCATTCGCCAAGGGCGATCGCATCCTCGTGCAGAACGAGCCCGGCGGCGCCCTGTACCTGCTGCGCTCAGGCTCTGTGTCCGTGGAACTGGAGTTCTGCGGGGAGAGCGTGCGTCTGGCGGATGTCGGTGAGGGCGCCCAGTTGGGCGACCTGTCCTTCATCGACGCGCAGTGTGCCGGCGCCACGCTCATCGCCCGCACGCCGTGCACCGCCTACAAGCTGACGCGCGACGACCTGTCCCGTCTGTACGCTTACCGGGAGGACATCGCCCACGAACTGCTCGTGCATACGCTGAAGGGCATGTCAGGCACCATCCGTGCCATGAACGAGACCCAGGCGGCGGCACTCAAGTACATCCGCGGGCACCACAGCTGAAAAAGCCTAGATTTCGACGCCCAGGCGGTTAGCCACCTCGTGATAGACCTCGGATAGCCCGCCCAGGTCGCGGCGGAACACGTCCTTGTCGAGCTTGCGGCCGGTAGCGGCATCCCAGAGTCGGCAGCCGTCCGGCGTGATCTCGTCCCCGAGCACGATGGCGCCGTCGCTGGTCTTGCCGAACTCCAGCTTGTAATCGACGAGACGGATGCCGACGTCGGCGAGCATCTTGCCCATCACCTCATTGACCTTCAGGGCAATGACCCGCATCTGCTCGAGCTCCTGGCGGCTGGCCCAACCGAACAACTCCGCATGCTCGACGGCGATCAGCGGATCGTGCAGCGCGTCGGACTTGTAGAACAGCTCGGTCAGCGGCCATTTCAGGGCCATGCCCTCTTCCAGGCCCAGCCGCTTGCAGATCGAGCCGGCGGCGACGTTGCGCACGACCACCTCGACCGGAATCATGGCCAGCTCCTTGACGCGCATCTCCACCGGGCCCTCCATGCGCACATAGTGCGAGGCGATGCCGGCGGCATGCAGCTTCTCGAAGAAGAACGACGAGATGGCGCAGTTCAGCCTGCCCTTGCCGGCGATGACATCGTGCTTGATGCCGTCGAAGGCCGTGGCGTCGTCCTTGAACTCCTGGATCAGTTCGCCTGCGACATCACAGGCATAAAGGCGCTTGCCCTTGCCCTCGTATTTCAATTCACCACGCATTGATCCACCTCACATCTTGCCAAGATTGGCCGGTCATCCTAACAGCGGGCCGGTGGCGCTCAAGCGGGCAAAAGCCCTACCATTGCGCGGGCCCATAGGGAGGGAGCATGTCCGAACACAACCGTGATCCGATGGTCCGCCTGCTGGCCTCGCAGCCGCTGTTCGCGGGCCTGGCACGACAAACGCTGGAGGCGATCGTCCATGCCTGCCCCGTATCCAGCTTCGAAGCGGGCCACCGGCTGATCACCGAGAATCAGCGTGCCCCCGCCAACCTGTATATCGTGCTCGAGGGCCAGGCACGCGTGAGCATCAACGGCACCGAGGTCGGGCGCCTCACGGCCGGCGACCTGGCCGGCGAGATCTCCTCGGCCGGCATCAGCCCGCCGGTGGCCGATGTCGTCGCCGCCACCGACATGCAGGCCCTGGTGATCCCGCATGCGGTGCTGGCCGACCTGGCCGCCGGGGACACCGCCTTCAAGCAGCGCCTGCGCCGGGCCGCCTTCGCGCGCATCCAGGGATAGGAGCACGGGGCACTTGCCATGCACGGGCTTTGTGCATATATTCCGGCGCCCTTGACATACCCTTGCTCCGGCTGCGCATTGATGCCGGGGCGTACGAAACCTAAGTACCCCGAGAGGCGCCGTGTATTACGAAACCACTTTCATCGTCAATCCTGACGTATCCCAGGAAAAAACCCAGGAACTGACCGACCAGCTCGTCGGCAAGATCGAGAAGGCCGGTGGCCGTATCGTCAAGCGCGAGTACTGGGGCATTCGCCTGCTCGCCTATCCGATCGAGAAGCGCAAGCGCGGCCACTACACGCTGCTGGTCACCGATGGCGAGGCTACCGCCATCGAGGCGCTGGAGAATGCCATCCAGCTCGAGGAGCGCATCCTGCGTTTCCTGACCATTCGCCTGAACGAGCTGTCCGACGAGCCTTCCCCGCTGATGCGCCGCCGCAAGGCGCGCGAGGAAAGGGCCGCTGAGGCAGCTGCTGAGGCAGCTGCTGAGGCGACCGCTGAGGCGACCGCTGAGGCGACCGCTGAAGCGACCGCTGAAGCGACCGCTGAAGCGACCGCTGAGGCGACCGCTGAGGCGACGACCGAGGCCGAGGCCAAGAGCGCCCCGGAGTCCACGACGGACAACGGCGAAACCGCCGAGGCCTGATCCCGGGTCGGCCGTGAACAGCGTCCGGCTCCAGGGCCGGATCGAAGAGGTCAGACAGCGCTGGATGCCCGACGGAAGCCTGGCCGTCATCGCTGTCCTGATCGTCCCCCGGCCGATGTTCGGCCCCACAAGGGCCACAACGGCGACGGAACAACCGCTGCCGCTGCGCGCCGAGGGGAAGATGGCCGAGTACATTCTGTCCCACCAAGGCCAGGACGTGCACATCGAGGGGCAGCTTCGACGGCGCTTCTACAGCCGGGACGGTGAGCCCTGCTGGGGCCAGGTAGAGATTTGGGTAAACCGATGCCAGCCCGCCGGGCCGGCAACAGAGTGAGGAGCAACGACATGGCTGAAGAGACGAACAAGGCAAGCGAGAACACGAGCCGGGAGCATGCAGCCCCGCGCCCGGAGCGTTCGGCATCGCGCGATGATCGCGGCGATCGTGGTGGGCGCGAGGAGCGCAGCGATCGCGGTGGACGTGACGATCGTGGAGGCCGCGACGATCGCGGTGGACGCGGCGGTCGTGGCGGCAGCTTCCGCCGGCGCAAGTTCTGCAAGTTCTGCGCCGATACGAGCCTGCAGATTGATTACAAGGATCCGGAAATGCTGGGCCACTACGTGACCGAGCGCTACAAGATCGTGCCGGCGCGCGTGACCGGCACCTGCGCCCGGCATCAGCGGGCGATGACGACCGCCATCAAACGCGCGCGGATCCTGGCGCTGCTGCCGTTCACCACGCAGCATCGCGATTGAACCTAGGCACAAGGGCCTAGGCGCGAGCGCATGACCCCTCCACCGGCTCTGCGGATGCCGGCGGCTGTCGAATTTGTCCTGACCCGCCGTGTGCCCTGTGCACTGCTGGCGGTGGTGATGTTCTCGGCGGCCTGGTGGCTTCCGGGCTCACTGCAGGACATGCAGCTGCTGGCCTGGATGTTCGCGCTGCTGGCGATCGGCATCCATTTGCTGACACCCGGCCTGTTCGCACTGATCACGCTGGGTGGCGGCGGTAGCTTTGCACTGCAGGTGGCCCTGCTCTCGGGCATCGGCGTGGGCCTGTCGGCCGGCATGCAGCCACTGGTGGGCCTGTTGATGCTGCTGATGTACGGCGTCATGCCGATCTCGGCCGCCGCCAGCCTGCGGCGCCCGGGAGGCCTGGCGCGCAGCGGCCAGAACCTCGCCATCGGCCTACTGCTGGCGGTACTCGTCGGGCTCTGGGCCGGTGCAAATGCCGCGCATATGGATATGCGTGGCTATGTCGATCACCTGCTGTCGCCGGTGTTCGACAGTGCGGCATCCCAGCTGCACGGTCAGGACCCGGAAGCGGCCGCGGCGCTGGCACAGTTTCGCCGCGGCTCGGTATGGATCCTGCCGGGATCGCTGGCGCTCGGCCTGTGGATGATCTGGTGGGGGAACGCCCTGCTGGCCCGGGGGATAGCCCGTCGCTACGGGTTCTTCCGCGGCGAACAGGCACCGTTGCTGAGCATCCGCTTCGGGCGCACCACGGCCTATGCGTTCATCCTGGCCGTGGCCGCCGCCAACCTGGTGGAGGGCGATGTGCAGTTCATGGCTGTCGGGACCGCCATCCTGGGAGCCGGCATGCTGGGCATGCAGGGTGTGGCCGTGGCGCACACCTGGTTGAAAATACGGCAGCAGCCATGGATGATTGTGATCATGTACATGATGCTGACGATGTGGTCGGTGCTGGCGATCCCGTTCGTGCTGCTCGGCCTGATGGACGTCTGGTTTGATTACCGCCGAAACATGAGATCGGCAGATGGAGGATGATGATGCAACTGATTCTGTTGGAACGGATCGAGGGCCTCGGCAACGTCGGCGATGAGGTCAAGGTTCGCACGGGCTACGGCCGCAACTACCTGCTGCCGCAGGGCAAGGCCGTCGAGGCCAGCGACGCGAACCGCAAGGTGTTCGAGCGCCGTCGCAAGGAATTGGAGAACAGGCAGCAGGACGAGTTGCAGAAGGCACAGTCCCTGGCCAGCCAGATGGCGGCGCTCACGCTGGTGGTGAGCCGCTCCGCCTCCGACGGCCAGCACCTGTACGGCTCGGTCTCGGCGCACGATATCGCCGAGCTGCTCGCGTCGCAGGGCTTCAAGGTCGCGACGCGCCAGATCCTGGTCGACGAAACGATCAAGACCGTCGGTGACCATGGCTTCCGCGTGCGCCTGCACCCGGACGTCACGGTCGAGCTTTCGATCAAGGTCGAAGCCGAACACGATTGAACGCGGGCATCTCCCCCCTACGCACCGACACGCTCAGGGAGCGCGTCCCGCCCCATGCCTATGATGCGGAGCGCGCGGTGCTGGGGGGGATCATGCTCGATCCCGAGGCCCTCGAACGCCTCGAGGGAACGCTGCTGGCCGAGCATTTTTACGTCGAGGCCAATGCACGCGTCTTCGCCGCCATCCTGAACCTGTCGGCCCGGCACCAGCCGGTCGACGCCCTGACCGTCAAGGACAACCTGGAGCGCGCGGGCGAACTCGATGCCTGTGGTGGCGAGGCCTACCTCAGCGATCTCGTTACCGCCATCCCCACCGCCGCCAATGTGCGCCATTACGCCGAGATCGTGCGCGAACGCGCCGCACTCAGGCAGCTGTTGTCCGTCTGCGGCAGGATCTCCCAGGACGTCTACGAGGAGACTGGGCGCGAGGTCAACGATCACCTGGACACCGCCGAGAAAAATGTGCTGGCGGTGGCCGAGAACTTCAATCGCTCCCGTCCCACCTTCAGCAAGATGGACAAGCTCATGCTCGAGGCCTACCACGAGCTGCAGGCCCGCTATGAGCAGAAGAAGGCGATCACCGGCGTACCGACAGGCTTCGACGATCTGGACGAAATGACCAGCGGCATGCAGCGCGGCGATCTCATCATCATTGCCGGCCGCCCGAGTATGGGTAAGACCGCCTTCGTCATGAACCTGGCGCAGAATGCGGCCATCCGCGCCGACCACCCCCATGTCGTCGCCACCTTCTCGCTGGAGATGTCCTCCCAGCAGATCGCCCAGCGCATGCTGGCCTGCGAGGCGCGCGTGGACATGAAGAATCTGCGCACCGGCCGCTTCTCCGCCGAGGACTGGCGCAAGCTCGCCTCCGCCAGCGGTGCGTTGGCCGAATCGGCGGTGTTCGTCGACGACACCCCGGCCGTGTCGGTGATGGAGATACGCTCGAAGTGCCGGCGCCTGAAGCGCGAGGCCAAGGCGCTGGATCTGGTCGTCATCGACTACCTGCAGCTGATGAGCGGCCGCGCCGACGCCGAGCGCCGGGAGCAGGAGATCAGCGAGATCACGCGCGGGCTCAAGGCCCTGGCCAAGGAGCTGCACGTGCCGGTCATCGCCCTGTCGCAGCTGAACCGCTCGCTGGAGTCGCGCGCCGACAAGCGGCCGATGATGTCGGACCTGCGCGAGTCCGGCGCCATCGAGCAGGACGCCGACGTCATCATGTTCATCTACCGCGACGAGGTCTACAACAAGAAACCGGAGAACGAAGGTATCGCCGAGATCATCATCGGCAAGCAGCGAAATGGCCCGATCGGCAACGTCAAGCTGACCTTCATCAACAAATTCACCCGCTTCGAGAACCATGCCTCCGCCCGGGGCTTTGACGATTAAGCGGCCGACGGCGACACTGGCGTCATGAGCCGGCCCGCCATCGCCCATATCGACCTGGACAATCTGCGCCACAACTACCGGCTGCTGGAGAAGCGCGCCGGAACCGCCAGCGTCATGGCCGTCATCAAGGCCGATGCCTATGGCCATGGGCTCGCCCTCGTCGCACCCGCATTGTTCGAGCAAGGCTGTCGGCACTTCGGAGTCACCGATGCCGGTGAGGGCGCGCACCTGCGCGCCATGTTGCCGGAGCTGGACGTCACCCCGTCGGCCATCTACCTGTTGTCCGGCATCTTCGATGCGGAGGATGCCGAGCTGGCCGCCCAGCACGCGCTGACGCCCGTCATCGCCGAGCCGACCCAGGTGGAACGGCTGGAAAAGGCTGGTTTTTCCGGCCCCGTCTGGATCAAGATCGATACCGGCATGGGCCGGCTCGGAAGCCCCGCACCCCTGGATCTCGCCGAGTCCTGCCGCCGCCGCGGCATAATGGTGGCGGGCATCGTCTCGCACCTGGCCTGCGCCGACGAGCCGGAGCATCCGCTGAACGCCATGCAGGCGACGCGGTTCACCGCCGCCCTGCGCGGCTTTCCCGCCGGCACCAAGGCATCGCTACTGAACAGCGCCGGCATGGTGATCCGGCCCGACATGGCCGGTAATCTGGTGCGCCCCGGCATCGCCCTGTACGGCGCCGAACCCATCCCCGCCCGGCCGATGGGCCTCAAGCCTGTGATGAGCCTGACCGGCCAGGTCATGCAGGTGCGGCATCTGCCGAGAAGCGCCTCCGTCTCCTACGGGGCCAGCTTCGTCGCCCCGGAGGATATGACGGTGGCCACCGTCTGCATGGGCTACGGGGACGGCCTGCCGCGCGGCCTGTCGAACCGGGGCGCCGGCATGCTGGCAGGCGCACGGCTGCCGATCATCGGCCGCGTATGCATGGATTATGTGATACTCGACGCCCGCGATGCCCCGGCCGTCCGCATTGGGGATAGCGTCGAATTCTGGGGCGAATCACTGTCCGCGGTCGCCGTGGCCGAAAGCCTGGACACCATCGCCTACACCCTGTTCACCGGCGTGGCCCACCGGGTCGCCCGCAAGGCGTACCATTGAGCTGGCTGCAGGCATTCGGCGCCAGGGTCGAGGAGATCCTCGTGCATGTCGGCCTGTATGCCACCTCGCTCGGCCGCGCCATAAAATGCCTGCGCAGCCGGCCCTGGTACGGGCGGCTGATTCTGCAGCAGGCGGAGATGGTCGGCGTGCAATCGCTGCCCGTGGTGATCCTGACCGCCCTGTTCACCGGCATGGTGCTGGCGCTGCAATCCTACATTGCCTTCCATCGCTTCGGAGCGGAGAGCATGGTCGCCGTGGTGGTATCGCTGTCGATGCTGCGCGAGCTCGGGCCGGTGCTGGTGGGGCTGATGGTGGCCGGCCGCGTCGGCGCCTCGTTCGCCGCCGAGCTCGGCACCATGCGCGTGTCCGAGCAGATCGATGCGCTGTGGACACTCTCCACCGACCCGGTGCGCTACCTGATCCTGCCGCGCCTCATCGCCGCCACGCTGATGATGCCGCTGTTGGTCATCGTCGCCGACATGATCGGCATCGCCGGCGGTTATGGCATCAGCGTGTACATGCTGCACCAGAACCCGGCCGTCTACATCGAGAAGACCACGCTGTACCTGCAGCTAAGTGATCTGTATTCGGGCCTGGTGAAGGCCGTCTTCTTCGGCATGCTGATCGGCCTGATCGGCTGTACCGAGGGCTTCAACTGCCAGGGCGGTGCGGCCGGTGTCGGGCGGGCCACGACGCGTGCCGTGGTCATCGCCTGCATGAGCATCCTGGTCTCCGATTACTTCCTGACCGCCTGGATGTTCGGATGACGGACACCGAGCCGCGCATCCGCATCCGGGGGCTGTGCAAGCGCTTCGGCGACAAGGTGGTGCTGGAGGGCATCGATCTCGACGTCATGCCCGGGGAATCGATGACCATCATCGGCATGTCCGGCAGCGGCAAGAGCGTGCTGATCAAATGCATCCTCGGCCTGATGAAGCCGGACGCCGGAGAGGTCATCGTCGACGGCGAGAACTGGCTGACCCTGGACGAGTCCGAGCAACTGATACGCATGCGCCGTATCGGCATGCTGTTCCAGGGAGCGGCGCTGTTCGATTCGTTGCCGGTATGGGAGAACGTCGCCTTCGCCCTGCTCAACCACGGCGAGTCACGCGCATCGGCTCAGGAACGCGCCACCGAGGTGCTGGAATGGGTGGGACTGCCCGGCATCGAGGAGCGGATGCCGGCGGAGCTGTCCGGCGGCATGGCCAAGCGCGTCGGCCTGGCCCGGGCCATCTGCCATAAGCCGGACATCGTGTTCTTCGACGAGCCGACGACGGGACTGGACCCGATCATGTCGGATGTCATCAATCGCCTGATCGTGCGCCTGCATCGCGATTTCGATACCACCATCGTCACCATCACCCACGACATGAAGAGTGCCATGATGATCAGCGACACCATCACCATGCTGGCGCATGCGCGCATCCATCGGCAAATGCCCGCAAAGGCGCTAGAATCGGATCAGGATCCGGTGGTCCGGCAATTCGTCGACGGGCGGGCTGAGGGGCCGATCAACGTCAGCGCATGGGGCAGGGATATGGAGAAGGCGGTACAGATATGAATGCCCAGGCGCGACTGGGAGCCTTCGTGCTGGTCGCCCTGATCCTGCTCGGCCTGGTCACCAGCCGCATCGGTGGCTTCGTGCTGTTCAAGCAACAAAACCATATCGTCGAGACCGAGTTCGACGACCTGATGGGCCTGGAGCCGCAATCCGACGTACGCATGGCCGGCGTCAAGGTCGGCACCGTACAGGAGATCAAGCTCGACAAGGGACGGGCGCTGGTGCGTATCGCCCTGCTGCCGGGCGTCCGCCTGCCGGCATCCACCCGTGCCTCCATCGTCGGCCGCGGCATGGTCGGCGAGAAATACCTGTCGCTGCATGCCAAGCCCGGCGACACGCACTGGCTGCCGGACGGGGCGCGCATCCCTTCCGAGCCGGGTGGCGACATCAATACCCTGATCGCGCAGATGGGCGGGGTCATCGGCGATATCCGCAGCATCAGTGGCGCCCTGAAGCAGATGCTGTCCAACGGCAAGAGCAAGGACTCGCTGCGCGGCCTGATCGCGCACACGAACGAAACGGTCAACGCGTTCCTGCAGATGGCGCGTGAGAACCGGCACGACCTGCATGCCACCATCCATAACCTCAGCCAGCTCAGCGCCACCCTGAACCACGACCTGCCGAAGGCCGTCGACCGGCTGACCGAGGCCTCGAAGCAGCTACCGACGGCGATCCGGTCCGGCCAGGCCTTCTTCAGCGAGGGCAAGGCGACGATGGGTCATGCCGACGCCATCCTCACAGACAACCGCGAGAACCTGTACCGCATGCTGTTCGAGCTGCGCAAGGCCTCCGAGAACCTCGAGTCGCTGTCCGACAACCTGCGCCGCAACCCGTGGAAGCTGTTGACCAAAGAGCCGGAGGTGCCGCCGAGTCCGCAGGCAAGACAGCAGATGATGGAGCAGATGCTGCTGACCACCGGCCAGATGGTGGTCGCCCCTGCGCAACCCTAGCCTGGCCGCCCTGCTGCTGGTGCTGGCCGGTGCGCTGGCATGTAATGCCGAAAACAACGACCCGATAGACATGGCGGTGCTCAAGGGCTTGCCCGATCCCTCCAAGGCGGAAAAGGGGCCGGAGTTCGAGGCGCTGACCCGCAACGTCACCCAGCTTTTCCAGCAGGTCGTTCAACTCTCGCCCACCCTTTCCGACGACTTGCAGACGGTGGTGATGAACATTGACGATCCGGGCCGCCTGGCGGATTTCATCGCCGCCAATCTCCCTTCG
>OFHG01000681.1_pt1 | contig 13170 bp, 11 predicted proteins | sample 1521931 | NCBI WGS metagenome assembly OFHG01 (sample SAMEA2468438, study PRJEB22500) | soil metagenome | biome: Glassland; feature: Farmland; material: Clay | place: Australia | collected 2013-01-31 | depth 0.55 m
CGCCGGGACGACATTTTGTCACCTGTGACGCGGGGAGGGTGACAGATTGTCCTGCTCTCCGTTCATCCGCGCCGGACAAAATGTCATCTTCTCGGCGGGCACCCCGCGTTTCCCGTGATACCAGTGATACCAGTGACACAACTGACACACTTTTCTTGACCCGCCCTATGAGCTTGCGTTTCTTGGCCTTCGGTCGCAGGCCATTCTGCGCGCGGCTTCTAGGCAAGCGCCGTCAACTCTGCTAAGATTCCCGCGTGTCCGATCCCGCCCCGCGCCAACGAGTGCTCGAGCTCGGCTGCGGCCGCAACAAGCTTCCCGGCTCGATCGGCGTGGACCTGAACCCCGAGGCCACGGCCGCGGATGTGATCGCCGACTTGAACCGCCCTCTCCCCTTCGCGGCCAACTCCTTTGACGAAGTCCGCGCCGTACACGTCATCGAACACCTGGACGACGTGGTGCGCGCGGTGGGCGAGATGCACCGCGTCGCGCGCTCCGGCGGACGCCTCTACCTAGTCACGCCACACTACTCGGACTACAGTTCGTGGTGCGATCCCACGCACCGGTGGCATCTGAACAGCTTCTCGTTCTTCTATTTCACCAGCCTGCACGGGCAGCATCCATGGTACACGCGGCTGGTGCTGCGCGAAATCAAAACACACGTCGAGCTGGCGCGCATCTGGAAATGGCTGGGGATCGGACTGCTGGTAGACCACTCGGTAAAGTTCCGCCGGCTTTGGGAGATCTACCTCTGCTACATTCTGCGCGGCAAACAAATGGAATTCACCTTCGAGGTGGTCAAGTGAGCGGGGCGACGGAACAGGCCAATGCGCCGATCACGACCTCTGCGTTGCTGCCGGCGCGAATCCTTCCGCCCTACTCGCGCCCCGCAACCAATTCCCGCTTCCACGGGGTGCAGTCCTCGTGAGCAGCATCCGTGAACTCATCCGCTCCGCTCGCCCTCACCTCCCGGCGGCGCCGCTCGCGCTCTGGGCGTCCATCTTCTTCACCCTGTGCGTGGCGACGCTCTTGATTTCGCTTTCCGCGTCGCAAGCGTTCATGTCGCTCGCCGGACTGTGCTATGTGGCACACGTCTGGCGAGACAGGCCGCAGGTAAATTTCCTGCCCATCAAGCTGCCGCTCGCCATTTTCTGCCTGTGGACGGTGGTCTCGATGTTCTTCGCCGAAATTCCGGCAGCGGGCGGATTCCAGGTTCACAAGCTGGTTTTGTTCGTGATCCTGGCGCTCACGGTCAACACCGTCGTGAGCCTGCGTCATCTGGAATTCCTCTTCCAGGCGCTCTTCGTGGAGGCGGGACTGGCGGGGCTGCTTGCCACGCGGCAGTTTGTCGAGGACTACCGCCGCGTCAGCGCTCTCCATCCCCAACATTTTTACCTCTACATGACCGACGAACGCGTCACCGGCTTCATGGGCCACTGGATGAATTTCAGCGGCCAGATGATGCTGGTGTTCACGGCGCTGGCCACGCTGCTGGTGTTCGCCTGGGTGTCGAGAAAACGCTCGCAGCCCGCGCCGTCCTTCCTCTTCGCAGGCGCTGCGGGCTGGATCGTGCTGGCGGTGGCGGCATTTTCGATCTTCATCAGCCTCACGCGCGGCGTGTGGCTGGGCTGCTTTGTAGCGGGGCTATACCTTCTCTGGCGTTACCTGCGGCGATGGCTGTGGATCTTGCCGGTGCTCGTGCTGGCGGTATATTTTGTTTCGCCGCGCCTAGTCCGCGAGCGGATCAACAAGGGTCTTCACCCCTGGCGCGAACCGGCCCTGGCGATCCGTTTTGAGATGTGGCACGTGGGGCTGAGGATGATGGAGCGCCATCCCTTGGTGGGCGTAGGTCCGAACAACATCCCCGCCACCTATCCGCTTTACATGCCCCCTGGAAGAAAGATGATCAGGGGCTATCGCGATCACTTGCACGACAACGTCATCCAGCTTGGAGCCGAGCGCGGCCTGCCCTGCCTGGCCGCGTGGGTGTGGATGATGGGAGTGCTGGGATGGCAGGCGCTGCGCATCCGCCGCCGGCTGAAAAATCTTCCCCAGGCGCGCTGGATCCCCGAAGCCGTCTTCGCCGGCTGGCTGGCATTCCTCGTCGAGGGCGTGTTTGAGTTTAATTTCGGCACCTCACCGGTACTGATGGTTTTCCTGTTTGTGATTTCCACGCCCTTCGTCGTCGAAAACCTGGAGCGTTCAGCCGAGAAATCCCGCGGCGCGACGACCTGACGCCTGCGAAGCAGCAGGGGTTCGGAGAGCGCACAAGAGAGAACAGTCACCTTGACGCCCTCAAGACACCACATGGTGCGCAGCTCGATGGTGGTAGGCTTCTTCTCCCTGCTGGGAAGCCTGACCGGCATCCTGGTGGAGACCAGCATCGCGGCTCACCTGGGGCTCTCAAAAAGTTCCGACACCTTTTACGCCGCCTTCACCATTCCCTACATCGCGACCAACCTGCTGCGGACGGCAGGCCAGTATTCGCTGGTCCCCTTTTTTTCCTCGCTCGATGCGCGCCATGCGCCGGAGGAACTTTGGCGAGGCTTCAGCTACGCGGCCAGCTTGCTGTTTCTCGGCATGAGCGGTGTGGCGGCGATTGGCTTCCTGGCGGCCCCCTTGTTGATCCGCGGTTTGGCGCCGGGCTTCGCGCCCTCGGAAACGCAGCTGGCCTCCGAGCTCTGCCGCTGGCTCTTCCTGATTCTGCTCCCGACCGGCATCGCGGAAACGATTCGCGCCTTCCTTTTCAGCCAGCACCGCTTTGTCCTTTCCTCCTCGGGCAATTTCTTCCGCAACGTCACGGTGATCGCGAGCGTGGTCTTCGGCTTTCACCGCCTGGGTTTCTACAGCATCGTCTGGGGCTACCTTGCCGGGCATGTGGTGCAGGCGGCGGTTCTGGGCGCGGAACTCGTCATTTCTTTTCCGGTGCGTTATTCGCCCACGCTAAAAGGGTCGGGTGAAGCGTTCCACAATCTGCGCGGGGCGGGCGCGGCGCAGGTGACTTCGGCGCTCGGTTGGCAAGGTCTGGTGGTGGTGGAAAGAATGATCGCTTCCTTTCTTCCCGCCGGAACGCTGACCGCGCTGGCCTACGGCATGAAGATCATGACCACCTTGTCGGAGCTTCTGGCGGGCAGCGTTGGAACGGCGGCGCTGCCGACACTGGCCCGCGCCTTCGCCAGCCAGAAAGCGGAGGAGGTTCGCCGCGCGCTGCGCAACGCGATGCAAATCGTGATTCTGCTGATCGCTCCCGTGATGGTCTTCTGCCTGATGCTGCCGACGCACGTGATCCGGCTCATTTTCGAGCGCGGCAACTTCACGCCTCAAGCCACGGCGCTGATGGGCCGCGTCTTCTTCTGCTACAGTCTCAGCTTGCTCTTCTACGGTGGTATCCGGATAATATACGTTGATTTATTCGCGAGAAATCAGGCAATGGCGTTTCTGCGCCTGGCGACCCTTCAGTACTCGTTGATGGTCGCTCTGGATCTTCTCTATGTGGGTGTGTTCCGCTGGCTGACGGCCGGCATTCCCCTGGCTTTGCTGAGCAGCCTGACGGTCGTCTACGCCGTGATCTGGGTGCGGAACGTCGGGGGCCTCCGGCAGAGCCTGGACCGAACCCTGGCCGCTTATTTCCTGAAGATCATCGCGGGAGCGGGTCTTGCGGCGCTTCTGGTCTGGTTCCTGCGCGGCGTGCTGGCCGCTCCGCGAACCGGCCTGGCAAACTTCTTGTTCCTCTGCGAAACTTGTGGCGCGGGAAGTCTCGCCTTCCTCATCGCCCTGCTGGCGCTGCGCGCGGTCAAGTTATCCCAGCTCGGGTCGCTGTGGGAACGGGCAGAGGCGTAATGAAAGCTCTGACCGATCTAGCGTACTGGGAAGAACGTTGGTGGAGCACGCAACGGCCGCAGCGATTGCGCTGGCTCTATCGCGATCAGGATTACGAAATCTGCCAGTGGATTCGCAAAGCGGCGAGCGGAAACGCCCGAATCCTGGAAGTAGGCGGAGGAGGATCCCGAATCCTGCCTTACCTTGGTTGGAAACTCGGCAATCCGGTCTTCGGCGCCGACTTTTCCTTCGTGGCGTGCCGCCTGCTTCGCGAAAACTTGAAGCTTCAAGGCATTGAGGGCGGTGTGGTCTGCGAGGATCTCTTCCAGTCTTCGCTCGCACGCGAATCGTTTGATGTCGTCTATTCCTGCGGGCTGGTGGAGCACTTCGAGGACCAGCGCGGAATAGCTGCGGCGCATGTCCAGTTGCTCAAGCCCGGCGGACGACTGCTGCTCACCGTTCCCAATCTTCAGGGCGCGCAAGGGAATATCTTTCGCCGGTTTGCGCCCCAGCTCTGGTCGCGGCACATCGCCTTGAGTCCAGATGACCTGTCCGCGGTGCTCCAAAACCTGGGCCTGCGCGACGTGCGCTCCGGATATCTCGGGGCGTTCGCTTTTCGGGTGCTGCGCGATCCCGGCTGGACGGGCGTTGCAGCGTGGCCGGGATGGGTGCGGTCGCTGGCGTTTTGGGGGACGCGTCTGAGCAGCGCAGCCGCCTCGTTGCTGGCCCGGTTTTCGCCCTGGCGGCCGCACACGCGGACGTTTTCACCTTACGTGTTTGCCACAGGAGTCAAACCGCAGCGTTAGTCCGTTATGCGTGAATATCGCGTGTTGCTGGTGACGAACCTTTGGCCGACGGATGCGGACCTCGTCTACGGGGGAGCCATCAAGGGCCAGATGGAGTCTCTGCGCCAATTCGGCGTGGACTACGACGTGCTATTCGTCAACGGCCGCGCGTCACTGTGGAACTATGTGAAGGGAATCTTTCAGGTGCGGCGGCGCCTCGCGGCGCGGGAGTATGATTTGATTTATGCCCACTTTGGCCTTTCCGGCTGGGTGGCGCGGTTCCAACGCAAAGTGCCGGTGGTGGTCAAGTTCATGGGCGGAGACGTGCTCGGCGACTTCGACTGGCGCGGCCGCGTCACGCTGAAGGGCCGCATTTTTCAGATTTCCAGCTTCATTCTGGCCCGTTTCATCGAAGGGCCCATCGTGATGAGCGAGGAGATGAAGCGGAAGTTGCGGCTCAAGCATGCGCACATCGTTCCGGTCGGCGTTAATCTGGACCTGTTCAAGCCTTCGGACCAGGCGGAAGCGCGGCGCGCGTTGGGCCTGGACCTGGCGAAAAAGTACGTGCTCTTTCCCTATGACCGAACCCGGGCGGTCAAACGGTTCGACGTCGCCGAAGAGGCGGTGGCCCTCGCGCGCAGAGAAATTCCGGAAATCGAGATCCTGCCAGTTTCAGGCATCCAAAAGCATTGCATGCCCGTGTATTTCAACGCGGCGGATGTGCTTGTGCTCACCTCCGAGTCCGAAGGCTCGCCCAACGCGGTCAAGGAAGCGATGGCGGTCAATCTGCCGGTCGTCTCGGTGGGCGTCGGTGACGTGGCGGAATTGCTCGCCGGCAGCGAGGACGACTACCTGGTGCCGCGCGACGCGGCGGCTATCGCGGAAAAGCTGGTCGCGGCCTGCCGCCGTGGCCGCCCCAGCCACGGCCGCGAGCGTCTGGGACGAAACTCCCTCGAGGACATGGCGGAAAGGGTTGTTGCGGTTTTCGACCTGGTGCTGGACCGCCGCGCCCAGCGGGCGTGAACGAATCAGACTCCCGGCGCCGTGGAAAGGCCGCTGAAACAAGGCATGGCTGACCCGCCCATTCCGGTTTTGCTGATCGTTGAGAACCTGCCCCTGCCCTTCGCACGGAGGCAATGGGAAGAGGCGCGGGCGCTCGCCCAGGCGGGCTACAACGTCTCCGTGATTTGCCCCAAGGGCCGCGGCTTCGAGAAGAGCCGCGAGACCGTGGAAGGAATCGAAATCTATCGGCATTGGAATCGGGAGGCGCACCGCCCGCTCGGCTATGTTCTCGAATATAGCTGGGCGCTGGCGGCTGAATTTTGCCTCGCGCTCAGAGTCTACGCGCGAACCCGCTTCCGCATTCTCCACGCCACCAATCCGCCCGACACGGTTTTTCTGATCGCCCTCTTCTTCAAACTCTTCGGCGTGCGGTTCATCTTCGATCACGACGACCTGAACCCGGAGTTGTTTGAGGCCAAATTCGGCCAGCGCGGATTTCTCTACCGTCTCATCACGCTCGCCGAGCGGCTGACGTACAAAACGGCGGACGTTTCCATCGCCGCCAACGAATCCTTCCGGCAGATCGCCTTAACGCGCGGCAAAATGCAGCAAGAACGGGTTTTCATCGTGCGAAGCTGCCCCGACGCTTCCGCACTACGAGCCGGGCCACCCCATCCGGAACTTAAGGAAGGGCGGCCCTATCTGGTCCTGTTCCTGAGCGCCATCATGCAGCGGGAGAGGCTCGGGCCGCTGCTTCAAATCATCGAGCAGGTGGTGAAGCGGCGAGGCCGCGAGGATTGTCTCTTCGTCTTTGCCGGCGGCGGACCGGAACTTGAGGCCCTTCGGCAATCCGCCAACACCCTCGGCCTTGCCGGCCACCTCCGTTTCACGGGGCGAATTTACGGCGAGGAGCTTGCGGCGTATCTTTCAACCGCCGACGTTTGCGTGGCGCCCGATCCGAAGACCCCCCTGAACGATCAGTCCACCAAGAACAAGATCTTCGAGTACATGGCGTACGCGCGGCCCGTCGTCCTCTTTGACCTCGTCGAAGGGCGGCGGCAGGCGGGCGACGCGGCGCTTTACGCCCGGCCCAACGACCCGGCGGATTTCGCCGCGCGTATCCTCGCATTGCTGGATTCCGAACCGCTGCGGCGCGAACTGGGCGCGCGCGGCCGAAAACGCATCGAAGAGCGATTCAACTGGAAAATGGAACAAGCCGCGCTGCTGGCCGCCTACGAAGTGGCACTTGAGAAGTGACCCGCTCGATCGGCACAATCGCCCGCTTGGATTCTTTGTCGTTTCCCCGCGAAAGTGGAATCACCCTCGCAGTTTGGTCTCTCAGCTTGCTCCGCGGCCGAGCAGCACGATGGGAATCGTCTTGAGAATGATCTTGAAATCGAGCCCGGGCGACCAGTGGTCAATATATTCGAGGTCGAGCTGCATCCAGCGGCGAAAGCTCAAGCGGTTGCGGCCTTCGAGCGCCCACAGGCAGGTGAGGCCCGGCAGCATGCGCAGGCGGCGGCGCTGCCATCGCTCGTAGCGCTCCACTTCTTCGGGCAGGGGCGGGCGCGGCCCCACGAACGACATATCGCCCGTCAGGATGTTCACCAGTTGCGGCAACTCGTCGAGCGAGAACTTACGCATGAAGCGGCCCACGCCGGTGCAGCGCGGGTCGTTGGCCATCTTGAACGCCGGGCCGTCGAGCTCGTTGAGCGCCGCCAGCTCGTCGCGGTGCAGATCGGCGTCCGCCTGCATGGAACGGAATTTGTAGACGGTGAACTTGCGCCCGCCCAGCCCGCAGCGCGTCTGGCAAAAGAAGGCCGGCCCACGCGAGGTCAGCTTGATGATCAGGGCGAGGATCAGCAACAGCGGCGAGAGAATCGCGAGCAGGATAAAAGCCATCACGAAATCCAACCCGCGCTTCATCAGCAGCAAGTCCTCATTGACGGGTGTGGTCGAAAAGGTGAGCAGAGGCATGTCGTGCAGGCGGTCGAGATGGACCTTGGAAATCACGTGCGGGAAGAAATTGAGCGACAGGCGCGTCTTCACGCCCTCTTCTTCGCACAGCAGGAAAGTCTCTTCCAGTTTTTCCAGGTCGTCCTTGGCGACGGCGAAGACGACCTCGTCAATCACCTGCCGGCGGAGGATTTCGGGAACTTGTTGCAGTCTGTAGACCGGGTAGGGACGTTCGAGCCCGACGAAGCTCGCCGTTTCGGCCGGCTGCCCTGACGCCGGACTCGCTCCGTTCGCACCGACGCGCACGAAGCCGAAAATCCGGATGCCGCGGTTCTGGTTGGCTTCAATGAGCCGCGCGATTTCCAGCGCCTCCAGCGTGGTTCCGATAATCAGAAAATGGCGAATCCCCGCCAGGCTCCGGCGCAAGCGGCCGCTGAGCGCGCGGCCGATCAATCTCCAGACGATCATCAGGAGCAGATCGAGCACCGCGTAAAAGCCGAGCAGTAAACGGCTGATGTATTCCAGCTTGAAGGCAAAAGTCACCGCGAAGAGAACGATGGTCGAGACGAAGCCCACCAGCAGGGGATCGCGAAACGCGCGGCTCAGTTCTTCCTCTCGGATTTCACGGTAAATCCCGAGCACCAGCCCGACCGCCACCCAAAGCCCCACCGCCAGGGGCACGATCCAGGAGTAACGGGAAAGGGGGTAAAGTGGACTTGGGACGATCAGGTCGGCGCGAATCCGGTGCGCGAGCACGAAGCTCGCGAGCGCGAGCAGGGCGTCCATCGCGAGGTACAGCGCGCCGATAATGCGATTGTGGCGAGAGAACATCGTGACCAGCGCGGGCTCCGGCGGACCGCGCCCGAGGCTTATCTTATCAGAATTGCGCTGTCCGGCCGCTTCCCCACGCCCCGCGCCGACCTTCCAATTTACCCATCCTCCGGTTTGCCGCGGCACACAGCGCTGCTAATCCGGCGCGCGGTAATGGCGCTCCTTCCAGGAAACGCCCCGCCCCGCCAGACTCTTCCACATGGATGCGACGGAGACGGCGGCGTAGAAGATCGCCGCCAACGGCAGCGTGAAGACGTAGAGCGGCGAGAGGCGAAGGAAGAACAGGATCGGCAGGTAGATCAGCGCGCTCATCGCGCAGGTGGCCAGTGCCAGGACCAGCGCCGGATCGGGTCCGGCGGCTCGATAGGCCAGGGCGTGGCTCAGCCCCAGAATCAGCGCCGCCGCCCACGGCAGGACGGCAGTAATCATTCCAACAATACCTACGCCAAGAATTTTAGAGATTGAAAATCCCGAGCCTTCGAACGCGCTCCGGCTGAGCCCCTCGAAAAGCTCGCCGCCGCTCGCGTACATGCGCGTCCGCAGCAGCCCGCGCGTGGGCCCCAGGAAGATCTTCCTCCCATTTTGCTTGAACATCTGGGCGGTGCGCAGGTCTTCCGTCACCGCGCGGCGAATGCTTTCGTAGCTCCCCAGCTCGCGAAAGGTCTCCGCTCGCATCAGGATGAACGCGCCCGCCGCCAGCGCCTTGCGGGAACTCGGATTGTTCACCGCGCGCATGGGAAACAGCGTGGAGAGAAGAAACGAAAATGCGGGCAGAACCATTCTTTCCCAGAAGGAGGTGAACTCGAATTCCGGCAGAAGGGAGAGCAGGTCCAGCCCTCCGCCCGCCGCGCGCGCCATCGCCGCGCGCAGGGCGGCGGGATGGAAAACCACGTCGGCATCGGTAGCCAGCAGCCAGTCGCCCGTCGCCGCGCGCTCAGCCAGCGAAAGCGCGTGCACCTTGCCGCTCCAGCCCGGCGCCACCTCGTGGTTGTGAATCACTTTCAATCGGGCCGCTGACTCCGGGCGGCGCGCGTAATCGTCCCCGATTCTGCCCGTCGAGTCCGTGGAATCATCGTCAACCAGGATGATTTCGTAATCGGGGTATTCCAGCCTGAGCAGCGACTCCAGGCAGGCGGGCAGGGCCGCTTCTTCGTTGCGCGCCGGGACGAGGACCGAGACGCGCGGCAGGCGCGCCGCAGGCTGCCCAGCCGACGCGCCATCGCCGGCCGCGGTCAGCACCTTGACGCCTTTCAGATTCCAGAGCCACAGGATTGCGAGCCCCAGCCATGAAGCAAACGCCAGTCCGAGAAGAATCTCCAGAACATTCATGAGTCGTTCCCGCTCGACCATAAAGAATCGAGCGCGGTAAAGACACGCGCCGCATCGAGTGGCGCGGCACGCGCTACGAATGAAGTGCGGGTGCTCTGTCGCAAGAATGACTGAAAGCGCTCATCTCTTCTTGCCGCCCGGTTTGGCCTTGTGGCGGGAGATGTAGCGGGCCGGGGCGGAGGGCTTTTTCTGCTCGGCCGGCTCAGCAGCGGAGGCGCCGTCAGGGGAGACTTTGGCCAGCACCTGATCGAAGAGCGTTTCGCGCGGCGTCTTTTTCTTCTTGCCCTCTTTGCCGTCCAGATACGCGTGCTCGCTCAGGCAGGTCTGGCAGATGACTTTCGCCACCTGGTCTCCCACCATGCTGGCGACGGCGTGGTTGAGCAGCAGGCGGCAGCGCGGACAATAGTCGTCAATCAAGTCGCCCAGGCGCGGGACTGCTCCATTCATCGGAAGGACCTCAGGGATGGTATGACCCAGCAACGAATACAGGGGCATTATAACCCCCGCATGACCAAAATCCAACACGGGCGGCGAATTGACACCTTCCCCGCGTTCCGGGTATCGTGGAGATGGATACGTTGCGCCTCCCCAACCGTTGAGGAGTCCATTCCGCATCGGAAATGTTCCTGCAACATCCAAGGAAAGTGAAGCGCGGAACCCAACCATGCACTTTGTTGACAAGCTCGCGGAGATTGAAGCGCGGTACGAAGAGCTGACGGCCCAACTCTCGGACGCAGGGGTGTTTGCGGACCCGCAGCGCTACCAGAAGACCGCCAAGTCGCACGCCGAGCTGCGCGAGGTGGTGGAAAAATACCGCGAGTGGAAAGAGCTGAAGAAATCGCTGGATGAGACCAAGGCCCTGCATGAGGATTCCTCCTCCGACGCGGAAATGAAAGCGCTGGCGCAAGAGGAAATGACCGGGCTCACGCAGAAGATCGAGCTTGTGGAAGCCGAGCTGAAAATCCTGCTGCTCCCCAGAGATCCCAACGACGAAAAAAACGTGGTGCTGGAAATCCGCGCCGGAACGGGCGGCGACGAGGCCACGCTCTTTGCGCAGGAACTGTTCCGCATGTATTCGCGTTACGCGGAAGCGCAGCGCTGGCGCGTGGAGGTGCTCTCGACTTCGGTCTCGGGCATCGGCGGGCTGAAGGAAGTCATCGCGCTGGTGGAAGGCCAGAAGGTTTACAGCAAGCTGAAATACGAAAGCGGCGTGCACCGCGTGCAGCGCGTCCCGGCCACCGAGCAGCAGGGGCGCATCCACACCTCCGCCGTCTCCGTGGTGGTGCTGCCGGAAGTGGACGAGGTCGAAATCGAAATTGATCCCAAGGAAATCCGCATTGACACCTTCTGCTCCTCCGGTCCCGGCGGCCAGTCGGTGAACACCACGTATTCGGCGGTGCGCATCACCCACCTGCCGACCTCGACGGTGGTCTCCTGCCAGGATGAGAAGTCGCAGATCAAGAATCGCGCCAAAGCGATGCGCGTGCTGCGCTCGCGCCTCTACGAAATGAAATTGCAGGAACAGCAGAAGCAGCTCACCGAGGAGCGCCGCTCCATGATCGGCACCGGCGACCGCAGCGAAAAGATCCGCACCTACAATTTTCCCCAGAACCGCGTCACCGACCACCGCATCGGGCTGACGCTGCATCAGCTCGACCGCGTGATGGACGGCAAACTGGATGAGGTCGTCGAGGCGCTGATCGCCTACTACGAGGCGGAGAACCTCAAGCAGGCCGCCGTCACGGCGTGAACATGCAACTGCGCCCGGCAATGAAGGCGGGACTGGAAAGGCTCCTGGCGCACCACGTCCCGTCCGCGCAGCTTGCGGTCGAACTCCTGCTGATGCACGTGCTCGACCGCGACCGCAGCTACATCTACACGCACCCGCAAGAAGAAATCCCGCCTGAAACGCTCGACCGTTTTTTCCAGATGATCGCCGAGCGCGCCAGCGGCAAACCCACGCAATACATCACTGGACAGCAGGAATTCTGGGGCCTGGATTTTGCGGTCACGCCCGACGTGCTGATTCCCCGCCCCGAAACCGAGCACGTGGTGGAAGCGGTGCTGGAGCTTGCCGCGCGCCAGGGCTTTGCCAAGGACGCGCGGCTGCGCATCGTGGACGTGGGCACGGGCTCGGGGTGCATCGCGCTGGCGCTGGCCTCGGAATTTCCGCGCGCGATTATTTTCGGCGCGGATATTTCTCGCCCGGCGCTGGTGGTGGCTTCCGAGAACGCGGTGCGGCTCGACCGGGCGGAGCGCGTCAAGTTCATCGAGAGCGACCTGCTGGCGCGCTTCCTCGACGACGATTTTTCCGGCACGCTGGATTTTGTGGTGTCCAATCCGCCTTACGTCGCCGCGGATGAAATCCAAAGCGTGCAGCGCGAGGTGCGCGAATTTGAGCCGCGCCTGGCCTGGGGCGGGCTCGAGCGTGGTGACGAAATCTATCGCCGTCTGTTTCCGCAAGCCGGGCGCGCGCTCAAGCCGGGCGGCTGCGTGGTGGTCGAAATCGGCTATAAGATGCGGGACGCGGTCGTGAGCCTGCTCGAAGGCGGAGTAGCGCCGGGCTTCAGCCCGGCACCTGCCGACCCGAAGGTCGGCGCTCCTTCGGATGTCGCGTGGGCCGAAATCGAAGTCCGGCCCGATCTCGCCGGCATTCCACGGGTGGTGAGCGCGAAAAGGCGTCTGTAGTCCGTTGTCAGTGGTCCGTCGTCCCAGCTTCTCTGGAAGCATCGTATATCCGAAGACCCTAGGTTATTCTCTGGCCGCGAGGATTTGTCGTCTCTGCGGCCTCTGTGGTTTGAAGAGATGCAACACAGAGGCCACGGAGCGGCTCTGTGACCTCCGTGTTAAACCTTTCGGCCGCAGAGAGCACGGAGAATTTGTTTTGTTGTGGCCGTGTCGCCACTCTGTTGATCAAGGGGCAAATTCGTCGCAGCACCGATTTGATTGGGAGGTTCAGATGGAAACCAAGGTTTGGACCGACATTTTCGTGTTGGGCGTGCCACTGGCGGAGAAAATTATTCGCCCCATCATTGTCTATATCTTTCTCGTCGTGGCGTTGCGCCTGGCGGGCAAGCGCGAGCTCGCGCAACTGAACCCTTTCGACCTGGTGGTGCTGCTGACGCTTTCGAACACCGTCCAGAACGCCATCATCGGCAACGACAACTCGGTCTCGGGCGGCCTCGTCGGCGCAGCCACACTTTTGATTCTCGATTACGCCCTGGTCCGCGCGCTTTACAGCCGCCCCACATGGTTTCAACTGGTGGAGGGCAAGCCCGACGTGCTGTTTGAAGACGGCAAGATCAAGCGAAATCGCCTGAAGAAGGAGCTCATCACCGTGGAAGAGTTGCGCGCCGCCGCGCATCGCCAGGGTTTTGCGTCGCTGCATCAGGTGGAGAGAGTTGTGCTCGAAACCGGCGGACCGCTCAACTTCATCGGCAAAGAGCCCGCC
>OFHG01000682.1_pt1 | contig 13168 bp, 11 predicted proteins | sample 1521931 | NCBI WGS metagenome assembly OFHG01 (sample SAMEA2468438, study PRJEB22500) | soil metagenome | biome: Glassland; feature: Farmland; material: Clay | place: Australia | collected 2013-01-31 | depth 0.55 m
GAGGAGGCGGCCGCGGCCGCCTGCCCGGGACGCGGGTCATCAGCGCCTTGACGACCGGCAGCCCGGGCGCGCGTGAGGCGAGCGCCGCCGACATGTTGTCGAACTCGTCCAGCACCTCGGCGTAGTCGACCGAGTCGATGTAGTTGCCCCACAGGCCGCCGAGCATCACGGTGCTTTCGAACTCGACGCGCAGCGCGCCGATGTAATACGCTTTGCCCGCCAGCGGTGCGTCGAACCGGTAGGGCAGGCAGATGAACGGCGTGTAGTAGAAAGGCGCCGCGCGCGAGATCTCGTAGCTGCCCGCGGGCACGCCGTAGGCGAAGAAGCCGCTGGCGTCCGTCGTCAGGTGCGGCCAGCTCGGGCCGCGCAGCCCGTCGACGAACCAGATCGGCTTGCCGAGTCCGTACGGGTATTTGGGCTTGCCGTTCTCGACGAACAGGATGCGTCCGTAGACGACCGCTTCGCCGGCGGCGGGCGCCGCCGCAGCGCCTGCTTCGAGCGGGCGGGCGATGCGCTGCTCGGGCATCGCGGCGCAGCCGACGAGCAGCGCGATCGCTCCGAACGCGACCGCGAGAGCGACGCCGCTCAGCGTCGCGGCCGCGAGCTTGAGCCTCAGCGTAGGTACGCCCACCGACTCGGCGGCTTCCTCGTTGTCGCGGATGGCGCGCAGCCCCCGCCCGATCCACGAGCGCTCCACGAAGCGCGCCAGGGCAACGGCCAGCACGGTCGCCAGCCACAGGGTGAGGTGGGTCGACAGCCCTGCGGCTGCGGTGCCAAATCCGCTCAGCCGGCTCATGCGGTCCTGATCCGCCACCAGTTGGCGGCTGAGGGTGCCGATACGTCCGCACTGGGCGTTGGCGGCGCCGAATACGATCAGTTCCCCCATGCCTTGCACCACGTCGACGACGTCGATGCGAAGCTGTGCGGCGGTCTCCACCATGCGTGCCCCAGGCTTCCTGCCGAGACGGTGGACGACGACGGGAATCGCCATCCCCACCAGGGCCAGGGCGGCCAGGTCGAGCCAAGCGATCGCGGCACTGTACAGGTCGAGGAAGGCAAACACCGCCATGGCGGAGACCGCAGCCACGGCTATCGGCGCCAACGTGCGCAGGTAAAAATTCTGCAGGGCATCGATATCGGCGCCGACGCGGCTGAGAAGGTCGCCGCCGCGGTAGTGCTGCAGCGCCGCCGTCGGCAGCGGTTCGATTCGGCGATAAAACCAGACGCGCAGGCCGGAGAGAAAACGCAGCGTGGCTTCGTGGGTCACCAGGCGTTCGGCGTAGCGGCCGCCGGTGCGCAGGATGGCGAAGGCGCGGATCGCGGCGGCGGGTGTGAAGTAGTTCATGGTGCTGCCGGCGATCCCGGCGGCGGCCATCGAGGCGATGAACCAGCCGGAAACGCCGAGCAATGCCACATTCGCCAGCACCACCACCAGCGCCAGCAGTGCGCCGCCGACCATCCAGTGCCAGTAGGGGGCGTAAAGGCGGGTCAGCCGCGTGAACGTCTTCATGCCGCCCCCCCGTAGGCATGTACCAACCGTCGATAGAGGCCGTCGTGCGCCACCAACTCGTCGTGTCGTCCCGCTTCGATCAGCCGTCCCTTGTCGAGTACCAGGATCCGGTCTGCCTGTCGCACCGTGTCCAGGCGGTGGGCGATGGTGACCAGGGTGCGCCCCGTGGCCAGGCGTTCGACGGCGGCGGTAAGCTTGCGTTCACTCTCCAAATCCAGGCTGGCGCCGGGCTCGTCGAGCAACACCATGGGGGCGTCCTTGTAAAACGCCCGTGCCAGGGCGAGCCCTTGTGCCTGTCCGCCGGAAAGCCCGTGGCCGGCCTCGCCCACCATCGTATCGTAGCCCCGCGGCAGGGCTTCGATGAACGCGTCGGCAAGTGCCAGATGCGCGGCGCGGTGCACCGCCTCGTCGTCGATCGCTGTCTGCCCCAGGGCGATGTTCTCGCGCACCGTGCCGTGGAACAGGCGTGGGCTTTGCGGCACCCATGCCACGTGGCTCAACCATTGGGCCGGATCCAGTTCGGCCAAGTCGCGGCCGTTGACCAGAATGCTTCCGGCCGCAGGCTGCGCGAATCCGAGCAGCAGATTGACCACCGTGCTCTTGCCGGCCCCCGAGGGTCCCACCAGTGCGACCCGTTCCCCCGGCCGCAGTTCGAAGGAGACGCCGTCGAGGGCCGGGCGTCCGGCCTCGTAGGCGAAGCGCAGGTCCACCGCTTGCAGGTGGATGCCGCCCTCCACAGACGGCGCGGCGAGCCCGTCTGGGCGGCGGGGCGGCGGCGTCTCCAGCAGCTCCACCATCCGCTCGGCGGCGCCGATGGCGTCCATCCGGGCGTGGTAGTGGGTGCCGAGGGTGCGCAGCGGCAGATAGAACTCCGGCGCCAGCAGGAGAATAAGAAAACCGGACTGGAAACCGAGTTGACCCCACAGCAGGCGAAAGCCGATGAATACCGCCACCATGGCGATGCTCACCGTGGCCAGGAACTCGAGCGCCAGCGAGGAGAGAAAGGCGACGCGCAACACCGCCATTGTGCTCTTGCGGTACTCTTCCGAGAGGCGCGCCACCACCTCGGCCTCGCGCCGGCTGGCATTGAACAGCTTCAATACGGTGAGCCCCTGGACCGTGTCGAGGAAGTGGGCGCTCAACCGCGACAGCCGGCGCCACTGGCGTTGGTTCAGCGCCTCCGCCCCCTTGCCGATAAGGATCATGAAAAACGGGATCAGTGGTCCGGTCACCAGCAGCACCGTGCCGGAGACCCAGTCCAGCGGATAGACGGTCACCAGGATGGCAAACGGAACCAGGACTGCCAGCGACATCTGGGGCAGGTAGCGTGCATAGTACGCTTCCAATGCCTCCACCCCATCGGTGACGGTGGTGGCCAGTTCGCCGCTGTGTTCCCCGGCCAGTGGTACCGGCCCCAAACTATGGAGGTGGTCCATCAGGCGATCGCGCAGCGCCAGTTTGACACCCGCTGCGGCACGGAATCCCGCCCATTCAGCAAGCCATGCCAACGCCGCTCGGCAGGCGAACGCCGCCAGCAGCCCCCACAGCAGTGGCATCACCGTGGATAGGGCCTGATGGGCGAAAACCACTGCGTTGACGATGCGTGCAAGCAGCCAAGCCTGCATGATGAGCAGCACGCCACCGCCGGTTCCGAGTGCCACCGCCGTCCGCAATGCGCCGCTCCCATAAAAGCGGGCCGCCTTGAGCCACTTGACCGTATCCATGGAGCACATCCCTCTTTGGCGCAACCGGTAAGTCGAAAATCCGGATTTCGAGACCGCCAGGCGAACTTATTGGGCGTGAGTTTTCCTGGCGATCCATGGGGTCCAATTCATTGTTGTCGACTTTTCGAGTTTCCACCTTCTCTCGCGTATCCGCAAGACTCGGAAATCCGGGCTGATTAACCGGCATCCGTACCATTGCGATTCGGATCTCCGCGACCCGTACGGCGCCTACCTGAGTATTGGCGCGCGAAGGCGTCATATGTGTTATTATGCTTAAATGCTCGGCGTGTTCCTGGCCTGCGCCATGGGCGGTTCTGGTCATCATTCGGTACGAGCTGCACTCAGGATCACGCCTGAGTCATAGTTGTCCGTGGCCGGGGATGCTGCCAACATGGGTGCATCCCGATTACGCAGTGCAGGAGGGGAAGGTCTTATGCGAAGAGTCCTGATCGTCCGGCATGCCATCGCCATGGATCGCGTCGAGGCGGCGGGGATGGGCGTCGACGATGCGGAGCGTCCACTGACCAAGGATGGCTGGCGCAAGATGAAGGATATCGCCGAGGGGCTGCGCCCCTGGGTTCCGGAGCTGCATCTCGTTGCCACCAGCCCCTGGCTGCGCGCCGTCCAGACGGCACAGATCCTCGCTGGCGCCTATGATGCGAAGCTCAAGGAAACGGAATTGCTGTTGCCGGGCCAGGCTCACGGCGAGCTTCTGGCCTGGATCGACCGTATCCCCGAGAAGAAGCTGGTGGCCATTATCGGACATGAGCCGGCTCTCAGCCGCTGGGCCGGCTGGGCACTGACCGGTCGCGATGCCGCCATTTTCCCATTCAAGAAGGGCGGGGCCTGCCTGATTGAATTTGCCGATGCGCTTGCGCCCGGTCAGGGTACGCTGTCCTGGCTGATGACCCCGGCCCAGTTGCGGCGGTGCGGCCGCTGACGTGAGCGAATCGCTGCTGGCCCTTTCGGCCGGGCAGGCGGCAGCGCAATACCTGCGGCATCTGTGCAAGCAGGCCGATGCGGCCTGCACCCGCCTGGCGGATCCTGCCGATACCGAGGCCCTGCACGATTTCCGCGTCGCCATCCGCCGCTCGCGCAGCTGGCTGAGCGCCTACCATCTGTACCTGCCGCTGGACAAACCGCTGCGTCGGCGCCTGCGCGATCTGGCCCGGCGCACCAATGCCGCCCGTGATGCGGAGGTGTCGATGGACGGGTTGCAGGCCCTGGCGGGGAAATTGAGTGCGGCACAAAAGGTCGGGCTGCGCTGGATGCTGGAGCGCCTGACACAAGACCGGCAGCAGGCCTATGCCGATATCCTGCAACATATCCCGGCCACCTGGCCGGCGCTGGGGCGCGATCTCCAGCATCGCCTGCGCCGCAAGGTGGCGGCATCGCCGGCGTTCTCGCACGTCGCCTTCGAGCTGGCCGCCGCCGCCGAGGCGGAGTTGGCGCAGCGGCTGACGGCCATTGGGGGGGAGCAGGACATCGAGGCCATGCACCAGGCCAGAATCGCGGCCAAGCGCTTGCGCTACCTTCTCGAGCCTTTCAGGAACGATGTGCCGGGGGTCAAGGAAGCGGTGCAAAGGCTGACGGCGCTGCAGGACGCCCTGGGTGCGCTGCACGACGGCCATGTACTGCAGCATAGGCTGGCGGAGGCCACGGAGGAGGCGGCGAGGTTGAGAATCCGGCATTTGCTGAAGCTGACGCTGGCGGATCCGGAACATGCGCGCCGTGCCGGGAGGCGCGGGCATGCCGAGCAGACCGGGCTGTTGGCGCTGGTCGGGTTGACAGTGGTGCAGCAGCATCAGCGTTTCGCCGAGGTTCGGTCCCAGTACCTGGGGAGGCGCCTGCGCCCGTTTCTGGGGGAGATGGAACGGCCGATCGCCCGCCTGGCGGACTAGATTGTTCCGGTGCACGGCCATCGTCGAGGGGAATGAATCCCGGCCGGCAAAGGCCGGCGTACCGAACGCTGGTTTCCTGCATCGACCGCCGTCAGGATATGCCTAGGGGGGAGATACATTGATTGAAACGAAGCTCATCGTCGGAATCTCGATCGTGGTCACGGCTGTGGCCTATGTATTGGAGAATCGGCTCCGGCGCGGCAAACATGAGCCCAAGGCCGCATTCAGGCGCAAGGGGCAGCTTCTTTCTCCCGCCGAGCGGGCGTTCCTGTCCGTACTGGAACAGGCGATCGGGGATCAGGGCCGGGTCTTCAGCATGGTGCGCGTCGCGGACGTGCTGGATATGGACCGGGGTGTGGGGGGAGGGGAATGGCATTCCGCCCTCCAGCAGATCCAGGGGGCGCATTTCGATTTCGTCATTTGCGAGCCCGAATCCACGGATGTCATCTGCGTTATCGAATTGCACGACGGTTCGCATGCACGGGATGCCTGGAAGCAGCGCGATGCCTTCCTGGCCGAGGCCTGTGCCGCGGCTGGCCTGCCCTTGATCCAGCTTCCCTGGCAGCAGAATTATGATGTTTCCGAGATTCGCTCTCTGGTGCTCAGCCGTCTTGCCGGTGTCGCCATCGGCTAGGTCACCTGCGCTCTAGCACGTAACCCAGTTCGAAGCGGCCGTTGCGGTGCGGCACGAGCATCGGCTCGGACTCGGGCCAATGCCAGCGGTCCTCATCGAAGATTCGGCGCATGCGCAGCAGGTCGCAGTGGCGCGGCGGCCCACCGGGCTGGCCGGTCTGCATGAACAGGGCGTACAGCCGTCCCCCCGGTTTCAACCAGCCGTGCAGCCGCTGCGCATAGTCAGGCCACGTGTCATCGGGCAGGGCGCACAGGCAGGTCTGTTCGTAGACGGCGTCGAAGGGGACATCGGGCTGCCATTGCAGCACATCGGCCTGCTGCACGTCGGCGTTCAGGCCTTCACGGGATAGCGCCTCCTGAACATGCGCCACAGCGCTGGGAGCGAAATCGAGGGCCGTGACCTCGAACCCTTGCCGGGTCAGGGCGATGACCTCGTGGCCGCGGCCGCAGCCGGGGACCAGCGTGCGGCAGGGTGCGAGTGCGCCGGTCTCCAGCCAGGAGGAGAGAGCCGGGCTGGCATCGCCGCGGTCCCAGCCGGTGTTGCCCTCCCGATAGCGGGCCTCCCATTCGTGCGGCTCGCGCAAGGCCTCAGTCCTTGCTGCCGATGGCGTCGATGGCCTGCTGCAACAGCCCCTTGACCTCCTCGGCGACGTCGCGCAGGTCATCGCGGCCGACGAGCTCGAACATACGCAAGGGCTCGATGGCCGAGACGATAGTCTGCCCCTGCTTGTCCTCGTAGACGATGACGTTGCAGGGCAACAGCAGGCCGATCTCGATCTCGTGCTCGATGGCATGGGCGGCGTACTTGGGGTTGCAGGCACCGAGGATGACGTAGGGGGGGCGAACCAGGTCGATCTTCTTCTTCAGGGTTTCGGCCACGTCGATGCGGGTCAGCACCCCGAAGCCGACCGCTTTCAGGGCCTCGGTCACGGCTTCCTCCGCTTCCTGCATGCTGCCGTCGAACACGGTGCGTATGCCGTAATCCAGGGATGCTTCCATCATCGTCTCCTCTTCGTTGTTGATCCTAGGCGCACGCGGTCTCCCCGCGTGTCAGCATGATCCGGACATCCGGCGCCTGCTGCAGCGTTGCATGGATCAGGCACAGCGAGGCCGCGCGTTCCACGGCCTTCTTCCGGTTCTCCGGCAGCCCTGGCAGCGTGATATGCACCTGCAGCGCGTCGATGCGATGCGGGTGCTCGGCCACCGACCAGTCGCAAGCGATTTCCAGCCCTGCGGTGTCGATGCCGGCCTGCTGGCAGTAGCGGGCAACATAATAGCCGATGCAGCCGGCCAATGAGGCGGCGAACAGTTCCGGCGGGGTCATGCCGGCGTCGCTGCCGGCATCTTCCACAGGCTGGTCCATGGTGACACTGTGGCCACGGCAATCCGCCCGGAAGCGGGCCCCGTTCTCATGTACGACCCTGACGCCCATCTTCAGTCCTTGGTCAGGCGCGAGATTCCCAGCGTTTTCGTGATCCACTTCTCGTAATACGGCTCGGAATTTCCGGTGCGCATCTTGCGCATGAAGTACTTCTCGAACATCACTTTGGCCGTATGCACCCATTTGCCGGCGCTGGCCCAGACGACGTTGCGCGGCGGGATCTGCGGGATGGCGACGAAGGCCACGCCGCGGTCGCCGAGATCGGCCAGGCAGATGGCACCCCAGGTGCCGGTGACCTCCGGCTTTTCGCCCTTAATCGCATGGATGATGTTGTGCACCAGCGCCGTGGTCATCGATTCGATCATGTAGCCGGTCTTCGGGGTGCCGACCGGCAGCGGGCAGCTCGGATCAGCGGGCGGGATCGCCACGATGACGCCGGTGCTGTAGATGTTCTCGTAGGCAGGATTCTGCTGGAACTCGTTGATCTTGACGAAGCCCATCGGATTGCACAGGTCCTCGGTATTGGCAACGACGGGGGTACCGCGGAAGGCAGGCAGCAGCATCGAATACTTGTGGGGCAGCACGCCCTCGGCGATCTTCTCGCCCTTGCGATCGACCTCCTCGTAATGCAGCTCGTCCTCGGTGACCTTGACCGTTTTGCAATTGGTGATGAACTTGATGTCACGCTTGCGCAGCTCGGATTCGAGCATGGCCTTGGAATCCTCGACGCCGCCCAGGCCCAGATGGCCGATATACGGCTCCGGGGTGATGAAGGTCATCGGCACCTTGTTGCGAATCTTGCGGCGGCGCAGCTCGGTATCCAGGATCATCGCGAATTCGTAGGCCGGGCCGTAGCAGGACGCACCCTGCACCGCCCCGACGACGACCGGGCCGGGATCCTTGCAGAACTCCTCGAAGGCATTGTATGCCTCCTCGGCGTGGTCGACATGGCAGATCGAATGCGTGTGCCCACCCTCGGGCCCGGTTCCCTCGACGAGCTCGAAGGCCAGGCGTGGGCCGGTGGCGATGATCAGGTAGTCGTAGTCCAGATTCTTGCCGTTGCCCAGCACCAGCCTGTTCTCTTTCGGATGGATCTCGCGGGCACCAGCGGAAATGAAGTTGATGCCCTTCTTCTCCAGTACGGGGGAGAGGGGGATGCTGATCTCATCGCGCGTTCTCCAGCCGACCGCCACCCAGGGATTGCTGGGGACGAAATGGAAATAATCGTTGTTGGAGACGACGGTGACCTGGTGGTCGCCGCCCAGCTTCTTCAGCTCCTCCTTCATCTCGTAAGCCGCGGGAAGACCGCCAATGCCGGCTCCCATAATGACTACATGTGCCATGGTTCTACTCCTGTCGTGGGCCATGCCCGCGTTGATGGCGCCTGTGGCGCCTTTGCTCCCGGCATACTCATGCGTGCCGGCAGCATTTTGGTCCGCTGATTGCGGACCGATTCGATCAGCGGCCCTTGCGGACCGGCAGGCCGGCAGCGCTCCAAGCGGCCATGCCCCCTGAGAAATTATATACTGTTTTGATGCCGGCCTTCGCCAGCGCCATGGCGGCCATGGCCGAGCGGGCGCCGGAGGCGCAGATACAGATCACCGGCGCGTCTCGGTCGATCTGGTCCAGGCTCTGGTTGAGCTGTCCGAGCGGGATATGCACGGCGTCCGGCGCATGCTGGCTGGCATACTCGCCCGGCGAGCGGACGTCGATCAGCGTATGTGTCCTGCTCCGCCATTGGCCCAGGTAATCGCTGGCCGACAGCGATTGCACGCCGGCCAGGCGGGGGCCCAGCAGGCGGGACCAGAGCGTCCATGCCAGGATAAGCCCGACAAACAGGTAAACGGCGTACTGGTGCATGAAATCGCTCATCTCAGGCCTCCGCACATCCGGACTTCATACCCAGCTTCTTCAGGATCTTTTCCATCAGGCACCAGCGGGTGAAGCCCGATTGCAGCAGGTTGGCGCCGACGAAGGCCGTGAACCACAGCCAGGTCGGGCCGTCGAACAGGTGGGCGCCATTGTAGACGTGAGCCAGGTACAGCGACAGCAGGATGAAGCTGCCGGCGATGATGCGGATGGTGCGTTCAGTGGTCATGGTTTCTCCTTGAGTCTTTGATCAGGTCTCTTGCTTGTGCTGCCACAGGTAGTACATCAGTGGGATCACGAACATGGTCAGGATGGTCGAGGCGATGGTGCCGAAGGCCATCGATACGCCCAGCCCCCCGAACACCGGGTCGGCGATCATGATCGAGGTGCCGGCGATGATGGCCAGTGCCGTCAACATGATCGGGCGGGCGCGCATGGCGCCGGCCATCATCACCGCATCCTTGGCCGAGTGGCCGGCAGCGCGGTAGGCGAGGATGAAGTCGATCAATAGCATCGAGTTGCGCACGACGACGCCGGCCAGCGCGATCATGCCGATCATCGAGGTGGCGGTGAATGGCTGGCCGGTGATCAGATGGCCAGGGAAGATGCCGATCATGGTCAGCGGGATGGCGCCCATCACCAACAGCGGCATGACGAAGCCGCCATAGTAGGCCACCAGCAGCAGGTAGATCAGCACCAGGGCGACGATGAAGGCCGCGCCAAGGTCGCGGAAGACGTCGAGCGTCAGGCGCATCTCACCGCCCCAGTGCAACTGGTAACGCGACACGTCATCAGGGGTTGCCGACACGAAGCCGAGATTGCCGGCGTGCAGCGTGGTGCCGTCGGGAAGTTTCTTGTTGTTGAGTTCGTGCTGTAATGCCAGCACCGCATTCACCGGACTGCCTTCCAGCGTTTCGCCGCTGACGTACACCACCGGGTGCTGATCCTGGGTGTAAATGGGTTTCTGCAGCACGTGCTGCTGCACCGTCACCACGCTGCCTAACGGCACTGTGCGACCGTTGGATGCCGTTACCCGCAAATCCAGCACCTGCCGGATAAAGCCGCGATCGCCCTGCGGAATCCGCACGCGTACCGCGATCGGTTCGCGTGCATCGCTGACGTGCAACATGCCGATGTCGAAGCCGGCCAGGTAATCGTGCAAGGTACGCGCCACCGCGCCGGCCTGCACACCCGCCAGGGCGGCGCGCGCGGGCTCGACCACCAGCCGGTATTCCTCGGCGTTGGCGGTCACCGAATCGTCGACATTGATCATGCCGTAGGTGTGGCTGAACGCGTTTTTCACAAAGGCTGCGTTGGCACGCAACTTGTTGTAATCGGGACCGTAGAGCTCCGCCAGCACCTGCGCGCGCACCGGCGGTCCCGGCGGCGTCTCAAACAGCTTTACGCGAGTGCCGGGATAGCCTGCAGCGATTTTCGCCAGGCCCGGTTCCAATTCTTGCGCGATTTCGTGCGACGGCGGCCGGTCGTGTTTCGGCACGAGATTTACGCGGATCTGCGCGAAATTGTGTCCGCCCCGGATCATGTCACCGCGAACCAGTGCGGCAAAGTCCGGGGGTGCCGGTGTGCCCATGAACGCCTGGAAGTTGCGCACATATCGGGTGCGTCCCAACAGTGCTGCCACACGCCGGGTGACTTCGTCGGTGGCGACCAGCGGCGTTCCCGCTGCAGTATCAACTTCCACCAGGAAGGTATTGGTGTTGTCGTCCGGCAGCATCTTGAGTGCAACACCGCCCAGGCTCACCGGGCCGTCGATGCCACGCGGCCGAACAAACTGCCACATGGGTTGCAGCATCGCCAGCATCAATAACGCGGCCACGCCCCCGACAAACCAGCGGCGCTTGCGCGACGACGCCATCAACGGCTCCATCACCGTCAAGTACAGATGACGCAGCCGGTCTTTCTTCGCGTGCCCGCGTTCTTCCAGTGTCGGCGCGCGCACCGCGCGCATCACCTGCGCCGCCTTGCCACGCAGCCAGCGCCCCGCTACCCACGGCACCACAATGTAAGCCGTCGCCAACGACACCAGCATGGCAACTGGTGCGTTGATCGGGATCGGCCGCATGAACGGCCCCATCATGCCGGTCACGAACGCCATCGGGATGAAGGCCAGAATCACGGCGAGCGTTGCAATGTTGGTGGGCCGGCCGATTTCGTTGGTGGCCAGTACCAGCCGTTCGCGGAAGCGATGTGCGCCGCGCAAATGCAGCCGCCGGTGAATGTTTTCGATCACCACGATGGCGTCGTCCACCAGCAGGCCCAGCGACAGAATCAGGGCAAATAGCGTAATGCGGTTGATGGTCTGACCGATGACCCAGCCGACGCCCAGCACCACGCCCAACACCAGCGGCACCGTCAGCGTAACGATTAGTGCTTCACGCCAGCCGAGAAAGATCAACAGAATGATTGCCACCGAGACCACGGCGATGCCGAGATGTTCGATGAGAGTGTTGACCGCTTCGTCGGCCTTGGCGCCGTCATCGCGGGTCACGGTGACGTTAACGCCTTGCGGAATCGCGCGCTGTTTGAGTTCATTGAGCTTGCTGAGTACGTCGTCGGCGAGGGTCACGGCATTGGCACCGGCGCGTTTGTCGATGCTCAGCGTCACCGCCGGTTGCAGCGCCGGTATCGCGGCCGACGTGCCGGTACCCGGACCAAACCCGATGAACGAATACTGCTCCGGTTCCCTGGGACCATCGACGACGCGCGCGACGTCTTTCAGAAATCCTGGCTTGCCGTTGGGCGTACCGATGATCACGTTGCCGACATCCTGGGAATCGCCCAGCACGCCGGAGACGCGCACCGCCGCTTCGCGGCTGCCTTTCACCAGTTCGCTGCCGCCGAGTGCGACGTTGGCGGACGCCAGTTGCTGTTCGACGGCGTCCAGCGCCAGACCGGTCGAGGCAAGTTTGCCGGGATCGATGTAGGCAGTGACCGTGCGCGGAGTCCCACCATCGATGCGCGTATTGCCGATATTCGGCAGCGCACGCAGCGGTTCGAGCAGGCGTGTGGCAACGTCACGCAGTTGCAGCGGCGTCAGACGGCTGGAACTCAGGGTGATCGTGACCACCGGCGCATCGTTGATGCCGATGGATTTCACCAGCGGCTGACTGACGCCCGGCGGCAGCCGGTCGATGTTGCGCGCAATCTGATTGTAGAGCTTGACCAGGCTGCGCTGCTCGTCCTGCCCGACCTCGAACTGCACCGTCACCACGCCGACGTCGTCGGCGGCGTAGCCGTAGGTGTGGTCGACGCCGGGCAGGGCGGCCATCAGCGCCTCGAGCGGCTTGACGACCAGGTTCTCGACCTGCTCCGCGCTCGCCCCGGGGAACGCCACGATCACGTTGGCGGCGGGCACCGTGATCTCCGGGTTGTACATGCGCGGCGTGAAGGCGACCGCGAGCGCGCCGAACAACGCCCCTGGGAACAAGGCGAGCGGCCAGGGCTCCCTCAACAAGAGCAACGCCAGCGCGGACTTCGGAGAGCTCAACCGCTTCATGAAGGCGACAACTGATTCTGCGGATTTTGCCGGGGTGCTCCCTGCCCTGCCCGCGACCTCCGAGTTCGTCGAATCGGTCTGGCCCGCCCAGATGCAGCGCGCATTTCTCGGAGAGATAACGAGCGCCCAGGAGATGCAGGCGTTCGCGGACCTCTTCGCAAAGAAGTAGACCAGGAATCCAGGAGGGCCCGCGCGAATCTGTCGGGCGGGCCTTCTGCTTTGGAGGCGTGATGAACGGCGCACGGCGCAGGCTTGACCTTTACCCCTATGTCCTGCTATCTCCTGCGATGCTGGTAACTCTCACCATCATCTTTGTGCCGATTGTGCAGACGCTGGTAATGAGCACGATGCAATACGTGCTCTACAAGCCGAAGGAACGCGCCTTCATCTTTCTCGGGAATTATTTGACCGCCCTGAATGATCCACTATTCTGGACGTCAGTCCAGCACACGTTGATCTGGATAGTGGGAACCATCCTTTTGCAGCTTCTGCTCGGCTTTGCGGCGGCGCTTCTTCTGAACCGCCCCTTCTTCTGGCGCGGGCTTGCCCGATCGCTGATTCTCATTCCGTGGGTTACCCCGAGCGTGCTCACCGCGCTGATGTGGCGGTGGATGTACGACGGCAATCACGGGG
>OFHG01000683.1_pt1 | contig 13167 bp, 10 predicted proteins | sample 1521931 | NCBI WGS metagenome assembly OFHG01 (sample SAMEA2468438, study PRJEB22500) | soil metagenome | biome: Glassland; feature: Farmland; material: Clay | place: Australia | collected 2013-01-31 | depth 0.55 m
GTCGGTGGCGCGAGGGGGGGGGGGCGTGACCCGCCTCGTCGTCGACCAGGCCTTCGTCGACCTGGGCGGGCCGACCGTGGACCTGAACGGCCAGGTCTATCGCGCCGGCGGCGGGGCGACGGCCCAGGGCGAGGTCCTGATCCGGAACATGCCGGTCGACAAGCTCTCGTCCTACTGGCCCGCGGCGGTCGGGGCGGACGCGCGGACGTGGGTGCTGTCCCACCTGTCGAAGGGGAAGGTGGAGGAGACGCGCGCCGTGTTCGCGGCCAAGATGCCGGACGACGACCTGAAGAGCGCGGCGCTGGAATCGCTGGCCGGAACGCTCAAGACCGACGGCGTCACCGTGGCCTATCTGCCGCCGATGCTGCCTGCGCAAGAGGTTTCGGCCCGCGCCAGCTTCACCGCCGACCGCTTCGACATCTGGATCCTCGGCGGCAATGTCCAGGGCCTCAAGCTCGACAAGGGCACGGTCAAGATCACCGGACTCGACAAGAAGGACCAGTTCGCCGACATCGAGATCGTGGTCAAGGGCCCGGTCCGCGACGCGATCGAGGTCCTCGACAGCGGGCCGCTGGAGGCGGCGAAGTTCCTCGGCGTGACGCCCGCGGACCTCGGCGGCGACAGCGCGACGCGCGGCGTGTTCAGCCTGCCGCTCGCCAAAGACCTGGAGCTCGCGGACGTGAAGCTCGCGGCGGCCTCGAACGTGCGCCACCTGTCGATCCGGCACGCCGCCCTGGGCCAGGACGTCACCGACGGGGTGATGACGCTGCGGGTGGACAAGACGGGCCTTCAGGCCCAGGGCACGGTGAAGCTGGGCGGCATCCCCGGCTCGCTGACGATGTCCCAGAACTTCGGCCCCAAGGTTCCGTTCCGCAGCCGCTACATGGTGACGGCGCGGCCGACCGACGCGGACCTCGCCCGCATCGGGTTCCCGGTCGCCCCTTATGCGGTGGGGCCGGTGGGCCTCGGCCTCACCTACACCGTGGCGGACGGGGGCGCCGCCGACCTCGCGCTCGCGGCCGACCTCGGCCAGACCGCGCTCGACTTCAAGGACATCGGCTGGTCCAAGCCGGCCGGCGTCCCCGGCAACGTGCGCGCGGCGTTCTCGCTCGCCGACAACCGTGTGACCGCGATGCGCGACTTCGCGCTCACCGCCGGAACGCTGACCGCGGCGGGGAACGGGGCCTTCGCCGTGGGTAAGGACGGGGCGAGCCGGATGCAGAAGCTGTCCTTCGGGCGCCTCGCCTTCGGCCGCACCGACGTAGGCGGCACCGTCGTCTTCCGCGAGGCGGGCGGATTCGACGTCGGCCTCAACGGCCCGTCGATCGATCTCTCCGACCAGTTCTCGCCCAAGGAGGCGGCAAAGCCGAAGAAGAAGGAAAAGGGGCCGCCCTTCACGGTCCGGGCGACGGCGCGGACCCTGTGGGTCGGGCCGGACCGGAGCGTGCGCAACGCGAGCGTCCAGGTCGAAAACGACGGGTCCCGCATCCGGGCGCTCACGATGACCGGCGATCTCGTCGACGGCAAGGCGGGCGCCGACAAGGAGGCCAAGGCGGACGGCCAAGCGGATGCCAAGACGGACGGCCAAGCGGATGCCAAGACGGACGTCAAGACGGACGTCAAGACGGACGCGAAGCCGCCGACCTCGTTCGAGATCCGCCTGACGCCGGACGGACAGGTGCGCCGCCTCGCCGCGCAGTCCAACGACGCCGGGGCGATGCTGAAGACCTTCGGCATCTTCGACGACATGCTCGGCGGCCGGCTCATGCTGGCGGGCGAGATCGACGACAAGCTCGAGGGCTCGCCCTTCAAGGGGCGCCTCACGGTCAAGAACTATCGAATCGTCAACACCCCCGTGCTGGCGGAGCTTCTCACCGCGGCCTCGCTCACCGGCATCGTCAACGTGCTGTCGGGGGAGGGGATCGGGTTCACCGATCTCGACGCGCCGGTCGCGCTCAACGACGACGCGCTGACGATCACCGACGCGCGGGCCTTCGGGCCCGATCTCGGGCTCACCATGAAGGGCACGATCAACATCGCCACCAACGACGCGAATCTCGAAGGCACGATCGTGCCCGCCTACGCGATCAACAGCATCCTCGGCAACATCCCCCTGGTCGGCGAGCTGCTCACGGGGGGCGAGAAGGGAGGCGGGGTCTTCGCCGCCACCTACAGCGTGCAGGGCCCGCTCTCCAAGCCCAAGGTCCTGCTCAATCCGCTGGCGGCGCTGACGCCCGGGTTCCTGCGCAACCTGTTCGGGATCTTCGGCGGCCCCGAGACGGGCAACAACCAGAAGCCGAACGCGCCGGAGTCGAAGCCCGCCACCGGCCCCAGCCCCAGCCCCAATCCCAACCCGCCGTCCGGTCCGCCGCGCTGAGCGTGCCCGGCGCTGGCGGCGGATCAGATCGGCTTGACGAGCGCGTGGCGCTTCTTGCCGGCGGACAGCTTGATCACGTGACCGGGGCCGAGGTCCGCGACGCCCACGAGCCGCAGCTCGCCTTCGATCGCGGCGTCGTTGATGCGGGCGGCGCCGGCCTTGATGAGCCGGCGGGCCTCGCTGTTGCTCGAAGCCAGCCCCGCCTCGCGCAGGATCTCGAAGGCGGGGACGCCCTTCTCCAGCCGCGCGCGCGCGATCTCGAGGGGGGGAAGCGCCTCGCCCACACCGCCGCGCTCGAACACGCTCGCGGCGCTCGCTTCCGCTTCGCCGGCCTGCGTCTTGCCGTGGCAGAGCTCGGTGGCCTTGGTCGCGAGCAGCTTCTTCGCGTCGTTGAGCTCCGCGCCCTGGAGGGATTCGAGCCGCGCGATCTCGCCGGACGGCGCCTCGGTGAAGAGGCGCAGGAACCGCCCCACGTCGGCGTCGGCCGTGTTGCGCCAGAACTGCCAGTACTCGTACGGGCCGAGACGGTCGGGGTTCAGCCATACGGCGCCCTTGGCGGTCTTCCCCATCTTCTCGCCGGCATGCGTGGTGATGAGCGGCGCGGTGAGCCCGAACACGGTCCGGTTGTCGAGCCGGCGCACCAGCTCCACGCCATTGACGATATTCCCCCACTGGTCCGAGCCGCCCATCTGCAGGACGCATCTCATGCGGCGGCTCAGCTCCAGAAAGTCGTAGGCCTGAAGGACCATGTAGTTGAATTCGAGGAAGGTGAGCGACTGCTCGCGCTCGAGCCGGAGCTTCACCGACTCGAAGGACAGCATCCGGTTGACGGAGAAGTGCGGCCCGAACTCGCGCAGGAACGGGATGTAGCGGAGCCCTTCGAGCCAGTCGGCGTTGTCGACGAAAACGGCGTCCGTGGGCCCGTCGCCGAAGGCGAGGAACCTCTCGAACACGCGCTGGACGCCCGCCATGTTGCGGGCGATCTCCTTTTCGCTCAGGAGACGCCGGCTTTCGTCCTTTCCGGAAGGGTCCCCGACCTTGGTCGTGCCCCCGCCCAGCAGCACGATGGGCTTGTGCCCGCATTTCTGGAGCCAGCGCAGCAGCATGATCTGCACCAGGCTCCCCACGTGCAGGCTGTCGGCGGTGCAGTCGAAGCCGATATAGCCGGCGACCGGCTTGCCTTCGGAGAGAACCGCGTCCAGGCCCTCGAGGTCCGTGCACTGGTGCAGGAAGGCCCGCCGGGCGACGGTCCGCAGAAATTCCGAGCGCGGTTCGGTCATGAGGACTCCCGTGAGGGTCGCGGCCGGGAGGCTCGCGGGCAAGACCCGCGGCGCGCCGCGGCCTTGCCGGAAGGCCCGGTGATTTAGCACAATCCCCCCGGGCAAACAATGTGGGGTATCCGGAAGGCGGCGGGCGCGCCCGTCGTTCCGGCCCCTTCCGGCGCGGGATTCCCATGCAGGCAGCGAAGATCTACACGGCCGTGGGACTGATGAGCGGCACGTCGCAGGACGGCGTCGACGCCGCGCTGGTCGTAACCGACGGCGAGGCGTTCGTCGAGTGCGGGCCCGCCCTCACCGTGCCCTACGACGAGGAGGTGCGGGAGCGCCTGCGGCGCATCGCCGGCCGCGATCCGCAGGACGCGCCGAAGCTCGTGGCCGAAGCGGCCCGCGAGATCACCCTCGTGCACGCCGAGGCCGTGCGGCGGCTGCTCCGCGAAGGCGGCAGGGCCGCCGATACGATCGACGTCATCGGCTTTCACGGCCACACCGTCCTCCACCAGCCGCGCCGGGGCGTGACCGTGCAGATCGGCGACGGCGATCTCCTCGCCGAATTGACGGGAATCGAGGTCGTGGACGACTTCCGCAGCCGGGACGTGGCCGCGGGCGGCGAGGGCGCGCCGTTCGTGCCGCTCTTTCACGCGGCGCTCGCGGCGAGGCTGCCGCGGCCCTTGGCCGTCCTGAACCTAGGGGGCGTCGCCAACGTGACGTGGATCGGGGCCGAGGGCGATCCGATCGCCTTCGACACCGGCCCGGGCAACGCCCTCATCGACGACTGGGTGCGCTCGCACACCGGGCGCGCCTTCGACGAAGGGGGACGGCTCGCGGCGCGGGGCCGGGTGGACGAGGCGGTGCTCGCCCGACTGTTGCGGAACCCCTATTTCGCGCGCCGGCCGCCGAAGTCCCTCGACCGCGACGATTTCGACCTGGGGCTGCTCAGCGGCCTCGGGGCGGAGGACGGGGCCGCGACCCTGACCGCCTTCACGGCGCGCGCGGCGGCCCTGTCGGCGCGGTTCCTGCCGGCCGAGCCCCGGAGATGGCTGGTGACGGGCGGCGGACGCAGGAACGCGAGCCTGATGGCGATGCTGGCCCGCGAGTTGCAGGCCGAGGTGGCGCCGGTGGAGGCGGTGGGGTGGAACGGCGACGCGCTGGAGGCCCAGGCCTTCGCCTACTTGGCGGTGCGGTCGCTAAGAGGACTGCCGCTCAGCCTTCCGACGACGACCGGGGTCGCCTGTCCCCAGACCGGGGGCCGCAGGCACCGTCCCAAGGGAAAGGTCGCGGCGCATCCCTGAGCGCAGGGGCGCCGCCCGTCGGCGGGTTTCAGGCGAACGCCGGATCAGGCGGCCGCGCCCTTCTTCTCCCGGCCGTTCGGCCGCGCGGCCGCGGCCTCCTCGCCGCGATCGGCCGCCATCGCCGCGGCGATGTACTGGTCGACGATGGGGGCGAGGTCCTCGTAGCTGGATTGGAAGGAGTGGTTGGCCTCGGGAATGACCTTCAGGGCGACGTTGATGTTGCGCTGGGAATTGAGCTTGTCGGCGAGCTTCTTCACCGCCTCGAAGGTCACGAGCTCGTCGCGGCCGCCGTGGATGAGGATGCCCGAGGCCGGGCAGGGCGCGAGGAAGCTGAAGTCGAAGATGTTGGCCGGCGGCGCCACCGAGATGAAGCGGTTGATTTCCGGGCGGCGCATCAGGAGCTGCATGCCGATCCAGGCCCCGAAGGAATAGCCGGCGATCCAGCAGCTCGACGCGTTCGGATTGTAGGTCTGCAGCCAGTCGAGCGCGGCCGCCGCGTCGGTCAGTTCGCCCTCGCCGCGGTCGTAGGAGCCTTGCGACCGGCCCACGCCCCGGAAATTGAACCGCAGGGCCGAGAATCCCTGGCGCGCGAAGCTGTGGAACAGCGCGTACACCACCTTGTTGTTCATGTTGCCCCCGTGGTCGGGATGGGGGTGCAGCAGAAGGGCGACAGGGGCGGTCGCGTCCCTGCCGTGGTGATACCGTCCCTCGAGCCTTCCTTCCGGGCCGTTGAAGATGACTTCGGGCATATTCGCTCCTGTCCTGGCCTGGGGCCGTCCGCCGATCCCGTCCGTGCCCAGGCCGCCGGCCCTGAGGCCGCTCGGGTCCATTAACCGTTTACAACAGTCAACTTTTGTAGGCCCGGGGCGAAAAAAATCGCCTGGGCCCAATGATTTTTGCCCAGAAATGCTTGACTAAATTAGTAGGGCAAATTATATCCGTAAGCGATTCGGAAGACCCGCTAAGTCCCGGGGAATCCCGCGAAACCGCGTTCGGACACAGGAATGATATCACAACGGGCGAGATGATGTTCAAGACACTTCGCGAAGACGTGAGCGCCGCCAAGGCCCGGGACCCTGCGGCCAAGTCGACCCTCGAGATTCTCCTTTTCTATCCGGGGGTTCACGCCCTCGTCCTGCACCGGCTGGCCCACGGCCTATGGGTGCGGGACTGGCATCTGGCGGGCCGGCTCGTGTCCCAGTTGGGGCGCTGGCTCACCGGAATCGAGATTCATCCCGCGGCGCAGATCGGCAAGCGGTGCTTCATCGATCACGGCATGGGCGTGGTGATCGGCGAGACGGCGGAACTGGGCGACGACGTGACCCTCTATCACGGGGTGACGCTGGGCGGCATCGCGCCGGCGGTCAATTCCGGGGCCCAGAAGAACGTGAAGCGCCATCCGACCGTGCGGGACGGCGCCATCATCGGCTCCGGCGCCCAGGTTCTGGGGCCGATCGTCGTGGGCGAAGGCGCACGCGTCGGCGCCAACGCGGTGGTGGTGAAGGACGTGCCGTCCGCCGCGACCGTGGTGGGGATTCCGGCCCGGGTGTGCGCGCCGCGCGCCGCCGGCCCGGTGGGCGAATTCGTCGCCTACGGGACGCCGAGCGAGGTGACGGATCCCCTGATCCGGTCGGTCGAGGCCCTCGTGCAGCAGGTCCGCGAGCTTCAGACCCGGGTCCAGGAGCTCGAGAAGGAGGCTGAGGAAGCGGAACCGGAAGCGCGGCCCGTGGAGCTCCACGGCCACGCGGCCGAGACGCCGCGACCGGCCCGTGTCTCCAAGGCGTGAGGCCCGGAGAGCGCGAGCCGCAGGAAACAGATTCGTAGCGTGGGAGAGGACAAGTGAGACTGAGCACCAAGGGACGTTACGCCGTCATGGCGATGGTCGATCTGGCCTGTCGCAGCGCCGGCAAGCCGGTGGCGCTCGCCGACATCGCCGAGCGCCAGGAGATTTCCTTGTCTTACCTGGAGCAGCTGTTCGCGAAGCTGCGCAAGGGGGGCCTGGTGAAGAGCGTGCGCGGCCCGGGCGGAGGCTACTTGCTCGCCTACTCGCCGGAGTCGACCCGCATCTCCGACATCATCCTCGCGGTGGACGAGCCGATCCGCGCCACGCGGTGCGCCACCGGCTCGCCGGAGGGATGCCGCAGCAACCGCAGCCGCTGCCTGACCCACGATCTGTGGGAGGAGCTCGGCCACCAGATTCATTTGTACCTGAGCACGGTTTCGCTGGCCGACGTCCGCGAACGCCGCGTGCTCGGGACGAGCGGCACGCGCCACGGCGAAGTCGAGGACGCGCCGAAGGCGGCGCCCAAGCCCGCGCCGTGCGTGGCCGCGGCCCAGTGAGATCGCAAGAGAGGAACCTGACGGTCCGATGACGCGCGCCGTGTACATGGATCACAACGCCACCGCGCCCCTGCGGCCCGCCGCCCTCGAGGCGATGCGCGAGGCGCTGGCGCGACGCGGGAACCCGTCCTCCGTGCACCGCTTCGGGCGACTCGCCCGGCGCACGGTGGAGGACGCGCGCGAGCGGGTGGCGCGCCTCATCGGCGCCCGGCCGGCCGAGATCGTGTTCACGAGTTGCGGCACGGAGGCTAACACACTTGCGCTGGCGGGCGCGGGCCGTGCGCGGATGATCGTATCGGCGATCGAGCACGACTCGGTGCTGCGGAACGCGCCCGATGCGGAACGGATTCCCGTGGACGCGAGCGGACTCGTCGATCTCGGGGCGCTCGAGGACATGCTGGCCGGCGACGCGCGGCCGGCGTTGGTGTCGGTGATGCTGGCCAACAATGAGACCGGCGTGATCGAGCCCGTGGCCGAGGTCGCGCGCATCGCCCACGAGGCCGGCGCGCTCGTGCACTGCGACGCGGTCCAGGCGGCGGGAAAGATCGCCCTCGACGTCGAGGCGCTGGGCGTCGATCTGCTGTCGCTGTCGGCCCACAAGCTGGGCGGGCCGCAGGGCGTGGGCGCCTTGTTTGTGGCCGGTCACGTGGCGCTGGAGCCGATCCTTCGCGGTGGCGGACAGGAGCGCGGTCGCCGCGCGGGGACCGAGAACGTTGCCGGCATCGCCGGCTTCGGCGCTGCGGCGGACGCGGCCCGCGAGGAACTGGACGGATTCGCCGCGCTGGCGGAGCTGAGGGACGGCTTGGAATCGCGTCTGCGCGACCTCGCGCCGGTGACGGTGTTCGGGGCCGACGCGCCGCGGCTTCCCAACACGTCCTGCATCGCGATGCCGGGTGTTCCGAGCGAGACCCAGGTGATCGCCTTCGATCTCGCCGGCATCGCGGTCAGCGCCGGCGCGGCCTGCTCGTCGGGCAAGGTCGAGCCCTCGCGCGTGCTGCGGGCGATGGGCGCGGACGAGCGCGCGGCGGCGGGCGCGATCCGCGTCAGCCTGGGATGGAACAGCCGCGCCGAGGACATAGATGACTTCGCGCAGGCGTGGGCGCGGATCTACACGGGCCGGCACGCGCGCGCCACGGCGCCGGCCGCTTGAAGGGACGCTTGAAGGATGACGACACCAGACACAGAGGCGAAGACGAAGATGAAGGCTGGAACGCTTCCGATCTATCTCGACTATCAGGCCACCACGCCGACCGATCCGCGCGTGGTCGAGGCGATGCTGCCCTACTTCACGCAGAAGTTCGGCAACCCGCATTCGCGCAGCCACCGCTACGGCTGGGAGGCCGAGGAGGCGGTGGAGAAGGCCCGCGCGCAGGTCGCCTCGATCATCGGCGCCGATCCGAAGGAGATCATCTTCACCTCCGGGGCGACGGAATCGAACAACATCGCCATCAAGGGCGTCGGGCGCTTCTACAAGGACCAGAAGAACCACGTCATCACCTGCGTGACCGAGCACAAGTGCGTGCTGGAATCCTGCCGGCACCTGCAGCAGGAGGGATTCGACGTCACCTTCCTTCCGGTCCAGAAGAACGGCCTCATCCGGCTCGAGGACCTGGAGCAGGCGATCACGGACAAGACGATCCTGGTCTCCATCATGGCGGTCCACAACGAGATCGGCGTCATCCAGCCGATCGCCGAGATCGGCCGCATCTGCCGCGAGCGCGGCGTGTTCTTCCACACCGACGCGGCGCAGGCGGTGGGCAAGATCCCGCTCGACGTCAACGCCATGAACATCGATCTCATGAGCATCTCGGGACACAAGTTCTACGGCCCCAAGGGCATCGGCGCGCTGTACGTGCGCCGCAAGCCGCGCGTGCGCCTGCAGGCGCTGTTCAGCGGCGGCGGCCAGGAGCGCGGCATGCGCCCGGGCACGCTCCCCACGCCCTTGGGCGTGGGGATCGGCCCGGCCTGCGAGCTCGCGGCAAAGGAGAGGGGCGCGGAGAGCGAGCCCCGGCCCTACCTGCGCGACCGCCTCTACAAGGGCATCATGGAGCAGTTGCCCGAGGTCTATCTGAACGGCGATCTCGAGAGCCGGATCCCCGGCAACCTCAACCTGGGCTTCGCCTATGTCGAGGGCGAATCCCTCATGATGGGCGTCAAGGACCTGTCGGTTTCGTCGGGCTCCGCCTGCACCTCGGCGTCGCTGGAGCCGTCCTACGTGCTCCGCGCGTTGGGCGTGGAGGAGGATCTGGCGCACACGAGCCTGCGGATCGGGCTCGGCCGCTTCACGACCGAGGAGGAAGTGGACCGGGCGGTCGAGGAGATCGTGACCCAGGTGAAGCGCCTGCGCGCGATGAGCCCCTTGTGGGAGATGGCGCAGGAGGGAATCGACATCAAATCGATCGAATGGGCGGCGCACTGAGCGCGGCGCCGCGAGACGACGAGGCAGCGGAACAAGGCAGCATGAGAAGGGAGTAACCCATGGCCTACAGCGACAAACTCATCGACCATTACGAGCGCCCGCGCAACATCGGGTCGCTCGACAAGAATTCGGCCGACGTGGGCACCGGGCTCGTCGGGGCGCCGGCCTGCGGCGACGTGATGAAGCTTCAGATCAAGGTGAGCCCCGAGGGCATCATCGAGGACGCGAAGTTCAAGACCTTCGGCTGCGGCTCGGCGATCGCCTCGAGCTCGCTCGTGACCGAGTGGGTGAAGGGCAAGACGCTGGACGAGGCGGAGACCATCAAGAACACGCAGATCGCCCAGCACCTGGCGCTGCCGCCGGTCAAAATCCATTGCTCGGTTCTGGCCGAGGACGCTATCAAGGCCGCGATCCAGGACTACCGCGCGAAGACCGGGACGGCGCCGGCCGCGACGTCCGCGAAGCCCGAAGCCGCGAAGACCGAGGCGGCGGAGTGACCGCGGGTTACGCCCGGCCGCGATTTCGCACCGTAACCGAAGACAAGGACTGAGACGTCGACCATGCCATTTGCGCTCATGACAGTGACAGACGCCGCCGCGAAGCGCGTGAAGGACCTCATCGTCGCGCGCGGGAAGCCGTCGGCCGGAATCCGCATCGGCGTGCGGTCCAAGGGATGCTCGGGCCTCTCCTATACGCTCGAATACGCGGATGACAAGGAGCCCCAGGACGAGGTGGTCGAGGACAAGGGTGTCACCATCCTGATCGATCCCAAGGCCACCATGTTCATCATCGGCACCGAGATCGTTGTCGCGCTGCACTTCGTGCCGTCGGTGCTGCTGGCGCGGTCGGGAACGCGGTGGCTCGTGCCAATCACGCCGTTGATTCACGCCTGCTTCGTGGTGGCGAGTCCGCTCGAGACGGCCGTATCGCTGGGGAAACTGCTGGCGGAGCTGAAAGAGGAGCACGAGACGGGAATCGAAGCGGGGCAGGGCGACGCGATCGGCGCGCTGGTGGAAGCGGCGCGCGAGGAGGGCCTGCTCGAAAAGGACGAAGCGCGGCTGATCGAGCAGGTGGTCGAGTTCGGCGACAAGCGCGTGAAGGACGTGATGACGCCGCGGCCGGACATCGTCGCCATCTCGGCAAGCGCAACGGTGGAAGACCTGCGCCGGCTGATGGTGGAATCGAAATTCTCGCGCCTGCCGGTCTACGAAAACTCGCTCGACGACATTCTCGGGATCGTCTACGGCCGGGACGTGATGGCGATTCCCGACAGGGAAGCGCCGCGGCGGGTGGTGCGCGAGCTGCTGCGGCCGGTGCTGATGGTGCCGGAAACGAAAATGGGTTCCGAGCTGCTGCGGGAGATGCAGTTGAAGCATCAGCAGATGGCGATCGTGATCGATGAATACGGGCTGGTGGCCGGCGTGGTGACGGCCGAGGACCTCGTCGAGGAGATCGTCGGCGAAATCGGCGAAGAGGACAGAAGGCCGGTGCCGGACGTGATCCGCGAAGCGCCGGATACGCTGGTGCTGCGGGGCAGCGTGGCGATCGAGAAGCTCGAGGAGATGCTCGGCGTCGAACTCGACCGCGAGCGCACCGGCGACGCCACAACGATCGCCGGGCTGCTGAATCACCTGGCCGGGCACGTGCCGCGGCCGGGCGAGATCGTCGATACCGACGGCCTGCGCTTCGAAATCCTCGAGGCGAACCAGCGCAAGGTGCTGCGCCTGCGCGCGCGGCGCGTGGCGATGGGCTCGGCGCACGCGGTGCAGGGCGACTGAGCGGTTTTCCCCGGGCCGCGCCCGTGTGCGCGGATGGACACATTTCCTTGTTGCCACATTGGCCCCTGAAGCCTGCCGAGAGCATTCCGTTCGCGCTTCCGCTACACTGATTACGTGCCGACACGACGAGTGAAGAAAGCAACTGGGACGAAGAAGCGGACGAAGGCGGCGGGCGCGGGCAAGAGTGCGCCTACTGCCGAGAGGCCTCCGGTTGAACTGGAGCCGATTGAGGATTTGACGGCCGAGGTTGTTCCTGAGCTTGCGCCCGAGCCTTCGCCTGAGCCTGTGGCTCCATCGAAACACGAAACTCCTTTCAAATCCGGGTTTGTTGCCATTGTTGGATTGCCGAATGCGGGCAAATCGACTTTGGTGAACGCGCTGGTGGGGCGGAAAGTCGCCATCGTATCCGCCAAGCCGCAGACGACTCGCAACCGGATCATCGGCATCGCGCACCGGCCGGGCGCGCAGATCGTGCTGGTGGATACGCCGGGACTGCACCGGCCCACGTCGGCGCTGGGGCGGCAGATGGCCGAGGAGATCGAGAAGGGAATCGAGGGCGTCGATCTGGTCGCAGTGATCGTGGATGCGACGCGCGAGTTCAGCCGCGAAGACCAGTTCCCGATCGAGCGGGCGCGGCGATTTTCCGGGCCGTCGTTTCTGCTGCTGAACAAGATCGACCGTGTGGAGAAACCGAAGTTGCTGCCGCTGATCGACCGGTTTCGGCAGGAACACAATTGGGCGGAAGTGATTCCGATTTCGGCGCTCAAGCGCGAAGGGCTGGCCGAACTGCTGGCGGAACTGGTTCGCTACCTGCCGGAGGGGGAGCCGTATTTTCCTGAAGACCAGTACACCGACCAGCCGGAGCGGTTCCTGGCGGCGGAACTGGTGCGGGAAAAGGCGCTCGCGCTCACGCAACAGGAAGTGCCCTACAGTCTCGGCGTCGCGATCGAGAAATTCGAGGAATCGGAGCGGCTGGTCAAGATCTACGCGACGATCCTGGTGGAGCGGGAAGGGCAGCGCGGCATCCTGATCGGCAAGGGCGGCTCGATGATCAAGAAGATCGGGACGCAGGCGCGGATGGAACTCGAGAAGCTGCTCGGAACGAAGATTTATCTGGAACTGTTCGTCAAGGTGCAGCCGGGCTGGCGCGACAACCCATCGATCGTGGGGCAGCTCGACTGGCGGCGGGAATTCGAGCGGATGAGCGGCGAGGAGTGAGCCGCGCCAGCTACCTATTGAGGCGCTTGCCGGCAACTCCAGCAATCACAGCGGATTCGACAGGTCTCTTACCAGAAGCGGATGGTTCTGGGTCCGGTGTCGGGGAAGGCGCTATGGTAAGCTGTACGCATCGTCGTGTGATGGCTGGAGCCTTTTCATTTCTGACCCGATTTCTGAGGCCCGGCGGGGCCGCGAAAGACTATACGCTCGCGGAGAACTACGCCGTGTTGCGGGACGCGGTGTTTACGAGGAAACCCGACGCGATTGGCGTTGTCGACGAGGCCGGCCCGGATGGTGTTTGGGGCGTGGTGATGGAGACGGGCTACCCGGGGGTGGTGGCGACGCTGGTGGCGGTCGCGGACGGCGCGGTAAGCCTGTACTTCAGCAACGGCGGCGGGATCATCGGCATGGGCTCGCAGGAAGGGCCGCAGCGGGCCGGGCGCGGGCTGCTCGACTGGTTTCGCGA
>OFHG01000685.1_pt1 | contig 13141 bp, 9 predicted proteins | sample 1521931 | NCBI WGS metagenome assembly OFHG01 (sample SAMEA2468438, study PRJEB22500) | soil metagenome | biome: Glassland; feature: Farmland; material: Clay | place: Australia | collected 2013-01-31 | depth 0.55 m
ACTTTCGACCATGAGATCAGAGGTCGCCTGTGTGTCGCCAAAATCTAATCTGACTCGAAATTCATCCGCCAAGTGACTGGCCCTCCGGCTCAAAAGCGCCGGCCGGCGGTGTCGACTGTCCCAATGATTCGACTCATCTTGAGTTTCTTTGGGTGGTTCGCTGTGTTCTTCCGCTCGCGGTACGATCTCGGATCTGAGCTTGTCGCTTTGCGTCAGCAAGTGAGCGTGCTTAAGCGCAAGAACCCGCGCCCCAGGCTGGGTCGGTGGGACCGGCTGTTCTGGGTGACGCTTCAGCAGTTGGGTCGAGGGGGGCGGGGGTGCTGGTCGGGTTCGGGGGGTGTGTGGCCACGCCCGCCTACCTGGCAGCCCCGCCCTACCATGTGCCGCTCGTGGTGCCTGGCGCGAACGTGCGGCCGGGTCTTGCCAACCGGATCGGCGCCCGGTTCACGCGGCACGTGTTCACCGCCCATCCCGGCACCAAGCTGCCCCATTCCACCTGCATCGGTATCCCGCTGCGCAGGGAGATCGCCGGGCTGGACCGGCTGGCCCTGGGGGACAAGGCGCGCGAGCACTTCGGGTTCCGGCCGGATCTGCCTGTCCTGCTGGTGACCGGCGGTTCCCAGGGCGCCCGGTCGCTGAACTTCGCGGTGCTGGACGCAGCCGAATGGATCCGCGCGGCCGGCATCCAGGTGCTGCACGTCCTCGGCCCGCGCAGCGGCATCGAGGTGCGCATGCCGGCCACCGGCCCGCCCTACATCACCTTGCCGTACGTGGACCGGATGGATCTCGCCTACGCCGCGGCCGACTTCGCGCTGTGCCGCAGCGGGGCGATGACCTGTGCCGAACTCACCGCGGTGGGCCTGCCCGCGGCGTATGTCCCGCTGCCGCACGGCAATGGCGAGCAACGGCTGAACGCGCTGCCCATTGAGCGCGCCGGGGGTGGGCTCATCATCGACGACGCGGCGCTGACCCCGGAATGGATCCGCGACGTCCTGGTGCCGATCCTGCTCGATCCGGACCTGGTCGCGGCCATGTCCGAGGCCGCATCGGAGATGGGGGCCAGGGACAGCGACGAGTGGCTGGCGGCCGAGGTGCTGGACGTCATACGGGGCCGGCGGTGAGGGGAGCCCCCCGCCCCGGCCTGGGCCCGGTGAGCTGAAGTGGGACTGGTCACACCGGTTGCCCCGGTTCCGCTGGCCGAACTCGGCCGGGTGCACTTCACCGGTATCGGTGGCGCCGGCATGTCCGGGATCGCCCGCATCATGATCGCGCGTGGGGTGACGGTGTCGGGCAGCGACTCGGCCGGCAGCGACCTGCTAGCCTCGCTGGCCACCCTCGGGGCCGACGTGCATGTCGGGCACGCCGCGGCCAACGTGGCCGGCTCCGACACGGTCGTCGTCTCGTCGGCGATCCGCTCCGGCAACCCCGAACTGGCCGAGGCGCACGCCCGCGGGCTGCGGGTCCTGCACCGGGCGGCGGCGCTCGCCTCGCTGATGCTGGGCAGGCGCGGGGCGGCGGTGGCCGGCACGCATGGCAAGACGACCACCACGTCGATGCTCACCACCGCGCTCCGGCACTGCGGCGCTGACCCCGGCTATGTCATCGGCGGCATTCTCACCGAGACCGGGCTGGGCGCGCAGGACGGAGCCGGGGAGGTGTTCGTCGCCGAGGCGGACGAGAGTGACGGCTCCTTCCTCATGCTGTCCCCGGAGGTGGCGATCGTCACCGGCGTGGAAGCCGACCATCTGGACAACTACGCCGGCCTGCCGGAGATAGAGGCCGCCTTCGCCGCCTTCACCCGCCGGATCGTTTCCGGCGGTGTGCTGGTCGCGTGCGCGGACGACCCTGGCGCACGGTCCCTCGCCGCGGCCGCCGCCGGGCTGCCGATCCGGGTGCGGACCTATGGCGAGGCGGACGATGCCGACTACCGGATCACCGCTGTCCAACCGCGCGGCATGAACGTGGGCCTGGAAGTCAGCGGTGCACCCGAGGCCGGGTCCGGGGTGCGGCCAGTGGCGCGGCTGGAGGTCGCCGTCCCCGGCCGTCACAATGCGCTGAACGCCACTGCCGCCTACGCCGCCGCTATCGAACTCGGTCTTCCCGCTGGGCAGATCGCCACTGGGCTGGCTGCCTACCGGGGCGCGCGCCGGAGGATGGAGCCCAAGGGTGAGGCGGCGGGAGTGCTGGTGCTGGACAGCTACGCCCATCACCCCACCGAGATTGCCGCCGATCTGCGGGCGGCGCGCGACATCCGCGGCGGCGGGCGGGTCATCGCGATCTTCCAGCCTCACCTGTTCAGCCGTACCAGGATCTTCGCCGCCGAGTTCGGCGAGGCGCTCGGCCTGGCCGACGAGGTGGTCGTGCTGGACGTCTACGCGGCGCGTGAGGATCCCGAACCTGGTGTGACCGGCGATCTCGTGGCCAGCGCCGTGCCTGGCGGGCGGGCGGTCTTCCTGCCTGACTTCCAGGCCGCTCCCACACTGCTGGCGGACATTGCGCGGCCGGGGGATCTCATCCTGACCATGGGTGCGGGTGATGTGACCACGCTGGGCCCGCTCATCGTGGCGGCGATGGGCGCCAGGGCCGGTACGCCAGGATGACCGGAACACCACGGCCGCCGGGACCGCCGCCTGCGCACGGTGCCAGGGCTGCCGGCCCGCGGGTGCGGGAGGGCGCGGGGGGGAGAACGGCCGCGGGGGGGCCAGGAACAGCCGCCGGGAGCAGCGCGGGCCCAGGAGACGGCGCAGGCGCTGGGGGACAGGCAGCGGGGGGCGGGCCGCCGCGGATGGGGTGGCGGGCCGCCTTCTTCGGGATCGCCGCAGTCGCCATTGTTGCGGCGGTGGCCTGGGCACTGCTGGGATCGCGGTTCCTGATCGTCCGGTCGGTCAAGGTCAGCGGCACTGGCCCGCTGGTCTCGCGGGCCCGGGTGCTGGCGGCGGCACAGATCCCGGCCGGGCTGCCGCTCATCCGGGTCAACACCGCAGCCGTGGCACAGCGGGTCGAGCGGATCACGCAGGTCCAGTCGGCCCGGGTCAGCAGGGACTGGCCGTCCACGGTGGCGATCACGATCCAGCCCCGTACCCCCGTGTTCACAATGACGGTTCCCGGCGGCTACGCACTGGTGGACTCTTTCGGCGTGGATGTTCGGCAGTCCGCCCGGCGCCTGCCGGGGTTTCCCCTGCTCACTGTGGGCGGTAGCGCGCCGGGCTGGCCGGGCTGGCAGAGCGTGCCCGGTGGGTCAGCGGCGGGTTCGCGCCGGCCCGCAGGTCCGGGCACGCACTCGGGTCCGGGTAAGCACAGCGTTTCGCATAAGCACAGCGCTCCGGGTACGCACAGCGCTCCGGGTACGCACAGCGCTCCGGGTACGCACAGCGCTCCGGGTACGCACAGCGCTCCGGGTACGCACAGCGGTCCGGGCGGCTCCGGCGGGCGAGCCGGCCAGGGCGGTTCAGGCGGCCAGGGCGGTCCGGCTGGCTCAGGCGGCCAGGCGGGCTTGGGCACCCCCGCCACTCCCGGCGGCCAGGCTGGGACCAGCGCCCTGTCCGGTTCCCTGCGGGGAAGCCCTCAGATCCGTGCCGCGGCGACGGTGCTGCGCGAACTGCCGTGGTGGATCGCCCGGCACGTCCAGGCGGTCTGGGCAGCGACTCCGTCGGATGTGTCCGTGCGGCTCGCGAGCGGGATCATGATCGTCTGGGGAGACCCGGCCCGGCCGGGCGAGAAAGCGAAGGAACTGGCCGTGCTTCTGCACCGGCGCGCCCGCGTCTACGATGTCAGCGGTACCGGCACCGCGGTGACCTGGGGATGACACAGACGGGGAGAAACGGGCCGGAAGCTGGAAAGCCTGGGCACGGCACTAGGCGGCCAGCGATTCCCCCGCGCGGGTTCACGCGTGGCGAGTTGACCCTGGTCCCGGGCAACCCTACTGTCCGTATCAATTGCCAGCATAGCACAACTCTGAGTCTCAAGTTGAGAGTGAGGGTTTGGGATCCACTGGAAATCGCGGGAAATGCCCAGCCGACGGCTATGGGGGCATACTTCGTCGGACTGCTGACACGGCTGATTCCCTGGCTAGGCGGATACACCGGCCGTGAAGCGGTGGGCAGGAACACGATAGAGGCAAACGAGCGGAAAGGGCCCTCCTCGTGGCAGCACCGCAGAACTATTTGGCGGTCATCAAGGTCGTCGGTATCGGAGGGGGCGGCGTCAATGCCGTGAACCGGATGATCGAAGAGGGGCTCAAGGGCGTTGAGTTCATCGCGATCAACACGGACGCGCAGGCGCTCCTCATGAGTGACGCCGACGTCAAGCTTGACGTCGGGCGCGAACTCACCCGCGGGCTCGGCGCGGGCGCCAACCCCGAGGTCGGCAACCGCGCAGCCGAAGACCACCGCGAAGAGATCGAGGAAGTCCTCAAGGGCGCCGACATGGTCTTCGTCACCGCCGGGGAGGGCGGCGGGACGGGCACGGGGGGAGCGCCGGTGGTCGCGAATGTGGCCAGGTCGCTGGGTGCGCTCACGATCGGTGTGGTGACGCGCCCGTTCGGGTTCGAGGGCAAGCGCCGGGCATCGCAGGCCGAACTGGGGATCGAGCGCCTGCGCAGTGAGGTGGACACCCTGATCGTGATCCCGAACGACCGCCTGCTGTCCATCTCCGACCGGCACGTCAGCGTGCTCGATGCGTTCAAGGCGGCCGACCAGGTGCTGCTGTCCGGTGTGCAGGGCATCACCGATCTGATCACCACCCCAGGCCTGATCAACCTGGACTTCGCCGACGTGAAGTCGGTCATGTCCGGCGCTGGCTCCGCCCTTATGGGGATCGGCTCGGCCCGCGGCGACGACCGGTCCGTGGCCGCGGCCGAAATGGCGATCTCCAGCCCCCTGCTGGAGGCGAGCATCGATGGGGCACACGGCGTGCTGCTGTCCATCCAGGGTGGCTCGGATCTTGGCCTGTTCGAGATCAACGAGGCGGCCCAGTTGGTATCCAACTCGGCGGCACCCGAGGCCAACATCATCTTCGGCGCGGTCATCGACGACGCACTCGGGGACGAGGTGCGGGTCACCGTGATCGCGGCCGGGTTCGACGAGGCCGGCAACCGGCATGCGCGGCTGGCGCGGATGACTGAGGGCCAGTCCGGGACAGCCCCCGGGAGCACCGTCACCGGGGGCGCGGGCCTGCGGCCCAGCCCCTTTCCGGCCGGTGCTGAGCCGGTGGCGGGGGCTGGCCCGCTGGCGGGGGCGGCAATCGGTGGCGGCACCGGCGCAGCCGCCGTGCACACCGGTGCGATGACCTCAGCCAGCACGGCTGGCAGCGCGGACGATCACGCTGACACCCAGCCGGATGTGACCGCGGCCGGCCAGGCAGGCGACACCGACGCGGTTCCCCCGCCACGGGCAGCCCAGGACGCGCCGCGGCAGGGCATGGACAGCGCGTCGGCAGCACGGGTCTTCGACGCTGCCACCACCCGCCGCCGCAGTGTCGTCTTCGAAGAGGACGACGAACTCGACGTGCCTGACTTCCTGAAGTAGGTGGTGTGGGGGCGCGGGGCCGTGAAATGACCTCGCGTTAGCCGGTGAGGCGGCGCGAGGGCCGGGGCCGGCCGGCGTCATGATGTGGGCGTGACGAAAACAGCGACGCCGGCGGGCCGGCGGGCCGAGCTGAGTGCCAACCTTGCCGCTCTAACCGAGCGGATCGCTGCCGCCTGTGCTGCCGCTGGGCGTGCGCCTGGCGAGGTGACGCTGGTGGCGATCACCAAGACGTTCCCGGCGTCTGATGTGCGGCTGCTGTACGAACTCGGAGTGCGTGATGTGGGGGAGAACCGGGATCAGGAGGCGGCGCCTAAGGCGGCTGAGTGCGCTGGCCTTGGCCCGGACCTGACCTGGCATTTTGTGGGGCAGCTGCAGACCAACAAGTGTGCGAGCGTGGTCCGGTATGCCAGCGTGGTCCACTCGGTCGACCGGTTGCGGCTGGTGCACGCGCTCGCGGGCCATGCCCGTAAGGCCAGCCGGGTGATCACCTGCCTGGTCCAGGTGAGCCTGGACACAGACCCCGGCCGCGGTGGAGCTGCTCCGGCGCAGGTCCCGGAGGTCGCCGCGGCGGTCGCCGCCGAAGAGGGCCTGCTCCTGGGCGGTGTGATGGCCGTTGCGCCGCTGGGGATCCCGGCATCCGAGGCGTTCGCGCCGCTGCCGGAGATCGCCGCCATGGTGCGGGAAATCCGGCCGGAAGCAGTGATGATCTCAGCTGGGATGAGCGGGGATCTGGAGGAAGGTATCGCCGCCGGTGCGACACACGTGCGTGTTGGTACGGCGTTGCTCGGCGGCCGGCCAGCCTTCGTCGGGTAATGTCCGACGCAGCGGGGCGCGTGACAGGGACCACGGAGGACTGACGGATGGCCGGCGCGATGCACAAGATGGCGGTCTACCTTGGCCTTGTCGAGGACGACCGGCACTATGACGACGGCTATGACTCCTACGAGGAGTACACCGAGTACGAGGACGAAACGGATGGCCGTGCGGACCCGGGCGGACCCCCGGCGAACCTGCTCACGGGCGAGCCGGGTGCCGGGCGCCCGTCCGGTGCAGCGATACAGGCCACCGACTTGGCACGCATCACCACCTTGCATCCGCGCACATACAATGAGGCTCGTACGATCGGGGAGCATTTCCGCGAAGGCACCCCGGTGATCATGAACCTGACCGAAATGGTTGACAGCGACGCCAAGCGTCTTGTCGACTTCGCGGCGGGTCTGATCTTCGGCCTCCGAGGCAGCATCGAGCGGGTCACCAACAAGGTGTTCCTGCTGTCACCGGCGAACATCGAGGTCACGGCCGAGGACAAGGCGCGCATGGCGGAACGAGGGTTCTTCAACCAAAGTTAGGCGCTCCGTGACAAACAACACAGCACGGCAACCCCGCGGTGGTCATCCCGCCGTCGGCTGTGAGGGCAGGACAGGGTCGTGGGGATCGTAAAGATCGTTCTGATGTATGTGCTCTGGCTGTATCTCCTGCTGCTCCTGGGGAGATTGATCTTCAGCTGGATCCAGGCGTTCTCGCGTGACTGGCGTCCGCATGGTCCCGTTCTGGTGGTCGCTGAGACGGTCTACACCGCCACCGATCCGCCGCTGAAGTTCCTGAGCCGGTTCATCCCCGTGCTCAGGCTCGGTAGTGTTGCCTTGGACCTCAGCTTCATGTTGCTGTTCTTCGTTGTTCTTATCCTGATCAACGTCGTGCAGCTGCTCTGATCAGGTACGGTCCCATAGGGGAACACACTCCAAGCGCGCCGAGGAGACGAGATGCCGCTGACGCCCGCGGATGTGCGGAACAAGCAGTTCAGTACCACCAGGCTCAGGCCCGGCTACGACGAGGAAGAGGTAGACGCCTTCCTCGACGAAGTCGAGGTTGAGCTTGACCGGCTGCTCCAAGAGAACGAGGAACTCCGGGCGAAGCTGGCTGAGTGCTTGCGCGGAGGCAAGTCGGCCGTGTCCGCACTCAGTTCGCCGCTGGCCGATCCCGAGCCCGAGCTGATGGCCCCGGAGCCGATGATGATGCCCGAGCCGGAGCGCCGGCCGGAGCCGTCGATGATGGGCATGGGCATGCCGCCCGAGGACAACATGGACACGGCCGCCCGGGTGCTGGCTCTCGCGCAGCAGACGGCCGACCAGGCAATCGCCGACGCCCGGCGGGAAGCGGACGAGACCCTCGGCCGCGCCCGGCGCGAGGCGGAAGAGGTCCTCGGCAAGGCGCGCCGCCAGTCCGAGCAGATCACCAGCGATGCCAGGGCCAGGGCAGAGAGCCTGGAAAGGGACGCACAGGAGCGGCACCGTCAGGCGATGGGCTCCCTGGTTCAGCAGCGCGAGGAGCTTGAGCGCCGCGTGGACGACCTGCGTGCCTTCGAGCGTGAGTACCGCAGCAGGCTCAAGGCATACCTGGAGGGCCAGCTGCGTGACCTCGAAGCGGGTGCCACCGACAGCGGCACCTTCCCGGCCGTCACCGGTCCGCAGACGTCCGTGGGTGCGGGGATGCCCAGAATGGAGTCCCGCAATGGCCAGCCGGCCGTGACGGGCGCCTACGCTGGCCCGCCAGAGCCCGCCGGGCACAGCGGTGGATTCCACGACAGTTCCGCTCACGACCGCCGTTAGCGCTAGGCGGCTGCCGGTCAGCCGCCCGGCATGTGGAGGGCGTGAGTGATCCGCTTCAGCGCCGTCCTCATCGCCGCGGCGATAGCGGTGCTCGTCACGGGGGTTCTGGCCAGCAACCTAGCGCTGGTCTACGTGTCGATCGGCGCGAGTGCGCTCGCGGCGGTGCTGCTGGGGGCAGGGGTCTGGCTGCGACGGGGAGAGATCTTCGGAGACGCCGGATCGGCGCGCCCCGCCTGGCCGGTACCTGACGGTGCCGGCGCACCGGTCATGGTCGGCGGGCGCGCAAGGATTCCCCGGCCCGGTGGGCGGGCCGCAGATCCGGACGAGCGGGCCGCAGATTCACCGGCCGCGGCCGCGAACGGTGATACCGGAGCCAGGCCTGGCCAGGACGCCAAGTCAGGTGCGAGGAAGGCCGTGCGGGGTAAGTCCACGCCTGACCAAGCTGGCGTGGCGAAAGCCGGGCCCGCCAAATCCGGGCCCGCCAAATCCGGGCCCGCCAAACCCGGGCCGGCCCGGACAGGCGGCAGGATCGGCGGCGGTTATTCCGGCGCGCACAGTTCCGGGCGTGGCCGTCCCGCGACGGCGCCGCCTGGCAGGGCCGGGTGGACCGCGCCTGGTGCTGGGACACCCGGCCGGGGTGCAAGCGGTCCGGTACCGGCCCGCCCGGCATCTGCGCAGGCCGGACCGCCGCAGGCGGATGCATCGCCGGCTGATCAGGGAGCAAGCTCGCTGGACCAGACCAGGACTTCGCCGCCTGGCCACGCCGTCAGCCCGCCGGACCAGGCGGCAGCTGCATCTGGGCGGGCTGACGTTTCGGCAGTTGACCGGGCCGCCACCGCGCAACCTGGGCCAGCCGGTTCCCGGCCAACCGCCCGTGGGGCCGATGACATGCGTACCGGCACCCCGTCCGCGCAGCCCCCGGCGGCACCCGTTCCAGGCTGGTCGCCAGCCCCCGTCTCCGGCTTCCACGATGACTTCTGGGACCGGGTGAGTGAGGAACTGGACGCCAGTATCAGGCGTGAGCCCGCGACCCCGCCCTGGGCAGCGACCGCCGCGGGGCTCCGCGCCATCGGCACCGATCGCGAGGACGCCGATCGCACCGATCGCGAGGACGCCGATCGCGCCGATCGCCGGGACACCGCGGCGCAGGTCCCGGCCCCGGATGCATCCCGGGCTGGTGAGGCTGAATCCGGGCCTGCCGCGCCCGCCGCCGGGCAGCTCTGGACCGCCTGGTCGTCGGCCGCAGGCGAGCGGAGCTCTTCCTCGCCGTCCGCGGATCGCGGACCGGACGGGGCGGATGCCGGTGCCCGTGACGGGACATCCGAGCCAGCTGGCCTCGCGGCCGATGAGCAGGGCAGCACGCCCGCTATCGAGGAGGAAGAGGAGGAGGCGGCCCCCTCACCCTGGAGCATCCCGCTCAGCTATGTCGGGGAGCTGGACGACCTCGACGATGACGAGGCCTGGCACTCGCCCGGCGCCGGGCACGAGGCGGAGGAACCACCCGAGCCCGGGGAACCCTCCGCAGGTGACCGCGGGGCTGCCGACGATGAGGGCGCCGCGGACGATCTGGATGCCGGCAAGCGCCTGGCGGATACTGACGGGCAAGACGCTGCCAGCCGGCCAGGTAAGCCGGGGGGTGCGGACAGAACGGACGGTGATGGCGCACGCGCTGGCCGCGCCTTCGCTGATGCTGCGGGGTCGCCGGCGGCGGACGGGGCGGGATCCGCCCCCGGCAGCGGGGTGAGGGCGGGGACGCTGGCCAGTCCCAGCGGGAGCAAGCCACAGCCGGGCCCGGCCAGGGACGGGGCGTCGTCCCGCCCCGCCGGGGCGGACCCCAGCGAGGCAGTTCCGGTATCCGCGGCACGCCTGGCCGCAGCTAGCCCGGGCCCGGGGCCGGGAGGGACCGTCAGCGGCGGTACCAAGGTCAGCGCGGCGGATGCAGATGCCACCGGTGCAAAGACAGTCGTCGCCGATCCTGACCCGTCAGCCAAGGCCGATCCCGCAGCAGCGGCCAAAGCTGTTCCCACAGCAGCGGCCAAAGCCGGCCCCACGCCGTCAGCCAAGGCCGATCCGGCACCGGGGGCTGAGGCCGATCCGGGGGCTGAGGCCGATCCGGGGGCTGAGGCCGATCCGGCGCCGTCAGCCGAGGCGGATCCGGCACCAGTGGCTAAGGCGGCACCGTCGGCTGGCGGCGGTAAGACGCTGGACGACGAGGTCACGATCGTGCCCGGGGTCGCGCGGTACCACCGCAGCGGGTGCATTCTCATCCGCTTCCTGGGCGGCGATGATCTCGAAACCACCACCCGCCAGGCGGCGGAGGCCGATGGCTGCGTGCCATGCCGTGCCTGCGAGCCCGACAAGCCGATGTCGGCCACCTGGACCTGAGCAGCTGGTGAGCCTGCGGGCTATGCCCGCCGCAGCCAGAACGTCAGGCCCAGGCTCTCATCGACGTGCTCGGCTGCCGCCTCACCAGCGCCCTGGCCGGCCGCGCCGTCAGGCAGCCCGGCCCGGAAGTCCACGGCCAGCACCTCACTGGCGATAAGCGGCCCGTGTTCGGCCAGCGCTTCCGCCAGTTCCGGGCCAGCGGCCCGCCACCACAGTGTGATGCGATCACTCACGTCGAGGCCGTCAGATCTGCGGGCGTCCTGAACCAGCCGGATCACTTCCCGGGCCAGCCCTTCCCGCCGCAGTTCAGGAGTGATCTGGACTTCCAGCGCCACGGTCTCCCCGGCGTCGGTAGCCACGGTCCAGCCTGCCCGCGGTGTCTGGGTGATGATGACGTCGTCGGCCCCAAGCGTCACCGGTTCACCGTCGACCACCACTGATGCCTGCCCTGCCGTACGCAGATCACCGGCGATGCTGGCGGCATCGGCCGCCGTGATCGCCGCCGCGACGGCCGGCGTGCCCTTGCCGAACCGGCGGCCGAGCGCCCGGAAGTTCGGCTTCACCACATGGTCCACCAGGTCCTCGCCGACCGTGCTCAAGGCGTCCAGCGACCGCACATTGAGTTCGGCGGCGATCTGGGCCCGCAGCTCCGGTGGCAGCTCACCGAACCCCGCCGCCCCGACCAGCGCGCGGGGGAGCGGCTGGCGGATCTGGACGGAGGCGGCCGACCGGGCCGAGCGGCCCAATTCGGTCAGCCGCCGGACCAGGTGCATCTGCCCGGAAATGCGCTCGTCGATCAGGTCACGGTCGGCCACCGGCCAGCTGGCAAGGTGCACCGAATCGGGGGCGTCGTCGGCACGCAGCGCACCCCAGACATAGTCGGTGATGAACGGCACGATCGGCGCCATCAGCCGGGTGAGTGTCTCGACGCACTCATACAGGGTCGCGAAGGCGGCCGCCCCGTCCGGCGTCGCCGGCCCGTCCCAGAACCGGCGCCGGGACCGGCGCACGTACCAGTTGGACAGGTCGTCGATGAACGCTGCCATCCGGCGTCCTGCGGCGGCGGTGTCGAAGGCCTCCATGGCGGCGGTGACATCGGCGATCACGGCGTTCAGTTCGCTCAGCACCCACCGGTCAAGCAGCGGCCGGGCGGGCGGCGGCGGCGCGCCGGCCGCCATCGCGGGTCCCCACGCCTGGCCGCTGGCCCCGGCGGCGTTGGCGTACAGGACCAGGAACGAGACGGTGTTCCAGTAGGTCAGCAGCACCTTGCGGACGATTTCCTCAAGCACCCCGTGCCCGATCTTGCGGGTGGCCCAGGGCGACCCGGCAGCGGCGAAGAACCAGCGGACCGCGTCCGCGCCGCGGTCTTCCAGCAGCGGCATCGGTTCCAGCACGTTGCCCAGGTGCTTGCTCATCTTGCGCCCGCGCTCGTCCACCACCAGGCCGAGGCAGACCACGTTCTCGTACGAGGACCGGCCGAACACCAGCGTGCCCACCGCCATCAGCGAGTAGAACCAGCCCCGGGTCTGGTCGATCGCCTCGCAGATGAACTGAGCCGGGTAGGCACGCTCGAACTCCTGCGCATTGCGGTGCGGGGCGCCGTGCTGGGCGAACGGCATCGAGCCGGAGTCGTACCAGACGTCGATGACCTCCGGCACCCGGCGCGCCTGCGCGCCGCACTCGGGGCAGGCGATCACCACCTCGTCCACGAACGGGCGGTGCGGGTCTAGCTCGGTCAGGTCCGTTCCAGCCAGTTCGCCCAATTCAGCCAGTGACCCGACACAGGTCAGGTGATTCCCCGGGCACTCCCAGAGCGGCAGCGGGGTGCCCCAGTACCTGGTCCGTGACAGCGCCCAGTCCACGTTGTTGCGCAGCCACTCCCCGTAGCGGCCGTGTTTGATGCTGGGCGGCTGCCAGTTCGTGCGCTCGTTCTCCGCCAGCAACTGGTCCTTGATGGCCGTGGTGCGGATAAACCAGGAGGGCAGCGCGTAGTAGAGCAGCGGGGTGTGGCACCGCCAGCAATGCGGGTAGCTGTGGTCGTACAGCTCGGAGCGGAAGAGCAGGCCGCGCTCGGCCAGGTCGTGGGAGAGCCGCTGATCGGCGTCCTTGAAGAAGACCCCACCCACCATGGGTACCGACCGCTCGAACCGGCCGTCCGGCCCGATGGGGTTGACCACGGGCAGCCCGTGCACCCGTGCCGCCTCCATGTCATCCGCGCCGAACGCGGGCGCCATGTGCACCAGACCGGTGCCATCCTCGGTGGTCACGAAGGTTCCGGTCACCACTACATGCGCGTCAGGGACGTCGATGAGGCCGAACGGCGGCTGGTAGTGAGACCCGGCCAGCTCAGTGCCGGTCACCCTGGCCGTGACATGCCATCCCTCGCCAAGCACCCAGGCCAGCAATTTCTCGGCCACCACCACGGTGTCCCCGTCGCCCGCCTTGCGGGCGACGGCGTAGATCTCGTCCGGATGGACGGCGACCGCGGTGTTGGACACGAGCGTCCACGGGGTGGTGGTCCACACCAGCAGGTCCGCGCCCGCCAGTAGCGGGCTCGCGCCCTCGGGCGTGTCCACCAGCGGGAACCGGACGGTCACCGAGGGGTCCGTGACCGTCTCATAG
>OFHG01000686.1_pt1 | contig 13139 bp, 9 predicted proteins | sample 1521931 | NCBI WGS metagenome assembly OFHG01 (sample SAMEA2468438, study PRJEB22500) | soil metagenome | biome: Glassland; feature: Farmland; material: Clay | place: Australia | collected 2013-01-31 | depth 0.55 m
GTCGATGGGCGTGCCGATGATCACCAGGTCGACATCGGCGCGATTAATAGTTTCTTCCAGGTCGTGGGTTGGCGCTGCCCCGTAGCCCAGGGCTGGCAGGATCGGCCCGGTCCGGGGGTATTTTTCGTAGGTGGCTTTAATCGATTTCACCGCGAAGGGACGCGGGTCCACGATCTCGGCCGCGCCGAAGCGCCGCGCCGCCACGTAGCCGGCTCCGTAGGCCATCTCGCCGTGCGTCAGGGTTGGGCCGTCTTCGATGACCAACACACGCTTGCCCTGGATGGCAGCCGGGTCATCTACGAATATGGGGGAGGCTGCTTCGATGACGATCGCATTGGGGTTCACCGAGCGCAGATTATCGCGCACCTGGACGACGGCGTCCGGGGAGGCGGTATCCACCTTGTTGATTACGAATACATCCGCGCAACGCGCGTTGGTCTCGCCGGGGTGGTAGGAAAGCTCGTGGCCCGGTCGGTGCGGGTCGGCCACCACGATCTGCAGGTCTGACTTGTAAAAGGGGAAGTCATTATTGCCGCCATCCCACAGGACGATATCCACTTCCTGCTCGGCCTGGCGCAAGATGGCGCCGTAATCCACGCCGGCGTAAACAATCACATCATTTGCCAGGTGTGGTTCGTATTCCTCGCGCTCCTCGATGGTGCACTCATATTTATCCAGGTCTTCGTAGCTGGCGAAGCGCTCCACGGCTTGCTTCACCAGGTCGCCGTAAGGCATGGGATGGCGAATCGCCGCCACTCGATAGCCCATGGCGCGTAATATCTTGGAAACGCGCCGGGTGGTCTGGCTCTTACCTGAGCCGGTACGCACGGCGCATACTGATACCACCGGCTTGGAGGATTTGAGCTGGGTGCTGTGGGTGCCCATTAAGCGGAAATCAGCGCCGGCGGCGTTCACCATGGAAGCCCGGTGCATCACCAGCTCGTGCGGGACGTCGCTGTAGGCAAATACGACCTGGTCGACGTTTTTCTCACCGATCAGTCTCACCAGGTCACTTTCGGCGTAAATCGGGATGCCCTTGGGATATTGCGCCCCGGCCAGTTGTGCCGGGTAAATGCGGCCTTCGATGTCTGGAATCTGCGTCGCGGTGAACGCCACGACCTCGTAATCCGGATTATCACGGAAGAACACGTTGAAATTGTGAAAATCGCGCCCGGCGGCGCCCATGATGATGGTGCGAATTGGGGACATGTACCTCCACGCTCCTTGTTTTTAGGGTTTGAAAAGAAAAAGCGTAAATCTTCGACTTACGCTTTTCCAAAAAATTCCATTTACATCACATCCGGTGCCTGGATCGCCAACAAATGCAGCGCGTTGGCCAACCCCTGGCGGGCGGCTGCTACCAGGCGCAAGCGGGACGCGCGCACGGCCTCCGCATCGGATTGGATTACCGGCACGGCGTGGTAAAAGCTGTGAAATGCGCCCGCCAGGTCATAAGCATAGTTGGCGATTACCAGCGGGCGGTATTCCTGAGCTGCCATCTGTGCCATCTGAGGGAAGCGCGACAGCAGGTCGATCAATTCCACCTCATGTTTGCTCAGTTGGTAGTCAAAATCGGCAGCAGCCGGTATTCCACCGGCTTTCCTCAAGATGCTGTTGGCGCGCACGTGGGCGTTCTGGATGTAGGGGGCGGTGTGGCCGTCGAAGTTAAGCGCTTCCTCCAGCTCAAAAACGATGTCCTTGTTATTATCCACCGAGAGCATTGCGTAAGCCAGGGCGCCCAGTCCCACCTGCTGGGCCACGACCTCCCGCTGCGCCTGGGGCAGTTCGGGATTCTTCTCGGCGATCACCCTCAGCACGCGTTGGATAGCTTCGTCGGCCACGTTTTTGAAGAAAGCCACGCGGCCCTTGCGCGCCGACATGGCGCCCTCCGGCAAGCTGACGAATCCATAACCCAGGTGATAGCATTTGGAGGCCTGCGGAAACCCCCACAGTTCCAGGATCTTGAAGGTTTGCTGCATGTGCAGGCTCTGGCGGGTGTCGATCACGTAAATAGAGCGGTCAACCTGATATTTCTCGAATTTGATCTTAGCCAGCGCCAGGTCCTTGGTCAGGTAAAGCGTGGTGCCGTCGCTGCGCAGGATTACGTTGGTGCGGTATTTCTCTTTCTTCAAGCCCAGCTTTTCGTCGATCTTGACGATCACCGGCCCTTCCGGACGCTCGTCCTCAGCGATGCCCAGCCTGATCAGCTCCTCTACGATCTCTTTGGCCGGTTGGTCGACTTCGCTTTCGAAGAACCAGACGTCGATGTGGATATCCAGCATCTCCAAAATAGCGCGCAGTTCTTCCAGGCTCCATTCACGCGTGGTATGCCACAATTGGCGCACTTCGGGATCGCCGGCGTCCCAATTGCGGTACATTTCGCGTCGCTCGGCCTCGTAGGCTTCGCGCTGCTGGCGTTCTTGCGGGGTCTCGTCCTCCCGCGGGGTGAGCAATTGGGTGGCTTCGACGTAAATTTTCATCAACCACTGGCCACGCGCGTGCACACCGCTCGGCTCCTGGCCGCGATAGAACTTCTGGTAAGCCCACAGCACGGTGATCACGCCCAGGCCGATATCGCCCGGGTAGGATGCACGGATCGTATCGAAGCCGGCAAATTCCACCAAGCGCGCCTGCGCCTCGCCCAGGATTGCGTTGCGGAAGTGCCCCATGTGAAAAGAATGGTGTGTGTTGGGTTGGGCGTATTCGACCATCACGCGTTCGCCCTTGGGCTCGCCGCGCCCGAAATCAGCGCCTTGATCCAGGATGGTGTCCACCACCCGGCGGGCGAATTCGCCCGAGTCGCAATATAGGTTGAGATAGCCACGCCCGGCATCTACGTGCGCCAAGCCAGCCGGCATGCCCACCAAATCCTTGACGCCCTCGGCGATTTCTTGGGCGCACTGGCCGACATTCTCTTTGGGCGCGCCGGCCTCCTTTCGAGCGCGCATCTCCTGGGCTGCAAGCTGGAAAAACGAGGTCGAAATCCCCCATTCGCCTGTAAAAGGAATCGGGTTCCATCGGATCGCCTCAGGCTGGGGTAGGCCATTTTCGGCGCAGTACGCCGAGATTTTAGCTTCCACGGCCTGTTGTTCGGCATCAAACATGCAGGTCACCTGTGATGTGTGGAATTGCGCCGCTTGGGCATTTGGTGAAACCGAAACTGTCCAAGTTGCCGGATGATTATAACATGAGGCGCTGCGGGATAAGCTGGACAACACACGCAAAAACAGCGGGAGCCTCTTGCGCTCCCGCTGGCAAATGAACGCTTAGAAACGCCAGCGCCGGTCGGGAAATGCTTATTCGGCGGACTCTTTTTCCAGCGCAGACAGACGCTTCATCAAGCGGCTCTTGCGCCGGGCAGCGTTATTCTTGTGCAGGATTCCCTTCTCGGCCGCTTTATCCAGGGCGCGAATCGCTTTTTGCGTCACCTGGCGGGCATCTTCCAGCTCACCGCTTTCGATCGTCGCGCGCGCTTTCTTAACTTGCGTGCGAGCCGCACCAGCATACACGCGGTTGCGCAGGCGGCGCTTTTCATTTTGTTTGTTGCGTTTGATTGCAGACTTAATATTAGCCAAAGCAGTCCTCCAAAAAGACTTTCCTTAATTGCACTTCCACCGTTCAGTTGCGCTGGCGGTAGCGCCTTTCTAAAAGGCACATTATTTTACATGAGGGCCATGGATTTGTCCAGTAATTTTTTGGTTCTTCAGGAATCGCCGTGGTGGAACCCCTCCACCGAAAATCCCAAACAGCCAATTTCTTTCGATTGACTCGCACTGTAGAAAAGGGTATGATGAAGCTCCCAGGCTGGTCGGGCGGTCGCGGCTCCGCTTGCGGGGTCGAGGAAAGTCCGCACTCCATAGAGCAGGGTGCCGGGTAACACCCGGGGCGGGTAACCAACCTGCCGGATCGGGCCACAGAAACATACCGCCGGGGCCGCGGCGACGCGGCCACGGTCAGGGTGAAAAGGCGGTGTAAGAGACCACCGGCGCCAGCAGCAATGCTGGCGGCCAGGCAACCCCCACCTGGAGCAAGGCTAAGCAGGGACGTGCGCTGTCCGGGGTTTAACCCCGGATGGCCGGGAGGCGGCTCGTCTCCCCGCCCCCGATTTACGGGGGTCAAGTCCCGGGTAGGCCGCTAGAGCCGTGTGGAGACGCACGGCCCAGATAGATGACCGCTGGCGCGGGCTCCGCTCGCCTTACAGAATGCGGCTTATAGACTGGCCTGGGGTAAAGCTCAAAATGCCAGCGTTGAATTTTATCCTGAATTGCCAACCAGGATCAGGAACCTCTACTCTTGCCCTGGTTAGGCGTGCCACCTTGAGCGTAGCAGGAAAGTGCCCATGAATGACCAGCAGGTGATTTTTTCGATGGTGCGTGTGAGTCGGGTCTTCCCACCGGGCAATAAGCCGGTGCTGCGGGATATTTTATTAGGCTTCTTTTACGGCGCCAAGATCGGCGTGCTGGGCTTGAATGGAGCAGGTAAGAGCACCCTGCTGCGCATCATTGCCGGCTTGGATGACGGTTACACGGGCGAGGTGGTGTTCTCACCCGGATATTCTGTTGGCCTGCTGGAGCAGGAACCGCAATTGGACCCGGGAAAAACGGTCAAGCAGGTGGTCGAGGAGGCCGTGCAGCCAGTGGTAGATGCTTTGCGCCAGTTTGACGAGGTGAGCGCAAGGTTTGCCGAACCGGACGCCGATTTCGACGCGCTGATTGAAGAACAAGGCCGCCTGCAGGAATACCTGGACCAGCACGATGCCTGGACGCTGGACAATCGCCTGGAACTGGCGCTGGACGCCCTGCGCTGCCCACCGGGGGCTACGCCGGTTTCCGTTCTATCGGGTGGGGAACGCCGCCGTGTAGCCTTGACGCGCCTGCTGCTCACCGAGCCGGATATCCTCTTGCTGGATGAGCCCACCAACCACCTGGACGCCGAATCGGTGGCCTGGTTGGAACGCCACCTGCAGCAGTATAAGGGCACCGTCATCGCCGTCACCCACGACCGTTACTTTCTGGATAACGTTGCCGGCTGGATCCTGGAGCTGGATCGCGGTTTTGGCATCCCCTGGAAGGGCAATTACTCCTCCTGGCTGGAGCAGAAGCAGGAGCGCCTGCGCCGTGAAGAGAAAGCCGAGAGCAAACGCCTGCAAACCCTGCAGCGCGAGCTGGAGTGGATTCACATGTCACCCAAGGCTCGCCAGGCTAAGGGCAGAGCACGCGTGAACGCCTACGAAAACTTGTTGAGCCAGGAGGTTGAGAAGCGGCGAGAAGATCTGGAGCTCTACCTCCCGCCCGGCCCGCGCCTGGGCGAGCTGGTGATCCGGTTGGAGCATGTTTCCAAGGGCTATGGTGAGCGCTTGTTGATCGATGACCTGAGTCTCAGCCTCCCACCCGGCAGCATCCTCGGCGTGATCGGCCCTAATGGAGCTGGAAAGACCACCATGCTGCGCATGATCACTGCGCAGGAAAAGCCCGACACTGGCTCGATCGGGGTGGGCGAAACGGTCAGGCTGGCGTATGTGGATCAAAGCCGTGAAAGCCTCGATGCTGAGAAGACGGTCTGGGAGGAAATCAGCGGCGGCGAGGAACAACTCGACCTGGGCGGGCGCAAGCGCAACAGCCGGGCCTATGTCGCCAGCTTCAACTTCCTGGGCGCCGACCAGCAAAAGAGGGTGGGCAGTCTCTCCGGTGGTGAACGTAACCGCCTTCATCTGGCCAAGGTGCTCAAGCGGGAAGCCAACGTCATCCTGCTCGACGAGCCGACCAACGACCTGGACGTCAACACGCTGCGCGCCCTGGAGGAAGCCCTGGAGAATTTCGCCGGCTGTGCAGTGGTGGTCAGTCATGACCGATGGTTCCTGGATCGCGTGGCGACTCATATCCTGGCTTTCGAGGGCGACTCGCAACTGCGCTGGTTTGAAGGCAATTGGTCAGAATACGAGGCTGACCTCAAGCGCCGCCTGGGCAAGGAAGCCGAGACGCCCCATCGCATCAAGTACCGCAGCCTGACGCGCTAGCCGGTGTACACCAGAATCAGCGGGTAGAGGGCAGCTCGCGTTCCAGGAAGTAGAGTGTTTTCTCGCCGAAACCCTTGACCTCGAACTCGCCTCGCTCCGAACAGACGAAGTCGTCTTTGATCAGTTGGTAGGTATTTTCGCTGATCGTGATGCGCATCGGCTCGGATAAACTCTCCATGCGCGCCGCCAGGTTTACCCCTGGCCCGAAGATGTCGTAAACGTATTTCTGGATCCCAACCAGCGAGCCCACCACGGGGCCGGTATTAATGCCGATGCGGCAGTGCCATGCCTCTGGGTGTGCCGAATTGCGCCGCTCAATATAGCGTAGCATGCGCAACGCCACGCGGGCGATGTTGTGGGCGTGGTCTTGTGTGACCTCGGGTAAGCCCGATACCGCCATATAAGCATCGCCAACCGTGCGAATCCGCTCGCAGCCGAACAGGTCTGATATCCGGTCGAATACCGTGAAAATGTCGTTGAGCTCGGTAACCAGTGAAGCCGGGTCCTGGGCGATATCTTTTTCGGTGTGCCCAGCGAAATCCAGCATCAGGATGGTGGCGTTTTCGAATAACTGTGGGGTGACCGTGCCATAGTCCTTCATCTCTTCGTAAACCGACTTGGGCATCACGTTAAGCAGCAGGCGCTCGACCCGCTCCTTCTCGCGTTGCAGTTCGCGAGCGTTCTTCTCTGCCAACTGGGAGTACGATTCGAGCATGTATTCGGCCTGTTTTTGTTTCGAGACATCCCGGCATTCGACCACCACCTGGTCCGAAGACGGCTCGGGCAGCGTCCGTACCTCGATGCTCAACGGGAGATTTCGTCCCCCGGACTGTGATTCGGTTTCGAAACTGTAGGTGCGCCCCTCCTGGAGTCGTGCCAGGGCGCGACTCGCCTTGAGCTCAGGCATGCGCGCCGTCAGAGACTCATCGGCGTCGCTGCCGGGAGGAAACCATTTGAAGAAGTTGGCATTTTCGAAGAGAATTGCCCAGTCGTCTGGCCTGACCAGGGCCAGGCCGACGCTCAGAGTTTGGGCCATCTGTCGCAGAAGCTCGCCGTCGAGGGCCAGCACGAGTTGATCGCTATCCGATATCACCATCTTCAACCCTTTGAAACCACAAAATTCTTGCGACTCCTGAACTCATCTTCAACGTTCTGCATATCCTCCCGCTCGAAGTCGTTATCCTCCAACGTCTCCCTGAGCAGCGCCAACGATTCGTTGAAGGCGCTTTCGGTAATGGCGAGATGGCGGTGTACGCGCTCCAGATGGTCGTTGGTGTAGCTGGCTGGACCACCCATGACGTGGGCAATAAACTTCGTCTGGTGGTCGATCAAGCGGCGCATGTCGATTTTGGTGAAGTAGGGGCCGGTTATCGGCGAGTTCAGCATCTTGTCGTAAAAGCTGGTCCCCACGCGGTTTATTTTCGCAAAACCGCCATAGCGCTCGAATATCGTTCGCCTCATCGGTTCCTCCTTTATCTATCGTTATCCAGTTATCCTGACAGCTGGCAGTTCTATGTTTTATGGTACTTACCAGGGAGCTTATATGCCGATCAAAATTATACCCTAGGTTTTATCATATTTGTCGAATTTCCGGTTTTTGAAGCTCTAATGGACTATTAATGGCAGATTTCTTTATTCATGTAGCGGTTTACGTACCACTTCCTCCTCATGGATCGGTTAAACTATACCAAATAAAGTGCGGCAAGCCTCTTTGAAATATGAAAACTTCGACCAGAAATGAAATCCGCCAGTGGTTTTAAGTAAATTGCTATAATTTCCCGCAAAGTACCGTTAATAAACTTAAGGAATGAAAGCGAGTCTTTCCGCAATACTCGTCTTGGCCAGGCAGGAGATTTACCGGTCGTCAACAAAGTCGTGTTAATTGGCATAGAACTTGCACCTATAGAGAATGCCTGATTTCTTCTTGTTTTCGCTTAGAGAGGCTAAACCCTATTAAATAGCCGCTTCTTCATCATCCACGGTCTTTTCATTCTATACCCTCCCCACCATCACCCTCTCCCGTTGATAAAGGCGACCGGCTGACTCTGCAGCCTTGGGCTAACCGGCGGCATACAGTAAGTTATCCCTCATTCCTGCCATTGCACTAACGCTATCCCGTATTTTAAAGTATTGTAAAAATGTGGGGATAATTTATTAAGAAAATTAATGTTATTGAGTGGCATTTACAGCCTCCAGGAGGTATATGATGTTGGCAGCCAAGTTCGCTGCTCTGTATGCACCCAATCCAGGCTACTATCGGAGCACACACCCGGCTGGTTGGTGCAGTGACCAGGATGATTGACTTTTCGGGTCTGTTGTTGATTGATCGAGGGTGGCCATGAAAGTAAATAATTCAGAAACCGCTTGCACTCTTCATAGCACAGACACTACAGCTCAGAGGATGTATTGACTGGCATGTGTCATGAGTGCCAGAGACGAACATTATCAAAACCGCATAACATTAGCTCGGGCAGTAGCCCGTCTTTTACCGGAGGTTTTCTTCCAACCGGTTTGGATTCAATTTGTAAGAAACCTTGCAAATTATTCGACCGACATCATCCAAAATCTATTACATAACCTGTTACCAGAACAAACTCAAGGTGACTTGGACAGCAACTGCCAGGTCATGTTTATGTGCGCCTTTTTGCAGTCACGATTAGGCGATCACGTCGCAGCCCTGGCAATCCTGGAGCAAGTCTTGAAACTACCTGAGACCCATAGCCTTCAGCAACTCGCCAGGTTCGCAGCCTGGGGCGCCTGTGCAATCTGTGTTCGCCAGGGCGATTACCAGCAAGCAGTACATTGGTTGAGCTGGTTGCAAGAGAAATTGAAAGATAAAGATGAATGGGTCCTGTCAAACATTTTGGAGCTTTTTCGGCAAACCCTGGAGAGCCAGGAGCAATCCCCAGGCTCTAATGAGGAATTTTTAGATTGGTTACTCCGCTGGGGAGAGTGGCCTCTCGACGTAGAATCGACATTCCAGGCCACGGATGGTTTGAGGAACCGGCTAACTGCATTTCCCCTGGCTGGTATGTTATCCCGCTTAGCCCACCGATGGGGATCGTTCTGGCATTCTATCAGACACATAATTACTAGTAAACCGCTTCTGTTACGTTCACCTCAAATTTCTGTAATCTCAGACTTATCGGCCCCCCTTCTCCAACCACAAACCCCTCCTTCACCTGATGTCCTCCCCTCCTTACCTAAACAACCGGGATTGCCATCACTGGCTGTGTATTGCCAGGGACCATTTCGGGTTTACCAGGATGACCTACTGATTGCTACCTGGCCCAGCGGGAAAGGGAAAGCCATCTTCAAATACATGATCGCCAACTTGGGTAAGCCCGTTTCTAAGGAAGTTCTGATGGACATTTTCTGGCGGGAATCTAATCCCGAATCTGCCCGCAAAAATCTGTATGTAGCCATCTACGGATTGCGCCAGGCCTTTAGGGCTTTGCGTCCGGATTTTTCCCCTATTATTTTTCAAGACGATCACTATCTACTTGACCCTTCGATGGCAGTGTGGGTAGATGTCGAAGAGTTCACCCAACGTTATACGGCTGGGCAAAGGCTGGAGAGAAGAGGGATGCTTGTCGAAGCCGTTAGGGAGTATGAACTGGCCGAAAGCCTTTATCAGGGAGAGTTTCTCGAAGAGGATCTATACGAGGACTGGCCCATTGCCCACAGGGAGGGTTTGAAAGACAGCTATCTATTCATTTTAGCTCGATTAAGTCGCTACTATTTAGAAGGAAAAAGATATGCAATCTGCATTCAACTCTCCCAGAAAATCCTGGCCAAGGATGATTGTCGGGAGGACGCCCATCGTCGCCTGATGCGCTGCTACAGCCGGCAGGGACAGCGTCACTTGGCCCTGCGCCAATATCATTTGTGTATGGAGGCTCTAACTGGGGTATTAGGCGTATCTCCAATGCAGGAGACAACGTCGCTGTATCATCAGATTCGTAATGGAGAATCAGTTTAACGTACGAGGTCCAGTTCAATTTGAAATCCAGCAGCCTAAATTAATGAAGGGGCTTGCATTAATTAAAAACTAAGCGCGAATTTAGTGCCATCCTGTATTCATGATTTAGTGTGAAGGACATGTCTTTCTAAGCAGAGTCAACCCCATAACTATTTTGAAGGAGGTTTACCATGGCCGAACCACAAGCAGGTCAACCATTTAACGCATCTCCTGGCCTGAGGGTTAGCATTGGCGATCCAGATGCCACGGCTGGAACCGATGCCTACAAAGGTGTCTTAGTCTTACAAGGTGGTGTTTCTGATCCCATACCTAGTGCGGCAAATCCTATTGATGTAAAGGTATATTTCAAAACAGCCCTCGGCGGGGCTGGATATGACTTGCCGGCGGGGATGGACGTCGATATTCACGTACGTGACCTGGCAGGTGATCCCGTCGCTGGATCGCCATTCACTGGAGGGGGCCTTGTGCTAGATACTCCGGCTGGAGCTGCCGCTGCGGCCGCCGGTGATATCGTGAGATGGAAATCTAGTACTGCTACCATCCCTGCCGCCACTCTTCTTGATGATACTACCTATCGTATTACGGTTGATGCTGATGACGTAGGCGTAAGTGTGTTTTTCTTCCATGATCTCACGATCATTCACACGGAAGCGGTCTAGCGTTTTTCCTGATGAATACCAGGATCGCACGCTGCGAAGGAGCCCTTTAATCATTTATTGGGCTAATTAAAGGCCTCGAAGGTGTATCACTATGAACCATACACTTTCGAGGCCTACCATTCTTTGGGAAAAGAAATTAATTATCACATCTATTAGGAGGGGCGATGACTGCACCACAAAAGAATTCAGAATACGAAACACCTGCCGACGACTCAGAAGAAATTAAGGCTGCTTTGAAAAAAGCAAGGAATGAGGCCAAATCTGCCAGGGCCAAGGCCAAGGTTGAGGAGAAGGCCCGGTTGAAAGCCGAAAAGGCTTTGTCTGAAGCCCAGGAAGATTTGCAATCTGTTCAGGCCGAAATCAAAGAGGAACGCGAGGCTCGCATCGGGGTTGAGAGAACCCTTGCCGAAGTCCAGGAAGATCTTAAAGCGGCTCAAGATGAGATTCGGCGGGAACGCCAGGCACGGGCCAGTGCTGAACAGGCAAGGAATGAGACTGAAAAAGCCTTGACGGAAAAAATTCGATCTCTACAAGTAGAAGCGGTTAATTCGGAAAGCCCAGCGATAGAGGTTGAGGAAAACGGTGCAGAGCAGCGAGTATCCTTTGTCGTGCGCCTGACGGTTGATGAGCACAGGCAACCAAAGCGAACAGAGATTGAGCACCCGCTAAGCGGCAAAAAAGAGACTTTTCCCTCTTTGGACGCACAACGGATGGCTGCCTTCATGAAGGCTTGCATCAGCCCGCCACCTGTCTCAGTGCCAACTCCCATTGCAGAACTTACACCCACAAAAGCGGAGGTGGCAAAGCCAGAACCCAAGATGCCTGCAACCACTTTGACTGTCTCCAGTGTACAGGTATTTCGCGCGGATGTTCCAGATGTTCCGGCTTTATTTCTCACTCAGGACGAAGCCTTTTTGATCAAAGTCCGATTTCAGCTTGATGGTCCTGAGGCTTTGTCGATCACGGCCAATGAAGCTCCCTTCGAGATGCGGGTTTATACTGGCGAGGCTGCCCGTGGGGGATCCTCACTGCTAAAGACCTACCGGGCAAACTTAGTAAAGGATGTATTAGAATATTCGACCCAAATGCAGGTAACACCAGGGCTTCCCACAGGTGTTCATCGCTTGTTCACTCTTGTTGTTCTCTATGAACCTGTCAAAATGATAAACCACTACGAAGGACCCATCATAAAGGTCTCAGAGGAGCGGTCTTCTGTTAACCCTGTTATAACGATGGAATTACGGTCGTCGTAAAGGAAGAAGGTGAGTTGCTTCCAGATCTTCAAGCGATGCTGGATTTCAGCCCCTATAAAGTTTTACTAATATAGATATTGCCAAGCAGCTTCATAGAAATGACAAATTTCAATATCTTGGTACGTATGGAGGCTAAGTGCCTCAACTTCTGATTGGAGCAGCGCCCTTTGATCTACAAGCTGGAAACAGTTGCGGTATCCGTCGTCCACCTATAATTCATTTTTACCGCCTAACGTGGCGATGCTCAGGCTTGTGAATGGCATGGTTATAATGCGGTTAATTTAGGTTGGTATGCCAACCCATCAACAGCCAAAGCAGAATCATGGCGAAGGGTAACAGCCTTGAAAGTCTTCTCCTTTGATTTGCTCGCAGGTTCGAAACTCATGGGGGACAAAGCTCACACCGATTATGTAGTAGAAGACACAATGAATAAAGCCCAGGTGCATCTGACACCTGTGCGCAAGAAAAACTAGACGCGTTCTTTACCGCCTTGGGTACATTACCTTTTCTTTTCCCATTACGAACCTGCGACGTTTCATTGATAAAATAGGTCCCGTTAATAGAATTATTTTGAAAGGTAACCCGCGTTGCAGTCCATATCTGTCTCCACAACTCAAGCCTCCACTCGCCGGCATGAATTTACCGCGGGTCTGAAAGCCGAGATCCCGTTATTATTGGGGGTCATCCCTTTTGGTATGATCTATGGGGTGGTGGCGAGGGGGGCCGGCATACCGCCCGCCGCGGCTCAAGCCATGTCGGCCATCGTTTTTGCCGGCTCGGCGCAGTTTATCTCGGCCCAATTGTACGGTGCCGGTGCACCGGGGTTGATCATCGTCCTGACCGCCTCCATTGTCAACCTGCGGCATACTCTGTACAGCGCCTCCATCCAGCCTTACATCCGCCACCTGCGCCCGGTTTGGCGTTGGCTCCTATCTTACTTGCTGACTGACGAGGCTTACGCGGTCACCATTACCCATTATTCACAGAACACTGTGGAAGATGCACAGCGTGCCAATACCCACTGGTTCTTCCTGGGCGCCGGTCTGACGCTATGGAGCACCTGGCAGGCCAGTACCGCGTTGGGTATTTTCCTGGGTACCCAATTGCCATCTAACTGGTCTCTGGATTTCACCCTGGCGCTCACTTTCACCGCTCTGTTGATACCCAATATTAAGGATCGTGCCGGCGTGGCAGCTGCCCTGGCAGGGGGCGTAGCCGCTATTCTGGCC
>OFHG01000687.1_pt1 | contig 13138 bp, 9 predicted proteins | sample 1521931 | NCBI WGS metagenome assembly OFHG01 (sample SAMEA2468438, study PRJEB22500) | soil metagenome | biome: Glassland; feature: Farmland; material: Clay | place: Australia | collected 2013-01-31 | depth 0.55 m
CTCCAGCCACCCCCCGCCCGCGATCGCCTCGGGCACCCCGGCGTAAGTACGCCCTCCCACTGCGAGCCGGCACTGAGGATCGGTCGCGTGCTCAAGGCGCGCCGGATCGAACACGAGCGTCCCACCGACCCGCGCAGCTGTCAGATCGACCGCCACATCATCATCATCATCATCATCATCATCGCCGGCGCCGGCGGCGGTGAACCCGTCACGAAGGAACATAGCCTGGCCGACCTGCAGGCCCTCGGCGTCCAGGGCGGGGCCGGAGTCGTTGCGCAGGGTCGCCCCGTCGCATTCGAGGTTGCCGCCGATGTGGGCCCCGAGCAGGCGGACCGCGCCGAGGTCGCCGGCGCCGGCGGCGGTGAACCCGTCACGAAGGAACATTCCCCGGCCGACCTGCAGGCCGTCGGCGTCCAGGGCGGGGCCGGAGTCGTTGCGCAGGGTCGCCCCGTCGCATTCGAGGTTGCCGCCGATGTGGGCCCCGAGCAGGCGGACCGCGCCGGCACCGGTGCGGCCGATGATCCTTGCCCCCGGAGGTTGAGCTGGCTGCAGGTGAGCCTGTCCGCGTCCAGGGGTGTCTCGGCGGGGTGTTCCAGCTGGCATCCGGTCAGGCCGACGAAAGCCAGGTGGGCATCCCGGGCGAGGAGGCCTTCCTCCAGGAGGCAGTCTCTTAGCTCGACGTTGACTTCCGTCCTGAGATTCTGCAGGTCAAGGCGGCCGGTGATCCGGGCTCCCCGAAGCCGCAGCCCATGTGGGTCGGGGTCGGCCGCGAGCCGCCCACGCAGGATGTCGCGGATCACCGTCGCCCGGCAGGTCCGGTCATCACCCCACGACCGCATCGCGGCCTCGTCAACCGCCTCATCACCGGCGGTCAGGTCGAGCAATTCCCCGCGGCTAACATGATCGACCAGCGACTGCTCCACCGAGGTCAACCCCCCGCAAGGCATCTGAGTGACCACACAGGAACTCTAATCAACGCGGCTTGAAGCGGGATCGCGTCTTAGGAACTGCAGCGGCACCAGACCATGACACCGGCGCTCACAAGTACGGGAAATCTCCCGCTCCACGGCCTCTCACGTGAGCCGGTACGCCAAGTGCCGTTGCAGTATTAATTATCAGCGAATAGTGCGTCACAGGGTGGCCGGTATGTCGTCTGCGCCCTTGGCGCGGTTACACCTACCGCAGAGGAGTTGGATGTTGGCGACGGTGTTGGCCCCGCCTTTGGACCAAGGGATCACGTGGTCGAAGTGGAGGTCTTCGGCTGAGCCGCACTGGCGGCATCGGCCGCCGTCTCTTGCAGCGACCGCGATCTTGACGTCTTGCGGGATTACCCGCGAGTTGCGCTGGCCGAGTGGGGCATCTGGCGGAGGTAGAAGGTGGGTGGTGGTGACTGGCGGCGGCAGGGCTTTGGGCCGGTGGCTGGCGTGCCACCGGTAGCCGCCGTACCCGCCCAGGGCGAGCAGGCCCAGCAGCCCAGCCCATGGGGTCGTGGACGCGAGCGCGAGCCAGGCTAATACGACGGTGCCCCATTTGAGGATCATCCACCACGCATAGCTGGTTAGCCGGAAGGGCTGGTTGTACCGGCGATCGACCCTGACCCACTTGCCCATTGGCACCTCCCGCAGTAGGGGCATGGTAACGGGGAGTTCTGACACCGCGCGGCGGGTGATGGGCTTTGGGCTGTGAGCGTTATCGGTTTTGCCGCGCCGTATGCGCGGCAAATCGCCCGTGATCGTGGTGGGCGGTGCCGGTCCTGAGCCGGAGCGTGGCGAGCGTTGCCAGGCAGGCGGCGGCGAGCAGGGCATAGGGGACCAGATCGGAGGTGGCCTGCGCCAGCGCCCCGCTGGCCGAAGCACCGATGGACTGCCCGCCTGCCCAGGCGAGGTTGGACATCCCGAACGCGAGTCCCTGGTTGAGACCGAGGCGGTGTGCGCCCGTGCTGAGCAATGCCGAGGCGGGAGCGAACAGCGTGCCGAAGGCTGGCATCCCGACGATCAGCAGCGCGATCAGCCAGGGGGCCGGTGCGAGCAGCGGTGCGAGCAGGCTGACAACCACGGCTGCTGACAGCGAGAACCGGATCGGGACCAGCGCGCCACGGCGGTCCGACAGCCGGCCTGCGAGCGGGGAAAGGGCCGACTCGATCGCTGCCGCCGCCAGGAAGGTGGCAGCGATCACCGCCGCCGTGCTCCCCAGCCGGCTCAGCCGCAACGGCGCCAGCACGTCCACCACGCCGAAGGCGATCCCGGCCAGCATCGTCAGCCACATCCCCGCGCTGACCTGGCGGTCACGCAGTGTGGGCCACGCCTCCCGCAGCCCCTGCGGGACGGCCGCCTGCGGAGCCGGCACCAGGAAGGACGCTCCCATGAGGATGGCGCCGGCGACGGCGGCACCGGTGAAGGCAGGCCCGGTGCCCACCCGGCCGGCCACCGCCCCGACCAGCGGCCCGAACAGCGCCCCGACCACTGCCGCGCCCAGCGCGGTGCCCAGCAGTTCGCCCCGCCGCTCCGGCGGTGCCGCGGTCGCCAGCCAGGCCATGCCCGCGGCCCAGGTGCAGGCACCGCCAAGGCCCTGCACGAAGCGCGCGGCATCGAGCACGAGCGGAGCGGAAGCCCACCCGAACACCAGGGTGGACACGCTCATCAGGGCCAGCCCCAGCAGCACGACCACGCGGTCTCCCAGCCGGGCGGTCAGCACTCCTCCTGGCAGGGCGCCGACAAGGGTGCCCAGCGGGTAGGCGGCGACCAGGATGCCCGCTCCTGACTTCGACAAGCCGGCCATGCTGGTGTAGTGCGGCAGGAGCGGGGTGAGGGCAGTGAAGAAGACCGTGTCCACCAGCACGATCGCGCATGCGAAGGCAAGCAGCGTACGCATCGGCCGGGTCAGCCGTTCCCGCGCCGGCCGCTTTAGCCGCGCCCGTGCCATGCCCAGTCCATCCAGCTGACCTTTCCCAGTACCCACCGGCCCCCGCCGGCCGGCCACAGGGACGGGCCGGCCCGCGGGCAGGGCGCCTGCCTGCGCCGCCGCTACCCGCCCATGATGGCCTAACGCCCTGACCTGGCATGAACCCGCCCATACCGGATGACCGGGCAGGTGGCCGGGCAGGGTAACCGCGCCCGGAGTGCGAGCTGCCGGGTGGCGCAGGGTGCCGGCCAGAGTGCCGGTTCGTAACTGGTGAGCCACTACGCTCGGACATCCACTTGTGGTACGCCTGGTCCGGAGCTGCCGGGTCGTGGGCGGTGCGGGCCGGCTGCGGGGAGACGCTGCAGGGAGACCATGACAACAAGTCGTCACCGTGGTGGGGAGCGGCCGGCCGGTATCCGTGATGTCGCCCGGATGGCCGGCGTGTCGGTCGCCTCGGCGAGCTTCGCGCTCAACGGGCAGCCGGGCGTGGCCGAGGACACGCGCCGGCGCATCGTCGCGGCGGCCGAGCAACTCGGCTACCGCGCCAACCAGCATGCTCAGGCGCTGCGGCGCGGCCGCACCAGCAGCTACGGCATCGTGGTCCGCAACTTCGCCAACCCGTTCTTTCTCGAGGTGCTGAGCGGGGCGGAGGAGGTGGCCAGCGACTGCGGCGCGACCCTGCTCGTGCTGGACTCGCGGTACTCACCCGAGCATGAGCGCAAGCACGTCAGGGAGATGGCCGCCCAGCGCCTGGCGGGACTGGCGATCGCCCCGGTCGGGGCCGGTGAGGGCATCCAGTTGTGGCGGGAACTGCGCCCCGACGCGCCGGTTGTGGCGCTGAACACCTCGGGGCGAAAAGTCAAGGGGGTGCCGCGGGTCTGCCCGGACGACGTGGCCGCGGTGGAACTGCCCATGCGCCGCCTGGCCGAGCTCGGGCATACCTGTATCGCCTTCCTGGCGGCGCCGCGCCAGCTGATGGCCGACCCGGACCGGCTCCGGTGCTTCCGGCGCGTCGCCGCCGAACTCGGCCTGCGGGGCATGGTGATGTATTCACCGCTCACGCTCGCCGACGTCCGCGCCGCGGCCGCCGCGATGCTCTCCCGCCCGGACGCCCCGACCGCGATCATCACCAACTCCGACTACACGGCGCACGCCGTCTACAAGGCTGCGCGTGAACTCTCGCTACGGATAGGGCCGGAGCTGTCCGTGGTGGGCCACGATGACCTGGCCACGTCCGAGCTGCTCGACCCGCCGCTGGCCACCATCGCGCTGGATGGCCGGGAGATGGGCCGGCAGCTCATGCTGCGCCTGCTAGGGGGGGACCTGACGGGTGACTATGTGGCCCCCGTCAGACTGGTGGACAGGGCCTCACTCCAGGCCCCCGAAAGCGCTGGTCATCCCGGGATCCGGGATGCTGGTTAACGGCAGGTGGTCGGCGTGCGTCAACTCGATAACGTCTCTTGACACTCGCGTCGGGGGTGCGTGAGCATACCGAATGCTAAACGTTTAAGACGTTTCGCCCGGTGCCGTTCGCCGGTGGCGGTGTCTGCCGACCTCCCGAGTGGCTCGATGCCGCGGGCTCGGGGTGCCGCAGTCCGCTTGGGGGTGGGGAAGCTGACAGGAGGAATCGCGTGAGAGCGTCATATCGATTTGCGCTGGCAGGGCTCGCGGCGCTCGCATTGCTTGCGGCCGGATGCTCGTCGAGTTCGTCGAGCCCGGGTGGCACTGACTGGTCCACTGCCACCTCCGCTTCGGCCGGTGGCGGAATGAATGCCCTTATCACCGCCGCGAAGAAAGAGGGTGCACTCAACGTCATCGCCCTTCCCCCGACATGGGCGAATTACGGCACCATTATCAGTACATTCTCCAAAAAGTACGGAATCAAGGTCAACTCGGCGAATCCCGATGGCAGCAGCCAGGACGAGGTTAATGCCGTAAAGCAGGAGAGCGGCACCGCGGCGGCCCCGGACGTGCTCGACATCGGCATGGCGGTGGCCCTGCAGAACGTCAGCCTGTTCGCGCCGTACCAGGTCAGCACCTGGAGCAGCATCCCGGCCAGCCAGAAGGCAGCCAACGGGGTCTGGGTGCAGGATTACGGCGGCTACATGTCGATCGGCTATGAGTCCAAGTTCGGGACGATCACCTCGGTGAGCGACCTGCTCAGCTCGAAGTTCAAGCATGCGGTCGCGCTGAACGGGAACCCGACCCAGGCCAACGCCGCCCTGAATGGCGTGATGATGACCAGCCTGGCCAACGGTGGCAGCGCCAGCGACATCTCCAAGGGCGTGAACTTCTTCCACCAGCTCAAGACGGCCGGAAACTTCAACCCCGTGCAGGCCACCGGCGCCACCATCAAGGCGGGCACGACCCCGGTCGTGATCAACTGGGACTACCTCAACCTGCCAAGCTACGTGGGACGCTCGGACTGGAAGGTGTTCGTGCCCTCGGACGCGCTCCTGGGCGGCTACTACGCGCAGGCCATCAACAAGAGCGCGCCGCACCCGGCAGCAGCCCGGCTGTGGGAGGAATACCTCTACTCGCAGGCGGCCGATGGCGGGCAGAACCTGTGGCTGGTGGGCGGGGCCCGGCCGGTGGAGCAGGCCGCGATGACCAGCAACGGCACCATCAACAAGTCAGCGGCCGGGAAACTGCCTTCGGTCTCCGGCACCCCGGTGTTCCTGAGCCAGTCCCAGGCGACCGACGCTGCCAATTACCTGGCAGCGAACTGGACCAAGGCCGTCAGCTAGCGGATGAGCGTTTCCGTCACCGCGACGACCGACGCCGGCGCCCGGCCCCCAGCGGGGGCCGGGCGCCGGCTCGCGGCTCCCGCCTGGGTCGGCACCGTTCCCTTCCTCGGCTACGTCGGGGTTTTCCTGCTCTGGCCGACCGCAATCGTGGTGGTGGACGCGTTCCGGAACCCGGCTGGCGGCGTCAACCTGGCCAGCCTCACGGCGCTCGGCAACCCGGCGGTGCGCGGCTACTTCATCGGGTCGTTCCAGCTCTGCCTGCTTTCGTCATTGACCGGGGCCATTTTCGGCGCGCTCCTCGCCTACGCCGTGGCGTCGGGCAACCCCGACGGCGTGGTGCGCCGGGTCTCGCTGGCCGCGTCGGGTGTGCTCGCCCAGTTCGGCGGGGTCACCCTGGCGTTCGCCTTCCTGATCACCATCGGCCCCACCAGTGGGCTGCTGATGCACGCCGGCTGGTACTACAGCTTCCCCTGGGGCATCGGGGTGATCTACACCTACTTCCAGATCCCGCTGATGGTGCTGGTCTTCCTGCCCGCGATCGACGGGCTGAAGGTCCAGTGGCGGGAGGCCTCGGAGGGCCTGGGCGCGTCGGCGTGGCAGTACTGGCGGTATGTCGGCGGCCCGCTGCTGACACCGGCCTTCCTCGGCGCGTCGCTGCTGCTGTTCGCCAATGCGCTGTCCGCCTTCGCCACGATCCAGGCCTGGGAGAACCAGATCCCCTATGTCGTGCCGCAGCAGATCAGCAACGCGATGTCGAGCGAGGTCGGGCTGAGCAGCGTCAACGCGGCGGACGTGCTCGCCCTGGGCATGGTGATCATGGTCGCCATCATCATGACCGGGTACGCCGTGCTCCAGCGAAGGACGGCACGATGGCTTCGGTAACGCCACTGGCCGGCGCCACCGGGGTGATCGAGGCACCCACCGCGCCCCGCCGCGGGATGCAGGCCAAGCGGCGCCGGCGGCTCAACGCGTTCCGCTACGTGATCTTTCTCATCTTCGGGCTGTTCTTCGCGCTGCCGCTGCTGGCGATGATCCGGTTCTCCCTGGAGGGGGCCACGCCCGGCAGCTGGTCGGTGACGGCCTGGAAACAGATCGTCTCGTACCAGGGCGTGGGCATCCCACCGCTGATAAGCGCGGTCGAGATCACCCTGGAACTGGCGGCCCTCACCAGTGTGGCCATGCTGATCCTGCTGGTACCGACGATGATCTGGGTCCGGCTGCGGGTGCAGTGGATGAGCCGCACGATCGAGTTCCTGTGCCTGCTCCCGCTCACCATCCCCGCCATCGTGCTGGTGGTCGGCCTGGCCACCGTCTACAACAAGATCAGGCACTACCAGCTGTCCGCGCTCATGCTGTTCTGGGTCTACGTGGTCCTGGCGCTTCCCTACGCCTACCGGGCGCTCGCCGCCGGGCTGAACGGGATGGATGTCAAGACGCTGGCCGAGGCGGCCCGCAGTCTGGGGGCAGGCTGGTTCACCGTCATAGCCCGGGTGATCGCGCCGAACATGCGGCAGGCGATCCTGAACGCCCTGCTGCTGACCTCGGCTCTGGTGCTCGGCGAGTTCACCATCGCCTACCTGCTCTTGTACGTCAACCTTCAGGTGGAGTTGTATTCGATCAGCAGGAACACACCCAATGCCGGGGTACTCTTCTCCACCTCGGCCGCCGCCCTGATGTTCGCGTTCCTCCTGCTACTGATCCTGTCCTACGCGGGGCGCCGCCGGCGCCGCCGCGGATAAAGGTGGCGATGTGAATTCCCCACAAACCGACGTTGATGCGGCGCCGGCGCGCGCCGGGGTTGAGGTGCGCCTGGAGGGCCTGCGCAGGCACTACGGGCACGTGGTCGCCCTCGATGGCCTGGACCTGACCATCAAGCCAGGTGAGCTTGTTGTCCTGCTCGGCCCATCAGGCTGCGGGAAGACCACCACGCTGCGGCTGCTCGCAGGGCTGGAGGATGCCGACCAGGGGGCCATCACGGTGGCTGGCAGGGAGATCACCCACGTGCCGGCCAATCACCGCGACATGGGCATGGTCTTCCAGGCATACTCGCTGTTCCCGCACATGACGGTCCAGGAGAACGTCGCCTTCGGCCTGAAGCTGCGCCGCGTCCACAAGGCGGAACGGAGCCGGCGGGCGCTGGCGATGCTGGACCTGGTCGGCCTGACCGAGCAGGCGGGCCGTTACGCCCACCAGATCTCCGGCGGGCAGCAGCAGCGAGTCGCGCTGGCCCGGGCGCTGGCGATCCAGCCGCAGGTGCTGCTGCTGGACGAGCCGCTGTCCGCGCTGGACGCGAAGGTCCGGGCGCAACTGCGGGACGAGATCCGGCGGATCCAGCTCGAGGTGGGCATCACCACGTTGTTCGTCACCCACGACCAGGAAGAGGCACTGGCGATAGCCGACCGGGTTGGCGTGATGAAGGAGGGCCGGATCGAGCAGCTCGGCCCGCCCACCGAGATCTACTCGCGCCCGGGCACCGCCTTCGTCGCCGAGTTCGTCGGCCTGACCAACCGGCTGGCGGGAACGGTCAGCGGCAGCACGGTGACCGTGCGCGGGCGGGACCTGCCACTGGTGGACAAGTCCACGCCACCCGGGCCGGTCACAGCCCTGGTGCGGCCGGAGGCGGTCACGCTTGCCTCGCGGGACGCGGAGGGGTCCGGGCCGCTGGTCGGCACGGTGATCGCCGTCACGTTCCTGGGCGCAACCAGCCGGGTCACCGTCGACCTGGGCGATACCACGATCCTGGCCCAGCTGCCGACCTCCGACGCCACCGCGCTGTCAGCCGGCAGCCGTGTCTCGCTGATGATCCGCCCCGACCCGGTGCTGGTGTCCGGTGCCGAACCGGCCGTGAGCCAGGAGTGAGCCTGCCGCGTCCGCCCCTGACCACGCAGCGCCGGCTGGGGCCGGGCCTGGTGCTGCGGGCGGGATCGACCACGCCCTACCGGGCCGTCTCGATCATCGAGGGCGAGCCGCACGTGGTGCGCGACGACTTCGGCGTCGGCGTGGAGGATGTGCGGAGCAGCAGGGGGGCCGCCAGCCTCGCGGGCGGCGCGGTCCCGGCCGGCGCTGGCCGGCCACTGCTGTGCCTGGTGCCCCTGACCGACCTCCAGCTCGCTGACGTCCAGTCGCCCACCCGCTTTGAGTTCCTCAACCGCCAGTTCGCCGACCCCAGGTACGCCGAGATCATCCCCGTCCAGCGCCCGCAGGAGGCGCTGACCGCGCACGCGGTGGACGCCACGCTGCGTACGGTCAACGCCCTGCACGGGCCGGTCACCGGGGCGCCGCTGGCACTGGCGGTGACGACCGGGGACGCCATCGACAACGCGCAGTGGAACGAGCTGCAGACCTTCCTCGCCCTGCTCGAGGGTGGCCTGGCCAGGCCGGACTCCGGCGGCCCCAGCCACGAGGGCGTGCAGGCGCTCCACTGGCCGGATGACTTCTTCTGGAAACCGGACGGTCACGGCCCTGGCGGGCCGGACTTCTTCCGGCGCGAATTCGGCTTCCCGCACCACCCGGGCCTGCTGGAACGCGCCCTGCGTGAGTTCCCTGCCGCTGGCCTGAGCATCCCCTGGCTCTCCTGTTTCGGCAATCACGAGGCGCTCAACCAGGGTGTCGGGACGCCGACGGCGGGTATCGCGCAGGCGCTGGTCGGCAGCAGCAAACCGCTGGCGCTGCCAGACATCTTCGACCATGACCAGGCGCTGGAACTGTTCACCGAGCGCCCCGAGGCCTTCCTGGCCGGCCCGGCCCGCACCGTCACGGCCGACCCGGGACGGCGGCCGATCACCCGGCAGGATTTCATCGAGGCTCATTTCCGGCCCGGGGCCCGCCCGGTGGGGCACGGGTTCAGCGAGCAGAACCGGCTGGACGGCACCGCGTACTACGTCCACGACACCCCGGCCGTCCGGCTGATCGCACTGGACACGAACTGCCTGGCCGGGGGGGCCGCCGGCTGCCTGGACCACCAGCAGGCCCGGTGGCTGGAGGCACGGCTGGCCGAGGTGCACTCCGCCCACCTGGGGCCCGCCGGCACCGAGGTGCGCACCGGCCATGAGGATCGGCTGGTGATCGTGTTTTCCCACCATGGGACCGACACGCTGACCAACACCCGGCACAGCGGCCCCGGCGGGGAGCCGTTGTTCAGCGGCGCCGATCTCCTCGCCCTGCTGCACCGCTTCCCCAACGTGGTGCTGTGGCTGAACGGGCACACGCACACCAACGCCGTCCGTGCGCGCCGCGACCCCACCGGCCCGGCACGGGGATTCTGGGAGGTCACCACCTGCGCGATCGCGGACTGGCCATGCCAGACGCGGGTGGTCGAGCTCCTCAACGCCGGCCGGCACCTGTCCATCGTGTGCACCATGGTCGACCACGACTCCCCGCTCGCCCCGTCATCGCTGGAAACCAGTGACGACCTGGCCGCGCTGCACCGCGAACTTGCCGCCAATGTGCCGCTCGGCGGCGCGGGCTCGGCGCGGGCGGGCGCGCCGCTGGACCGGAATGTCGAGCTGCTCATCCGGCCGCCGTTCCCCCTTCGCCGTCTCGCCGGCGGGTTAGCCGGCCGGGCGGCCGGTGCCGGCGGCGAAATCCTCGTAGAGTGGCCGCGTGCTTTCCCCCGGCATCGGTTCCCCGGTGAGCGCCGCGTCGGAGGTGCTGCGCCGCGTCTTCGGCTATGACTCGTTCCGCGGCCAGCAGCAGGAGATCATCGAGCACGTGATCGCCGGCGGTGACGCGCTGGTGCTGATGCCGACCGGCGGCGGCAAGTCGCTGTGCTACCAGATCCCCGCGCTGGTCCGCGCCGGCACGGGCGTGGTCATCTCACCGCTGATCGCGCTCATGCAGGATCAGGTCGACGCCATGGTGCACCTGGGAGTGCGGGCAGGATTCCTTAACTCAACGCAGGACGGGGGCCAGCGCCGGCAGGTCGAGTCGGCCTTCGTCGCGGGGGAACTGGACCTGCTCTATCTGGCACCGGAACGCCTGCGGATGGAGCCGACCCTGCGCCTGCTCGACCGCGGCGCCGTGTCCCTGTTCGCCATCGACGAGGCGCACTGCGTTTCCCAGTGGGGGCACGACTTCCGGCCCGACTATCTGGCTCTGTCCGCCTTGCACGAGCGCTGGCCCAGCGTGCCCCGCATCGCCCTGACCGCTACCGCCACCCAGGCGACCAAGAGCGAGATCGCGCAGCGGCTGAACCTGACTGGGGCGCGCCACTTCGTGTCCAGCTTCGACCGGCCCAATATCCAGTACCGCATCGCGCCCAAGAACGAGCCCAAGCGGCAGCTGCTTCAGTTGCTGCGCACCGAGCACGCCGGGGACGCCGGCATCGTGTACTGCCTGTCGCGGGCCTCGGTCGAGCAGACGGCTGAGTTCCTGGCTGCGAACGGCATCGAGGCACTGCCGTATCACGCCGGGCTCGAGGCGCGGACCCGGACCGCGAACCAGGCGCGTTTCCTGCGCGAGGACGGTCTGGCCATGGTCGCCACCATCGCGTTCGGCATGGGCATCGACAAGCCGGACGTGCGCTATGTGGCCCACCTGGACCTGCCCAAGTCCGTTGAGGGGTACTACCAGGAGACCGGCCGGGCCGGCCGCGACGGCCTGCCATCAACCGCCTGGCTCGCCTATGGCCTGTCCGATGTCGTGCAGCAGCGGAAGCTGATCGAAACCTCTGAGGCCGGTGAGGCACACCGCCGGCGCCTGAGTGCCCGCCTCGACGCCATGCTGGCCCTCTGCGAGACGGTCGAGTGCCGCCGCAGCCAGCTACTTGGCTATTTCGGTGAGCGCAGCGCCGCCTGCGGCAACTGCGACACCTGCCTCGTGCCACCGCAGTCCTGGGACGGCACGGTGGCCGCCCAGAAGCTGCTGTCCGCCGTTTTCCGCCTCCAGCGTGAGCGGCGGCAGAAGTTCGGCGCGGGTCACGTGATCGACATCCTGCTCGGCAAGAAGACGGACAAGGTTATCCAGCACGACCACGCCTCGCTGACGGTCTTCGGCATCGGCACCGAGCTACGCGATGCGCAGTGGCGCGGTGTCGTCCGCCAGTTGCTGGCCCAGGGCCTGCTGGCGGTCGAAGGCGACTACGGCACGCTGACGCTCACCGATGCCAGCGCCGCCGTCCTGCAGCAGCAGCGCCAGGTCCTGCTCCGGCAGGAGCCGGAGCGGCCCGCGAGAGCGGCGAAGGCGGCCAGGCCGCGCCGCGGCGAACCCGTGGATCTGCCTGAACAAGCCGCGGGACTATTCGGGCAACTGCGGGCGTGGCGGGCGGCCGTCGCGAAGGAGCAAGGCATCCCGGCCTATGTGATCTTCCACGACTCGACCCTGCGCGAGATCGCGGCGACGCGCCCGTCGTCCCTGGCCGAGCTGGGCAAGGTGAGCGGCGTGGGGGAAAACAAGCTGGCGAAGTACGGCGAGCAGATCCTGGATGCCCTCGGGGGTGAGACCGGATGATTGCTCAGAGAGGCGATTCAACCACGATCTGTATGGGAAGTCACGGGATTGCAATCTCCCAGTACGTTGCGCAACAATTGGGCATCATCTGCCGTTCCGTTTGATGGCCCGGGGAGCGGACTCAGCTCAGCAACCCGGGCTTCTCCGGTGGGAACGTACGAATACGCGGGGTGAGTTACGTTGCCGTCAGGGCGCTCCTGGAGATCGGGCTTGGTCACGCCTTTCGGGTGTTCAGCGCTCTCCGGGAATGACAGGTTACATCGTGGCAGGGGGAGTCTTCTGCCGTTGCCAGGGTCCCAGGGCCCCGTAGCGCTGGCACCGCGGTCCGGGGCCGTGGCAGAGGGTCCTGTCGCCGCCGCGGTCAGCGTGGTGACAGTCCCGCGCAAAAAGACAGGAGTGGTCGGGCGACTGCTGGGTCAGGTGGTTCTTTGTGTCTGCCGTTCGTGGGCGCGATGTACGGCCAGGAGTGCAGCGAAGCACTTCAGGTGATGACCAGCAATGGGGATGGGGCGAAAGCCCCGGCCGGGATGCGGCGGGCCCAGGTCACGCCGGGACACCGGCGGGTGTGGGTGACCCGGTGGGTTGGGGGGTAACGGACGCCGTTCAGCGGCTGCGCGAGACATGCCATGACATGCGCCAGCCGGTCGCGAGCGTATTCGCGCTCGCGGCCGCGGCGCTGGCCGAGCGGGCGGTGTCCGTCGGCGTGCGCCCCCGCCTGGAGCAGATCGTCGAGCAGACACAATGGCTGGCGGACATGATCCAGCAGTGGCTGCGCGCCGAGGACCTGCCGGAGGCTGTCACCGGTCCGATCAACCTTGCCCGGCTCGCCGGGCAGGCTGCCGACGCCGAACGGGTCACCTACCGGGGTGGGCTGGATGTGGTGGGCCCAGCCGAACCGGTCCTGGCCGGGGGTAACCCGGTGGACATCCGCCGGATCATCTCGAACCTGCTGGGGAACGCGACCCGCGCGGCGGGGCCGCAAGGCCCGGTAAGGACCGAGGTCTCCCTCGACAAGGCCCTCGCGTTCCCGGTGGTCGAGGCCA